>Ga0209598_10004347_pt1 | contig 10436 bp, 6 predicted proteins | sample M_140807_EF_Meta_FD_187317 | JGI IMG/M metagenome (GOLD analysis project Ga0209598, IMG submission 187317) | Freshwater microbial communities from Lake Montjoie, Canada to study carbon cycling - M_140807_EF_MetaG (SPAdes) (version 2) | ecosystem: Environmental > Aquatic > Freshwater > Lake... | reverse complement strand
TTGAGGTAGATGGATATTTAGCTGTTATACGTGTAGTTGTTCCTGCAGTAGCCTCGATCCCATTTGGAGATTCTTGCCATGTAGTATAAAATGTTATAACACTTCCTGCATCATTACGTGAGCCCTGAGTTCCATTAGATTTTGTTACAATTACAATTGTGCTACTGTCAATCGTTGATGTTTGTGTCAAAATTGTAACATTACCTGTAGTTAATGCATAATAACCAGTACCGGTTGACACGGAAGAAGACCCTCCTCCGCCTACTTGTGTAACTCCGGTGTATGATGTACCTGCAATTGTCGCAGTACCTGATGTAGGAGAGCTTAGAAAAATGTTACCAACTTGACTAGCTAGTGTGCTTATCGTTGCATTAGCATTTGGACCTGTTGGGTGTGAACATGAGATACTAAGTTGTCCACCTGCATTAAAAAAGTATCTAGCCGCATCACCATTAGCAAAAGTTGCGGTTTGTGTATATGCTAATCCATTATTCCAAGTGCCACTGTATATAGTATCTAAAGAATCAGTAGTTCCTTGACTAGCTGCATTTAACCTGTTTGTGTAAATAGTTGTTAAATTCGTAGGGATAGCAGCAGTATATAATATTTTGTCTCCTGCTACGGGAGGTGTAACAGTAGTAATACTAGAACTTTGATGAATAGCTACGTTTGCAGTGGTATTAATTAAATTACCCCACTCAGTATGATTAACCCTATTTCCTACAGTAACATTACCGACATCAGGTTGCCCATACCCGGCATTATTGTTACCTACTGACCATACAGTATTTAACCTATTCGCAACATTGCTTATATTTGCGCCAACTAAGGTAACATTATAATCAGTGGCTTCAATTTTTCCATACTGTGCATAGGTCATAGGTTAGCCCTATCTAATTATAACCACTGCCTCGACCGTGCCTTCACCTGTAGTATCTTTATCAGCTAATGCTCTGCCTATTGTATTAAATGCTGTTGCTTCGCCTGGCCTAGCAGCCCTTGCGATACCTGAACCAGCACTAACTAGACGTTCACCTTTTTTAACTCGACCAACTACCTTAACAGGAACTCTGCCTGATACTGCAACAGGTGGGTGAGTAGAGTCTGGGCCCGCACCTGAATTCATTAGATATGCTGCTGAATCAGAAATAACACCAAACACATCTTCACTTAATTCGTACTTAACCGCAGTAATTTCTTTATCGCCACCTAACTCTACTACGGTTCCTGAATCATATGCTGTATCTGCTTCAAAACGCTCAGCTAAGTCAGCGTATGTGGCATTTAATTTAGATCCTGCACTAAGTGTAAAATTACCAGTCATTGTGCCTGCTGTTACATTTGATCCAGTTGATAGTGTTGCTAATTGAACAGCGCTGGCTAAAATATTTCCACCATATGTAGGTAAAAAAGCTGCTACGTTACTATTACTGTATGAACCACCAAAGTTAATAGGAGTACCATTTGCGTACATATACTTGTCGCATTTAATACCGAATAAATTAGAACCACTGGTGTTTGGAATGTTAATGCCACCGGTTTGGAATATCAGAGCATCACCGTTATTACCACCTGTACCATTAATAGTAAATGTACCTGTCAGTGTGCCAGCATTTGCATTTGCACCTGTAGTGATAGCGGTTGTTCTTAGAGTTGTTATATTAGCTAAAGTAATATTACCAGTTGCTATGTTAGCATTAGAAGTAACTGTTAGATATGATACTGTAATTGCGTTGGCGTTAGAATTGTTTGTAGCAACAATGTTGTTAGCAGTTATATTTCCTGTAACTGAAATATTACCAAAAGTAGTTACACCGCCTGCTGCTGTAATAGTAAGAGCCGCCCAATTAGAACCATTTGTTTCACCGTCGGTTGGGCAAATATATAGTATACCATTACTAATGTTGTACCATAGTTGACCGCGTAGTGGGTTAGCTGGTGGACTAGTATTTGCATAGCTTTCTAGCTGATGCACCATGTTAGTGTCCATTGGCTGTCCATAACCAGCATAATTTTTACCTGGTAAGCCAAGTGAGGTGCTAGTAGTATTAATCGTCCCATCTGCAATGGTAGTTAATACAGTTCCATCACTTTTCAAAATCGTATATGACATTTTCAATTACTCCGGTATTCTATATTTATCTTAAATTGTGACTTGATTAGTGAGGGATTGTATCCGCACAGTGTAATCTATCTGAATTTGTCTATTTAAACTTTTTTGGACAGGGTGAAAAATAACATGAGTTAATAATCTTGTTATAACAGTACCATTATCTTCAGTACCATAATTAGCTAATAATCCTAACTCATCAAAAACATATTCACCATCTGTTTGAGTACTATTATCAAATGCTGCTTGACCTGAGGGCTCGCCATAATCTAATAAACACTGCACAAGAATATCTGAATAAACACTGCCTGCGGTATGGAATACAGACATTTTATTTCTAGTTGGGTCTAGATTGAACACACTATTGTCATCAACAATTTTAGCATAGGTTTGATTATAAAGAGATGCAGTAATACCAGTGGTATTTGGAGGTAGATATATAATCACACCGGTGTTATCTACTGTAGCACCACCATTGCCAAATGCCATTTGGTAAATTTGTCCATAGCCACGGTCGCTTAATGTTAGTGCAATTGCATCAGAAATGTTTTCGTAATTCACGGCATTTTTCTTGTCTACAAATACTTCGCCATTATTAGGGTCATAAATCTTTAGGAAACCCTCAATTTTATAAGATAAGTTAATAACAGACATTATTAATCGCCCCTAATTTTTACCAAAACTTCTTTAGTATTGGGATCGTGAATTTTTAAGTGAGAGGAAAAATAAAATCCTCCCAATTCATTAGGGCGTTTTTCAGTCTTATCTTCAGCAGGTTTTTGATTCTGTTGCTTCGTATTATTCATATCATTATTTATCATTGTACTAGTATCCATTTAGCAAATTAAAGATCATCAAAGTGTACCTATATTCAAAGTAAAGACCCCTGTAATAGCACTGCCATGATCTCCACTAGGTGCTATCTCTACAGTGAAAGTAATATTAGTACCACATCCTACAATAGGCGCACTACCTATACCAACACTTACGGTTTGACTTGCAGATAATGCATACCATGTTGTAGGGGTAGTGAAAGTATTTGGATCTTGACCAGTTGGACCGGTACCAAATACCGTATAATTCGCTCTAGTACCACCAGTACAAGTGCCTGATATGGATGTTATTCGTATATCATAACTACCTCCAATACCACCGCCTGTTGGTGTAAACCATTGAGTCGGTAAATTACTGACTGCAATACCTGGATCGCCGGTTGTATCAAGAATACTTACAACTCCCTGATTAGTGAAAGTTAGATTAAGGCTTGTACTCGCTAGAGGAGGATCGTTTCCAGTTGAATTTTCATAGTAATAAGGGGCACTAAACGGAGAACCTGTAAATCCGGCTGTACCTGAAGAGGTTGTTGTCGTTGTAGTAGGTGCTGCTGTTGTTGTCGTTGTAGTAGGTGCTGCTGTTGTTGTCGTTGTAGTAGGTGCTGCCGTTGTTGTCGTTGTAGTAGGTGCTGCTGTTGTTGTCGTGGTAGTACCCGGTGCTGCTGTTGTTGTCGTTGTGGTACCTGGTGCTGCTGTTGTTGTCGTGGTAGTACCCGGTGCTGCTGTTGTTGTCGTGGTAGTACCTGGTGCCGCTGTTGTAGTTGTGGTTGTTCCTGGTGCTGCCGTAGTAGTTGTGGTAGTACCTGGTGCCGCTGTTGTTGTCGTTGTGGTACCTGGTGCACTAATTACAATTGTGCTGGCTATAGTTTGACTAGTGCTATTACTACCGCTGATTACTACATTGCCGGTATATGTTCCGGGGCCCGCGCCTGTGTCGTAGTAATCTACTGTAAAAGTTTGTACTGCATTTGGAGCGAAACTATATGCCAATGATGCATTCCCAGTCTCAGTGCTTGAACCACCTAAATTTGACAAATTAGCCGTATGTCCAACACCTACAGGACCATTAAAGGTCATTGACTGTATAACTAAATTACTTGTTCCAGTATTTGTTAATGTAAATTGTTTGGCGGCCATTAGATATTCCTAAGATGTATTCTGTGAGTATTTATCAAATCAATTATGGAATTAATCATTTATCAAATTATGGACCAGAAGTACTGGCATCAGAAGATACATCAATTGTCACAGTCGCTAAAGTTGGTCCAGTGCCTAATCTGAAAGCTACTGTCCAAACTGCACCCGAAGATGCACTGTTAGGTGAGGGACTTGGTGCAGAAGCAGAACAGCCAAATTCCCTATCAACATTCATTTGCAACCAAGTACCCGTTGCTTGACCTGAATATGTACCATAACCACTTATCTCTGTTACGTACATATAATATTGACTAGGATCACCACTGGTTAGCCATTGACCAGTTGGATAAACATTGCTTTCACCAAATCCTCCACTATCCGAATTAGTAAATGAATATAGATTTAATACTCCATTTGCGTAATAGTTTATAGCCGCACCAGATGAACAACTATCTATTCCTACTGGATTGCCCGAGCTTGAACTTTGATTTGTAACCAATAGTGTGCCCGGCGAGACGGTTGTAGTTGTAGTAGTTGGTGCAAGTGTGGTTGTTGTTGTAGTTGTTGGTGCTGATGTTGTAGTTGTAGTTGTTGGTGCTTCGGTAGTAGTTGTAGTTGTTGGTGCTTCGGTAGTTGTTGTCGTAGTTGGTGCCGCAGTAGTTGTTGTCGTAGTTGGTGCCGCAGTAGTTGTAGTAGTTGTTGGTGCTAGTGTTGTAGTTGTCGTAGTTGGTGCTAGTGTGGTTGTTGTGGTAGTACCTGGTGCTAGTGTGGTTGTTGTAGTAGTACCTGGTGCCGCTGTTGTTGTTGTGGTAGTACCTCCTACAACCGTAATGGTACTATTTACAGTGGCCATAACATCATTACTACCACCAACTACTATATTACCGGCATATGTTCCGTCGGCAATCCCTGCTATATTATATTCTACCGTAAAGGTTCTTACCGAATTTGGCGAGAAAGGGTAAAATAAGATAGCATTACCTGTTTCTGTACTAGAACCACCTAAATTTGTCAAATTAGCGGTATGACCTATACCTACTGGATTATTAAAGGTAACTGATTTAATAGTTACGTTGCCTGTTCCTGTATTTGTTAATGTAAATTGTTCTGCAGCCATTAGATATGCCTAAAATATATTCTGTGAGTATTTATAATAACTAATTCAATCTATTTTTTCAATAATATTAGCTACTATCTCTATCGTAAAATTTTAATAATGATTCAATGTGAATAAAGATAGTTAGGTGCCAAATCCTGCTGCTGCTACTTCCCACCTTGCAGTGCCAGTTAATGTGGCTTGGTCATTAGCAACAACACCTGTATTAGATACTAAGTTAGTTATATTAGTAGCAGAGAAAGTAATTCCATCAAGACCAAATCCAAATATAGCTTTATCACCGCCATAGCCTGATGCTCCCGGTGAAGACCTTGCAGTACCAACACCGGTAGTGTCAGTAGCAACAACACCAGCATTAGATACTAGATTAGTTAACGAAACAAAACCTCCTGATGCCTGACCAAATCCAAATATAGCTTTATCACCGTCATATGTTGCTCCTGCTAGATTGTTTCTTGCAGTACCTACACCTGCAGTATCGGTAGCAACAACACCAAGATTATTTACTAAGTTAGTTAATGAGTAAAAATTAATAGCAAGTGCATCAGAACCAAATCCAAATATAGCTTTATCAAAACCATATCCGGCTGCTGCTAAAGAAGACCTTACAGTAGCACTAGCGTTTGTAACATCGGCAGCAACAACACCAGTATCAGATACTAGATTGGTAATCGAAACAGGAGATGCGCTACCATCAGCAGTATTACCAAATCCAAATATAGCTTTATCACCGCCATATCCTGCTGCTGCCAAATTAGCTCTTGCAGTACCAACACCTGTAGTATTAGTAGCAACAACACCAAGATTATTTACTAAGTTAGTTAATGAGTAAAAAGTCTCAGGACCAAAGCCACTAATACCATATCCAAATATAGCTTTATCGCCACCGTACCTTGCTGCTGCTAAAGTTGATCTTCCAGTAACACTAATATTTGTAACATCAGCAGCAACAACACCAGTATTAGATACTATATTGGTAAACGAAGAACTACTAAGGTCGTCGAGAGTACCAAATCCAAATATAGCGTTTGTAGGGCCGGCCGGTGGGGCGGCTGTCGTTGTAGTGGTCGTTGGTGCTACCGTTGTAGTTGTCGTGGTTGGTGCTAATGTTGTTGTTGTCGTGGTTGGTGCTACCGTTGTTGTTGTCGTGGTTGGTGCTGCTGTAGTTGTTGTAGTTGAAGTTGGTGCTAATGTTGTAGTAGTAGTTGAAGTTGGTGCTGCTGTAGTTGTTGTAGTTGTAGTATTTATTCTCAGTAACGTAACTACCCAACTAGTTGGTGCTACAGCAATGCTATAAATTACACTCGACGGTATAGGTGATATTATAGGAAAAGGGTTTATACATTTGTTACCAGTTAAAAAGCGAGCTTCCGAGGTACAACTAATTTGTAATGGATCTCCAATTACAGCATTATAATTATAAGAGTTCCATGTTTTTACATAACCCGCATTATTCATCTTGTTTTCTGGTAATAACCCCCAAACCTCAGTATATTGTAAGATTAAATCCTGTGCCGAAGTACCATTTTGACCACGAAACAATCCGCTTAAGGTATTAGTAGATGTATTAACTGAACTAAATTTAATTTGTTCTCCATTAATATAAATTAAATTACCATCAATCGTAGTAATAGTTAACGAATTTCCTGTTGTTATCCATGCTCCAGTAGTTATTTTTAGCACTGGCGCTGTGTTTTCTATTACTATAGAATAATTAGAACTTGAAATTACTGCACTGGTAGTATTGTTATACACAACAATGTTAACAATTGAATTTTTGTCTGCGTCTAAACCAATTCTCATTATTCCTAAAACCGCTGTTGGTGCGGTCACTGTTTGAATTACAGTATTAGTGATATTACTAACAGAGTTTACATAAATTGTACCATCAGTAATAATCAATGGTTCAGTTAGCCAAGTTGTAGATGGAGAAACTAAAATTTGACTCATGATTGTGTAGTGCCTCTATAAACAGATCCGTAATTTACCTGATTTACATTTAACAAATACTTCAATTTATTAGGAGTAGAATTCGGTATCATATTAGTAATTATCACTTCTTGATTTGCTGCAACTGTAGTAAGAATACTTAGTTCATTTCCTGGATTCAAATATAAAGCTGAAGATGCTATTCTATATCCATCTACTGTTACCCAAAGTCTGTCAACGTCAATTTGTTGGAATTCAGTTACATTAATTGTAACTGCGCTAGTAGTCAACCCAAATACATCACCACCTAACGAAGCAGATACAGTAAATTCAGTTGGACTTACAATTTGTTTTACATAGTATATAGCGCCAATTACCATACCACCATTAGAAATATCCCCAATTGGTATTCCTGCTTGTCTGAATAATACCGGAGTATCTACAATCAAATCACTTGTAGATGCTACAGTGATAATATTAGTTGAGGCAGATGTTGCACTAGCTAGGGTAGTAGTTAAAATAAATGTTCCATTAATCCAAGTATAACCTCCACTGATATACGCCTGAGTTGCAGTTACTGGATAATTAGTTGCGCCTACTGAAAAATTATACGGGTTAGTATATAAATCAAATACCGTGTTACTAATAACTCTTGCATAGAATAATTCATTATTAAGGCCAACGCTACCTAAAGTATCGGCAATTCTAATAATATTATTGTTAGCAAATCCGTGATTGGTACTGGTTGTAACACGCACCGCTGGTTGACCACCTACGTAGGTACCTAATGAGAAACTACTTGCAGTAGTTAATGATATAATTGTCCCAAATTGATCTTTAATTGTAAATTGAGTTGGGCTTATTATAGCGTCAACAAAATAAACGACACCTGATACGCTAAGATTACCATAACTACCGGTTCCTGTAAAGAAAACTGTAGCACCTATTGCAAACCCTGTAGTAGATAAACACGTTATATAATTAGTCCCTGCTTGGGTAGCACTTGAAGTAGTAAAGATACTATTAGTAATATTTCTATTAATATTTGAAATAGCAGTTACTACATTGGTAGAAGTGTTTGTAATACCATATTGGGTATGCAAATACTGATTATCTGTTAAGTTGTATGTGGTAACTGCAATTGTACTTCCTCCTGTAGGAGAAGAAGTAAATATAATCTGATTGGTGCTAGGATTAATAGTATATAAACTACTAGTCTGTCTTATTCCATTGATTTCTACAATTGCATTAGTAACATTATCTTCACCAACATAATTAGTTAAACTAAAAGTAGAAGCAGAACCAGTTCCTGTTAGCAACTGAGTTTCAGGTATACTGTATCCATACTGAGTTGGAGCTGTTTCTCCTAACACAGTGTACGAAATATAATCTGTAGCAGTATCATATTGGTTAGCAAATACTAGTTTAGCTAGATTACTATCATCAACTCTACCAACTGTATATTCATTAGTAACAAATGTTGCTAACCCAGTAGCAGAAGTTAACACAATAGCTGCTCCACCGAGAGTTGCGGCAATTGTAAACTCATTAGCATCCCAAATTGTTTTAACATAATATGTTGTCAATGGTTGAATCACTGAACCAAATATTTCATTAGAAAATAATATAGTATCATTAATATTTAATGTACCAGTATTGTTGCAAGTTATAGTATACTTAGCTACAGTCCCAGTACCTGACCCTGCATTAGTTGCTACGAAAGGTATACCAACTAGATTAGAAGCAGCACCTGATGCAACAAAGTTAGTAGTACCAACCGATACAATAATATAAGTTTTACCAACAATAAAGTTACCTGCTAATATGGGGTCGCCATTAAGTTGAGTAACTTGACCATATGCTCCTAACGTTAGTTCATTTCCATTTACCATTACTAAAGGTGGAGTATAAAGCTCATCAGAGCCCACGTTTATTACTGCTTCCATTGATCCAGTTGCAGTTGATACTACAAATTCTGGCCCTGCAACACCATTAATTATATCATAATATAAAGAAACAGTTATAGATAGTGTGGCTAAATTAATAGTTTTTACATAGTAAGTCGTATTTGCTTGTATATTACCGAATACATTCCCTTGGAACATGATAGGATTATTCAGAATAAATTGAGCAACATCTGCACAATATATAAGATTTACATCACTTTCGGTAGCAATCACTTCTACCATTTGAGATTGGGTGTATGGAACTACTAGACCATTACCATCGTTAATAGTACCTGCGTATTTAGAATCTAAATATATTTCTTGTAACCCTGTTACGTCATTGTCACGTAACGGTGTAAAGACAGTGTTAGACCTATCTAATTGATATCCATTGCCAGTTTCATATATATCAATTCTTAGTATATTACCTGATGATAGAGGACTGTTTAATGTAACGGTGCTATTAACCCAATTAACCGTATAATCTTGAACAACATATTTAGATACACTTACCATTGTAGTAGGGTTTATTGCAAATACTTTAAGTTGGGCTGGAACTTGAACTAAATTAGCAAAACTATATACAGTTTGTGTAGGAGAACTTTGCGGTATTTCTACGCTTAATACATTAAATCCATTATTTTGATATTCAGTAACAGGCCAATCTACGCCTGGCCTAGTTGAAGCCACAAATGTTAAATTATCTGTGACTAGTCCTGCTACTAATTCTTCAGGAGCATATCCATATGTAAACGGAGTTCCTTCTACGTCATACACTGTTGATTCAGTACTAGTAAATGAAGGGCTGCTTAATTCAGTATCTAATACAAAATCTAAATCAGGATTAAAATTATTACCTAAGTAAGTGCTATTTGGATAAGTTGTCCCAGTTAATAATTGTGACAAATCTATATTCAATGACATAAAGTCATTATATGGATAGCTATCATATGTGATTATATCATATGATAAGGTTTGCCCTAACTTAGTTATTGCTCCTGGCATATTAACAGTAGGAGCATAATAGCCTATGATTCTGTCTAGTGCATTTAACCTACGGTCATCTGAATTAAGTAATGCCCACTTACCTAAAACAAATTCAGCATCATTATTACTCACTACACAAGCGTAAACTTGATTATTAAATTTAACTATGCTTTGATTGAATGGTATTGGCTCGGGCAAGAACGCAAAATCACCTAGCTTAGCCATTGTAAAATTCAGAAATGGGGCTGTTGATACTGTTACTATAGTTGAAGGATCACCCGGTTTTAAGCTTACTGTCAAATTAGGTGTTACTGTAAGTATATAGTATACTTTACCTAATATTAATCCTCCACCTACATTACCTGTAAATACTACTG
>Ga0209598_10004343_pt1 | contig 10441 bp, 9 predicted proteins | sample M_140807_EF_Meta_FD_187317 | JGI IMG/M metagenome (GOLD analysis project Ga0209598, IMG submission 187317) | Freshwater microbial communities from Lake Montjoie, Canada to study carbon cycling - M_140807_EF_MetaG (SPAdes) (version 2) | ecosystem: Environmental > Aquatic > Freshwater > Lake... | reverse complement strand
CCGTTCCAGATCTGGTACAGACTATTATTCTCACTCGTATTAGTGGGGCCGCTTCTGCGGTTCCTGAATCAGAAGAATTAGCGTCCCTAGCGGCCCATAAAGCCAGTCTTTGTCTCTATTTAGCGGCCCGTCATGCCGAAACCGCCCAGGCAAAATTATTAGAACATTATGCCCCCGATACCCCTGTGGCGATTTGTTTTCGAGTCGGTTGGGAGGATGAAAAAATTGTCGTTGTTCCCCTAGAAAAAATGGCTATGGTTACGCAATCCGAAGACTTAATCCGTACGACTCTATATATCATCAGTCCCGCCCTAACCGCAAATCAGTCGGTGCGATCGCAACTCTATCATCCTGAACATTCTCATCTGTTTAGACCTCACAAAAAAGGCTAAATTCAGATTATTTCGGATTATTTCAGATTTTGAGTTTTAGATTTTCTCTTGCCGAAAATTGTCTATGATGAATCTGTGGATTTTTATCCTGTCTTGTAATCTATTAGTTCAATCTATCTCAAAGATTTCATGGTTAACGTTACTCAGACTCACTACACCAATGTTCAAATCGCCACCTGGCTCCGAGGTTTATTAACGATCGCCTGGACTGATGGGGATTATACCGACACAGAACAACAATTTATTACCGATCTTGTTCGGGAAATGGGTTTTAAAGACACTGACACTGTTTTATTCAAGACCATTACCCCAGAGGAATTAGTTGAAGGATTAGGGCGCGAGAAAGCGACTGCCGAAAATTTCTTGAGAACCGCCGTCCTAGTTGCGATCGCTGATGGACTCTATTCCCCCGCCGAATCCCAACTATTACAAGACTATAGCAAAGCCTTGGGAATTAAGATAAAAGCCTTAGAATCCCTAGAACATACCCTCTGTGACCCCACCGCAACCCATCCCGATGGCTCTCCCCTACAACAAGACCATCCCCATCCCGACCTACTCCATCCGATCAAAGACTGGCTAGATGAAATGCCTGTCCATGACCATCGTTTAGCCCGATTTATTTGTAAATTAGTACCGCCCCAATGTCCTTTTGAACGAGATATCACCCTCTTTGGTCATAAATTGGTACATATTCCCCCTTTATGTAAACTTAATCCCCTCTATGAGCAATTAGTCGGTTTACGTTTTCGTTCCTTATCCTATCTCGCTGATGAATGTAAAGAGGACATTTCTGAATATATTTAATTAGAGAAAAAATAAAAATCATGAAACAATTCAAGCAACTCACTTGCATTATTGAAAGGGAACGAGATTCCTATGTTTCTCTTGGTACTCAAATCGATATTGCTAGTCAAGGTAACTCGGTAGAAGAAGCCAGAAAAAATCTAGTCGAAGCAATTGAATTATTCTTTGAAATAGCAAGTCCAAATGAGATTTTAGCAAAAGTCTATTCTGCAATTTATGTAACACAAATTGAGGTAGCCATTGGATAAATTACCAAGCTCCTTGTTTGAATACATTCATGGTAATTGTTAGAAATTGCTAGAATAGAAGTAGAAAAAACGATTAAAACTCATAAGACCACCGCAAGCTATTAATTATGCAATTTATCGATCACGCCGAAATAGAAGTTGAAGCAGGAAAAGGCGGAGATGGCATAGTTGCCTTTCGTCGAGAAAAATATGTCCCCGCAGGCGGCCCTTCAGGTGGCAATGGAGGACGGGGAGGATCGGTTATTTTTAAAGCCGTTGAGAATTTACAAACGTTGCTGGACTTTCGTTATGCCCGTTCTTTTAAAGCTGATGACGGTAAACGCGGTGGGCCGAATAATTGCACGGGAGCGGGAGGAAAAGATACCATTGTGGAAATTCCCTGTGGAACGGTCATTTATGATGCAGAAACAGGAGAAATATTGCAAGATTTGGTCACTGATGGCCAAACATTCTGTGTCGCCCAGGGAGGCAAAGGCGGTTTAGGGAATCAACATTTTTTGAGTAACCGCAATCGTGTCCCTGAATATTCCTTACCAGGTTTAGAAGGAGAAAAACGTCAATTACGACTGGAATTAAAACTTTTGGCAGAAGTCGGCATTATTGGTTTACCTAATGCGGGAAAATCAACGCTAATTTCCTCTTTATCCGCCGCTCGTCCTAAAATTGCAGATTATCCTTTCACCACTCTCATTCCCAATTTGGGAGTTGTCCGTAAACCGACGGGAGATGGCACGGTATTTGCTGATATTCCAGGTTTAATTGAGGGAGCGCACGATGGCGTAGGCTTGGGTCACGATTTTTTACGTCATATTGAACGAACCCGTTTGTTATTGCATTTAATCGATTTAACCGATCGCGATCCCATTGCGGATTATCACACCATTGAACAAGAACTGTTGGCCTACGGTCGGGGATTACCAGAACGGCCCCAAATTATTGTTTTGAATAAAATCGATGCCGCCGAAAAGGAAGTGGTAAAAACAGTTCATCAAGAATTAACAAAACTTACCTCCGTTCCTATTTTAGAAATTTCAGCAGTCACCCGTTTCGGGTTAGATAATCTATTACAGGTTGTTTGGGACAAATTAGATGAAATGAAAGCGTTGACAGAGGACTTTTGTTAGTCTATGTCGATTCAGGATTTGTTGTAATTCTTCCTTTTCCTTTTCTTTTAGAGCCAGGGGTTTTTGCCTTGCCGTAAACATTCTTTTTTGCCCTTTTTTTTCTTTCTATAGTAACTTCATTTCAGCCGCCTTTTACTAGTGTGATCGCCACTTTTATAGATTAGTTTACTGAAAGAAACTCAGTATTTTCTTTAATAAAAAAACGAGATCGCCGTCTTCCTGTTAATTTTTAAAAAACGCGATCGCAGTGACTTCTGTTATGTTTGACGTAACGGATAACTTCTTCACGGGTGCTTATGCGCCGAAAATATAAAGATAAAAGAACTGAACGTTTTGCAAGAGGGGAAAGGGTTAAAGAATTTCAGTCTTTTGACAGGCAAACCTAGAAAAGATTGGAAATCCTCGAATCTGCCAAAAATAAACAAGACCTCCTCTTATTGCCCAGTAAACGTTTTAAATCCTTATCAGGTGATCGCCAGGGTCAATATAGCATTCGTATTAATGATAAATGGCGAATTTGCTTTGAATGGATAGAATGAACAACAAATTGGCGAGGAAATTCAAAAACAATCCCTCGTTTGTTTGTCCCACAAAAATCAAGAATTTAACCGTGTTCAATTTTTGTAAAACGGAAATGCGATCGCGTTTTTATTAATTGGGTAGAGGCGATCGCGTTTTTCGTCCATTCCAGAAAAATGAGACTATATTATTAAGTTTTGTAAAAAAATATTGCAGTAGGTTACTCTGTTCTGGCTTGATTAAATTAAGGAAGAGAATTAGTCTTTAATTTTGAATTTGAAATAACAGTTGGCTAGATTCGGTCAGTTATTGTCTTTTTCATCCTTTTTATCTATTTAAACATTAAAAATCGAGGAAAAACTTGTCCATGCTCAAAAATTTATTTGGTGGGAAGAAAAACGAATTTTTTGTAGAGTTAGACGAATCTAAAGCTCCCAAGGCAGAAATTCAAGCTCCTTCTGAAGTTGCTCCTGTTCCTGCGGTGGAAACTGAACCCCTTGCCGCAACCGAAAAGCCCGCTTCAAAGAAAACTTCGGTTAAAAGCAAAGGAAAAGCAACCCAAAAAGTCGAAGCCGCTCCCGTGATGGTTGCGCCAGTTCCCGTTAAGGTTGAACCCACTGAGGTCAAATTTGCAACCCAAACTTTTGCGCCCAGCCTCAGCCGCCGTAATCCTGGCCCTAGCTTGGATAAGTTTAAAACAATGGCTCGTGAGTCCAAAAGTGTCCGATAATTTATCACTTTTACTGAGATAATTACATGATTTTTTGACCCAGGATTCGTTTTCTGGGTTTATTTTTTGTGTCAACTGCTTTTGTCTATTTTTGATCCTCTGATGCGATCGCCGACTTGTTAGGAAGCTGACTTTTACCGTCAAGTCTGAAAACGATTACAAAATAAGGTTTTTAAACTCTCCGATGTTTTCAATAAGCGAGTTTAATGATAATAATCGACGAGAGAATAAGACTTTGAGATAGAGAAACATCAAGGATCGCTCAAACAAGAAGATAACGGGAACAGTCAGATTGTTCAATATTTTACAAATCATTTTGTGAACAGGAGAACCTAATGACATAAAATATAATTACTTCTACATTATTGCAATTATTCGTACAATGAAAGCCACCGAAGCTAATTTACTAGATTTTATTAGAAAATCATCTCAGTTTATTATTCGAATCTACCAACGTACATACTCTTGGACGGACAAAGAGTGTAAACAGTTATGGGATGATATTATTCGTACTGGCTTAAATGACGAGATTAAAGCGCACTTTGTTGGTTCGATTGTCTATATTGAAAAAGGAATATATCATGTATCAAGTCAGTCTCAACTGTTGGTGATTGATGGCCAACAGCGTTTAACGACTATTACATTGCTTATTGCGGCATTGGCTAATGCAATCGGCGATCAAGAAATTGCAGAAGGATTTTCAAGAAGAAAGTTAAGGAATTATTATTTATTAAATCCCGAAGAAGAAGGAGAAATGCACTTTAAGTTAATTCTCTCACAAACTGATAAAAATTCTTTGATTTCTATTCTTAGAGATCTTGAAAAACCAAAAGATTTTTCTATTCGTATCTTGGAAAATTTTAATTTATTTGAATCTCTAATTAGTAATCGAAAAGATGATTTAAGAATTATCTGTAAAGGGTTAGCAAAATTACTCGTTGTTGATATTGCATTAAGCCGTGATCAAGATAATCCTCAGCTTATTTTTGAGAGTATGAATTCTACAGGTCGTGAACTTAGTCAAGCTGACTTAATTCGTAACTATATTTTGATGGGTCTTGAGCCTCAACTTCAAACAGAACTATATGAAAAATACTGGCGACCAATGGAAATAGAATTTGGTCAAGAAGCCTATGGTAGCCAATTTGACGGATTTATGCGCCATTATTTAACGGTAAAAACAGGCACTATTCCTAATTTAGGACAAGTCTATGAAGCATTCAAGGAATATGCCAGATATTCTGTTGTTGAGCAAGCTGGAATCGAAAAATTGGTAAGTGATATTCGTACATTTTCTCGTTATTTTTGTGCAATGGCTATCGGTCTTGAGCCAGAAAATGATCTCAAGTTAGCCTTTCAAGATTTAAGAGAATTAAAAGTCGATGTAGCTTATCCTTTACTTTTAGAACTTTATCATGATTATAAAAATCAAATACTTTCTAAAGGAGATTTCTTACAAGCTATTCGATTAGTTGAATCCTATGTTTTTCGGCGTGCGGTTTGTGCAATTCCCACAAATTCGATGAACAAAACATTCAATACATTAACAAAATCTCTTAAGAAAGAGCGTTATCTCGAAAGCATAGGTGCTTATTTGCTTTTGTTACCATCCTATCGCCGTTTTCCACGTGATGAAGAGTTTAAAAAGGATTTACAGACAAAAGATCTTTATAAATTTCGTAGCCGTAGCTATTGGATTCGTCGGTTAGAAAATTACAATAGAAAGGAACGTGTTTCAATTGATGAATATACGATTGAACATATTATGCCTCAAAATGAAAATTTACCTTCAGCTTGGAAATTAGAATTAGGAGTAGATTGGAAAAGAATTCATGGAACTTATTTACATACGCTCGGAAATTTAACGCTTACAGGCTATAACTCTGAATACAGCGATAAATCCTTTATCGACAAACGAGATATGAAGAATGGCTTTAAGGATAGTCCTCTTAATCTTAACCAAGGACTTGGGCAGATAGAACAATGGAACGAAGGAAGCATTCGCCAACGAGCAGATCAACTTTCGAGCTTGGCACTAGATGTCTGGCCTGCACCTCAACTAACAGAAAATATTCTAAATTCTTTTAGGACAACTCCCATATCAGTTAGTTATTCAATTAATGAACATCCTCATTTACTGTCAGGAAAAATGCGAGAGGTGTTTGAAGCATTCCGAAAAGAAGTTTTAGCTCTTGATTCTTGCATTACGGAAGAATTCCTTAAGCTTTATGTTGCCTATAAAGCAGAAACTAATTTTGTGGATGTCGTCCCACAAGCTAAACGATTACGTCTTTCTATTAATATTCCTTTTATAGAGATAGATGATCCAAAAAATCTCTGTAAAGATGTTACTAAATTAGGACGTTGGGGGAATGGTGATGTTGAAATTGGATTGTCGTCCCTGGATGAATTGCCCTACGTTATGGGAATAGTTCGTCAAGCTCTTGAAAGACAGATGGGTGATATAGAATAAGAATGATTGGTGATCGCATTTTTGTTTCTAGATTTGAAACTGCGATCGCCTACCACTGAATAATTTAGAAAGAAATGTAAAATCGATTCATTTTCTCCCTAGAGATTTGTTATTTTAGAGAATCGAGCGTCAATCTTCATTCCTAATTTGTCCCTGCATAAACGCCCATGTCCCTAATTGTCCAAAAATACGGTGGAACCTCAGTCGGAACCGTCGATCGCATCCAAGCCGTTGCCCAACGAGTTCAGAAAACAGTACGCGATGGTCATTCTGTGGTCGTCGTTGTCTCTGCGATGGGAAAAACCACCGATACCCTCGTCGATCTGGCCCAGGCGATTTCACCCAATCCCAGTCGTCGAGAAATGGATATGCTCCTTTCGACGGGGGAACAGGTTTCCATTGCTCTCCTTAGCATGGCTCTTCAGGAATTAGGACAAGCGGCGATTTCCCTCACTGGGGCGCAAGTGGGTATTGTCACCGAAGCAGAACATAGCCGAGCGCGAATTTTAGAAATTAAACCCGATCGCCTGAAGCACCATCTGGATGAAGGTAAGGTGATTGTGGTGGCGGGTTTTCAGGGAATTAGTAGCATTGATCACCTAGAAATTACCACCTTGGGAAGAGGCGGATCGGATACTTCGGCAGTGGCTTTGGCGGCGGCGTTGAAAGCGGATTTGTGTGAAATTTATACCGATGTGCCTGGCATTTTGACTACCGATCCCCGTTTAGTCCCTGAAGCTCAGTTACTCGAAGAAATTACCTGCGATGAAATGCTGGAACTAGCGAGTTTGGGCGCGAATGTGTTGCATCCGAGGGCCGTTGAGATTGCTCGTAATTTTGGGGTTTTGTTAGTTGTGCGCTCAAGTTGGAGTGATGCCCCAGGCACCAGGGTTGTTGCACCGCCCCCCAAACCGCGATCGCTGGTGGGATTAGAAATTACCAAAGCGGTGGATTCCGTTGAATTTGATCCCGATCAGGCAAAAGTCGCTTTACTCAGGATTCCTGATCGCCCAGGGATTGCGGCCAAATTATTTGGAGAAATTTCTCATCAACGGGTAGATGTGGATCTGATTATTCAGTCAATCCACGAGGGCAACAGTAATGATATTGCCTTTACCGTTGTTAAACAGATGTTGACCAAAGCGGAATCCGTTACCGAAGCGATCGCCCCTGCCCTGCGAGAACACCCCAGTAATACCCAGGAAGCCGAAGTCATTGTCGAAAAACGGGTCGCTAAAATCGCGATCGCGGGTGCAGGAATTATCGGACGACCAGGCATTGCGGCCAAAATGTTCAAAACCCTAGCCGATGCCAGGATCAATATCGAAATGATCTCGACCTCCGAAGTCAAAGTCAGTTGTTTAATCGATGAAGCCAATGGAGATTTGGCCATTGAGGCACTCTGTAAAGCCTTTGGGGTGAATCAATCTCCGCCAACGAATGCCAGTCTGTTCGCCCATTTACCGCCCGTCAGGGGTGTTGCATTGGATTTAAAACGCGCCCAGGTGGGGATTCGTCATATTCCCGACCGACCTGGCATGGCGGCTCAAATTTTCATGGTTTTAGCGGATCACAATATTAGTGTGGATATGATTATCCAGTCCCAACGGTGTCGTATTATTGAAGACATTCCCCGACGGGATATTGCCTTTACCATCGCTGAAAATGATGTTGAAACCACTCGAACGGTATTAGAAAAATTAGCCCTTAAATTGGGTTTAGGGGAAGTGGTCATCAATGAAGAAGTCGCCAAGGTGAGCATCGTCGGCTCAGGAATGGTAGGACATCCAGGCGTTGCCGCTAAATTCTTTGACGCATTAGCGAAGGAAAAAATCAATATCGAAATGATCGCAACCTCAGAAATAAAAGTGAGTTGTATTGTTTCCCAAACTGATGCGGTCAGAGCTTTAAAATGTATCCATAATACCTTTGGTTTGGCAGGAAAAGAGGTGGTTAATGTTCCCGCTTAATCAATCTCAATTGAATTTGTTTTAAATGAAATACAAAATACTTGTAGGGACATAATATATTATGTCCTCTGTGCGTGATTATGTCCTCTGTACGTGATTTAACCACAAAATGCTGTAAGCTGTTCCTTATCTAAAACGCATACAGGCAAGGGGCTTAAGCCCCTTGTTACACAATTTTCAGCAAAATTGTTATGCAATCTAAATTCGTAACAGCTTATTCAGAATATTGAGAAGAATTAAATGCCGCAATTCAAATTTAAGTATGTCGTTATTTTGGGCTTATTCATTTTCATTCCCTTGTCGATCGCATCGGATTTTTTACATTGGAATGAGACTTCTATTTTTATTTTGTCGGCCTTGGCAATTATTCCCCTTTCCATTGTCCTAAGTACGGCAACGGAAAAAGTAGCCGTAGTCACGGGGCCTTCTCTAGGCGGTTTAATTAATGCAGTTTTCGGTAGTGCAACAGTGTTAATTATTACTTTAATTGCCCTGAGAGAAGGTTTAGTTGATATAGTGAAAGCCAGTATTACGGGCAGTATTCTGAGTGATTTATTGCTCTTTTTAGGATTAGCCATGTTTACGGGCGGCATTCGTTATAAGGAACAGGAGTTTCAACCGATTCTGGCAAGAGTTAATGGTTTATCGATGACCCTAGCGGTGATTGCGATCGCCTTACCGACTTTGGTAATTAATACCTCCAATATGATCGATGCCAGTATTGTTAAACAATTATCAATTGTCGTGGCAACGGTTTTAATTATTGTTTATGGATTAACATTATTATTTTCTCTCAAAACCCATAGCTATCTCTATGATGTGGGTCTAGCGATTAAACCCGAAGTGATCGAAGAAAAAGAACTTGAAATTAATAATAATTCCTACTATTTAGCAACCTGGATCGTCATTTTAATTGCCACAACCATTGCCGTTGCTTTTGAGTCTGAATTATTTGTGGATGTGGTAGATGTGGTCGTCAAAGGTTACGGATTAACACCACTTTTTACAGGGGTTATTTTATTGCCCTTAATCAGTGATGTTGCTGGGGTTGTAACGGTTATTCAACTTTCTCTTAAAGATAAAATGGATCTAGTCGTCGCCACTGCCACAGGGGATAGTTTATTAATCTCTTTATTGGTTGCACCGATGTTAGTTTTTGCGGGATTAATCATGAATCAAAATATGGATCTCAATTTTAATCCTTTTGAAGTGGTTGCTTTGGCCGTGTCGGTTACGGTTACTAATTTGATTAGTTTTAGTGGGCGTTCTAATTGGTTAGATGGAACCTTATTATTAGCAACCTATACCATTTTAGGCGTTGCTTTTTTCTATCATCCCGCCTAACTTTTTATCTAGATTTTTATGGCACTGGGTTCATTAATTGCCGCAATAATGCGATGACAGCCCGAACTCGGTTTCGCCCAATGATATTGACATTCCTGGGGATTGCCCCAACAGAGTCCCAAAAAAAGTTCCGTTTGCGCCGCATCAATTTCTGCCCATTCGGTTTCTGCGATTAATTCCAAAAGAGAATCCGCACTAATCGGGCGACGACGGTGGGCGTTTAACCAAAATTCCATTCCTTGGCTTCTTTCTTGCCAAAACGTTAATACCGAAGCTTTGGCACTCATTAAAATTTCCTTGTCTCCTTCAACGGCGATCAATTGATTATGCAATTCGGGATAGCGGAGGGAATGATTTTGAAATCGACATTCTTGCCAAATGATCCCCGATACCTGATGCGATCGCTGATATTCATGAATCTGTTGCCGAAAATCCTGATAAGCAAAGACTTTACCCACTTTCTGTAGATCGATCGCCTTAGCCACCACGACATTATCAAGCCGTTCAGCCGAAGAGAAGAGAATCCGTTTTCCCTGCCAAGTCGCTCGTAGTTCTTGGTCAAGAATGGAAATCAGTTCTTGGGTGGTATAGGTCATGTCGTTACCCATCAAAATACGCAATCTTAATGTCTATGATAATCAATTTTTCTCAATAATTTTTGCCTAAATTCCGCAGTCAAAGAACATGGCGCATGAGCCAATGGGGAATGGTATCAAAAGCCACATTTTTTATTAGTCTAACGTCAGTTCGGGTTAAGCAGCAGGGGGTAAAAGCCATTCAAGACAAAGCCCTGGTTTTTTAGGTTGATGACAGTAGGCAATCAAACCACAGAGA
>Ga0209598_10004342_pt1 | contig 10443 bp, 12 predicted proteins | sample M_140807_EF_Meta_FD_187317 | JGI IMG/M metagenome (GOLD analysis project Ga0209598, IMG submission 187317) | Freshwater microbial communities from Lake Montjoie, Canada to study carbon cycling - M_140807_EF_MetaG (SPAdes) (version 2) | ecosystem: Environmental > Aquatic > Freshwater > Lake... | reverse complement strand
GATTCGCGGATGGCATGAGCCTGATTTGCCTTCCTCAGGCCCAGTCAAGCAGCTCCTGCAGCCTTCGCACAACCCAGTGCGCTTCGGCATTGGTCAAATCGGTTTTCCCGTCCGACAGTCCGAGTTGCATGCGCTCCAGCACATCCGATTCGGCAATGCCCAGAGACCATAGCGTTTCACGCGCTGGCTCGATCAGCATCTGGGCCATGTCTTCGCACAGGTCATAACGTTGAGCAATGAATTCGCGCGGTTCGCGTGGCTTGATGCGGCCGGGATCGACAAAAAGCTGAATGAAGGATTCAGGAATCTGAATCTGGTTGTCGTCTGACACGCTACTTGTCCGATTCGAATGAGGCGATCGCGCCAGGAGTTGCCTGCAATGGGCTGAGCGTGCTTCGCGCGCCGACTGACCTTAGCACGACACGGCGTTCTAATTAGCGGGGTCCGCTGCAATCACGGCTGCGTCAGCCTGATAGGCTGCGATTGAGATGCGCGGTGAATGCCGCCTGCAAAGTCGTCGCATCAGGAGACGCATATGAACATCAAACCCGACCAGATTGCTGTGATCACAGGCGCAGGCAGCGGCATTGGTCGTGCCCTTGCAGTGCAACTGAGCCAGGCAGGTGTTCATCTGTCGTTGTGTGATCTGTCTGAGACCGCTCTCGAGCAGACCCGCGAGCTCTGCAGGGCCGCAGCGCCTGAAGCCAATCGAATCCATCTTCATCGGGCGGACGTCGGTGATGAGGCTCAGGTGCTGGGCTTTCGCGACGCGGTGATCGAAGCTCACGGAACGAAGCATATCGAACTGCTGTTTAACAACGCCGGCATCGGTGGCGGAGGCAGTTTCGTGAAGACTGATCGCACCGAATGGGAGCGCACCTTCAATGTCTGCTGGTCGGGTGTGTACTTTGGCTGCCGCGCTTTTTTGCCGCTCCTGATTGCCTCCGAGCGGGGGTGCCTGGTCAATGTCAGCAGCGTCAACGGATTCTGGGCAAGCCTTGGGCCTGGTGTCTCCCACACGGCGTATTCCGCTGCGAAGTTTGCGGTCAAGGGATTGACCGAGGCCTTGATCACCGATCTCAGATTGCATGCGCCTCATGTCAGTTGCGCCGTCGTGATGCCCGGGCACATCGGTACATCAATCGCGTTGAATACAGGGCAGGTTCTGGGTCACGGCAGTGCGATGGAGATGTCGCAAGACAGCGTCGCGGCTGTGCGAGATCGGATGAGCCGCTCGGGCGCTGCGGTTTCAGACTTGCCGGACGACGAGATCCGTCGACTGCTTCACCAGCGGGCACTCGATTTTCGCGACAAGGCCCCGACCAGTGCCGATCAGGCGGCTGCCATCATCCTGGATGGAGTCCGCGCTGATCACTGGCGGATCCTGGTTGGTGAGGATGCGCATCGGCTCGATGCGATGGTCCGATCCGATCCCGAACGCGCCTACGAGCCTGCATTTGCCGAGGCCTGGCGAGACGGCAAGCCGCCGCTTGTCTGAGAAACCTGACCCCTTGATTCGAGGAAACCATCATGGCAAGACTCTCATCTTTGTCCCGTTCCGTGGCCGGCAAGGTCGTGATCGTCACCGGTGCCGCCAGCGGCATGGGCCGAGCCACGGCTCACCTCTTCGGTGATGAGAGTGCACATGTGGCGGTCACCGATGTGAGTCCGGTCGACGCTGTGGTTGCAGAGATGAAAGCAGCCGGGCATGTGGTCCATGGCTGGTCGCTCAATGTCGCAGATGGCGCAGACATTTCCGCGAAAGTGACTGACATCGCTGCGCACTTCGGGGGCATCGACATTCTGATCAACAACGCGGGCGTGTCGCTTCGTGTGCCCATCGATTCACAGGAGTACGAGTCGAAGTGGTTCCGCGCGATGGACATCATGCTGACCGGCCAGGTGCGCATGATCCGCGCGGCACTGCCGTGGCTCAGGAAATCCCAACATCCCCGAATCGTTAACATCGCCTCGACCGAAGGCCTGGGTGCAACCGGCGAAAACAGCCCCTATGCATCGGCCAAGACGGGTGTCATCGGTTTGACCCGCGCGATGGCGGTGGAGTTGGGCCGCGAGAACATCACGGTCAATTGCATCTGCCCGGGCCCGATTCGAACCGGCATCACCGAGCGGATCCCCGAGGAACACAAGCAGAAATTCGCACGGCGTCGAACCGCACTGTTGCGCTATGGCGAGCCTGAGGAGGTGGCGCAGATGACGCTGTCGATGTGCCTGCCCGCGGCTTCGTATCTCACCGGTCAGGCACTGGCTGTGGACGGTGGGCTGATGGTTCGAAACGCGTGAAGCGCGCCTTCGACGCTGAACTCAGGCGCAGTCTGAGTGAAGGGCTGCAGCAGTTCGAGCGCATTGAATCCGAGGCGCATCAGGCGCCGACGCTCAAGCGTGCGGCCGTGGCCATTGTGCTGATCGAAGGCGATGACCCGGCCGATGCGGCCTTCGTGCTGACCCGGCGCACCTCGAAGCTGCGCAACCATGCCGGGCAGTGGGCGCTGCCGGGTGGACGACTCGATGAGGGCGAATCGCCTGTGCAGGCGGCCCTGCGCGAGTTGAACGAAGAGGTGGGCCTGCCATTGACCGAGGATGCCGTGCTGGGGCTGCTCGATGATTATGTGACCCGCTCGGGATACCTGATCACGCCGGTCGTGGTCTGGGCTGGGCAAGGGGCGTGCCTCATCCCTAATCCGGATGAAGTGGCGCATGCGTATCGGATTGGCCTGGATCAGATCCTTGCCCATGACGCGGTCGACTTCATCGACATTCCCGAAAGTGACCGGCCAGTCGTGCGAGTCGCCATCAATGGCGATCGCATCCATGCACCGACCGCGGCGGTGGTCTATCAGTTTCGCGAGCTGGCGGCGGGTCGGATCACACGAGTCCACCATCTCGAACAGCCGGTGTTTGCCTGGAAATAGCGCAGGGGCTGATTTCAGCGCACCTGCGAGCGACATGCGACCCCCACACACCAGGACATCATGAGTCAGCCATCCGCCGATCTGCCGCTTTCAGCCTTGCGAGTCCTCGACTGTGCCAGCTACATCGCCGGGCCGGCTGCAGCGACCGTTCTGTCCGACTTTGGAGCCGATGTCATCAAGATCGAGCCCCCCGAGGGCGATCCGTTTCGCAGGCTCGTGCCCGGTGTCAGCTACCCCTGGGATCTGGATTCCCGAAACAAGCGCAGCCTGTCGCTCGACCTGAAGCGGCCCGAAGGGATCGCCGTGCTGCATCGGCTGCTGGCGACGACGGATGTCTTCATTACGAACTTGCCTCTACCGGCTCGAAGACGTCTGGGCATTGACGCGCAGACCCTGTGCGCTGCATTCCCGAGGCTGATTTATGCTTCGATGACTGCCTACGGTGAGTCGGGGGATGAAGCAGACAAGACAGGCTTCGATGCGACCGCCTACTGGGCGCGATCAGGTCTGGCAGACCTGGTCAAGGCTGATCACACCTCAGCGCCCACCCGCTCGGTCACCGGCATGGGTGACCACCCCAGCGCGATGGCGCTGTACGGCGCGATCATGACCGCCCTGTACCTGCGAGAGCGATCGGGGCGAGGTGGCGAGGTTCGCAGTTCACTCATGGCCAACGGCCTGTGGGCCAATGGGTCATTCGCTCAGGCCGCATTGAACGGCACGCCACCGCCGCTGCGTGCGCCGCGAGAGCAGGCGCCCAATCCGATTGCAAACATCTACCAGTGTGCGGATGGTCGCTGGATCAACATCACGATCCTCAACGAACGCCAGTTTCCGGCGCTGTCTGAGGCTCTGGAGAGACCCGAGCTGGCAGGGGATCCGCGCTTCGCCACGGCCGATGCCCGGGCGATCCATCATGACGCACTCATCGCGGTCTTCGACCAGCGTTTTGGCAGCATGCCTCTGGCCCATTGGAGAGAGCGGCTCGATGCGGTTGGAATCACCTTCAGCCTGATCGGTTCGCTGGCCGACCTCGCAATCGACGCTCAGATGCGAGCGGTGGGTGCGCTGGTGCCCTATGCCGAGGACGAAGGCCTGACCGTCAACAGTCCAATCGAGCTGGTCGGTCGCCCCAAGCGGGCACCGTCCCGGGCACCTGAAACCGTGGGGCGTGATTCACGCCTCGTGCTCAGCGAGGCCGGATTCACGCCAGCTGAAATCGATGCCCTGTGCGAGGCAGGCACCGTACGTCAAGCTTGAAGACATCGGTATTGCCTGATTTCAATGCGCGTTCCCAGACCCGGAGGCGACCCAACATGAGCTTTGATACCGAGCTGACCTTGAGCGGTCCGCTGCGCAGCCCCAGGCAGATGCTGGCCGATCAGCAGTACGACGGTCATGTATCGCTGCACGATGACAGCATGGCTCAGGGCTTGGGCTTCAGGGCCGCGCCCATCGAGGGGCCCACTCACTTCAGCCAGTTTGATCCGCTGCTTGCGCGGGTGTGGGGGCGCGCTTGGTTCGAGCGCGGTTGTATCTCCTCGCACTACCTGAACATGGTCGTCGAGGGCGAGCAGGTCCGCGCGTTCGTGGAGATGCCGGCTCCGGGCGCCACACGTACCCGCATCCGTGCCGAGAAGTCCGATGGCACGCCGGTGCTCGAGGCGTCGGCCAGCATTGGACCCGATCACGGTCAGACCCTGCTCGAAGAACGGATGGCGAGGCTTCGGCCAACCGGCACGCTGGTCATTCTGCGTGACATTCGGGTGGGCATGACCGGCGCACAGGACGAGCTGGTCAGCATGGGGATGGATCAGCACATGGGCGATCTCTATCCCTTCACACTGCGTCAGAAACTGGCCTGCATTACGGAGAACTCGCCGTGGTACTCGGATGCTGTCGCTTCGCCCTGGGGCCGCACCATCATTCCCTTCGAGATGGTGAGTGTGCTGGTCAATGCCTCGAGCCGCAAAGCGCGCTTTCCGGTGAAGGGCCCTGCGATCGGCCTGTTTGCCGATCTGCAGGTCAGGATGATCGACGGCCCGCTGTTCGTGGGTGAGTCTTACCTGGTGCGCCGTGAGGTCGTGGCGGTCTCAGACAGCCGTCGCACTGAATCGTTCTGGACACTGAGTCGCATCTTCGATGCGAGCGGCACCCACCTGAAGGCAGAGATGCTCTTGAACAGCGCCACGCTCAAGGAATCGTACAAACCCTATGCGCAGGAACTGGCGCAGCTCAGTGAGGCGCGCTGAACACGCGTGGGGCTGCGGTGCGCCCCACGCTGCCAGGGTGGCTCAGCGGCCTTTCCAGTTGGGCTTGCGCTTTTCCGAGAAGGCCTTCGGGCCTTCAATGAAGTCCTCGCTTGCGCGCAACTTGAGCACCGAGTCGTAGGTGGCTTCCATGGACGCCTGCAGCGATGCAGTGCTCAGACTGCGATACACCACATCCTTGCTGGCTCGAATCGACAGAGGGGAGCACTCCAGGATCTGATGCGCCCAGGCCATCGTGCGCTCCATCAGTTGATCGTGTGGCGCCACTTCATTCACGAAGCCCAGCTCGTAGCCTTCCTGCGCCGAGACATGGCGGCCGGTCAGGATCATGCCCAGTGCACGCTTGGGGCCGATCACCCGAGGCAATCGATTCAGTCCGCCCGCGAGCGCGGCCAGGCCCACTTTGGGCTCCGGCAGTGCGAAGCTGGCCTTGTCTGAGGCGATGATCAGATCGCAGGCCAGCGCCGTCTCGAAACCCCCGCCCATCGCGACACCATTGACTGCAGCCAACACCGGTTTGGTCAGATCAAAGCGTGCGGTCAGGCCATTGAACCCAAGCGGCATCGGCGGGCGCTCTCCGCCCTCGGCCTGATAGCGCAGGTCATTGCCAGCGCAAAAGCCCCGACCTTCTCCTGTGATGATGGCCACCCACATGTCGTCGTCAGCGGCAAAATCATCAAAGACCCGGGCCAGTTCGAGATTGCCTGGCGGGTGCATTGCATTGAGCCGCTCCGGGCGGTTCAGACGCACAGTCATGATGTGGTCGCGCTTTTCGACCAGACAGAATTCGGTGTTCATGCAGGCTCCTCGAGTGTTGTGGCGACGATAGCCGCCGATGGGTTGCGATGACGGTCGCGATATGTCGGGATTGCAGGTTTCGGGACGAGGCCGACCTGTCTTTGTCGCATCATAGGGCACTGGCGCGGCGGCGGCTGCGCATTCCGCCGATTCGGTTCGGCGCCATTTCATCAATCACAAGGAGAGCATTCCATGATCGAGCATCACATCGATATCAAAACCCAGGACGGCGCAATGCCCACCTTCGTGGTCTATCCCGACGAGGGCGGTCCGCACCCGGTGGTGCTGTTCTACATGGATGCGCCCGGCAAGCGCGAGGAGCTGCACGACATGGCGCGGCGCATTGCGGCAGTGGGCTATCTGGTGGTGCTGCCGAATCTGTACTACCGGCGTGTGCGGGACTACGAACTGCCGGCGCGCGACGAAGCCAACATGAACATCATGTTCGAGCACATGCGCAGCCTGAGCAACGGCATGATCGTGCAGGATACGCAGGCCATGCTCGACTACGTCGATTCGCAGCCGGCAGCTGACAAGACCCGTATCGGTGCGGTCGGTTACTGCATGAGTGGTCCCTTCGTCATCGCCGCGGCGGCGCACCATCCGCGACTGCGCTGCGTGGCCTCCATCTATGGCGCCAACCTGATCACCGATCGGGATGATTCCCCGCACAAGATGCTTGACCGTGTGAAATGCGAAACCTACCTGGCCTGCGCCGAGATCGATAAATGGGCGCCGCCCGAGACGGTTGCGACACTGGAGTCGGCGCTCAAGGCGGCCAAGGTGAACTATCGCCTCGAGTGGTACCCGGGGGCGCACCATGGCTTCGCATTCCCGCTGCGTGCAGGCATCTATGACAAGCCCAGCGCCGAGCGCCACTGGGTGAGGTTGTTCGATTTGTTCAAGCGCAATCTTCAATCGTGATTGATTTTCCTCAGTCGGGACTGGAAATGTTCCGACAAAGGCCCACCGATGCCTTTCAAACAGCAGGACCTCAAGCCATGATCAAACATCCATTCGCAGCACTGCTTGGCGCAGCGCTTCTTTCTGCGGCCTTTTCGGCCGGTGCGGCGCCTTCGGGCAATGTCTATTCGCCTTACAAAGGCGTGCTGTGCGACAAAAAAGCAGGCTTCTGCGCTGATGAGCAGGGCATTTCGATGGGCCTGACAAAGGAGTATCTGGGTGCCGCGGCCGAAAAGAAGATGACCGAAATGGGCCGCGATTCAAGCTTTGATGCGTCCTACTACACCATGAGTGACGGCACCACCTGCAAGTCCAAGGAGCGGATCTGCACCACCGGGAAATGGACTGATACCGTTCATACGAAGGCCACACTCGCTTTGTTCGGAAAGCTGCCCGCCACCGCCAAGCCGAGCAAGGCCATTACCTTCCCGAGTTCGGGTGTGATCTGTGACAAGGCCTCGGGTTTCTGCGCCGATTCACAGGGCATCTCGATGGGTCTGACCAAGGAGTACCTCGGTGCAGCGGCTGAAGCCAAGATGACCAAACTGGTCAGTGAGGGCATGACCACCACCGCTTACGTCATGTCCAATGGAGTTGACTGCGATCACACCAAAAAGGTCTGCATGGCCGAGCGCCGTGGTACCGAGATCGAGCGTCGTTACACCAAGCAATTGTTCGGCGGCTGATCGGCCACCGAGCTTGATCGGATCGAAGGGCGCCTGCGGGCGCCCTTTCGCTTTATTGCGCCGGATTCGGTCCGATCGCGAGGGCTCCGTTATTCTGTGCAGATGGCTGCATGAGGAGACACCATGAACCGCCCGGCATTGCTTGAAGGCATTCGAGTCACTGACCTGACCACGGTTTTTTTTGGACCGTACTGCACACAAACCCTGGCCGATCTCGGTGCCGAGGTGGTCAAGCTCGAGCCCGCCGAAGGCGACACCTCCCGGCTGATCGGCAATCCACCGACCACACCCGGCATGGGACCGGTGTTCATGCGCCTGAACCGCGGCAAGCGCAATGTCGACTGGGACCTCAAAAGCGAGGCGGGCCGACAGGCCTTGCACCGACTGATCGAAGTCAGTGATGTGTTCATTCACAACATCCGCAGCGATGCGGCGCAGCGGGCCGGGCTGTCGTACGAGGATGTTCGTCGCATTCGTCCCGACATCGTGTATGTCCACTGCACCGGCTTTGATGAGAGCGGCCCGTACGCCGGACTGCAGGCCTATGACGACATCATCCAGGCCGCGTCGGGCATGGCCCAGCTGCTCCCGATGGTTGATGGCAATCCCGCGCCCCGGTTCATGCCTGCGGCCGTCGCGGACAAAGTCTCCGGGCTGCATGCGGTTTATGGTGTGCTGGCAGCGATCATTCATCGGCTGCGCACGGGCGAGGGCCAGCATGTTGAGGTCCCAATGTTCGAATCGATGGTGAGCTTCAATACGCTCGAACATCTGTGCGACAACAGTTTTGTCCCGCCCACCGCCAGCCCGGGTTACTACCTGCGTCAGCTCGATCCCACGCGTCAGCCGATGCGCACAAAGGATGGCTACATTGCCTTTGCGCCTTACATGGACGATCGATGGGTCCGATTCTTTGAGGCTTCCGGGCACGGTGAAGTGCTCAAGGAGCCGCGCTTCATCGACAAACCCACGCGGCGCGCCAACATGTCGCAGATGTTCGAGCTCATGGCGCAGATTGCGCCTGAACGCACGACCGACGAGTGGCTCGTGCTCATGAAGGAAGTCAATGTGCCGGCGATGCGCGTCAATCGCATCGATGAGTTGCTGGACAACCCCCAATTGCGTGCCAGCGGTTTGCTGCGCGAGCGGGAGCACCCGACTGAGGGTCGCTATGTCGAAGTGGGCATGCCGGTGAAATTTTCTGCCAGCCCGGGCCGGGAAGTCATTCATGCGGCCAATCTCGGTGAACATTCGCAGGAAGTGGCTCGCGAGCTGGGCATCGAGGTGCCTGCAAGCCGTGTGTCCGGCAGCTGATTGACCGCTGCTGGGTTAAGCTGCTTCTTGCGCAGGCTTTTGCTTGCAGCCTGCTCGATGCATAAGCAGCCCCCTCAAATTCTCCCAGGAGCTCAGATGAAATTGAACGCAAAATCCTTAGTCGCAGTCGCCGCGGTGCTCGCTTCGGCCTCGATGCCTGCGCTGTCTGGTGGCCTCGCCGCCTCGTCTGCAGTCGGCGGCTCGTCCGCGTCGTCAGCGAGCATGGGCTCGGTTGACAAGTCCAGCGACAGCTCGACAAAAGCGATGGCCAACATCAATGGCCCTTACCGTGTCGTCGAAGTCACCCCGATGCCCGAGCGTCCGGGCATGGTGCGCATGAAGCTTGCAGCCGCCGCCAAAGAGGATGATCAACTGGTGATCTACGTTCCGCAGCAGACCTTCGATCGCAGCGGCCTGACTGCAGGTTCCACGGTCAATGCCAGCCAGCGTCCTTACGGTGTGGAGTTCGCCCATGCCGACACCAACAAGGCTTTCTTCCTGCTGTTGAGCGACGACTGGAACCAGGATCTGCGTTCCACCCCGGTTTCGCTCTGATTCGATGAGTGCCGCGCGCATGCTGGCGCGGTCGGTTTTTCTGGCCTTGCTGTGCGCACTGTGGTACTTGTCCCCGTGCCAGGCGGGCCAGTTTCGTTATTGCGACCCACCGACTGAGCTCGATGCCACCCAGCAGGACACCCTGCTGCGATTTGGCGCAGTCATCAAGTCGACCCTCGAGTCCACTGGGCAGCGCCTGGCCTTGGTGGCACGTTCTGGTCTGGACCTGAGCCGCTTCGACATGCGCTACTCGCATGCCGGGATCAGCCTGAGAGCCCATCCCAGTGGCCCCTGGACGGTCAGGCAACTGTATTTCGATTGCGACGAGCGCAGGCCTCGCATTTTCGATCAGGGCATTTCCGGGTTTCTGGTCGGCAGTGGCGATCCATCGATCGGCTATTTTTCGGTGGTGCTGCTGCCGGGCGCAGACGCTGAGATCGAACGGGTCACTCTGGACAATGGTCGAGCCCTTGGCTTGCTCGGTGCGCAATACAGCGCCAACGCCTATGCATTCGGGCAGCGGTACCAGAATTGCAATCAGTGGGTCGCAGAAATGGTGGCGGTTGCCTGGGGCGGCTTGAACGATTCATCTCAGCTGCGCATACAGGCGCAGCAGTGGCTTCAAGGCGCCGGCTACGAGCCCGCTCGATTCGAGGTCGGCAACCCGGTGCTGATGTGGTTGGGGGGTGTGCTGCCCTGGCTGCATCGCGATGATCATCCGCCGGAAGACCTTGGACAGTGGCGATTTCGAGTCAGCATGCCGCAATCAATCGAATCATTCGCGCGGGCCCGCGTGCCGGGCGCACAGCGAATCGAGTTTTGCCATGCCAACCGTCGTATCGTGATCCGGCAGGGCTGGGAGCCGATCGCGCCCGGCTGCATCCCGAATGAGTCCGACACGGTGATCGCGCTGGATTCCTGAGA
>Ga0209598_10004341_pt1 | contig 10444 bp, 9 predicted proteins | sample M_140807_EF_Meta_FD_187317 | JGI IMG/M metagenome (GOLD analysis project Ga0209598, IMG submission 187317) | Freshwater microbial communities from Lake Montjoie, Canada to study carbon cycling - M_140807_EF_MetaG (SPAdes) (version 2) | ecosystem: Environmental > Aquatic > Freshwater > Lake... | reverse complement strand
TGGGCCTCGTCTTCCAAAGGATGTCTTTCCGGTTTCTGATGCGCTCTGGTGCGCCCAGCGTCAAGCCGTAGCCGCTTCGTGACACCAGATTCTTGTGCCCAAACCGCGCTCGACAGGTTCAGCCATTCACACGCTCGACCTTGGAGACCACGGGCCGCATCCGCAACTGGCTGATAATCGCGCTCAGATGTTTCAAATCCCACACCTCGATATCAATCACCATTTCGCGGAAGTCGAGCGAACGGCCGATCACCGACAGCGAGTCGATATTGCCGTCATTGTCGCCGATCACCGAGGCGATTTGCGCGAGCGTGCCCGGTTCGTTGATGGCCGTCACCGCGATCTGGGCGGGGAAGCGCTGGCGCTCCTGCTCGTCGATATCCCAACGCACATCCAGCCAGCGTTCGGGCTGGTCGTCGAAATCCATCAGGCTCGGCGACTGGATCGGATAGATGGTGATCCCCTCGCCTTTGGTCAGAATCCCGATGATCCGGTCTCCCGGCACGGCCCCGCCATTGGGAGCGAATTTGACCGGCAGATTGCTGTCGATGCCGCGGATGGGAATGGCCTGAGTGCTGTCCTCGCCTTCGATTTCTGAGGAACTTCCGGGCACTTTGAACACCAGCCCTTCGGCCCGTTTCAAGCCGAACCAGCCCGCCTCGGCCTTGGCCGGTTGCGGCCCCGCGCTGCGCTCGCTCTTGTAATCGGGATAGACCGCGCTGACGACATCGCCCGAAAAAATCTCGCCGCGTCCGACCGCCGACAGCACATCATCGAGAGAGGTGCGGGCAAGCCGCGGCAAAGCGGCCTTCAGGCGCTCGTCCTCATAGACCCTGCCGGCACGTGTAAAAGCGCGCTCGACAATCCGGCGGCCCAATCCCGCATATTGCAGACGCACAGCGGCACGGGTGGAGCGGCGGATGGCGGCGCGTGCCTTGCCGGTGACAGCAATGGATTCCCAGGCCGCTGGCGGCACCTGCCCGTCGGCGCAGACGATTTCCACCTCGTCGCCATTGTTCAATTCGGCCAGCAGCGGCACGATCCGGCCATTGACCTTGCAGCCCACCGCCGAATTGCCGACGACAGTGTGCACCGCATAGGCGAAATCAATCGAGGTTGCGCCGCGCGGCAAAGCGATCAGTCGCCCCTTGGGGGTGAAACAGAACACCTGATCGTGGAACAGTTCGAGCTTGGTATGTTCCAGAAACTCTTCGGGACTGTCGCCCTCGGCCAGCGACTCCACCGTGCGGCGCAGCCAGGTATAGGCGCGGCTTTCGCGTGCTTCGGACCCACCGGTATTGTTGTCCTTGTAGAGCGCATGGGCCGCGATGCCGTAATCGGCGATCTCGTCCATATGGCGAGAGCGGATTTGCAACTCGACACGCTGGCGGCTCGGGCCCACCACCGTGGTGTGGATCGAGCGGTAATCATTCTGTTTGGGGGTCGAAATATAGTCCTTGAAACGGCCCGGCACGCTGGGCCATGCCCGGTGCACGATGCCGAGCACGCGGTAGCAATCCTCGTCCCGCTCGACAATCACGCGGAAGCCGAAAATGTCCGACAATTGCTCGAACGAAACCGATTTGCGTTCCATCTTGCGCCAGATCGAATAAGGACGCTTCAGACGACCCTTGACCTCGGCTGTCAGGCCCGAGGCCTCCAGCCTACTGAGCAGCTCCTTTTCAATCTCGGCAATCAGCGGGTCACTCTCGCGCCCCACCTCCTCAAGCCGTTTGGAAATGGTGGCATAGGCCTCGGGCTTGAAGTGGCGGAAGGCCAGCTCTTCCAGCTCCTCGCGCATGTCCTGCATGCCCATGCGACCGGCCAGCGGCGCATAGATATCCAGCGTTTCCTCGGCGATGCGGGCCCGCTTTTCGGGCGGCACGAAATGCAGCGTGCGCATGTTGTGCAAACGGTCGGCCAGTTTGACCAGCAAGACCCGCACATCATTGGACACCGCCAACAACAGCTTGCGAAGATTTTCGGCCTGCGCGGCCTTTTTCGAGACCAGATCGAGCCTGCGGATCTTGGTCAGCCCGTCGACCAATTCGCCGATCTCGGCGCCGAACAGCCGGTCGATTTCCTCGCGCGTGGCTTCCGTATCCTCGATCGTGTCATGCAGCACGGCGGCAACGATGGTGGCATCGTCGAGTTTGAGATCGGTCAAAATCGCCGCCACTTCGAGCGGATGCATCATATAGGGATCACCCGAAGCCCGAACCTGTGTGCCATGGGCGCGCATGGCATAGACATAGGCGCGGTTCAGCAAAGCCTCGTCGGCTTGCGGATTGTAGCGCTTCACGCGCTCGACCAGTTCGTATTGACGCATCATGATAAGACAGAGTCGGGTCTAATCAGGATGCAAATCAAGCGAAATCTGGCGGCAGATCAAAAAAAGATGATTTCGGAGACCAAAAACAAAAAAACCCGGAAGTTGCCTTCCGGGTGTTGTCTTGTGACGCTGAAGCAAAAGCGGATCAATCGTGATCATCATCCGCACTGCTGCTGGGAGGTACGAGACCGTCCAGACCGCGCAGCAAATCTTCTTCGGTCATCCGGTCGAATTCGACGGACGAATCATCGCTTGAGCTGTTGCCGATCAGCGGAACCTGTTCGGCTTCCGGTTCATCGACATCCACATGCTTCTGCAAGGAGTGGATATAGTCTTCCTTCAGATCATCGGGCGAAATCGTTTCTTCGGCGATTTCACGCAAGGACACCACGGTATTTTTATCGCGATCACGGTCCACAGTCAGCGGCGCACCCGAGGAAATCATGCGGGCGCGATGCGCTGCGAGCAGAACCAGCTCAAAGCGATTATCAACTTTTTCGATACAGTCTTCGACCGTCACGCGAGCCATGCGCGCTCCGTTAAGTTAGTGGTTTCGGGACATGAACGGTGCTGATACACGCTTTTGCATCGCAGTGCAATGTTTTCGCATCGATTCAGGCTTCTCTTGCGATTCATTCTTTCAAAACAATTGTCTCCCAGCCCTCTGGCAAACGGATGGGCGAAGGACAGGCAAGAAAAGCCAGCTTACAGCAAAACTCGTATCGTCAGTTTAATGAAATGATTAACACACATTTTTGCGTGTATTTTGCTTGAAATTTAGATTTTTTTTGATTGAAAATCGCATAATTGATTGGAATTAGCCTCGGGGCAATGTTAATAGTATCGGATTGAATGTTGCATTGGTTTTTTTAATAGTTTTATTTGTTCCCATCGGCGTGCTTGACAATTTGTTCTTTCAGTGAACAAATTCAACCCAAGGTGGAATATGCGCGGTATTTCTATCATTTATTTCGGTGCTTCAGAGATATGATTTATCGTGTATTTTTTAACTTAAAATCAGTACTGCCATTCAACGCAAAACCCTCTGGCTACCCAGTCGTTCTGGATCAGACTTAATCCATAGTTCATTTTAAGGTTATCCCATGCCGCGTGCCGAAAGAACTGCCCTCTTCATTGATGGTGCCAATTTGTATGCCACAGCCAAGGCTCTTGGTTTCGATATTGATTATAAAAGATTGCTGAAAGAGTTTCAGGGTCAGGGCCAACTTGTTCGGGCCTTTTATTATACCGCACTGATAGAAGACCAGGAATATTCTTCGATCCGTCCGCTGATCGACTGGCTCGATTACAACGGCTATCGGGTAGTGACCAAGCCGACCAAGGAATTTGTCGATTCTCTCGGCCGCCGCAAGGTCAAGGGCAATATGGACATCGAGCTGGCGATTGATGCGCTCGAATTGGCTCCTTACATCGATCACATGGTGCTGTTCTCCGGTGATGGTGACTTCCGCTCGCTGGTGGAAGCCATGCAACGCCGCGGTGTCCGCGTATCGGTTGTGTCCACCATCACCTCGCAGCCCCCGATGGTGGCCGACGAGTTGCGCCGTCAGGCCGATGAATTCATCGACATTGTCAATCTGACCAACCGCGTTGGCCGTGATGGCGGCAGCGAGCGGCAGGAGCGCACCCCGCGTGAACGCCGTCCGGTCGAGGACGAGAGCGAAAGCGCCTGAGCCGTTCAATCCGGCGTCAAGACATAACAGGAAACAGGGATCATCATGACACAATCGGATGATCCCTTTTTTGTGTCCCCGAGCTTTCCGGATGTACCGCGTGATTGCCCGCTCTGCCCGCGTTTGAGTGCATTCCGCAATGAACACCGCAAGGTACAGTCCGATTGGCACAATGCGCCAGTCCCCTCGTTCGGCGATGCGGATGGACGTTTGCTGATCGTCGGGCTTGCACCGGGCCTGCAAGGGGCCAACCGCACCGGCAGGCCGTTTACCGGTGATTATGCGGGCGACCTGCTGTACAGCACGCTTGATCTGTTCGGGTTCTCGACCGGACAGTTTCAGGCCCGCCCCGATGACGGATTGAAACTCAGCAATTGCCTGATCACCAATGCGGTGCGCTGCGTACCGCCCGAAAACAAGCCGACACCGGAAGAAATCCGGCTTTGCCGCAGCTATCTTGAAGCCACCATCAATGCGATGCCGCATCTGCGCGCCATAGTCGCACTGGGCCGCGTTTCACATGACAGCGTGGTGCGTGCTTTGGGTCTGCCGCTCAAAGCCGCACCATTCAAACACGGGGCCATTCACGAGCTGTCAGGCTCTCCCGGGCAGCCCGTCACATTGTTCGACAGCTATCACTGCTCTCGCTACAACACCAATACCGGCGTGCTGACGACGCAGATGTTCCACGCGGTGTTCGGGGCCGTGCGGAAAAAGCTGGATTCTATCTGAAATTTCCGAACACCATATCGGGCGCGCTCAGATTGTGGCGGGAGGGCACCAACCGTCCGGCCCATAATTCGGTCACAGACGCATCGCTGAACGAGAAGATCGGTGCTTCTTTCCACTGCGTGCCGTCCTTGGTGCGCCAAGCCAATTCCGCCATATCATTGTTGGTTTGGGTCACATACATCGAACGCAAAGCGGCCAGAGGATAGTTTCTCGGAATGTCCCTGTAATCGACATCCAGCACGAAGCGGTCCTGGTCGATGATCTTGATGCTGATGGTGGCAGAACCACCGCGCTTGAACGACAGCGTGAACTGTTTTTTATCCGGATCGAAGCTGATCTCCTTCAAATCGACAATCGGGCGGATCTGGGTTTCCACCGGCCCGATCAGGAAAGACGAACCATAGGCCGACCAGTTCAGATGCGCAGGCGGCAGCGGGCGCACGCGCCAATAGCCATCGGGGGGATAGAACACCAGCACCTCTTCGGCGCGCTCTTTGTGGCGGATCCAGAACTGGACGAAATGCAGGCCTGTTTCGACACGATTGCCGACTTTGACCGGCACAGTGCCCGGACGCCAGAACGAGGGATAGGCATAGCCGGTCATCCACATTTCGGGCGTTTCGAAAATCGTGACGCGCTTGGCGTCAGTTGCAAACACCGGATCGGTGTTCATGTCGCAACTGGTAAAATCTGGCGCATAGCGATCGACGACGATCATGCCGATATAGGAGGGATGGACCGCCTGTACTGTCATGTGTTTGACATCCGGAGAGGACAATTCAAGCGCGACATTGTCCTTTTCCGCGCAAATTTCCCGCTCGCTCTTGTTCTTGACCTCGACGGACAATTCCTTGCTCTGGTCGGCAGCAAACACGACACCGGACAATGCCGTCAATGCACCCGCAACAAATACACCTGCAAGCAGAACCCGAAACCTGGTCATACAATCCCTCATGAAAATCAGCATTCAATGACTTTATTCATATTGGATTTTGCGGGAAAATATAAGCCCCTTTTACGCCGGTCCCATTCACCGCCGCCGGTTCAGCAAAGCATCCAGCTCGCGCAGAATGTCGGGCTGGTTGCGCTCTTCGGGAATGGCAAACAGTCCTCGCTGTTTCAGCCATAGCCCGAAGGCGGGGCGTGCCGTCATAACCGCGAAGGGAATGGCCAGCAAATATCCGGCTGTCAGCGGCAACGAGGCCAGCAACAGCGTCGTGTTTGACACAGCCAGCATGCCCGTCACCACAAAACCGAACAGCGTTTGCGGCCATAGGCCCAAAAAGGCAGTTTTCCATGACAGATGATGCGCATCGCGCAACTGCCCGCTCCAGATCACCGAACGGCCGAACAGAAGCCCCAACATGAACAGGCTTGTGCCAACCGTGGTGATGCCGCCAAGCAGGAATCCGAACAGGCTTTCGCCGAAGCCGGCGAGCCAGAAGGATTTGACCCCGCCATAGCGTTTCAATTCGCTGGGTTGCAAGGCAATATCGATCAGTCCCGCCCATTTGGGGGCCAGACTGGCGATCAGAAAAACAATGTAAAAGCTCCATGCTCCCGAACTGTTAAAGGCCAGATCGGGGTCATACTGGCTGGCTTTATAGGCAATCAGCGCAATGGTGGCGACAAAGCCGGGCAGACCGATAAACATCAAAATCGCCCAGACCAGCTGGAAACGGCTGGTCGGAAACAGGCCGGGCCAATTCAGCAAGCGCAGATATTGCAGATTGCCCTGACACCAGCGCAAATCACGGCGGGTGAATTCCAGCACCGTCGGCGGATTGTCCTCGTAAGAGCCCACTTCGACAGGCAGCACGCGCACTTCGAAACCGGCCTTGCGCATCAGAACCGCTTCGACCTGGTCATGCGACAGGATCGGCCCGCCGAACGGCGGTTTGCCACTCAGCACCGGCAGGCTGCAATGATCCATGAAGGGGGCGGTGCGCAACACTGCATTATGGCCCCAAAATGGTCCGCAATCCGCCGCCCACCACGCTTGCCCCATGGTGTAGGAGCGCATGCCTTGGCGCATACCGAACTGGAAAATGCGGGCAAAGGCACTGTCACTGGGCGCACCGACCACCAGACTTTGCAAAATGCCGAGTTTCGGCATGTCCTGCATGATGCGGACCATCCGGCAAATGGTGTCGCCATCCATCACACTGTCAGCATCAAGGGGCAGTAAAAAAGCAAAATCATGTCCCCAACGATCACAAAAATCTGCAACATTACCAGCCTTGTAGCCGTTGTTTTTAATGCGGCGGCGATAAACGAGACTTTCAGACCTGTCCGCTATGCCTTTCCATGCCGCAAACAGCGCTTCCTCGCGGGCGATAATGGCAGGCTGGTCGCTGTCGCTCAGCACAAAAAACGAGAAGCTGGCCCCCTCGCCGGTCGCATCCAGACTTTCCTTGATCACATGCAACCGTGCAAAGGCGCGCGCGGGATCTTCGTTGCGCAGGGTCATCAAGATGGCTGTCGGCAGACGCAAGGGTTTGCCCTTGTCGCCTATTTCGAGATAAGGCGCGACCTTGCGCAAGCCGCCGCCGGTGCCGTGCAGCAGCCACAACCCGATCATCGCATTCCAGAAACCCAGCACCGTCCAAGGCACTGCCAGCATGAAGGCGCAGACAATCGCACTGTCCACCCATGACCAGCTCGAGACGCCATAATCGACGGGACTCAAAATTTGAATCAGCCAGACAGCGAATCCTGCCATAGTGATCAGGTTCAACAAGACAACCATCAGACGGCGGCGCAAAATGTCGCCTCTGGATTGTATTCCTGTCGGCACCATATCAGGTGAGGACTGTAACGCTTTGATCATGATCGGACATGTTCCATTGACGAAAGAACCCCATGCTTCACTTAGGGGCAGCACGCATAAAACCGCAACAGGATTGTGGGTCAAGTCCGTTCGCCGGTATGAGTTGCAAAAACACACGCTGGCTGACATCGGCCCCGATCAGGCGCTGATCCGCACCCTGTTTAGCGGGGTCAGTCGCGGAACCGAGCGTTTGGTGTTTAACGGACAGGTTCCGCCAAGCGAGTTCGAGCGCATGCGTGCCCCGTTGCAGCAAGGCGATTTTCCATTCCCCGTGCTGTATGGCTATGCCTGTTGCGGCGTGGTGGAACAGGGTCCGGCCTCTCTTCTGGGGCAGACGGTGTTTTGCCTGCATCCGCATCAGGATCATTTCATCGCACCCGTCCCGATGCTGGCTCCCGTGCCGTCCGCTTTGCCTGCCAAACGCGCCACGCTGGCAGCCAATATGGAAACCGCGCTCAATGCCCTGTGGGACAGCGGTGCAGGGTCCGGAGACCGGATTGTGGTGATCGGCGGCGGGCTGGTCGGTCTGTTGGTCTGCTTTCTCGCCTGCCGTCTGCCCGGTACGGAAGTGGTACTGGTTGATCCGCTCGACCGCAGCGCGATAGCCCGTGCCTTCGGGGCACGCTGGATGGTGCCCGAACAGGCCAGAGAGCTCCAAGGCACTGCCGATCTGGTGTTCCACACCTCGGCCAATCCGTCCGGTCTCGCGCTCGGGCTGGAACTGGCGGCTGTCGAGGCCAAAGTGATCGAGATGAGCTGGTATGGGCAAAAGTCTGTATCGCTGGTGCTCGGCGAGACTTTCCATGCGCGACGCCTGCAACTGGTCAGCGCGCAAGTTGGGCGGATTCCAGCTTCGCACGCTGCCCGCTGGACCTATCAGCGGCGCATGGCCAAAGCGATCGATCTGCTGGATGATGCGCGCCTCGATGCGCTGATCACCCATGACCTTGCCTTTGCCGATGCCCCCGCGCATTTGCCGGACCTGCTGACATCCGATGCCGTGATTGCCACGGTCCTGACCTACTGACCCCGAAAAGGATTTGCCATGTTTGCGCTTGAAGTTCGTGACCACATCATGATTGCCCATTCGTTCAAGGGTGATTTTTTCGGCCCCGCCCAGAACATGCACGGGGCCACATTTGTGATCGACGTGGCGTTTTTTCGCCATGTCCTGAACGAATACAATGTCGTTGTCGATATCGGCCGCGCGCATGATGCGCTGAAAGCGGTAATAGCGCCGATCAATTACCGCAATCTCGACGAGGTCGAGGCCTTCAAAGGCCAGCAAACCACCACCGAATTTCTGGCCCATCATATTTTCAAGGAAATGGCACAGGCCGCCCGCGAGGGACGGTTGGGACCGGGCGGCGAAGGTATTTGCAAGATCCGCGTCAGCCTGCATGAATCGCATGTGGCACGCGCATGGTATGAAGGCGAGGTGAACTGAGCCATGTCCGCAGCCCGTCCGCTCACCATCGGTTTTGCCATTCCCGGCGATCTTTCGACGCCGACGGGAGGCTATCGCTATGACCGGATGGTGATGGACGGGCTCGGGGCATTTGGCATCTGGGTGATCCATGTCCCCCTGTCCGCGCGCTACCCTGAGCCAGACCAAGCTACGCGCCACGCGACAGCCGATCTGATCCGCCACACAAAGGTGGATCTGTGGCTGGTTGACGGGCTGGCCTTCGGGGCGTTCGGTCCTGTCGAATTGGCCGCTTTTACAGTGCCCGTTATCGCGCTCGTCCATCACGCCTTGTGCGACGAAACGGGCATTGATGCGGACACAGCGGCTGGCTTGCTGGCATCGGAAAAACAGGCGCTGGCCAGTGCAAAAGCCGTGATTGTCACAAGCCCGCAAACTGCCGGTCGGGTGCATCATCTGTTCGGGCTTGCGGCTGATCGTGTGCATGTCGCGGTGCCGGGTGTCGTCATACCGAAACTCATTGAAGACCAATCGCGCGACAGGCTCGCGCTGTTGTGCGTCGGCTCTGTCAGCCCGCGCAAGGGCTATGATTTGCTGGTGGCGGCCCTCGCTCCCTTGCAAGGCCGCGCTTGGCATTTGAGTATTGCCGGACGGCTCGACGATCGGGACACGACCGAAAGCTTGCGCCGACAGATTGACGAGAACGGCTTGGCCGAACAAATAACCTTATGCGGCGCGCTCGATGACGAATCGCTGGCCAGTCTGTGGGCCAGCCATGATGTGCTAATATTTCCCTCCCGTTATGAGGGCTATGGCATGGTGCTGACCGAGGCACTGGCCCATGGCTTGGCCGTTTTGTGTTCTGATCAGGTTCCCGCAGCCGAAGGCCTGCCTGCGCCTGCCGTGACGCGTTTGGGGGTTGAAGACAGCCAAAGCTGGACCCGCCACATCGGGGCTTGGCTGGCAACGCCTGCACTGGTCCGCACCGCCAGACAATCAGCCCGAAACACCGCCAGCCTGTTGCCGCAATGGCGGGACACCGCCGCAGGTATCGCAAAGATTGTTCATGACCTGTCTCAATCTGTTAAAAAATCGAATGGACCCGCCCGATGACCGGATTTAGTGCTGACTGGCTCGCTTTGCGCGAGGAGGCCGATCACGCCGCCCGCAACGAGGATTTGGCCCTTAAAGTCGCAAACCATCTTGCCGGTCATGATTGCCCGCTGATCCTCGATCTGGGCTGCGGCACCGGCTCCAATTTGCGGGCGCTGGCACCCTTGTTGGGACTTGAACAACACTGGCATCTGATTGATCTCGATCCCGATCTGCTATCCCATGCCAAGGCGCAATTACGCGATTGGGCCGATTATGCGGAAGTGGTGCACAGCAGCCTCGTGCTCTATTGGGGCGAGCAGCGGATCACGGTGGAT
>Ga0209598_10004337_pt1 | contig 10449 bp, 5 predicted proteins | sample M_140807_EF_Meta_FD_187317 | JGI IMG/M metagenome (GOLD analysis project Ga0209598, IMG submission 187317) | Freshwater microbial communities from Lake Montjoie, Canada to study carbon cycling - M_140807_EF_MetaG (SPAdes) (version 2) | ecosystem: Environmental > Aquatic > Freshwater > Lake... | reverse complement strand
TGCCAGTCGGCGTAGGTTAGGGCCAGAGCGGGATTGGCGACCGGGGGGTTAAAGAACACGGCGGAGGAGGTGGAACCCAGGTTCGCAGCGTTGCCCGAAAAGAAGTTTTGTGAGAAATAGTTGGCAGAACCACGTGCCTGAGCATCGATGCCGGAAGATGTGGATCCGTAGATCTGGTTGTTAAAGGCGAAGTTCTGGCTGGTTTCCCAAGGAGATGCAGCGCCAAAACGGATGCCCCTTTGATTGGCGGTACATGTGTTAGCGACGAGAGTATTACGAATCGTGTTATAGGTGGCTGAGGAGTAGAGGTTCAGGCCGATTTCATTACCGCTACAGGTATTGCGGATCAGATGGTTGAGGTTGGCTCCCTCCTCCGTGAAAATACCGTATCGGATATTTTTAGTGCAGGTGTTGTTCATCGCCAAAGAAGTCGCGGTGGTGACGTCGAAATCGATCCCATCCATGTTCACATTGGATATCCAATTATCGGAGAGGATGAATCCGGCGGTACTGCTGAGGGAATTGCCCTTAGTCCAAATTCCTCTCGCGGCTCCCCCGTTAATCGAGCAACCGGTGACGATGCAGGGGGTTCCGCATCCGGCGAAGGCGATCACATCAGAATTGCCCACGCGTGTGTTTTTGTCTCCAAAATCATTCAGGGTCATGTTTTCGATGATGATTCGGGAGCAGTTGGCGAAGGAAAGTCCGGGACGACCGGTGGTGTTGCCCCCCAGAATCATTCCGCCTGAGAGGCAGATGTGAGTGCTGGAGGTGGCGGTAAAAGCGGTGACTCCGGAGTTCAGATTGATCGTCCCGTCGAGAATAACCGAGGTGTAAGAGTTGAGATTGATGGTGGTATCTCCGGTGATCTGCGGTGCGGTTAGATGGAGGACAACGAAGTTGCCGGGATTGGCGGCACAGGCTGCGTCATAGGCGGTTTTGACACCCGTCAAAGTGGTGGCAGTCGTGATGACGTCAGTCCGGGTTTTTCCGTTCATGATCAGTTCGTTGTGCTGGTTGAATGCGGTGGGCGGATAAAAATATTCCTGGCTGGAGTTGAGAACATAGGCGGTGTCGGTGGTGTAGATGCGCTGGACTCCACTCCCTGGGGTGGAAATGCGACTGCTTAAGCTCGTGCTGATCTGGTTGCGATAGAGAATATTGGCGACTCCTCCAAGCGAGAATCCCGTGGAGGTGCCTTGAACCTCGTTTCCGACAAAAAAATTGTACTGGTTTGGAGAGGTGCTTCCCCAGGTGGCTAGACCGATGGCGTTATTGGAACAACGATTCTTTGCGACTTTGCACCAAGTGGAGTTGTTTAAAACGATGCCGGTGGAACTATTGGAGTTGGCCTGGTTGTTGAAGATGGCGCAGTGGGCACTCGATTCGACCAGAATTCCAATGGAGTTGTGGCTGGTGTTATTGTCCATGCAGACCGCCTGTGTTGCGTCAACGAGGTGGATCCCGGCATATCCGCCCGAGGTGATGAGCGAAGCTTGGCATCGGGTAATGGTGATCTCGTTATCAAAAACGGTTGAGCCCATTCCCTGAAGATAAAGGCCATCCCTGCCCGTTTGACTCACGGTCACCTGATCTACGTTCACCCGGCTGACACCCCACCCCTCGATCCCATACAGATTCGCCGATCCTCCTAGGAGGGTCGATTGGGTGATGGATACGAAAGAAGATCCCGGAGAGATGCGGATTAAACTCGGGGCGGAGCTGCTGGCGTTGGCGCTGAAAGTGGCTCCGCCTCCCAACACGCACATCTTGGATCCCAAGACCAGCGGAGTCGTGGAGACCGTGTAGGTCGACGCCGCTTTTAAATAGATCACCAGAAAAGAGTCTGGATTGGAGGCTCGAGCCGCGTCGACCATGCCCTGAAGAGTAGAGATGGAGCCGGAGGTGTCCTGCAGGCTGACGACTTTCTCGCCGGTGGATTGCTGAAGGAAGGGGAAACTGGTGGGGGCGATATACGCGCTCGATGGTGTGGTGGAAGGGAGATCGACGGCCTCCATGCTGTTTCCGACGGAAATCTTTGAGATTTCAACTTGGTTGTAGGCGCTGGCTCCGTTGATTATTGTCCCGGCTGGGCGTTGCCAAAATCCGAGAGACTGAAGTGTGGTTGGATCAGTGATAGCGTTTCCGGCATTCGCTAGGGACCCTGTAGATCCATCGCTCTTCGTGTAGCTGCCGACTCCGCTGAACGACTGGGTGATTAGCGAAACCAAGTCCTCTGTCGCACCTGAAGCAAGTTTTACCGAAAGAGTCACTTTATCGTTTTGGGTTCCATCGACCGGCTCATGCGTCAGCAGCAGGGTGTAAGGTGTGTTGAAGCTGTAAATCCTCTCGTCATTATACTGGGGGGTGATTCCTGTATTCAGGCCGAAAGCGAAACCAAGACCGTTGGCAGTTTTCTTTAAGTAGATCCGATCGTATAAGGTGCCACTTTGATCGGCGTTTGCGCTCAAACCAAACCAGTAATCACCGTTGCCGGTGCTGCTTCGGTACGCATTTTTTACGTTCACCTCGAGTCGTACATAGGTTTTTAATCCTGTGGTGGCAGGGGAGATTGCATTTAAGGGGTGATAGGTCTGCTCGTAGTTGGATCCGCTCTTCAGGATGACCGATCCGCCTGTAATTTGAGTGGGGCCGCTTGTGTTCGATCCGACTCGCCCCCAGTTGTCCTGACCTACCAGATTGCCTGAAGCATAAGATGAACTGGAAAAATCAAATTCGGCTAGTTTGGTTCCGGAAAGAAGTGATCCAGTGAATCCAATCCATAGGGTCAAAAAATACCCCAATAGCAAACCAGTTCTCCCTAAGCTTAGACTTGGGTTACGCATACCAATATTTTATTACCCTACATGCCTTTTTTCTAAAAAATAGGGGTTTTATTAACAGATGATAAACTACAGGCCATTATATAGATGCGGACATTAATGGATGGTGATTTTTTATGGTTAAAGAAGAGGCATTGGAGGGGTAAAATATATGATTGAAAACGATCATATAAAATGTATTATGAAACCCTTATGAGAGTGGCAAAAAACGTGGTGGAAGCACGCCGCCAGCTTTTGGCCGATTTGCTACAAAATGGCCGCTATTTGGCGTTGGATCGTATTTGTCAGGAGCTTTCGATTAGTCCGGCGACCGCCCGACGTGATCTGGTCGAATTGGAAAGATCGGGAAGAGTCAAACGCACTCCCGGCGGAGCAATGACGAGATTCACCGACCGTTTCCCAACCTTCCATGATCGACTCAACGTGCAGGCGCCAGCCAAACAGGCGTTGGCTCGGCAAGTGTTGCCCTATCTTCGATCCGGATTCACGGTTTACATTGACGGGGGAACGACCCCCTATGCCTTGGCCCGGCTTCTGCCCGAAGCCGATATTCCGGGGCTGAAGGTAGTCACGAACAGTTTGCCGGTCGTGGATTTTCTCTCTTCTACCTCGGTTTCGCTTCATGTTCTCGGAGGAAGTCTGGTGCCCCGCCAGTCGCTTCTGCTGGGAGCCGAGGCGGTTCACTCACTTCGCGACCGGAAATTTGATGTGGCCATTCTCGGTGCAGAAGGACTAACCCAAGCCGGTGTTTGGAACAGCGCCCCCAAAGTGGTGGAACTTCAGAGAGCCGTCATCCGTCAAAGCCGCCAGTCCTTTATCCTGCTGACTTCGGACAAACTCGGAAAACAGGCGGCTTCCTTGTTGGCTCCTTTGGGAGAGCCCTTGCGATTGATCACGGACGCTTCAGCCAAACAGATGGAGGCTCAACAGATTCCTGCCTCCATGCTTCAGGAGCGAAACCAATGAAGCGGAAAAAGAAATTAGTTCAACATTCACCGAAGAAGTCCACTCCGCTTCTGCAGTTGATCGAACTTTCGCGGCGAATTGGAAACGATCCGGTCCGTTACGCCATTTTGGGGGAAGGGAACACTTCGACCCGATCCGGGGAAGACACTTTTTGGGTCAAGGCCAGCGGAACCTCACTTTCCACAGCTGACCGGGACTCCTTTACGGAGTGTCGCGGCTCGGTTCTTGCGCCGCTTTGGGAGGCTGACAACTTGCCAGATTCGGAAATCGACCGTCTCCTTTTACAATCCAGGGTCCGCTCGACCGCCAAGAAGCCGTCCACTGAAGCCCTCTTTCACGCCTACCTTCTCTCCCTCCCGGGCATCGAGTGGGTGGCCCATACCCATCCCATCGCGGTGAACGGGATTCTCTGCTCTCCGAGGGCCGGTGATTTTGCAAAATACCGTAGTTTCCCCGATGATATCGTCTGCTGTGGGGATCAGTCTGTTCTGGTTCCGTATACCGATCCGGGGGTTCCCTTGGCCAAGGCCATCCGCCAGGGGGTGGAGGATTTTCAAAAAGAGCTTGGAACTCTTCCGAGAGTGATCCTCTTGCAAAATCACGGACTGATTGCCATTGGCGGAACCGCAGGTGCCGTGGAGGCCACTACGCGGATGGCTGAAAAATCAGCCGGTATTTTTCTGGGTGCGGCCTCGCTCGGTGGGCCTGTTTTTCTTCCGCCCGATCAGGTCAGAAGGATCAGCGGCCGGCCCGACGAGTTGTACCGGCAGAAGGCCCTAAAGCTGGCATGAGTTCTCCCTCGTTTCACGCCGCGGTGGATCTGGGGGCAGAAAGTGGGCGGGTCATCCTCGGAACTTTGGCTCAGGGGCGGCTGACGATTGATGAGATTCATCGTTTCCCCAACCGGATGAGAGATCAAGACGGTGGCTTGCGCTGGGATCTCCGTCATCTGGAGAAAGAAATTCTGGCCGGGCTAAAAAAAATCGGTAGCCGAAAAATTCCGTTGGAATCGGTGAGTTGTGACAGCTGGGGAGTGGACATTGTCTATTTACCTAAGGACGGATCACCCGCTCGTGATCCGTTTTGTTACCGGGATGCCCGCAACGAAAAGATCTTCCCCAAGGTCGTCGAGAAGATCGGAAGAGAGAAAATCTTTTCCCAAACCGGCTTGCAGTTCATGCCTTTCAACACCCTCTACCAGCTGGCGGCGGATGCGGAGAGCGGCAGGGCAGAGGTCGGGCAAAGTTCAGTGTTTCTTCCGGTGGCCGATTATTTCAATCACTTCCTGGGGGGCCGACCTGCATGTGAAGTCTCGCTCGCTAGCACCACCCAATTTTACCATCCCGAGAAAAGAGTTTGGGCTGAAGATCTGGTGAAGGAAGTCGGAATTCCCACTTCGCTTCTGCCGGAGCTGGTGGCCTCGGGATCGGTACTGGGAAAGATTTCGCACAAGACGGTGCAGGTAACCGGTCTGCCAGCAACCTGCCAGGTCGTGGCCTCTTGCTCCCATGATACTGGTGCCTCGGTGGCCGCGGTTCCTGCGGAAGGGAAGGGTTGGGCCTATCTCAGTTCAGGGACCTGGTCCTTGGTCGGTGTGGAAAGCACCCAACCGTGGCTCACTCCTGCCTGCGCGAAGGCCGAACTGACCAACGAGGTTGGACTGGATCACACCATCCGACTTTTGAAGAACATCGCGGGTCTCTGGCTGGTGCAGGAGTGCCGAAGCGATTTTGCCAAACAGGGTCGGGAGATGGACTACAGCACGATCACCCGACTAGCTACTGAGGCGACTCCTCTGGTTACCCTGATCGATCCGTTTCTTTCCTCTTGGAATGCCCCCGGCGAGATGGCTCGACGAATTGCGGACTATGCCAAAACCACGGGGCAACCGGTGCCATCGTCGGATGGAGCCATGGTTCGGGTCTGTTTAGAGAGTTTGGCGTTCGCCTATCGCGAGAGCCTGGAATCCATCGAAAAGGTCACCGGGGAGAAAATCAAAACTCTGCACATCGTCGGTGGAGGGAGTCAGAACAAGCTGCTGAATCAGATGGCCGCTGACGCCACGGGGCGAACCGTGGTGACGGGGCCGATCGAAGGCACGGCCATAGGGAATCTTCTGATCCAGGCTTACGGGCTGGGTCGGCTCAAGAGTCATCAGGAAATCCGACAGGTCGTCCGAACCTCTTTCCCCATTGAAACCTTTCAACCTCAATTCAATCCATCCTGGGAGGAGGCGTGGAAGCGCTTTCAATCCCTCCGGAAAAAACAAGGAACACACCCATGAAGACCACCCCCGAAAACCGCTGGAAAGATTCCGTCGCCAAGTCGCTCGACCCCGTGGCCCGCCTAGTTTATCGCTCCAACCTCATCGGGGAGGATCCCACCCTGACCAACACTGGAGGAGGTAACACCTCTTCCAAAATCACGGAGAAGGATCCGCTCACTGGTCAGGAGACCGAGGTGTTGTGGGTGAAGGGCTCGGGAGGGGATCTACGCACCGCCAAAAGGGACGGCTTTTCCTCCCTCTACATGGAGAAGTTACGGGGACTGCAGAAAAACTATCTGAGTTCCAAAACCAAGGGACCGAAAACCCAGATTGAGGATGATATGGTGGGAGCTTACGCCCACTGCACTTTCAATCTCAATCCGCGTCCCTCCTCCATCGATACACCTCTGCACGGCTTTGTTCCTTTTGCGCATGTCGATCACACCCATCCCAATGCCGCCATCTCGGTGGCCGCTTGTGCCAAGGGGAAGGAAATGGCGAAGGAGATTTATGGAGACGAGGTCATCTGGACGGAATGGCAAAGGCCGGGTTTTGATCTGGGTTTGATTCTGGAGAAGCTTTGCAAGGATCATCCGAAGGCCAGGGGCGCCATCATGGGGCAGCACGGGTTGATCAACTGGCATCAGGATGATCAAAAGTGTTATGAGCTGACCTTAGAGTTGGTGGGACGTGCGGCGGCGGCGATCGCCAAGAAAGACCAAGGGGAGAAAACTTTCGGCGGTGCCAAGTTTGCCACTCCTGCTGAAAAGGAAAGAAAGGCTCTTTGGGTTTCGATCCTGCCTTGGTTGCGGGGTCGCGTCTCCGCCCAACAACGGATGATCGGAACGGTACAGGAGGACACCACCATCCTCCGGTTCGTGAACAGTAAAGATGCGGCCCGCTTGGCCGAGATGGGTACCTCCTGTCCGGATCACTTCTTGCGGACCAAGATCAAGCCCCTCTACGTGCCGTGGGATCCGGCGAAGGGTGATTTGGACAAGTTGCGTGGCCTGCTGGAGGAGGGATTGGAGGGTTACCGGGCTGACTACAAAAAATATTACGAGAAGTGCAAGCGGAAGGATTCGCCGGCGATGCGCGATCCGAATCCGACGGTCGTGCTGATCCCCGGACTGGGCATGGTCGCTTGGGGTAAATCGAAGAGTGAGTCGAGGGTCACGGCTGAATTTTACAACTGCGCCGTGGAAGTGATGCGTGGGGCCGAGGCTCTAGGAGGATACATCAATCTGCCCCAGCAGGAGGCGTTCGACATCGAGTATTGGCAGCTGGAGGAGGCGAAACTCCGGAGAATGCCGCCGGAGCAGGAGTTGGCCCGGCAGGTCATTGCGGTAGTTGGGGCGGGAAGTGGAATCGGTAAAGAGACCACTCATCGTCTCGCGAAAGAGGGTGCTTCCGTTGTCTGTGTGGACATGAATGAAAAGGCGGCGCAGGAAACCAGCGTTGAACTGGTAAAAAAACTGGGGGAGGGAATCGGTGTGGCTGGCACGGGGATTTCCGGTTGCGGACCGGCGATCGGATTGGCGGCCAACATCACCGACCGGAAAAGTGTTGCGACCATGTTGGACGAGGCCACGTATGCCTATGGCGGAATCGACGGAGTGGTGGTGACGGCGGGCATCTTTGTCCCGCCGGATTTGGAGGGAAGAATTCCGGATGAAAAGTGGGCGCAGACATTTGCCATCAATGTCACCGGCTCCTATGTGGTGGCGGATGAAGCCAACAAGATCTTCAAAGCTCAAGGCCTTCCGGCGAGTTTAGTCCTCACCACCAGCGTGAACGCCGTGGTGGCGAAGAAAGGAAGTGTGGCCTACGACACCAGTAAGGCGGCGGCGAATCATCTAGTGAGGGAGTTGGCGATCGAACTTTCGCCGTTGGTTAGGGTCAATGCGGTGGCTCCAGCCACGGTGGTGCAGGGAAGTGCGATGTTTCCACGCGACCGTGTGATGGCTTCGCTCGCCAAGTATAAGATTCCGTTTTCTGAAAAGGAGGGCGACGAGGAGTTGAGGACTCGGTTGGCGGAATTTTACGCCAAGCGAACGTTGACCCAGTCCCCGATCACCCCGGCGGATCAGGCCGAGGCCGCATTCCTGTTATTAAGCTCCAAGCGTTTCCCACGGACGACCGGCCAGGTCATTCACGTGGACGGCGGTTTGGCCGACGGATTCCTGCGCTGATGGGATTGTAACCCGCCTCATCCCGCAAACTGGATTTACGGCAAGTGAGGTGTGGATAGGATGATCCTTCATGATTTCTGCCATGCCTGAAAAGACCCAGGAGGAGCGTGGCAAAGGAGAGGGATCGCCTGGATCAGGCAAGCGGGCCGGTTGGTTAGGAAAAATTAAAAATCTCGCTGCGGGATGCTTTGTCATCGCCATTTCGGTTCACGTTCTGATCCTTTTGATTGTGGGTGGGTACACGCTATTCAAAGGGTCGGCGCCCAGGATGCCTTTCACCAGTGAAGGAGGGGTTCCCGCCGATGTGCCCATGGAAGCCCCTCCGCCCGACTCGCCTGAGCCGGAGCATGCCATGGAGTCGGAATCGGCTCCCGCGGCTACGGAGGCACCCGCAATGGAGGCTGATTCGGTTTTGGCGGTCAGTGGGATGACCAGTCCGGCGATGTCTTTCACGGCCACGCCTCCCACGGTTACCGCTCCAAGCACGGGCGCGATGCGTACCGAAAAGTTGATGGGCAAGCCCAATACTCGGGGCGGTGCCAAGGCTTCTGCCGTGAACTTCTTTGGCGTGAAAGGGGAGGGAACGAACGTCTATTTTGTGGTGGATGTTTCGGACAGCATGGTGGAGCCCAACAAAGGCGGCATTGATGGTTATCGCAGCCTGAAAGAAAAACTGGGTCAGATGATCTCCAGCTTGGCAGCGGAGACGAACTTTAATCTGGTTTTTTACGGGTATACGGTGGATCTCTTTCGACCTGAATCCGTGCCCGCGACGACGGGAAACAAGCAAGCGGCCTTGCAGTTCCTTGCGCCCTACATGGCCTCCAACCTTCAGCGGGGAAACATCAGTAAGAACTTCAAACCGAAAATCGAGATGCTGCCAAGTCTCGGAGGGACCAGCCGGATGGATCTGGGTTTGTTGGCGGCTTTTGATGGTCGAGCCGACACCATTTTTGTCCTGACGGATGGAAAGCCGGTAATCAAGCGGGCCATGACGGACAAGGAGCGTGAGGAGTACAAAAAAAGGTCAGCGGAGGCCTCCATCCCGGAAGCTGACCGACAAAAATATGCCAAGCAGGTGGAGGAATGGAAAAAGGAGCACGAAAGCTGGCAGGCCGAGATCAAGCAGTACCAGGAAAAATATAAGGACAAACTGGAGGAGCGGGCGAAGAAAGTTGCCGAGAATCAGGCCAAGGGCAAAGGCAAGGTGGTGGAGGGCAGGGGATTTGTACCGGACTCAGTCAAGATCGCCGGTTTGCCTGATCAACCAAAAGAGCCCGAAACTCCCAAGCTGCCTCAAGCCAAAAAAGACGGGCAGGCGGTCGGATCTGCCGATCTTGGGAACTGGGAGGACCAGCAGATTTTGGATTATCTAAAAGAGGCCATTCGTCAGAGCTATCAAAAGGACGGATATAGTTTACCTTCGATCCATGGAGTTTCTTTCTTGGCCAAAGGTTCGGAAGAAAAGTTTCTCAAGAGTCTGGCCGGTCAAAACAACGGCAGTTTTAGTCGGATCTCCAGCCCGATCCGCTGAAACCATTTTTCCATGACCCAAAAATACCGGCCGTGCTGGATGATCGGGTTGGCGTTGCTGGCAGTTGCGTTTTCCTGCCGTGGGCCGGTTCGCATCAATCCACCGGATGGATCTAAACCGGAGGGGATGGTGTGGATTTCGGGAGGGAAATTCACCATGGGCGGGCCGGATGAGGCGACCTGTCACCAGATCCTGGCCGCCACCGATCCGCAAAAGCCCTGTTGCAATTTGTTGCAGGCTGGATTCACCGACTCGCAACCGGCCCACGAGGTGGAAGTGGACGGATTTTGGATGGATGAGACCGAGGTGACCAATGCCCAGTACCAAAAATTTGTCGACGCGACGGGTTATGTCACGGTGGCGGAGCGAAAGCCGAAGAAAGAGGATTTTCCAGGAGTGCCGGATGAACTATTGATCCCCGGAGCGGTCTGTTTTCACTCCCCGGCTCAATCGGTTTCACTCGGAGATTTTCGTGCATGGTGGAGTTATGTGCCAGGAGCCAGTTGGAAACATCCATCGGGACCGGGATCGGATTTGAAAGGGATGCAAAACGTTCCGGTGATCCACGTGGCGTATGAGGATGCGGAGGCCTACGCGAAGTGGGCGGGGAAGCGTTTGCCGACGGAAGCTGAGTGGGAACGAGCGGCG
>Ga0209598_10004336_pt1 | contig 10450 bp, 4 predicted proteins | sample M_140807_EF_Meta_FD_187317 | JGI IMG/M metagenome (GOLD analysis project Ga0209598, IMG submission 187317) | Freshwater microbial communities from Lake Montjoie, Canada to study carbon cycling - M_140807_EF_MetaG (SPAdes) (version 2) | ecosystem: Environmental > Aquatic > Freshwater > Lake... | reverse complement strand
CTTCACCGGCACCCGCTGCGCCCTCACCGTGGTGCCCAAGGGCCTGAGCGGCACCGCCGCCAATGGCGAGAAGGTGGAGCTGTGGGGCCTGTGGAACCGGCGCCAGTGCACCAAGTTCAACGGCGTGAGCTTCATCGTGCAGCGCGGCGCCGAGGCGGTGTATTCGCCCGAGGGCCAGGCCCAAGTGAAGGCCCTGATCGATTTCTACATGGACAATGCCGCCCTGATCCGAAGGGAACTCACGGCGGCCGGCATCCAGGTGTATGGCGGCGAGCAGGCGCCCTACGTGTGGCTGAAAACGCCCGAGGGGCTGGATTCCTGGGGCTTCTTCGACCAGCTGCTCGGCCAGGCCCATGTGGTGGGCACACCGGGCAGCGGCTTCGGTGCTGCCGGTGAGGGCTACTTCCGCCTCTCGGCCTTCAATAGCCGCGCCAATGTGGAGGAGGCGATGCGGCGGCTGCGGGCGCTCTGAAGATCAACCTCAGCGGAGATCAGCCCTAGAATTAGCCACGCCTCCTCCAGCGGCTCAGAGGGTTGCCGCTAGCAGGTTGGTTGGTCGGCTCAGCGTCAGCCGCGCCAGCCACTATCCGCGCCTCACCCCCCTTTGTCACCGTGTACGGCTCCTGCGTGAATCCCAACGACCGAACAGCATCAACTCCGGCCATTGGCGCTCAGCCCCGGGGTGGCAACACCTTTGCGCCTCTTGCCAGCGCCAGCCCCGGCCAGGCCCCCGGCGGCGCCACGGTGCTCGATAAGGCCCCGGAGCGGGTGCGCAAAACCTCGCCTCGCTACAAGGTGCTGCTGCACAACGATCCGGTGAACTCCATGGAATACGTGGTGGTTACCCTGCGGCAGGTGGTGCCGAGCCTCAGTGAGCAGGATGCCATCGCCGTGATGCTCGAAACCCATAACACCGGCGTGGGCCTGGTGATCGTGTGCGACATCGAACCGGCCGAGTTCTATTGCGAAACCCTTAAGGCCAAGGGCCTCACCAGCACGATCGAACCGGAGAGCTGAGCGGCATGGGCCCGCCGACCGCAGCTTGCGGACCTGCGGGAGCACGGCCTGCAACACCTCACTGGCTCGGCACTCTGCTCTACGTGCCTGTGCTCTATGGCCTGGGCTGGCTGGCCTCCCGGCCCCTGGGCCTGCTGTTTCCCGGCTGGCGGCCGGACCAGGTGGATTTGGCAGGCGCGGGCTTGGCCCTGCTGCTGCTGCTGCTGAGCCTGCCCTGGAGGCTGCGGCGGGCCTGGGGCTGCAGCACCCCCTGGAGCCGCCTGGGGGTGAGGGTGAAGCCACTGGCCGGAGTTGGGGCCTTCCTGGGCGGCGTGGGCATGGCAGCGCTGCTACTGCTGCTGCTGGTGGCGGTGGTTGTGCTGAGCGGCCAGGGGCGCTGGACGGGGGTGGCGGGCGTGCCGCAGCTGCTGAACGCCCTGGCGCTCGTGCTCGGGGTGGGTTTTGCCGAAGAACTGCTGTTTCGTGGCTGGCTCTGGGGTGAACTGGAGCTCCAGCTAGGCGCGCGGCGCGCCGACGCCCTGCAGGCCGCCCTCTTTGCCCTGGTGCATCCCTGGTACCGCCTGGCGGGCCTGGAGGCGATCGGCCTGCTGGTCGGGCTGGGGCTGCTGGGGCTGGTGCTGGCCCGGCAACGGCACCGGGATGGCGGCAGCCTCTGGGGGGCGGTTGGGCTCCATGGCGCTCTGGTGGGCGGATGGTTTGCCCTGCAGAGCGGTGCCTTGCAGGTTTCGGCCACGGCTCCGGCCTGGCTGGTCGGTCCCGGTGGCGAGACGGCCAATCCGATCGGGGGCGCCATCGGCTGGCTGGGCCTGGGTCTGTTGCTGGCCTGCCGGCAAGTTCGATCAGGACCCGCTGGTGGGCCGCCAGGCTGAGCCGCCGCTGAGGGCCGTGGAATGGACTCTGGCTTCTGGGAATCCCTGCAATTAATCAATGGGAGAGCGGTTTTTTTGGAGGCACCAATAAAAAAACTCTGGTGGATGAAGACCACCAGAGCTAATCAGGATGAAGAGGAAATCAGGGCTGAAACAGCACCTCATAACTCGCGGAACTGGGCATGACTGAAGGCAGTGAGAGCGCCCAGGGTGGTGATGTTCGTAAGATTAATTGCTGTACGGTTGCCTGTATCAGCCCAGTTACCATCGTAATACAACCAACTGGTACTTGAAGTTGAATCAAAAAACAACAGATATCCATTTTGGCCAGCAGGACGGGTAAGGATATTGGCAAGAGCGGTCGTATAGCTAAAGTTTAATTCGTTTACCTTGAGGTTAAAGTTGGCTGTGGTAAGGGCTGCAAGTGATGCTACTTCTTGATAGTCTGAACTACTGAGGGAGGGATCTGCTGAAGTTGTATTACCAAAGTCGACAGAGCCAAGCCGCATTTGATCAGATTGGGCAATACTAAAATCAGTTATGGTATCAGTGTTGTCGCCAAAAGCCCAAGAAAAGATATCAGCGCCAACACCTCCGGTGAGGGTATCGTTGCCGGAGCCACCGACCAACGTATCATTGTCAGCACCACCATCAAGAATGTCTATACCAGCATTACCACTAAGACTGTCTGTACCATTACCCCCACCAAGGGTGTCGTTGCCAAGTCCGCCAAAAAGGCTATCACCGCCATCATCGCCTCTAAGGATATCATTACCAGCACCGCCAGTAAGGGTATCGTTGCCATCGCCACCGTTCAAAGAATCATTGCCTGTGCTCGACGTTATGGAATCATTGCCAGCATCAGCTGATATCCAAGCATTTTGACCGGTTAATGTAGCAATAAAAGCAGGCGACGAAAGATCGTCATTACCCTGACCACCAGCAAGGAGACGAGTAAAATCTATACCTCCAACAGAGAAGGTGCCCGAATAATTAATAAAATCGTTTGTTCCTCCAGCTGTCGAGACATACTTCAATGCCAGGCCAGGCCCCGTGAACGTATTGGTGCCCGTGAACGTGGGCGAGCCAGTCAATCCATCGATGTTCGTGGGTGATTTTGTAGCCCTGATCCCATATCCGCCTGCAATCGTTGCAAAGGTGTTGCTGGCGAGGGTGATGCCTGAAACGTCTGCATACAGATCGACGTAGGACCCTTCCTTAAAGGTATTATTGGTTAATGTTGCTTTGACGTTGCCGAGGAAATTTCCTTCTTCGGAACGAACATTGGCGTTGGATGAGCGTCCAAAAGAATTACCACTGATCACATTGGTCAGCGACGAAGCGATGGGATCAAAATTGAATAAATGAAAAGAACTCTTAAAACCCGCCTCATCAAAGATGCTATTTGTAATCGACACTGGGCCGTTGTTGTTCCAGCTGTGCAGGAAGGCCGAACCGCCTGTACCTGCGACTCCATTGAAACCCTGTTGACCAGTAATGTCAACGGAGACATTCGTGAGTGTGAGAGGGACGGTTATAGGAGCTGCAGCGTTAAATGAGGTCAAGGAAAAGTATTTGCTGCCATTCCCAGCCCAGCCGCTGTGTGTTCCGGTAATTTTTACATTGGTTAAATTGAAGTTGCCGGCTGTAGCGCTAAGCAGGGCATCAGTACCTGAGCTATAAGTGAGCTCAACATCTTTGATGAGGCCAGGTGAATAGGGGCCATCTATATTCTGCTGGTAAATGCGGGTGTTAGAAAAATCTCTTGTTAATTCGATGCTTGAGCTAGCACCCTGCGCGGGTGGAGTTAGCGGTACGCTGCTTTGAATGGTATAACCGCTGAAAGCAACCGCCGGCTGAGTTTTGTTGCTTGGTGTTTTCGCTAGAGTAGTAACATTGTAAATGGTTGCCGCGGTTAAATTGATTATGGGATCTGACCCGTTCGCACTTTGAATGCGTGTCCTGAGTTCAGTGCTGTTGGCGGCGTTGGCCATAGGGAGAAAATCCTAGGAATCTTCATCAGCCTATCATCCTCGGATTAAATTGTCTATTCAATGCCATCGTGTTAGGAAATCAAAACCTATGCCGCTGGGATTCGGCTCACGCAGCCCACTCCCTGCGATGTTCGGCTCTACACCTTCAACCCACCGCCGTGGCCAGGGCCGGCCGGCCCTCCAGCGGCGCTCGCAGCGACTCCGCCAAGGGGGCGCAGCCAAAATCGCGCTCCAGCAGGTCGATGACGGTGCGTCCGAAATCGCCTGGGTTGCGCTCAAAGGCCTCAAGGCAGAGGCGGCCGAAAATGCTGCCCATCGGCTCGGGGTTCCAAAGTAGCTTGCGGGCCGTCCACGGCATCATACTCATCGGGTCGTAACCGGGGCGGATCAGGCCCTGCTCAAAGCCGTACTGCTCCAGATGGGTGTGGGGCTGAAGGCCGATGAAGAAGATAGCCGGCTCCACATGATTAGCGCCGAAGATCCGCTCCAGCTCCCGGTGGTAGGCCACGGTCTGGCGGATCGTTTCGGGGCGCTCGTCGATCACATTGAACGAATAATTCACCGAAACCTGCTCGCCGAAGCCGGCCCGCGCCAGCAGGCGGCAGTTGTCCAGCACGGTGCGGAGGTTGTAGCCCATCCGCATCTTGCGCACCAGCTCCTGGGAACCGGAGGTGATACCGATCTCGAAATAGCTCATGCCGGTGGCCACCATCAGCTCGGCCAGCTCGGCATCGATATTGTCGGCGCGGATATAGGCGGCCCAGCGGATATCGGTCATGCCATCGGCCAGGATGGCCCGCAGCAGCTCCTTGGCATCCTCGATCTGGCGGCGGGCCGGGATGAACTGGGCATCGGTGAACCAGAAACCGCGCACGCCCCGGTCATAGAGCTGGCGCATCTCCCGCACCACCTCCTGCACCGGATTGATGCGCACCGCCTTGCCCTCAATCACCGTGTAGACGCAATAACAGCAGTTGTGGGGGCAACCGCGCTTGGTCTGAACGCCCACATAAAAATCGCCAGCCTCGAGATACCAGGAGAGCTGGGGCCAGATCGATTCGATATACGCGTAGTCGCAGGCGGTTTTCTCGATCGCTGCCGGCTGCTCATGGATCAGGCCGGGCCTTGGTTGCTCGCCGGCCAGATAGCAGCGCTCGCCGCTTAGGGAGTCACCCCGAAGCAGTTTTTCGAGCAGCACCTCCCCTTCCCCCACCGACACCACCGTGCCCTTGGGCAGGCCGCGGCCCAATTGTTCGTAGAACACGCTCACCGCACCGCCGCCCAGCACAGCGCGGGCCTCCGGCTGGAACCGGCGGGCCCGCCGCAGGCCGCGGCGCACGAGCCTGAGGTTGCGCCAGAGTTCGCCGTAATGGGTGCGCATCAAGCCCAGTCCCCCGAGGGCTCCTCGCAAACGGCGCAAAGGGTTTCGGGCGTAGAACACCTCGAAGGAGTGCTGCAGAGGGTTGCCGCCACGGCCATCAACGGGTGCGTAGATCTGAATGTCCCGCCAAGAAAACACCAGCAGGGTGGGACGGAAGGCCGCCACGGTGGAAAGAAGCACCCGTTCCACATCGAGCAGCGGCAGGGCGGCCAGATCCAGGATTCGCTGAGGCAACCCTGGAAACTGCTTGTGGAGGTGATCAGCCAGATAGATGGGGCCGATCGGGAAGATCGGGTTGCAGGGCAATCGCACCAAAAGCACCCGTTGGTCCGTCACAGGGTCTTGCTTTCAGGGTCGACCCTAACAACGCCATCCCCTCGACGGCGACCGGCCAGGACCGACACAGGGGGTCGTGTCACAGCAACTCTGTAGATATGTATGTGGTTTGTACGCGGTACATGCAATGTAGGCCTAAGGTGTGGGTGCGCAGCGGTTTTGGCCATGGCGTCGGAGGTTTGGCCCTTCAGCGCCGATCGATGACTTCAGCAGGCCCGTTGGCCGTCCGCCCCAGCCCATACGAACCGGTCACCACATCGTTAGGGATTGTCAAATCCCTCCCTGCCATGAAACTCGTTAAGCACGATCTTGAATTCATCCTGCAGCAGATCCTGCTGTCGGAGGCCCACACCAGTGGCGCCGACCCCCTGGCCCTGCTGAACGGCAACCCCCTGCTGCCCTACGGCCTGCGCACCGTGGGGGGCACGTACAACAACGTGGTGCCGGGTCAAGAGCTCTTTGGTTCCGCGGACCGGGACATGCCCAATGCCCTGCCCCAGGTGTGGCGACAGGCCCAAGGCGCGGCTTTTGATCCGGATGGCCCGGGTCCCCTCACGGTGGGTAGCCCGACGAGTTACACCCAGACCACCGGCATCGTCTTTGATGGCCAGGTTCGCACCATCAGCAACCTGATCTCGGATCAAACCGTCCGCAACCCAGCGGCGGTGGCGGTTGCCGGGCCGGCGCCGGAGGTGTCGTCCGACGGCACCCTGTTCATCCCCAACGTGGCGCCCGACGCCGGCTTATCGGCTCCCTACAACTCCTGGTTCACCATTTTTGGCCAGTTCTTCGATCACGGCCTGGATCTGATCACCAAGGGCGGTGGCGGCAGTGTGATCATCCCCCTGCAGCCGGATGATCCCCGCTTCGTTGTGGGCAGCAGCACCAATTTCATGGTGCTCACCCGGGCGGCGGTTTCGGCCCTGGACCCCGGCCCCGACGGAGTGAGCGGCACGGCCGACGACATTCGCACCTACAACAACGTCACCACCCCCTGGATCGACCAGAACCAGACCTACACCTCTCACCCCGCCCACCAGGTGTTCCTGCGGGCCTACGCCGTGCAGGCCGGCCGTCTGCGCAGCACCGGGAAGCTGTTGGATGGGGCCGTGGCGGGATCGATCTCCAACTGGGGGGAAGTGAAGGCCCAGGCGCGCACCCTGATGGGGATCAACCTGGTGGATGCCGATGTATCCGACGTGCCGCTGATCTACACCGATCTTTACGGCAACTTCATCCCCGGTGCCAACGGCCTTCCCCAGCTGGTGATGCTGGATGGCTCGCTGCTGGAGGGCAACCTGCTGGTCCCGGTGGGCACCGCAGGCGCGCTGCGCACCGCGCACGCCTTCCTCGATGACATCGCCCACAACGCCGCCCCCGGGGCCGGAAAGGTGGCCGATGCCGACACCACCGTGAGCACCGCCGCCACGCCCCAGCCGGCCGGCACCTATGACAACGAACTGCTCGACCTTCACTACGTCACCGGCGACGGTCGGGGCAATGAAAACATCGCCCTCACCGCCATCCACAGCGTGTTCCACTCGGAGCACAACCGCCTTGTGGACCAGGTCAAGCAAGTGGCGCTGGATAGCGCGGATCTTGCCTTCCTCAACCAGTGGCTGATCACGCCGATCGCGGCCCTGCCCACCACGCCTGAGGCGATCGCCGCCCTGCAGTGGAATGGCGAACGGCTGTTCCAGGCGGCACGCGTGCCAAACGAGATGCAGTATCAGCATCTTGTGTTTGAGGAATTCGGCCGCAAACTGCTGCCATCGCTTGAAATCTTCAGCGGCTACAACAGCACGGTGGATCCGGCGATCATGTCGGAGTTCGCCAACGTGGTGTACCGCTTCGGCCACTCGATGCTCAACGACACCGTTGATCGCATCGATCCGGGCACCGGCGTCTCCTTGCCGATGCGGCTGATCGATGCCTTCCTCAATCCGGTGGCTTTCCAGGAGAGCGGCGCCGGCACCAAGGCGGCAGTGGGCGCCATTGCCAACGGCATGACGCAGCAGGTGGGCAACGAGATCGATGAATTCCTCACCGAATCGCTGCGCAACAATCTGGTGGGACTGCCCCTCGATCTGGGTGCCCTCAACATGGCCCGGGGCCGCGATACCGGCATCCCAGGTCTCAACGGCGCCCGCCGTCTCTTCTTCGCCGATACCGGCAACCCGGCGCTGCAGCCCTACACCAGCTGGAGCGACTTCGGCCTGAACATCAAGCACCCCGAATCGCTCGCCAACTTCATCGCCGCCTACGGCACCCACGCCACAATCGTGGCGGCCAGCACCGATGCGGCCCGCCGAGCGGCGGCCGAGGCACTGGTGAATGGCGCCTTAGCCGGAAACCTAGACGCCCAGGACTTCCTCAACGCCACCGGCATCTACGCCGGCGGCGCCCTGGGGGGCCTGGAGAATGTGGACTTCTGGATCGGCGGCCTGACGGAGAAGCTGCAGCCCTTCGGCGGCATGCTCGGCTCCACCTTCGCCTACGTGTTCGGCACGCAGATGCTGCGCCTGCAGAACCACGACCGCTTCTACTACCTTTCCCGCGCCGCCGGCCTGAACATCCTCACCCAGCTGGAGGAGCAGAGCTTCGGCGACATCGTGAGCCGCAACTCCACGGCCGTGCATCTGCCGGGCGATGTGTTCTCCAACCCGGCCTTCCGCTTTGAAGCCGGCCGGGTGGGCAGCACCGGGCCAATCGTGGACGATCTCCTCACCCCTTACAACGAAGCGACCCTGCTCACCCGCCTGGCCAATGGCACGATCCGCTACGGCGGCATCGAACATGTGATGCTCGGTGGCACTGCCGCCAACAACAGCCTCGCGACCGGTGAAGGGGACGACACCATCCATGGTGATGAGGGCAACGACACCCTTGAAGGCGGGGGTGGCAACGACTTCATCTTCGGCGGAGCCGGCGATGACGTGATCACCGACGCCTTCGGTGACGACAACCTCAAGGGCGGCGATGGCAATGACGTGATCGTGAATGCCGGCGGCATCGACCTGCTCTTCGGTGGCGATGGATCCGATGTCATCTTCGGCGGGGTCGGCGATGCCGAAAGCTTCGCGGGCCTGGGCAACGATTTCGTGAACGCCGGCACCGGCATCAACACCGTCTTCGGCAATGCCGGCGACGACTGGATCGAGGGCGGTCAGGGGGCCGACCTCCTGCAGGGCGATAACGGTGATCCCTTCGGCACCAGCACGCTGATCGGCCACGACGTGCTGATCGGCGATGGCAACGACGACTACGACGGCGAATCCGGGAACGACATCTTCTTCGGCACCCCGGGGGTGAACAAGAGCTGGGGCGCCTGGGGCTTCGACTGGGTGACCTACGCCAACTCCACGGAAATCGTGAATGCGGATCTAGACATCAATGTCTTCCTACCGCCCAACCTGGCCATCGATCTTCTCGATCGCTTCTTGGAGGTGGAGGGTCTCTCCGGCTGGAACGGCAACGATATTCTCAAGGGCCGCGTGCTCCCCGATCCCCTCACAGAAACCAACCATGTACTCGATGCCGGCGGCATCGCCATGATCGCCGGCCTGGCCCCGGTGCTGCGGGGAGCCACCAGCTTCACGGGCGGCGATATCCTCCTCGGCGGAGGCGGCTCCGACATCATGGAAGGCCGCGGCGGCAATGACATCCTCCACGGGGATGTGTATCTCGATGCCCGCATCCGGCTGCTCAACTCCGATGGCACGGTGGAGTTCGCCAGCACCATCAACGCCTTCCAGAGTCGGCTGGTGAGCGGGGCGATCCGTCCCTCCCAGCTGAGCATCGTGCGGGAGATCCGGCAGGGATCGGCCGGGGTGGACATCGCGGTATTCAGCGGCGCCGGCGCCGACTACACAGTGCTGCGCAATGCCGACGGCAGTATCACCGTGACCGATAACCGAACGGCAGCGGGGGGCCTGCTAGCCAACGACGGGGTGGACACCCTCTGGGGCATCGAGATCCTGCGCTTCGTCGACGGGGACATGACCGCCCCCGCCCCGCTCGGAGCCGCCACCGGCACGCCGGTGATCAGCGACACCACCCCCACCGAAGGGGTTCCGATCACGGTCAACACCGCGGCCATCACCGATACCAACGGCCTGGGGGTGTTTTCCTACACCTGGGAAGCCTCAGCCAACAATGGCGCCACCTGGACCGTGGTGGGCGCCAACAGCCCCACCTTCACGCCCACCCAGCTCCAGGTGGGCCGCATCCTGCGGGTGCTGGTTTCGTTCACCGATGGTGCCGGCAACAGTGAAAACCTGATCTCCCAGTCCACGTCGGTGGTGGGGGATCTGTTCACCGGCACCGCCGCCGCCAACCTCTTCACCGGCACCGCCGGGGATGACCGGGCCCTGGGTCTGGCCGGCAATGACAACCTGATTGGCGGCCTGGGCAGCGACACCCTCGATGGCGGCCTGGGCAACGACACCCTCAATGGCGGCGCCGGCATCGATTCGCTGATCGGCGGCGCGGACAACGACACCTACCTGGTGGATTCCGCCCTGGATGTGATCGTGGAGGCCGCTGCCGGCGGCATCGATACGGTGAGCAGCTCGGTGGACTACGTGCTCTCCGCCAACGTGGAGAACCTCACCCTCACCGGCAGCGCCCTTGCCGGCACCGGCAACGACGTTGCCAATGTCCTCACTGGCACCGCTGGCAACAACACCCTCGATGGCGGCGCGGGCAACGACACCCTCAATGGCGGCGCGGGCAACGACACCTACCTGGTGGAGTCCACCCTGGATGTGCTGGTGGAGGCCGCAGCCGGCGGCACCGACACCGTGATCAGCAGCATCACCTACAGCTTGGGGGCCGAGCTGGAAAACCTCACC
>Ga0209598_10004329_pt1 | contig 10461 bp, 12 predicted proteins | sample M_140807_EF_Meta_FD_187317 | JGI IMG/M metagenome (GOLD analysis project Ga0209598, IMG submission 187317) | Freshwater microbial communities from Lake Montjoie, Canada to study carbon cycling - M_140807_EF_MetaG (SPAdes) (version 2) | ecosystem: Environmental > Aquatic > Freshwater > Lake... | reverse complement strand
GACATGGCTCATGGCCGCCAGGTTGTAGATTTCGTCCGGCTGAATTTCCTGAACCAAGCGAATCAGGTTGGTGCTGTCGGTTAAATCACCGTAATGCAAGCGAAACGAAGGGTGGGCATGGCCTCCCTCGTCAACCTCGTGCCTGTCCACATACAAATGATCAATCCTCTCCGTGTTGAGTAGGGAAGAACGGCGCTTAATGCCATGAACCTCGTAACCGAGGTTCAGAAGATGTTCGGCCAAATATGAACCGTCCTGGCCGGTGATGCCAGTAATGAGGGCTTTGCGGGGCATGGAATCAGGGATTGTTTAGTGCAGGAGTGTTCAAAAAGGGATTCTCTTTGTCCAAATGTCCAAATCGAGAGTTGTTCGAAAGATATTCCGGAATGTATTGTTTCAGTTTCGCGACCAAGCGGTAATCATCCCCAACCAACATCGCCTCGCGAAGTTCCGCTACGGCGGCACTTGTATCGTCGTACGATGAAGGCCGAACCTTGGCAATCATGATTTTGGGATGATGCGTCGCCACGCTGTTCTCTTCGGTTGCCAACAACTCCTCGTAAAGTTTTTCGCCGGGACGCAAGCCGGTGTATTTGATATGAATATCCTTGTTGGGAACCAGGCCTGATAATTGAATCATTTGATGGGCCAAATCCGCAATTCGGATGGGGTCCCCCATATCAAAAACATATATTTCCCCACCTTTGCCCATGGTAGCGGCTTCTAGGACCAGTTGACAGGCCTCCGGAATGGTCATAAAAAAGCGGGTTATTTCGGGGTGTGTTACGGTAAGCGGGCCGCCGGCTTCCATTTGTTTGCGAAACAAAGGAATCACCGAGCCATTCGACCCCAATACATTGCCAAAACGCGTGGTAACAACCTCCATCCGATGCTCGTATCCCGGCGCCTCGACCATGGACTGCGCCACCATCTCCGCCATACGCTTAGTAGCCCCCATTACGTTGGTGGGATTGACGGCCTTGTCGGTGCTAATCATCACAAATTTCTCGACCTTCCATTCCAGACCCAAATGCAAGAGGTTGGTGGTTCCCAGAACATTGACCCGAACCGCTTCGTGGGGATTTTCTTCCATGAGGGGAACGTGCTTGTAGGCTGCGGCGTGAAAGACCACCTGCGGTCGATAGCGGCGCATGACCTGACGCATACGCTTGGAATCGGAAACATCTGCCACAAAGTAGGCTGTACTCACCCGTTGCCCAACAACCGTAAGGTTCGCCATGCTTAGCTGCAAGTTGTGCAAGGGGGTCTCGGCCTGATCCACACAAATTACCTGGGCAGGGTCGTAGTGCATTAATTGTTTGACCAATTCGGAACCGATAGAGCCCGCGGCCCCGGTCACCATCACGACCTTTTCGCGAACCAAGAGACTCACGTCAGCGTTCGCAAGGTTGATGGGATCCCTTTGCAACAAATCCTCAATGGCGACTGGCGCGATCTGTCGCATGGATAACTCACCGTTCATCCAGTGTTCAAGTGGCGGTACCACCTTGACCATGATATTCTGAGAAAGGCAATACTCAACGATGGATTTCTTGCGGCGAGGAGCAATGTTCTGTATCGAAACAATGAGTTCATCAATTTTATTACGACCCCCTCCGATTTGCTGAAAATTATCCGAAGGAAAAATCGGAATTCCGTCGATGGATTTGTGATGAACCCTGGGGTTATCATCCAAGAAACCCAGAATCCGGTAGCGGGTGTGGGTATCTCTTTCCAAAACCTGCTTGGTGATCCGTCCCGATGCACCTGCGCCGTAAATCAACACCTTGCGGATCTCTTTCTCTTTGCCCAAAAATTGATTAAAAACACCTTTGAGAAAGAATCTGCTGCAGATCATCAAAAAGGTCGTCACCAGGTAATGAATAAAGATGAAACCAAACGAGAGGTTAAAGGTCGAATTGGCACCCTCCCGCCAGCGCAGTGTCAGCAAATGAAAAACCAAGAGGACCAGGCCTGCGGTAGACGTAGCCTTTAGAATTTTGGAGGCATCGGCTACACCGGTATGACGAATAATACCGGAAAAGGATCGAAAAATCAAAAACGAAAGTCCATAAAGCATGTGAACCACCAAGCCCTTTTCGAATCCCCGAAAGGTGAGCATTTCCATGCTTACCTTGAAATCAACCATAATCAAAAAGCTAAAGCCAAAGGCCAGCGCTGTTAACATAAGATCGATTATGAACACGGTCCACCTGGAGACAATGTTCTTGGCATACCAGCCTAATACAAGATCAACTATTTTCATTTTTGATGGGTTACGATTCAGCCTTGTGCTGTTCTATCAACTCTTGGACGCCACGTAGGGCTCTCACTTGGGATGGTTGAATTTTAATACCTGCTTCGTGAAGTTTCGCCATGACAACCAATTGGGCCATCGAGTCCCAAAAAACCAAATCCGCCAACAGCGCATTTTCGTTCAGGGCCCCGATGTCTTCTTGGAGGATGCCGGATAGAAATTCAATCCATTCGTTGCGTTGCATCGTTAGGGGTTTTGGGGCAAAGCCGGAACGCCCATCCACAAGGTGCCCTTGGGGTAGCCTGTTGCCGAGGACATGAGGCAAGCATGCGGTCCCAAATGTTGATGGTTCCCCAGATGACGCGTTGCGAGCACCGAAGATCCCAGAGCAAGTAAATTCGAATCCCCCATGTGAACATCCCCGGCCAGGGATGCTTTGGGCATGAACGCATTGAAAGAGCCTATTCGGGCGCCATGGCCCACCGAAACCTGGTGATTAAAACTATTAAAATCCCCTATCTGGATATCGGTTGTAAACCAACAACCTCCCTGCACAATATTGCCCTGCCCCCAACGAATGGCCTCCTTGGGATTTTGAACCGATTGATGAATTAAGTTGGGGAATTCAAACCGGTGCAAGGATGGGATCAACGAAGCCAAAATGGCCTCTTTGGTTTGAGGCAAAAAGGGCGAAAGGGCCAGGGCCGTCCCTTCGGGTAATTGGAGCGCCTCTGCAATGGTTCCCCGGTAAGGGCCGGAAATGCCTAACTTTTCGGCAGCATTGTCATCAAAATAGCCTCCGTATTCCCAATTTACCTCCCCTTGGGTATAGCGCAACAATTGCAAAAGCTCTGGGCCAAAGCCCCCCATTCCCAACAAATAAATCGATCGACGAATCATTCTCAGAACAATGAACGTATCCTTTGAACCACTCGATTCAAATCTTCCTGCGTTAGGTTGGAACCGGACGGTAGGCAAAGGCCTTGTTCAAAAAGTTTTTGGGACGTACCGTCCCCATAAAACGGAGCATCGACAAAGACCGGCTGTAGGTGCATGGGTTTCCACAAGGGCCTGGACTCAATGTTATCTTTCTCCAATTCCATGCGAAGGTCTTCACGGGTTAGGCCACCACTGACCGTCGGATCCAAGGTCAGGCAGGTCAGCCATCGATTCGAAAAAGACCCTTCCGATTCGGGTTGCCATGCAATACCCGGCAAATCCCCCAGGTTGGCTTGGTAGTATTCAAAATTCCTCCTCCGGGCCTGAACCCGGTCGTTCAGGACCTGCATTTGACCCCGACCAATCCCTGCCAAAACATTGCTCATGCGATAGTTGTAACCGATGCTGGAATGCTGGTAATGCGGAGCTGAATCCCGTGCCTGGGTCGCCAAGAATCGGGCTTTCTGGATCCATTCAGCGTTTGAACTCAACAACCCCCCGCCGCCGGAAGTGGTGATGATTTTGTTGCCGTTGAAACTCAAAATATTCAAATCACCCAAGGAACCACAAGCCTGACCACGATACGTTGAGCCAAGAGCCTCGGCGGCATCTTCGATCAAAGGAATGCCATGGCGCTGGCATACCTTTCGAATGCGCTCCCATTGAGCAGGCATACCGTAGAGATGCACCCCAATGACCGCCACCGGTACACGACCTACCTTGGCAAGTCGATCCCTAATAGCTTCTTCTAGCAGCTCCGGATTCAGGTTCCATGTCTCGGCCTCCGAATCCACATAGACCGGAGTCGCTCCCTGATAAACAATGGGATTGGCCGAAGCCGAAAAAGTCATGCTTTGGCATAGCACTTCATCACCCCGTTCAACGCCCAATAGAATCAAGGCCAGATGCAAGGCCGAGGTCCCGCTGCTAAGGACCGCCGCATGGGGCATTCCGGTATACGAAGCCAAATCCTGCTCAAAACCATCGACGTGAGGGCCTAGCGGTGCGATCCAATTGGTGGCAAAAGCCTCTTCGACGTATTGTTGTTCGAGGGTTCCCATGTGGGGAGAGGAGAGCCAGATTTTGGGATTCATGAGCGTTGCTGTTTGTCTTGTAGGGACTGGTAATAGAGGGCAGGAATCAGTAACATCAGAAGCACCGGATTCATAATCAAACGGTGCAGGTACGAAAGAGCAATGGACATGGCCGGGGGCAAGAGCCATAATCCCACAAAATAAAGGGGGAGGAGCAAGGCCAAACCGAACCACATCACCCACCAACCCAGCCGAAGATAATCCTTGCGACCAAACAAGGCGTGAATAATCCCCAATGCCGCCAGGTCATTGACCAGGTAACGGAGTATTTTGTTGGAAATGCCCTCCCAACTCAGTGGGTCACTTTTCATGCCAACCCCCTTGCCCTGCATGATGGATTCAAGCCAGGCGTATTCCCGCAAATGGTAAGAAACGGCAAGAACCAAGCCCATAAGGGCCACAATACCTGCCCTGCGGATCGTATTATGGTTCAACATCTATTCTTTGGGGTTGTTTGCGGGGTTGTTGCTCAACGTTACCCGATGCGTCCACCCAACCCACAAAAACAAGACCAATACATAAATGGAGGCCGTGAACATGTTTTTCTGTAAATCGTAATAGGTTCGGTCGGTATGGTGTATCAAGAGAGCCAAAACAGCCACTCGCATAACATTGAAGGCGTGTATGGCCAAAAGTCCAAACGCTATAAACCGAGCTTTATCCCAAGTAAACCGGCCAAATCCCAACATAAAAGAAACAAAGAGCACCATCACCGAAAGTCCGTTGCAGCCCTCAATGACCTTGACTTTGGCAACCGTATCAATGAGCACCCTTTGTTCCGCCAAAGATGCCGTGTTTTCGGAACTTGCACCGTACCCTACCGCCCGCAATGACCACGCCGCGTGCTGACCCAGCCATTTGGACATGGGATCCACATCGGAACCAGCCTGACGGAGATAGCCTTGGTAAACCAAACTCAGCAGCGCATACGCTACCATAAAGATCCCCAAAAATTGCAAAGCTGGCCTGAATTGCTGCCACAGGGGTTGGTTAGATTGGGTCTTCACGGGTGAGGCTTACGGGTTAAGGGGCTGTCTGGATTTTGAGGCGATCATTGGTCTGCACCGTTTCGACAAAATGATACCGCAGTGGAGCAAATTCCTTGGGCCAGTCCTTGGGTATAGATCGGCGCAAAGTTTGCTCCAATTGGTCTTGGTCGGTGCCGGGGGAAGGCCAAATCGTAGCCTCCAAAACTTGACCCATGATGGGATTAGGAACAGGATTGACCTCGGCCTGCAAGATATGCTCTTGGGTTCGAAACCAGGACGCGATTTGAGCAAGGGATACCATCACGCCTCCCACTTTGACGCGGGCCGAATGCCGTCCCTTGTACCGAAGCAGGCCCTCCGAAACCTCTTCCACTGTATCGCCGGTGGCCATCCAGGTACCGCTCAATCCCTGTACCCACAATTCACCTTCCACTATACGGTAGGCAAATTGAGGTCTCCAAGTCCCAGGTAACGAACCGCTGCTCATCGGCAGAATCCCTGTCTCGGTGCTGCCGTAGGTTTCGCGCCAACGGATATGCGGTTGCCTTTGGGCAATGGCGTCTTTGAGGTGGCTTGACATGGCTTCGGCCCCGTAGCTTATCAATCGCAAGTCAGGGATCAAGCGGTCAAAGCAACCGGATTGGAGCAACAAAGCCAGATGGGCCGGCGTCGTTGGCAGAATTCGAATGGCGTGTTCTTGGAGGGCTTTGTGGACTGTGAATCCGTCCCTTGCGGCGGGAATGACCACCGTCATGCCCCGGGTCAACGCCGTGAACAAGCTGTGCAATCCCCCAATATGATCCAGGGCCATGACCTGCAAGATTTTGGACGAACCACGGTCCCGTAGACTGTATTGGGCCAGCCAGCGATCCCAGGCATGGTGTACGCTCTTGGGTTCACCGGTAGTACCGGTGGTTTGAAGCCATAACCCCGACAAGGTTTGGGGCCTCCGGCCAACATCAAAGGCTTGATGCTGGCTCAAGCCACGGAACAAAGCGGAGATAAAGGTCCAAGGCTCTTCGTTGGAACCGCTTGCCTCCCCCTGCGGACGAACCACTACGGTGTCGTGGATGGAATCCGCCATGGGATTGGAATTGTCCATGACCCGCACGAGATCTCGGTAGGATTTGATACGGCCCTCCATCACCAACGCATCGCGGTCACCAAGCGATTCAAAAAAGGAAAGAAGCAAGGAAGATGCACTCATACGCTGTCCCCCGGTGACTGGCTAGGGCGTGAATAACCGCGTGTGTATTGGATTTGCCCTGTTTCTTGGCCTTGGATTTGACGATCCAACCAGGCGAGGATTTCGTCCATGGAAGTCAAGGTCGAGGGCGTTATTGAATTTAGAAATGCCCGTTGGGCTGGTAGCGGAACCGATCGCCAGAGGGGGGTATCCACCGGGCCGGGTCCCAAAGCGTTAATGCGTATATGCCAGGGCTCCAATTCAATGGCCGCCTGCTTGACCAATTGTTCCAGGCCTGCCTTGCAAACGGTGTAGAGGGTTTCGCCGGGCCAATGCATGGGTACCGCGATGGTGCTGAACAATACCATTAATTTACCCCATGAATGGGTTCCAAGACCGGTTTGTGGGCCTTGATGGTCCCTAACCCGCATTCGTCGGGACAAGTCCCTGACCAACCATAGGGCCGATCGTAGATTCAATTGCCAGGATTCTTCCATGCGATCATCCGGTTCCAACACAAGATGATTCATGGTGGCCTGGCCCGCGGCATGGACCAACAAGTCCGGGGAAAAATCGCGTTGCCACAAATCCTCCAAGGCGGCCTTGTAGGAGACGGGGTCCCTCAAATCCACCTGCTTGGTCTGCATCCCTTGGGGACCCGTCGCCCGGCGGGACCAGCCAAGGACTTCCCAATTGTTTTGTAACAAATGTTGAGCAATTGCATAACCTATACCCGAGGAGGCCCCGGTTACCAGAGCCTTAGGCATGGTTTGGGGTGCCGTCTTGGGCTTGAATTTGAGCCTGTATTTCCAGAAATTCCGCGAAGCTTCCCAAGGTGCGGTAGGGGGATCGTTTGGCGGAGAAGGCCGCCGCATTCGCCAATAGCAACCGCTGTCCGTAATCCGCCCAATAAGCATCCTCCACAAACATGATCAAGTCCACCAATTGCATGGAATCCAAAGCCCCAGCCCCATAGAGCGGGCTGTCCATCCCTGATTCTAAATCCAATGGAATGGAACGACGCACCAAATAATCCTGGATTTGGTTCATGAACCAAGACCCTATAGACAAGGGAGATTGTAGCGAAGCATCGTTCACGGGCTATCGATTGGAAAGATGGGGTGAATTTTGGTTTGCGAAAGATCGGCCTTGAGAAATCCCCACTGCAAGCCCGAACCAAAACCAACCATGATGGCATTCCTCAGTTCAGGATGAGTAGTTCCCGCAAAATGATGAGCCAAGAGGATGCCGATGCTGGCCGAACCGGTATTCCCATAACCATCGAGGGCGATGGGCATCCGGTCCGGAGGAATTTGCATCATCCGCTGCATGTATTGCAGTACCAAACCACTGGCCTGATGCATCAAGTAGGTCGAAATCTGATCCTTGGATAGGCCGTTGCTTTGGATGAACTTCTCCAAGGCCGGAACCACCGTCCCAACCGCAAAATCAAAGATGCCCAGGCCATCCATGTGCAAGAAGCCATCCGGCTTGGTGCACAGTTGACCGGCGTCATCGGGCTGCGTACCCAACTCAAAAGTCCAAGTTCCTTCTTGGCCTGCCTTGGAATGCTTGGTCAAACGCATAGCGGTGGCTCCGTCACCAAAAAGCAAGCGGGTGGCTCGGTCGCTGGGATTTACCAAACGACTGTGCGTCTCCGAACAAACCAGCAAAACCTCGTTGATCGAGTCCTGTTGCAAGAGCATCGCCGCCTGATACAGCCCCCAAACCATCCCGGCACAACCCATTTGCAAGTCCCAACAAAGAGGGGCGGCTCTTTCCGTTCCTTTGGTCCATCCCATGGCCGATGCAATTCCAGAAGCATTCCCGGGAACCAAGCGCTCGGGCGTTTGGGTTACGTTGATGATGGCATCGGGAACAGGGTTTCCAGAGTCATCCCCCACCCAGTCCAAGGCCCTGCAAGCGGCCAAGCCTAATTCCAAGGAGGAAAGTTTCCCTTTGCGGACAGAGGAAATACCTGTCTGATTGGTAACACGTTCATCCCATTTGGAAGCAAACGCTGTACCCCATTGATCCAATCCCTCCGTCGCAGCAGGTACCACTGCCGATAATTCACCCAGAACTATACCAGAAAAAATCAAAAAGATGGATTTACTTTTAGGATTCTAGCAGGATTTCCGACCACTACTGCAAAATCTGGAACATCCTTAATGACCACTGCACCTGCTCCCACGGTCGCCCATTTGCCTATACGAATGCCTTGTATTACGACGGCACCGGCTCCAATATGACTACCCTCTCCAACCTGAACATTACCGCAGAGTGTTGCGTTTGGAGAAAGATGTACATAGTCTTCTATTCGACATTCATGATCGACACAAACACCTGTGTTCAAAATGCAATGACGCCCAATCCAAACCTCTGGATTTATAACAACACCCGCCATCATGACGGTCCCTATCCCAATTTGATTGGAGGGTAAGGAATGAATGACCGATGGGTGGGCGATTTTTTGATAATCTAAATTGTACCGAATAGAAAGTTCTTTTCGAATGCGATTGTTACCGACCGCCAAAATAGCTTTTACATCTTTGTGTAGGATAATGCTTGTTGGATGCGTTACGGATTCCCCGTACCAACCCTCTTTGGGCTCATCATCCACAAATTGCCAATGTTTAATTCCATTTTGGGATAAAAGATCCCTGATGACAAGTCCATGACCACTTGCGCCGTAGATAACCACTAATTATGACCGTTAAATTTTTCTACTGTTGCCTGCCCGGCTTGATTTATTCCTTCGCGCTTGAATACCTTCAGGATGGTGAGCCATAGAATCTTCATATCCAAGCCAAAAGAACAATGATCAACATACCAAACATCCAGTTCAAATTTTTCTTTCCAGCTGATTGCATTACGCCCATTTACCTGAGCCCAGCCAGTGATACCAGGGCGAACCTCATGCCTTCTTTTCTGGACTTCATTGTATAATGGCACGTATTCTACCAATAAAGGCCTTGGACCAATAAGGCTCATATCACCTTTGAATACATTGAACAACTGCGGCAGCTCGTCCAACGATGTTTTTCTAATAACCCTCCCAAAAGGTGTTAATCTCTTCGCATCAGGTAACAATTGCCCGGCCTTGTCCATGGCATCATTCATGGTTTTGAATTTCACAATGGTGAAAATTTTACCATTCAAACCTGGTCGCTTCTGAAAAAAGAATGGCATTCCATTGTTCGACACAAGTAGCAAAAGCATGCATGCTACCAGAATTGGTGCGAATAACAAGAGTAGCAAAATCGCTATAATCGCATCAGATACGCGTTTAATAAAATTCTTATACAACGTAGATTTTTGGTAGTTGCTTCCAACAAATTACCATAGAGACTAAAAGTGTTTCTTGAACCAATCGTATGTAATTTTTACACCATCGATAAGTCTGTATTGTGGGTCATAGCCGATTAGTTCTTTGGCTTTTTGAATAGAAGCAAGACTGTGTGGAATATCACCTGCGCGCTGGGGGCCAAAAGTTGGCTGAATGTTTACCCCGGCAGCCTGCGCAATTGCTTGCCAAAGTTCCAATAAAGTTGTACGCTCGCCGACAGCAATATTGATAGCTTGATGGCTAATCAAATGCGGAGTGGCCAACATGGCTTTGATGTTAGCCTGCACTGCATTTTGCACGTAAGTAAAATCACGGGAATTACTACCATCACCATTGATTAATGGCGACTTACCTTCTTTCGCTGCCTTCATAAACAAAGGGATGACGGCTGCATAAGGATTGTTTGGGCTTTGCCATGGGCCAAAAACATTAAAATATCGCAAACCTATGGTGTGTAAGCCATAAACCTGACTAAAAACATCGGCATACAATTCATTGACCCACTTTGTAACTGCATAAGGACTCAGTGGCATACCCTCATTTCCTTCTACTTTGGGCAACTCTTTACTATCTCCAAAACTAGAAGAACTGGCAGCATAAACCATTCTTTTAAGCGTTGTGGATTCTTTAGCCGCAACCAGCATATT
>Ga0209598_10004328_pt1 | contig 10461 bp, 6 predicted proteins | sample M_140807_EF_Meta_FD_187317 | JGI IMG/M metagenome (GOLD analysis project Ga0209598, IMG submission 187317) | Freshwater microbial communities from Lake Montjoie, Canada to study carbon cycling - M_140807_EF_MetaG (SPAdes) (version 2) | ecosystem: Environmental > Aquatic > Freshwater > Lake... | reverse complement strand
GGCAAGAAGAAGCGCGTGGGCAAGTGCATGATCACCTTCCACTGCGCGCCCAAGGCCATGATGAAGGCTCGCATGCTCCGCAAGAAGGCGGCCGCCGCCGCCCTGCCCGACGCGAACTGACGCCGACCGTCATTGGACAGCCTGATGCCGCCCGGGGATGATCGCGCCATGCGACGCACGATGCAGACCATCGGTTGGGGCCTGTACCTGGCCAGCAGCTGGACGTGGTGCATCGGCATGTTCCTGCCCATCGTGCTGCTGCGCTGGTGGGGATGGCCCGGATTCCTGGCCTTCGCGGTGCCCAACGTGATCGGCTGCTCGCTGTTCGGCTATGTGCTGAACCCCGACAGCAGCGTGCGGTTCATGAAGCGGTTCCGAACCTGGATCATGGTGTTCGCCGCGGCGACCATCGCGTATCAGATGTGGTTCCTGAACGACCTCGCGCACGCGAACAATCTGGATGTGATGTGGGTGCTGATGGTGCTTCTGGCGTTGGCGCTGGCCGGCGTGCGTGCAGGCAGCCGCATGCTGCCCGTCGCGTGGCTCGCCTGGCCGATCAGCGTGGTGCTGTTCGTGGCGCTGGGCACGGGCTCGCTGGCCTCGCTGCCGGCCACCGGAACGCTGCCTCCGCTGTCGCTTGCGTGGGCGGCGCCGTTCATGGCGCTTGGATTCCTGCTGTGCCCCTATCTGGATCCCACCTTCCACCTGGCGCTGCAGCGATCGCCCAGCCGCCACGCCTTTGCGGTGTTCGGCGTCACCTTCGCCGTGATGCTGCTGTTCACGGCCGCGATGTTCGACCCAGCCACCGGACTGGTGACCACCAACGCCCCGCTGTGGCTGGGGGCAAGCGTGATCACCTGGCAGTGGGTGATGCAGTGCGGCTTCACCATCGGCGCACATGTGGATGCGGTGCAGGCCTTCGCGACAGGACCGGACGCGCGTCAACCACGCGGCACGGTGACGCCTGTCGGAACCCGCGCAGCGCTGATCGCCACCACCGCGGCCGCCGCTGGGATCGTTCTGCTGCTGGTGCTGAAGGCGCTCGAACCCGAACTGCCCGCCCTTGCGCCCACGCTGCTGCCGCCGGCCGGCGCCCCCGCCACCGTGGGCGAGCCCACCTACCTGCGCTGGCTTGGCCTGTATGGGGTGCTGTTTCCCGCGATCGTGCTTCTCGGTCTTCGCCGTGTGCCGCTGGGCGTGCAGGCCACGGCCATCTTTGCAGCGGCGTTGCTCGCCGAATTCGGCATGATCGGCGGCCGAACCCACCTGCTGGGCGTGGCCGTGCTGGTGGTGGTGCTGGCGGCGCTTTGGCCTTCGCGCAAGGATCGCGAAACCGCCGAAATACCCGTTGCGGACCCTCGTTGACGACCAACGAGCCGCAACCCCATGCCCCTGCCCCCCGAACTCAAGCCCCTCCGTGACTCGGACTTCAACGCCGACGGCGCGCGCCATCTGCTGAACCGCGCGGGCTTCGGTGGAACCCCCGAGCAGGTGCAGGCGCTGGCCTCGCTTGGCCTGAAGAAGGCGATCGACGCGCTGGTCGACTACGAGAAGCGCCCCTACAAGGACAAGACGGCGGAGTCCTTCGACCCCGACATCATCACGCTGCCCACCGACGAGGAGCGCCAGATGATCCGTCAGGCGCGCCTGAACAACGACGAGGCCGCGCTGCAGAAGTTCGAGCGCGAGCGCAATCGCCGTCAGGCGGCCGACCGCGAGCAGATCCGCGAGATGCAGAAGTGGTGGCTGCAGCGCATGATCGAGACGCCGCGGCCGCTCGAAGAGAAGATGACGCTGTTCTGGCACGGCCACTTCGCCAACGGCTACCGCACCGTGGAGGAGAGCTGGAACATGTTCCAGCAGAACCAGATGTTCCGGCAGTTCGCCACCGGCAACTTCGCGCAACTGGTGCGCAAGGTGGTGCGCGATCCGTCGATGATCAAGTACCTGGACAACGACGAGAACCGCAAGGGCCGGCCCAACGAGAACCTGGCGCGCGAACTCATGGAGCTGTTCACGCTGGGCGAGGGCCGTGGCTACACCGAGAACGACATCAAGGAGGGCGCCCGCGCGCTCACGGGCCTCACCTTCCAGGACAACCAGCCGCGCTTCGATCAGGGCACGCACGACGACGGCGGCAAGACCATCTTCGGCTACTCGGGCACCTTCGACGCCGACGGCTTCGTGAACCTGATCCTGGCGAAGAAGGAATGCCCCGAGTTCATCTGCATGAAGCTGTACCGCTTCTTCGTGAACGACGCGCCCGGCGGCTTCGCCAAGGACCAGATGGCCTTCATCACCGCGCTCGCCAAGGTGTTCGTGGAGAAGAAGGGCGAACTGAAGCCGGTGTTGAAGGCGATGTTTGCCAGCGAGCACTTCCATCACCCCGCCAACCGCGGCGCCATCATCAAGAGCCCGGTGCAGCTGATCGTGCAGGCGGTGCGGCAGTTCCACACGCCGGTGCGCGAGCTGAGCGTGCTGAACAGCGCCTCCGACCTGATGGGACAGAACCTGTTCCAGCCACCCAGCGTGAAGGGCTGGGACGGCGGCCGAAGCTGGATCAACACCAGCACCATGTTCACGCGCCAGAACCTTTTGGTGTACCTGCTCACGGGACGCAGTCCCAAGAGCCAGGAGTGGGAAACCAACAACGACGGCTTCGATGCGCGCCATCTGGTGGCCGCCGTGCGCGCCGACGACGGCAACGTGCCGCTGGACGACGGCATCGCCTGGCTGCTCCGCTGCGCGCTGAGCACGCCACCCATGAGCGAGCGCACCAGCGCCGTGCTGCAGTGCTTCAAGCAGCGCAACATGGCGCTGGACAACACCGGCATCATCGAGGCACTCTGCCTCATCACCGCCATTCCCGAGTACCAGCTGTGCTGAAGGAGCCATCATGAACGAACTCGAAGCCCCCTACTCACGACGCCTGTTCATCCGCCACGGCGTGGCGCTGGCAAGCCTGGCTGCCACCGTGCCGTCGTTCATCCAGAACTCGGCGTTCGGATTGGTGGCGCAGGCAGCGGCCAACCCCGGCCTGGCCGGCGTGCCGGGCGAACGCGTGCTGGTGATCGTGCAGATGGGCGGCGGCAACGACGGATTGAACACCGTGGTGCCCTACGGCAGCGCCGACTACTACAACCAGCGCCCCACCATCGGCATTCAGGCACCCACCGCGCAGGCGCGCGGGCAGGCGGGCGTGGCGCTGGATCTGGCGCGCGACCCGGGCATCGGACTGCACCCCTCGCTGCGCGGACTGAAGGAGCTGTTCGATGACGGTCAGCTGGCCGTGCTGCAGGGCGTGGGCTACCCCAACCCCAACCGCAGTCACTTCACCAGCATGGACATCTGGAACACCGCCGACACCAACGGCAAGGGTGACGGATGGATCGGCCGCTACTTCGACAACACCTGCAACGGCACCCCGCTGCCGGAAGGCGCCATCAGCATCGGCCGCACGGCGCCACTGGCCATGGTGGGCAAGGTGCAGAAGCCCATCAACTTCGAGAGCGCCGACCTGTTCCGGTGGATGGGCAACGACGTGGATCATCGCATGGAGGCCACCTACGAGGCCATGAATCGCGCGGGCGTGCTGCCGCACACCTCGGAGCGCAGCGAGGCCGCCTTCCTGATGCGCACCGCACTGGATGCGCAGCTGAGCAGCGACCGCATCCGCGCCGCGGTGGAGCGCCAACCGCTCGCCACCTGGCCCAGCAGCGATCTGGCGAAGCAGCTGAAGATGATCGCCGCCATGATCCGCGACGGCATGAAGACGCGCGTGTACTACGCCAGCATCTCCGGCTTCGACACGCACGCCGGGCAGCTGGGCGCACACGCGCGCAACCTGCAGCAGGTGGGCGATGCGCTGCTGGCCTTCCAGAAGGAACTGAAGGCGCAGGGCAACCAGGACCGCGTGGCCACGCTGGTGTTCAGCGAGTTCGGTCGCCGCGTGCGCCAGAACGCCAGCGGCGGCACCGATCACGGCACCGCCGCACCCAGCTTCGTGATCGGCGCCAAGGTGAAGGCGGGCCTGCACGGCGCGCATCCCAGCCTGACCGATCTGGACAACGGCGACCTGAAGTACACGCAGGACTTCCGCGGCGTGTACGCGGCGCTGCTCGAGGACTGGCTGAAGACGCCCTCGAACAAGGTGCTCGGCGGCACCTTCACCAAGGCCAACATCATCAAGGCGTGAACGCGCCGCACAGCGCGGCAGATGTTCGGAACGAGAATCGGCCCCCCTTTCGGAGGGCCGATTCCCCGTCCAGCGACAGCCGGATTCCCTGCCGGCCGTCGCAGCGATCGCACCGGGGCTGGTTCCCGCAACCACCGATGCCGCCTGAGGGGCCGCTTCCCGACGGCCCGCTCGACTTCACGGACACAGATAGACCCGATCGGGGCGTCGCCAAGTTTCGCGATGCATGAATGCGCGCAGTCCCGTGCGCGCCGCCTGACTGGCGTGATGTCGACAACGCAAGCCTTCGCGGCGCGTCAGGTTTCAAGACACGGCGGGTCGCATTCCTCGTCCAACCACTCGGGTCGCACGCCATCTGGCAGCGCCTCGAGGAACGCCTTGCCGTAGAACTTGGTGGCGATGCGCGCGTCGAGCACCACCACCTGCCCGCGATCGGCGCTGCTGCGGATCAGCCGCCCGAACCCCTGCCGGAAGCGCAGGATGGCGCGCGGCAGCGAATCCTGACGGAAGGCGTTGCCACCCTCGGCCTCCACGCGCTCGCTGCGTGCCTTCGCGAGCGGCTTGTCCGGGCTCTCGAACGGAAGCCGCGTGATGATCACGTTGCGAAGCCCGTCGCCGCGCACATCCACGCCCTGCCAGAAGCTGCTCACGCCAAACAGCACGCTGCGCGGATCCTCCATGAACCGCTGCAGCATGGTGTTGCGAGGCATGCCTCGGTTCTGCACGAAGAACGGGCGGGCCATGTCGGCCATGGCGCCCTCCACGCGCTGCGCGATGCGCTCCATCGATTGCGCGCTGGTGAACAGCACGAAGGCGCCGCCATCGGTCTGGTGCACCTGCTGCAGGATGCGATCGGCCAGCGCCTGCTCGTACATGGGGTGCGTGGGCTCGGGCATGCCGCGGTCGATCAGCAGTCGAACCTGATTCGCGAAGTCGAAGGGGCTGCCAAGCTGCACGGTCTTGGCGTCATCGCAGCCAAGGCGGCGCGCAACCAGCGCGAAGTCGCCAGGCGAGGTGGCCATGGTGGCGCTGGTCAGCGTCACCGACACGGGCTTGGCGAACAGGTGCTCGCGCAGGATGGGCGCCACATCCACCGCCGCCGCGGCCATGGTCATGAGCGGGCGCCGCGTGCCCTTGGGCGGCTTGCGGCTTTCCACCCAGTACACGCATCCGGGAATGCTCTGCTTCAGCAGCGCGTCGGCGCTGTTGGCCACGCCGTCGGCGCGCTCGGCGTAGGCGTTCAGCTCGAAGCCGTCGGCCTCTTCCAGCGCGTCGTCCTTCAGCAGGCGCAGCGCGCCCGCCAGTTCGCGCATGGGTTCGCTCAAACCGTCGGGCACCACATCGGGGCCGCTCACGCGGCGCTCGCCGGGCCCTTCGCCCTGTTTGCGCGCGAAGCTCCACAGGTCGGCGCTCATGCCCTCCAGCGCATGCTCGCACTGCTCCACCAGGCGCAGCGCGGCGTCCACGCGCGCATCGGCTCCGCCGCGAACGCGCAGATGCGGCAGGAAGCCGCGACCACCGTTGGCCAGCAGCGCGCGCAGCAGATGCTTCACGCCGCCCTCGGAGAACTTCATGCCGAAGTGCTCGCTGGCCACGTCCTCCATCTCGTGCGCCTCGTCCAGGATCACGTGCTTGTAGTCGGGCAGGAATCCGCGACCGCGCGCGCGCAGCGCCAGGTCGCTGAAGAACAGCGCGTGGTTGCACACCAGCAGGTCGGCGTTCTCCATGCGGCGGCGCGCCGTCTGATAGAAGCACTTGTCGTAGGTCGGGCAACGGCGGCCCATGCAGTTGTGCGGATCGCTGACGGCCTGCTCCCACACATCGGCGCCGGGGTGCACGGGCAGCGAGCTCAGCGATCCGTCGCGCGTCTCCATGGCCCAGTCTTCCAGTTGGTGCAGCGCGTGACGCTCGCGCTCATCGGGAAACAGCCGCTCCTGACGCTGGCTGGCCAGTCGCAGGCGCCGAAGGCTGAGGTAGTTGTTGCGACCCTTCACCAGCACCGCGCTGAACTCGTCCGCAGCGATGGCGCGCAGCAGCGGAATGTCCTTCTCCAGGATCTGCTCCTGCAGGCTGATGGTGTGCGTGGCGATCACCACGCGCTCGCGCTTCTCCACGATGTGGCGGATGGCCGGAATGAGATAGGCGAAGCTCTTGCCCACGCCGGTGCCCGCCTCCACCATCAGGCGTCCCGTGCGTTGCAGGTTGTCCTCAACGAGCCGCGCCATCTCCAGCTGCTGCGGACGAAACTCGAAGCCGCTCAGGCGGCGCGCGAGTGGTCCGGTGTCGCTCAGGATGGCTTCGGCATGAAGGGCCACGGGGCAAGCGTAGCCAGTGCGGCCACGCGTACACGCGGTCGATTCACTTCTCGTCTTCGCTCTTGAAACCCAGCGGCTTGCGCGCGGCCAGCCCCTGCTCGCGTGGATACAGACGCACGGTCTTCGCGGTCTTGCGGATGGCCACGATGGTGCCGGTGGGCGTGCGCTCGGTGGTCACCAGCTCGCCGCGCAGTTCCTGCAGCGCGCGCTCGGCGGCCACGATCTCTTCCTGCGCCTTCTCGCCCTTGATCGCCAGCAGCAGACCGTCCACCTTCACCAGCGGCAGCGACAGCTCGATCAGCGTGGCCAGGTTGCCCACCGCGCGACACACCACGGCGTCGAAGCTTTCGCGCAGGCCGCCCTTGTACTCGGCGACTTCCTCGGCGCGCGCCTGACGCACGGTGGCGTTGGTCAGGCCAAGCGCATCCACCACCTCCTGCAGGAAGCGCACCTTCTTGCCCACGCTATCCACCAGCATCACCTGCACGTGCGGCATGGCGATGGCCAATGGAATGCCGGGGAACCCGCCGCCCGTGCCAACATCGACGATGCACGCCGCACCCGCCTCGGCCACGAAGGGCACCAGCGACAGGCTGTCGGCCGCGTGTCGCACCCACGCCTCGGCGGGTTCGCGGATGGCGGTCAGGTTGAAGCGCTCGTTGGCATCGAGCAGCATGTCCAGATGCGTGCCAAGCCGCTCGGCATCGCCCGGCTCCAGCTCGATGTGCTGGGCAGCCAGCATGTCGAAGAACGCCTGCGGTGGTGTGCCGACGCGACTCATGCCCGCGCCCCCGACAAAGCTCCCAGTCGCTCGTTGCCGCGCGGGCGTCGCATGGCCAGGTTGAACAGCAGGCCCGTGCCGATCCACAGCGCCACCAGACTGCTGCCGCCGTAACTCACGAAGGGCAGCGTGACGCCCGTGACCGGCAACACGCCCACCGTCATGCCGGTGTTGATCACCAGCTGCGCCGCGAAGGTGCCCGCCATGCCCGTGGCCACCAGCCGCGAGAACGGGTCGCGCGCCATCAACGCCACCAGCAGCGCACCGAAGGCATAGAGCAACCCGACCAGCCAGGTGGCGAGGCCTCCAAGAAAACCCCAGCGGCAGCAGACGACGGCGAAGATCATGTCGTTGTGTTCCTCAGGCAGGCCATTGTGGCGCACGAGGGCCCGCGCGTGTTCAAGCCCTGCACCCGCGAATCCACCGCTTCCGGCAAGCGTCATGGCACGATCAGCCTGAAACCCGATGTCGCGCGCGTAGCGATCGTCACCCTTCAGCTGCGCGAACAGCGCATCCACGCGCTCGCGCTGATGGCTCTTCAGAAAGGGGTAACTGAGCGGCGCCAGAGCCAGCAGCCCCACCACCAGCATCGCCACATGGCGCTTGCGCGCCCCCGCCGCAAGCACCATGGCCAGCACCGCGGGGCCCAGCATGAGCGAGGTGCCAAGGTCGGGCTCGATCAGGATCAGCAGCATCGGCGGCGCCGCCAGCAGGAATGGCATCACGAATCCACCCAGCCTGCGCAGCTCGCTGCCCGGGCGCATCCACTGCGCCAGCGCCAGCACCACCGCCAGCTTGGCGATCTCGCTTGGCTGAAACTCGAACAGCCCAAGGCTGATCCATCGACGCGCACCGTTCTTGGGTCGAACCAGCCACTCGGGCGTGCCGGGAATCAGCACGAACACCAGCAGCGCCAGACTGATCGCGTACAGCGGCCACGCGGCACGCGCGATCTGCCGCGCGCTGGGAAAGCACATCGCCGCCGCCATCAGCATGCCGAACACGCCGAACACCAGCTGACGCTTGGCCAGTGACGGCTCGGTGGTGCCGATCGCCAGCACGCCGATGCCGCTCATCAGCACCGCCGCCAGCACCGGCACCCAGCCCACATGCAGCAGCGTGAAGCCACCGGAGCCGTGTCGCGTGATCGACACGCCCTCACCCAGCGGAGACAGTCGTTCGGCGGTGATGTTGCTCATGCCTCGGGCAACTCGCGATCAGGTGCGGGCGTCTCGTCGGGTTCAGGCGCGTAGCGCGGGCGGCCGGCCTTCTTCTTGCCGGTGCCCTTGGTCTTGCCGCCCTCGTCGGCGTGCGAATCGTTCAGGTAGCCCTCTTCCACCAATGCATGCACCACCTGCTCGGCCACCGGGCCAGCGGTCTTGCCACCGCTGCCGCCGTACTCCACCAGCACGGCCACGGCGTACTTGGGCGTGTCGTCGCTGCGATCGTTCACCAGACCCACGAACCAGGAGTGATCGAGGCCCTTGATCACGTGGTCGCGCGTGCCATCGCCGTTGTCGTCATAGGCAAGTGGCGGCGCCTGCGCGGTGCCGGTCTTGCCACGCACCTGCACGCCCGGCACATCGAACACCACCTCGCTGGTGCCGTCGTCGTACTTCACGTGGTGGCCCGTGCCGTGCGGCTCTTCCACCGCCTGACGCAAGCCTTCCAGCGCGCGACGCCGCGCCTCGTCCGGGATGTTCAGCGAGCCGCTGCGACGATCCGCCGGCAGCGCCGCGTCATCCATCACCACACGCGCGTCGCGCAACTCGCCGCCGCGAGCCAGCGTGGCATAGGCGTTGGCGGCCTGCAGCGGCGTCCACGCCATGGGTCCCTGCCCGATGCCCAGAATGATCGGCGTGAAGGCGTCGTGGCGCTGCTCCAGCTTGGCCATGTCCTCGTCGCTTGGAAGAATGCCAGCGGCCTCGCCCGCCTCGCCGCGCTCCTGCGCCGTGCCCGGTCCCTGCAGGCCGGTGCCAAGGCGCTGGCCAAGTCCCATGTCGTGGTACCACGACACCAGGTTGCGCAGGCCGAATCGATTGGCCACGGTGTAGAAGTAGATGTTGCAGCTGCGGCTCACCGCCGCTTCCACCGGCAGTGGCCCGCCGATCACCGCGGTGTGCGTGTTCATGCCGTGCTCGGGTCGCCAGATCCAGCAGCGCGCCTTGTCCTTCAGTTCAGGAAAGAAGTGGCCATTGCACTCGACCGTGCCTGAGGAGGAGAACTTGCCCTTCGTCACCGCGCCGGCGTACACGAGCGGCTTCACGATGGAGCCGGGCGGATACACGGCTTCGGCGGCGCGATTCAGTCCGGGCGCCAGGCGACTCTGATCGGAAGGGCTCAGGTCGGCGGCATCGGCGGCCGTGGGCCACGAACCCATCGCCAGCACTTCGCCGGTTTCCACATCGATCACCACCGCGGCACTGGCGAGCGATGTGCCGTCTGGCAGCGAACCCTTGCCACCGTGCTGCCACGACTGCACCTTGGTCAGGCCCAGGCGTGGATTCAGCACGGCCTGCACGCGCGCCTGCAGCGCAGCATCGATGGTCAGCTTCAGGTCGCGACCGGGCTTCGGATCCTCACGATCCATCTCGTTGGTGTCCAGGCGCTCACGCAGCTGGCCGCGCTCGCCACGCAGCCAACCCTCGTAGGCCTGCTCGATGCCGCGCGAGCCGATCGCATCGGGCGTGGGGCCGTAGCCACCCGGATCCACCGTGCCGTCGGGCCGCGTGAAGGGCCGACGCGCCACATCCTCGGCCCAGAGTTCATCGCGCACCGAACCCAGCACCTGATCCAGCACGCCTTCCACGCGCACCGTGATGTCACCGTTCTTGCGCAGCGGCGCAGGAAGCGTGCTGCCATCCAGTCGCACGTCGGCACCGCGCCAGGGCTGCACGCGGCGCGTGCCATCAAGCACCTCCACCGTGCCGGGCGTGGCATCGCCGACCTTGCGCATGGCGAAGGCCACGGCATCGGGCACCTGATGCACCACCACGTGGCTCATGCGCTGCTCGCGGATGGGTTCTGGCTTGAAGTTCTCCGCGGCGTCGTCGCCACGCTTGGCCAGCTGCTCGCGCTGCCGCGCCCAGGTGCTTTCGGCGCGACGCTCCACGCGCGTGGTGATCTCGCGCATGCGTTCCTCGATGGTGGCGCGCGGCACGTCGCACTGA
>Ga0209598_10004321_pt1 | contig 10469 bp, 6 predicted proteins | sample M_140807_EF_Meta_FD_187317 | JGI IMG/M metagenome (GOLD analysis project Ga0209598, IMG submission 187317) | Freshwater microbial communities from Lake Montjoie, Canada to study carbon cycling - M_140807_EF_MetaG (SPAdes) (version 2) | ecosystem: Environmental > Aquatic > Freshwater > Lake... | reverse complement strand
GGCCAGTGCCGCGAGTGTTTCGCATCCCAGCGCCGCCCGGAGCGGATCGGGCCCGGCCGATCGGGAGCGGCGCGCGGTCGCGGCCCACCAGGCGACGGCGAGCGCCGCGAGCATGGCCGCCAGGAGCCAGGGCGCCGCGGCCCGGGCGGCTTCGAGGAGCCCCAGGCCACTCCCCGGCCGGACGCGGAACTCGGCATACACCCCTTCAAACAACGGCGTCAGCCCCGCCCCCAGCAGCGCCGCGCCGAGGGCCGCACCGGCACAAACAAGCGCCGGATAAAACCACGGCCGCCAGGCCCCACGGGCCCGCGTTGCCGCGTCCTGCCCGGTGCGGACGGCCGCTTCGAGAATCCTGTCGGCATCGGCCCCGAGCCGGACGGCCTCGGCGAGGGCCACGGTCGCGGCCGGGCCGGCCCACGCCACCGGCAGCCCCGCCGCCTCGAGCCCTGCGGCCCGGGCGCGGAAGGCCGCGGTTGCATCAGTGTGGGCAGCGGCGGCCATGCGTCACCGGGAAAGGGGTATGAGGGGCAGGAACATCTTCCTCCCCCACCCCCAAGGAGACGCAGGCGCGGACGTTTTGTATGGGGCAAAACGGACTTACTTCATCTCGATCGCGATCGGCTCCGAGGCGGCGCCGTTTCCGCCGTGCTCGGCGTGGCCATCGTCGCCACCCGTTTCCTGCTCGGCGGCCATCGCCCGGATCTCCTGCGTGATCTTCATCGAGCAGTACTTCGGGCCGCACATGCTGCAGAAGTGCGCGCTTTTGAAGGTGTCCTGGGGGAGTGTCTGATCGTGGTACCGGCGGGCCGTCTCCGGATCGAGCGAGAGGCGGAATTGCTCGTTCCAGTCGAAGGCGAAGCGGGCCCGGGAGAGGGCGTCGTCGCGCTGCCGGGCATTTTTGCGATGGCGGGCGAGATCGGCGGCATGGGCGGCGATCTTGTAGGCGATCACTCCCTGCTTCACATCCTCGGCATCGGGGAGCCCCAGATGCTCCTTCGGCGTCACATAGCAGAGCATCGCCGCGCCGCTCCAGCCGGCAATCGCGGCGCCGATGGCGCTGGTGATGTGGTCGTAGCCGGGGGCGATGTCGGTAACCAGCGGCCCGAGAACGTAAAACGGCGCCTCGTCGCACTCCTCCATCTGCCGCTTGATGTTCATGTCGATCTGGTCCATCGGCACATGGCCAGGGCCTTCGACCATCACCTGACAGCCCTTGGCCCAGGAGCGCCGCGTGAGCTCGCCGAGGACGTGGAGCTCGGCAAACTGTGCTTCGTCACTGGCATCGGCGATCGATCCCGGCCGCAGCCCGTCGCCGAGGCTCCAGGTGACGTCGTACTGCCGGAAGACGTCGCACAGATCCTCGAAGTGGGTGTAGAGGGGATTCTGCTGGCGGTGGGCCATCATCCAGCGGGCGATGAGCGAGCCGCCGCGACTGACAATTCCCGTGATCCGCTTGGTGGTGAGCCCGAGGTGCTCCTGGAGCAGGCCGGCGTGGACGGTCATGTAGTCGACCCCCTGCCGGGCCTGCTTCTCGCACATGTCGATGAAGTGGTGGGGGCGCATGTCCTCGATGTCGCCGCCAAGCTCCTCGAGCATCTGGTAGATCGGTACCGTCCCGATCGGTACCGGCGAGGCGTCGATGATTGCCTGCCGGATCCCGTCGATGTCCTTGCCCGTCGACAGGTCCATGACGGTATCGGAGCCGTAGTGAACGGCGAGATGGAGCTTCTCGAGCTCCGTCGCCTCGTCGCTGGTGACGGCCGAATTGCCGATGTTGGCGTTGATCTTCGTGCAGGCGGCGATGCCGATCGCCATCGGCTCGAGCTTCTTCGTCAGATGAACGACGTTGGCCGGGATCACCATCCGCCCGCGGGCCACCTCCGCCCGGATCGTCTCCTCGGGAAGGTCTTCCCGTTTGGCGACAAAGACCATCTCGGGGGTGATTGTGCCGGCACGGGCTTGTTCGAGCTGGGTCATGGTGGGCTCCGACGGGGCGGGCAGGTAAAGGGCAGCGGCCTGACGCTGCCGTGGACGACTGAAATGGTTCAACAACGGCACCGCTACGGTAGCAGAAATCGACCCCGCGGCGGAGCGTCCGGCCGGGGGTGCCGGACGGGGGAAAAGGAAGGTCAGAGCGTCTTGAGGTATTCGAGCACGGCGACCTTCTCCCCCTCGTCGAGGAGGTCGGGGTAGAGATGCCCGCCGGCCCCCTTGCCATGCCGGCGGGTGTCGAACCAGGTGCGGCGCTGGGCCGCCGACAAGGGCCCTTCCGGACGAGCGTCGCGGGCTTCGATGGCGAGGCCGACACGGTCAAAATCGTAGTCAGGGCGCGGTAAAAGTGCGCTGGCTTCCCCCTTTGGTCCGGCGCCCGGGGACTCCCGAGCGCCCGGGGACTCCCGACCGGCCAGCGCATCGCGCCTCCGCCACACGGCGGGCCGCGTGTCGGGATGGAGGAGGTGCCAGAGTGTCGGCACGGAGCCGTTGTGGAGGTAGGGGGCACTGGCCCAGATGCCGTCGAGCGGCGGGGCGACATACCCCTCCGGGGCATCGATCCCTTCGATCGCGCCTCCATCGGCAAACCAGCTGACATTGAGCGCCCGGCGGTCCTTGACGGTGAGCGAATCGAGCCGGACCCGATCGGTGCCGATGTCATCGATCGCCACCATTCTCTCGGGGTACGAGCGCCCCGGCCCGTCGCGCGGGCCGTCGTAGGTGCCGTGGCAGTCGGCGCAGTGGGTCGCGAACAGACCCCGGCCGCGTTCGGCGAGCGCCGCGTCGACCGGTCCCTCCCAAGCAGGTGGCTCGAGCGATTCCAGCCACGCTTCGACGTCGCGAAACTCCCCCTCCCAGTCGCGGAACTTGTCCGGACCATTCTCCTTGACGAGGAGGAATTGCATCAGCATTCGATGCCCCTTGGGGGCGAAGCCGTCGGCGTAGATCCGCTTCCGCTTCGAATAGTTCCACCAGGCGGGGGCGTCCATGTCGTGGTGGGCGAGATCGAAGCGGGGTGTCTTCGACACGATCGAGAGGTCGGGGGCCCGGTGCTGCATCAGCGCCACGCCGAACATCACGGCATTCGTCGTGCCGTTGGTCGTGCCCAGCGGCATCAGCAGCCCACCGAGATCCATGTGCCCCAACGCCTTCCCTTGGAGGAGCTTCACCTGCCGCACCTCCTCGGTGAGCGTCTCGAGCGCATAGCGCGTGTTTGGGGCACCGGGGATGACGCGGCCGGCGACCGAGCCCTGATGGCAGGCGAGGCAGCTCATCGTCCACTTCCCTGCCCCGTCGACGACATACTGGAGCGACCGCGAGGGATCGAGCGGGTGAGGAGAGAGACCATAGCGGGCCATCGTCATCCGCCGCCGCTCCCCGACATCGGCCGCCTCGGCCTCCGATTTCGCCGGCTCCTCCCACACCTTCCAGAGGGCGTCGAAGACTTCTTGATCGAAGTCGGCGGGGAGGTAGGCCCGATGGAGGAGATGATCGTAGCCGGCTGTGGCCGACGGCGGAGGAAGCGACGCCTCGTCCGGCACAACTTCCTGGGCCGACGAGAGCGCCGTCCCGGCGAATGCTCCGAGGATCCCCAGGAGTGCCGCTGCGGACAGCCGCGCGATCTCGACGCCGAATCGACGTTCGTTTCCGGGTCTGTTCATGGCATACTCTGGAAATCTGCCCGTATCAGGCTCCTCCGGAAATCGGGGGTTTCCCCTGCCCTTCCGGCCGCTGTTCCGACCGCCCCGCCAGTATAGGCGGCTCCGGTTAGTGCATGAGCGGCTCCCCTTCCGCGGCCTCCCTCCATGGTTACCGCCAACCCACTCCTGATCCCGGAATTGAGGGTCATGCTCGCCGAAGGGGATGCCGAAGGCCTGCGCGGCGTGGCCGAGGAGCTCCACCCGGCCAGCGTGGCGGAGTTTTCCGAGGGGCTCGAGGATGGGGAGTTGTGGCAGCTCCTCGATGCCCTGCCGCTCGAGCGACAGGGGGACATTTTCCCCTACTATCCCCTCTCCCGGCAGGTCGACCTCGTCAAATCGGCCGACCGCCAGCACCTCGGGCCGCTCCTGGAGTGGATGGCGGCCGACAACCGGGTCGACCTCCTCAAGGAGCTCGATCCCGACCTCGTTGAAGAGATCCTCCCGCTGGTGGCGAAGGCGGAGCGGCACGACATCCGCATGCTCCTCTCCTGCCCGGAAAATTCAGCCGGGGCCTTGATGACGACGGAATATGCCTCGCTCCCCGCCGACATCACCGCCGGCGAGGCGGTGGCCCGGCTCCGTTTACAGGCCCCCGACAGTGAATCGATCTACTACATCTACGTTCTCGGCGCCGACCGCCTTCTCGTCGGCTTCATCTCGCTCCGCGACCTGATCCTCGCCCGCCCGAATGCGCTGGTAAGCGATCTCATGCAGGAGGACCCGATCAGCGTCCGCATCGAGGAGCCGAGCGACGAGGTGGTCCAGAAGCTCGCCCGCTACGACTTCCTCGCCATCCCCGTCGTCGACGACCACAACCGGCTCGTCGGCATCGTCACCCACGACGACGTCCTCGATGCCGTCCGCCAGGATGCCACCGACGAGGCCCAGCGAGCCGCGGCAATAGCCCCCCTCGGCGAGGGCTATCTCGAGGCGGCGCTGGTGTCGCTGACCTGGAAGCGGGGGGTGTGGCTGACGATCCTCTTCGGCACGGCGGCCGTGACGGCGATGGTGCTGGCGAAGTGGAAGCCGACGCACGAATGGCTGATGTATTTCATCCCGCTGGTCGTCGCCAGCGGCGGCAATTCCGGCAACCAAGCGGCCACGCTCGTGATCACGGCCCTCTCGACGGGCGACTGCAAGCTTGCCGACTGGAAGCGGATCCTCCGCCGCGAGTTCGCCGTCAGCCTGATGCTCGGCGTTCTCCTGGCTGTCCCCGGATTCCTCCTCGGCCTGGCCTACGCGCCTGATCCCCTCCAAGCGATGGTGATCCCGGCGACGGTCTTCTCCGTGGTGATGGTGGGGTCGCTGGTGGGCTGCGTGCTGCCGCTCGTCTTCCGGTCGCTCGGACTCGATCCGGCCCTGATGAGCAATCCCTTCGTGTCGGCGATCGTCGACGTCGTGGGGATCTTGATCTACATGGCGGTGGCCACGGTCGTTCTCGCCTGACCGCCGCGCTTCACCCCAGCTTTCGATCGACCGCCTCGGCAACGCGCCGGCAGAGGGCCATCATCTTTTCAAACGCGGGGATGTCGAGCGTCTGCCCGCCGTCGCTGGCCGCCCGTTTCGGATCGGGATGGACCTCCACGATCAGGCCGTCGGCACCGGCCGCGATGCTCGCCGCCGCCATGCTCGTGACGAGATTCGCATGCCCCGTGCCATGGCTCGGATCGACCACCACCGGGAGGTGGGTGCGGGCTTGGAGCCAGGGGACGGTCGCCAGGGGGAGCGTGAAGCGGGTGTGGGATTCGAAGGTCCGGATCCCGCGCTCGCAGAGCATCACCCGCCTGTTGCCGCCATCGAGGATGTATTCCGCGGCGAGGAGCAATTCCTCGACCGTCGCCGCCGGCCCGCGCTTGAGCAAGACCGCAACATCCGTCTTTCCCACCGCCTCGAGGAGGCGGTAGTTCTGCATGTTGCGGGCGCCAATCTGGAGGACATCGGCATACTTGGCCACCAGCGCCACATCCTCCGATGCCACCACTTCCGTGACCACCGCCAGCCCCGTCTCGGCCCGGGCCTCGGCGAGGAGCTCGAGCCCCTTCTCCTTCAAGCCCTGGAAGCTGTAAGGGCTCGTCCGCGGCTTGAAGGCCCCGCCCCGCAGCCCGGTAGCGCCGGCTGCCTTGACGGCCTTCGCCGTGGCGACGATCTGCGCGCGGCTCTCCACCGAACAGGGGCCGGCGATGACGCCGACATGCCCCCCGCCAATGACAAGGGGCCCGGCCCTGACGATCGTCGGCTCGGGCTGGACCTCGCGGCTGGCCACCTTGTAGGGGGCGAGGATCGGCATCACCGCCGCAACGCCGGGGAGTGTCTCCAGGCCGGAGCCGACGATGTCGCGCTCGTCGCCGACAACGGCCACCACGGTCCGTTCGGTGCCGACGATCGTGTGGGGCTTGAGTTGCAATTCCTCGACGCGGGCGACGACCCGGTCGAGATCCTCGCGCGATGCCCCGGCCTGCATGACGATGATCATGGTGGTCTGCTAGTCCTTCTCGGTTGTCGGGGCTTCCTGCCCCGGTGCCAGGGTGTCGCCGCGCTTGTCGACGGCGGCCCGGGTGGTGATTTCGATCCGCTCACCGCTATCGGTCTTCCGGATCACGTAGACGAGCTTCCCGTCGGGGTTTGCCTTGGCGAGGATCCTGGTGAGGATCTCCGCCGCCGGCTTCTGCTTTTGGTCGAGGCCGAACGACTGGTTCTTCGTGATCCCCTCGAGCTGGAGGTCGCTCCCGAGGATCTCGATCTCGATGCCGATCTCGTCGGCGATCATTTGGATCGATTTTTCCAGCGTGTCTTTCCCGAACACCAGCGAGATCGTCTGGGCGAGTGCCGCCTGCGCCCCGGCCGGCGCCTGCCCGGGGCCGGATGCCGCTGCGGGTGGGGGGCCACCGGCCCGCGGCGACTGCTCGAGCGCGAGCTCCGCTGCCAGCGCGAGATTGTGGGGGGCGTGCTCGGGGAGCCACGCATTGACGATCACCCCGCGGCCGTCGGCGCCGGCGTGAACATGATCGGCCACCACGCCGAGCATCCGCGGGAGCCGCATGACGAGCTTCCGGCCATAGGGATGGGGATCGAGGGCATTGCAGTATTCCTCCGTCCTCTCGGCCATCGTCGCCACGTTCGCCGAGAGATGCTGGGCCAGTTGCCGCGGCGAGGTGCTGGCAGGGGGAACCGCATCGAGCTCGAGGTAGCAATCGGGGCCGAAATGGAGGCTCAAGGCCGCGGCCCGGATCGAATCGCCGAAGAACCATGCCAACGGTTCGACGAGCTTCGCCAGCGGGCCGGCGAGAACGGGGCGGCCGTCATGGAGGAGGTAATCGGGCGAACCGAAGAGCGTCAGGTGGCGGGAGGCGTCGAGCATGCCGACGAGCTCCTCGAGGTCGCGGGGAAGTCGCGCCTCGATCGTGTCCGTGCCATCCCCCGCCCCAGCCCGGTGGGCATCGATCGACTGCCGGAGGAGGTCCTCCGGGCCAATGACGAGGACCCGCCCGTCGGCATCCGCCGGGAGCCAGAACGCTCGAGCGCTGCCAAGGTGGAGCGTCTCGCCGTCGACTCCTTCGGTGGTCGTTGCCCCCCACGCCTGGCGGCGTGCGTCGGCATCGGTCGCCACCGGGAGCGGATCGCTGCCGCGGACCATCACCCCGCCGATGACTTCGTCGGGGCCCCCCGCCTGCCAGCCGGCCTGGAGCTCGGCGATCCCTTCGGGGGGACAGGCTGCCAGCCGGGAAAGCGCCTCCAGCGCCGCAGCTGCCCGCGGCCCGAGCGAGCGGATGAACCGCGCCCCTTCCGTTGTCGCCAGTGCCTCCGCCGGGCGGGCAAGGAGAACCAGCTGCGACCCCGGCGGAAGATACGCCAGCCGTGGCGGCTGGCCGGCGGGTTGCGGACCTTCCCAGGGGACCTCGACGGCGTCGCTGTCGACGAGCGTCGTGATCGCGACGGCCTTCGGCCGCGGGCCGGCAGGATCTCGACCGGCGTCGGTAGGGGCGCCAGTCGTGTCGCCTTCGGCCGCCGCGGGAGCGGCGCTCTTCTCTTCCCCGTCCGGGGCTGCGTCGGGCGCGGGGGCCTGTGGCGCAGGCCTCTGTTTCGTGGCCGGTAGGAGGAGCACGGCGGCGACGATCGTGGCGGCCAGGAATCCGAGGCCACCGAGGGCCGGGAGGAGCCAACGCGGGCGCGGAGGCTTCGGTTTTGACCGTCCGGCCGGCGCTGTCGTGGCGACGATAGGGATCGTCGCGGGGGCGTCGTCCGCGGAGGGCGAATCGGCCGGCCCCGAGCCGGGCGTGATCATCTCGCGCGGCTCGGGGAGTGTGCCCGACACCGGCGGCTGGCCGAGGCAGGCGGCGATCGCGTCGGCCGCCTCGGCAGCGGTCGGATAGCGGTCGGCGGGGCTCGGGGCGGTGAGGTAGGCGACGAGCGTCGCCACCTCGACGGGCACCTTCGCGGCTGGAAGGGGCGCCGGCCCCTGGCCGGCGGCGACCTGGGAGAGCGTCTTCTGCGGGTCTCCTTGCCAGCATGGGGGGGTGCCGGAGAGAAGGGCATGGAACAGGCATCCGAGCGCGTAGACGTCGGCCGAGGTGGTGGAGATCCGTCCGCTCTTGAGAAGCTCCGGGGCGAGGAACGAGGCCCGCGTCCCGAGTCTGGCCACCGCCTCCGGCGTGTCGATCTCCGGTCTCGCCGGCACGACGTGGGGGTCGGAGACGAGCGGAAATTGGAGGAGCCGGATCGGGCCCTCGGTCTCCTTCGAGCCGGTCTCGGGGGGCTCGCGGCGGACGCTGTCGAGGGAGATGGCGCCGTGGACGAGCCCGAGCCGGTGGAGCTCCGCCACGGCCCGGGCGACGACGAGCACGATCGAACCCGCTTCGGCTATCGGCAGCGCACCGCGCTTCGCGAGCTCGTCGGCCAGCGGGACCCCGACGACGTCATCAGCGAGGACGAACCGCTGCGATCCGGCCTTCTCCAGCGCCCAGGTCTTCGTCAGCGTCGGGTCGGTCGTCTCGGTGACGGCCTTCGTCCGCTTGAGGATGTCAGACCAGACCTCTGGCTGCTGGCAGAACTTGTTGTTGAGAGCCGCGATCCCGACGAGCCGGCCGGAGGGCTCGTGGCGGGCCCGGAAGACCGTCCCACCGCGGCCGGTGTCGACACGGTCGAGGAGCCGGTAGTCGCCGAGGAAGAACGGCCCCTTCTCTCCGCGCAGCAGGCGCTTCCGCTGCCACTCGGAGATCACGTTCCGCTTCACGAGCCAACGGGCGATCAGTTCGGTGGCGCTGCCGGCCGAGGCACCGGGGGGGAACGGCAGCCCTTCGAACTCGCGGCGGAGCTTGTCGAGGGAGGCCGTCTCGGCGAGCTTCGATTCGGCCAGAAGCGTCCAGAACTGATCGGGGCTCGGCGTCGCCATGCGGGGAATCCTGTCTCCGGGGATGGGCCCAATCGTATCCGTTCCCGCCCCGGCCGCCATCGGCCCTTGCGGCGTGGCCCCCGGGAGGAAGACTTCGCCGCCCCGCTCCCCGGCGGATCGTTTATTCTTCAACCCAAACCCCGGAGTCTCGCCATGTCTGCCGACGCCCCCCGCATCTATTTCCAGCGTGCCGCCGATCAGCTCGACCTCTCCGAGGCGATGCGGCGGCTGCTCCTCACGGCGAAGCGCGAGGTGCAGGTGCAGATCCCGGTTGAGCTCGATTCAGGGGAAGTGGCCACCTTCATCGGCTACCGGGTCCAGCACAACAACGCCCGCGGGCCGATGAAGGGGGGGCTGCGCTACCATCCGCAGGTCGATCTCGACGAGGTCCGGGGGCTCGCGGCCCTCATGACCTGGAAGACGGCCGTCGTCAACATCCCCTACGGCGGGGCCAAGGGGGGGATCGCGCTCGACCCGAAACAGCGCTCGACCCACGAGCTCGAGCGGATCACGCGCCGGTTCGTCGACTCGATCCACGATCTGATCGGCCCCGATGTCGACATCCCCGCCCCCGACATGGGGACGACGGCCGACATGATGGCCTGGATCATGAACCAGTACGGCAAGTACCACGGCTTCTCCCCCGCCTGCGTGACCGGCAAGCCGGTCGAATACCATGGCCTCCCCGGCCGCGAAGAGGCGACCGGACGGGGCGTCGGGGGGCTGACGCTCAAGCTCCTCTCGCGGACCGGCCGGAAGTTCCCCGGAACGCGGATCGCGCTGCAGGGCTTCGGGAACGTCGGCACCTTCACCGCCCGCTTCCTCCACGACGCCGAATGCCGTTTCGTCGCCATCAGCGATGCCGGCGGCGCCTACCACCGGGCCGACGGCCTCGATATCTCCGGCATGCTCAAGTACACGCAGGCCCATGGCGGCCGGCTCGACGGCTACAGCGAGGCTGACAGGATCAGCGGCGAGGAGCTCCTCGCCATCGACTGCGACGTGCTCATTCCGGCAGCGCTGGGGGGCGTGCTCACCGCCGCCAACGCCGCCACGGTCAAGGCCCCGATCATCGTCGAGGCGGCCAACGCCCCGGTGACACCCGAGGCCGACGCCGTCTTCGATGCCGCCGGCGTTGTCGTTCTCCCCGACATCCTTGCCAACGCCGGTGGCGTGACGGCGAGCTGGTTTGAATGGGTGCAGAACCGGCAGCATTACCAGTGGGGGATCAACCGCGTCCGGCAGGAGCTCGATCAGATCTTGGGCGCCTCCTTCGAGCAGGTCTGGCAGCTGGCCCAGGAAAGAAAAGTGTCGCTCCGCACCGCCGCCTACATGCTCGGCGTGGGGCGGGTCGGCAAGGCGACCGTCCTCGGCGGGCTGGGGTGAGC
>Ga0209598_10004317_pt1 | contig 10475 bp, 8 predicted proteins | sample M_140807_EF_Meta_FD_187317 | JGI IMG/M metagenome (GOLD analysis project Ga0209598, IMG submission 187317) | Freshwater microbial communities from Lake Montjoie, Canada to study carbon cycling - M_140807_EF_MetaG (SPAdes) (version 2) | ecosystem: Environmental > Aquatic > Freshwater > Lake... | reverse complement strand
CCGTTAGGGGAAGGAGCAGCAGCCACCATGGTGTCCAGATATGCGATGGGACATTGCCACTACTCAACTGAAGCCCTCCCGCTTTTGTGTCGGGAAAGCCACCTTTCTTCATAGAACTTCTTGGCAAAAAGCACTACTACCTACGTTTGCCAGACCTGTGGTGCCCAGTCGCGCCAGTTCTTTGGCCGCTGTTCCGGGTGCGGCAGCTGGAACAGCCTGGTGGAGCAGAGCGCTCCCCCCGTGGATGGCCGCCGGCGGCGGCCGGTCCCGGCCCTAGGGGGGGATCCAGCCCCCCGCCGTTCCGAGGCGATGGCGGCGGTGGGCCAGCGGCCCCTGCCGCGCCTGGCCACTGGCTTTGGCGAACTGGATCGGGTGTTGGGGGGTGGCTTGGTGCCTGGTTCCTTGGTGTTGGTGGGGGGTGATCCGGGCATCGGTAAAAGCACCCTGCTGTTGCAGACGGCGGCGGCCCTGGCCCAGGGGGAATCTGTGTTGTATGTGAGTGCCGAGGAGTCGGCCCAGCAGGTGAAGTTGCGCTGGCGGCGGCTGGAGCAGGCCTCCACGGCGGGGGATGGCCCCCAGTTGCTGGCGGAAACTGACCTGGAGCAGGTGCTCAAGGAGTTGGAGGCCCTGCGGCCGGCGGTGGCGATCATCGACAGCATCCAGGCCTTGCATGACGCCGAGCTGGCCAGTGCCCCCGGCTCCGTGGCCCAGGTGCGGGAATGTGCGGCGGCCCTGCAAAGGTTGGCCAAAAAGCTAGATATCGCCCTGCTGCTGGTGGGCCATGTCACCAAGGAGGGGGTGCTGGCGGGGCCCAAGGTGCTGGAACACCTGGTAGATGCGGTGCTCACCTTCGAGGGCGATCGCTTTGCCAGCCATCGGCTGTTGCGGGCGGCGAAAAATCGCTTTGGCGCCACCCATGAACTGGGGGTGTTTGAGATGCGCGACCGGGGTCTGGTGGAGGTGAGTAACCCCAGTGAGTTGTTTTTAGGTAGCCCGGAGGGCTTGGCGGGCATGGCCACGATCGTGGCCTGTGAGGGCACCCGGCCCCTGGTGGTGGAACTCCAGGCCCTTGTGAGCACCACCAGCTACGCCAGCCCCCGACGCACCGCCACGGGCATCGGCACCAACCGGCTGCACCAGATCCTGGCGGTGCTGGAGAAGCACCTGGGCCTGCCTCTTTCGCGGTTTGATTGCTACCTGGCCGTGGCCGGGGGCCTGGAGGTGGAGGAGCCGGCCGCAGACCTCGGCGTGGCAGCGGCGGTGGTGGCCAGCTATCGCGACCTGGCCCTGCCAGCGGGCACGGTGCTGATTGGTGAACTGGGCCTTGGCGGTCAGTTGCGGCCGGTGGGGCAGCTGGAGTTGCGGCTGCAGGAGGCGGCCCGTCTGGGCTTTCGCCGGGCGGTGGTGCCCCGGGGCAGCGCCGTGGGCCAGCCCGCCCTTGAGGTGCATGAGGCCGGCGGCGTTGCCGAGGCCCTAGTGGCGGCCCTGGGGGCAAATCTGAACGATCAGGATTAATCGGGATTGGCGCTTAGTTTCTCTCTAATGGTTTCTCCCTAAAATAGTTTCTCTCTAATGGATATTTCTCTCTAATGGGCACCACGAAAAATTGCCGTAAACCAAATAAGCGCAAGGGGCGGGGCCTGAACAGCACATGAGTCTCGTCGGCTGGTTCGCGCTCGTAGTTGAATTTTTCGAGGTGCCCTAATGGATGTTCCAAGGCTTTGCTTTGTGCTCGGTTTTGCGTTTACTCCGGATTAGGTCAATCAGCGCTCTGGATTTTCTTTTAAGGATTTTCTTTCAGGGGCTTTTGCCAAGAATTTCTCCCCATGGAATCTCTTTTATATAACTTTTCCCTATGACTTTTCCCTGTAGCTTTTATCTATGGCTTTTATCTATGGCTTTTTTATAGCTCTTCTCTCTGTGGATCTCTTCTTGTCTGACTATTTCGCTTTTACTATTGCCTCTGAGCATCTTCTCTCTGGGTGTCTTGGCTCTTAGCATCTTGTTTGACAACTTTTTATGATTATTTCTCTGTCGGCTGCTTGGGACGATTTCTCTATCGGCTTTATTCCTATCATTCTTTCCCCTGTGGGCTTTTCCCCCAGGACTCTCTTCAATATGACCCTAGTCATAGGACCCTAGTCATTTTCCATAGGGTCCCCAGGGGTATTTGCTTGGCTCCCCTGAGCTGCTCCCTGGTAAGTAGTCGAGCAAGGTCTTAGGTCCTAATCATGGTTAATAGTTTTAATTTATTAGCTAACCAAAAGGAGCCAAGCCAAAGCCCCATTTAAAGCCTCATCCCAAGCCCTATGCCAAGCCCCATTCAAGGCGGAAGCCCCTTTCCCAAGCCCAATTCCAAGCTCAATCGCAAGCTCAAGGCGCAGCCAAAGCCCTGGCCAAATCCACAGATTTATCCCAAGCCCTAGTAGAAGCTTTATCCCAAGCTCAGGTCCAAGCTCAAGCTCAAGTCCAAGCTCAAGTCCAAGTTCAATTCCAACCCAAGTCCAAGTCCAACCCCAAGCCCAAATAAAAGGCCAGGGCAAGTAAAAAGAAACTAAAAGGAAATTATAAAGAAAGCAAAAGGAAAGCTAAGGCGAAGTCCTATGCCAAGCCCCTATGCCAAGCCCCTATCTCAAGCCCCAGCTAAGACCTAGGACCCATCAGAAATAAACCACCCCTGATTTAACGCTAATCAGAGTTGTTAATTCTCAGAGGTAAACGTCGGCGGAGCCGCGGCCGGTGGTTTTTAGCCAGTTTTGGGCTTCGATGTAGTTGTTGGGGGCCAGGCGGATTGCCTTGCTCCAGCAGTCGGCGGCCAGGTCAAAACGGCGATCGGCTTCATCGGCTTCCCCCTTCTCCTGGGCCTGGCTGCCCAGGTGGTGGTGGATCACCGCCATGTTGTTGAGCACCTGGGGCATTTTGGCGTTTAGTTCCAGGGCTTGGTCGTAGTAGTCGAGGGCCCGGGGATGCTCGCCATTGCTGGCGAAGACCAGGGCCATGTTGTACAGGATGAAGGCCCGGTCATTGGGGTCCTCCTCCAGCCGCAGGGCCTCTTCGTAGTTTTCCAAGGCCTCGGCGTATTCCCCATCCCCCTGGGCACTCATGCCGTCGCGGTAATAGGCAAAAGCCTCCTTGGCCCGTTGGTTGGTGGGCAGCACCTTGAGGATCAGGTCTGCCATCACCGTGAAGCTTTTGTCGATGAAATTGTCGTTGCGTTGGCTGCGGGGCACGGCTTAGGGGGCGGACGGGGAGGAAACAGAGTCTCCTCTGATCCTCACATTCTGATCCCAGCATCCTCGAGCTTCCTTAGGTTGAGGCATGGCTCACCAGGCGCTGCTGCTCGAAATTGAAGGGATGAAATGCGGCGGCTGTGTGAGCGCCGTGGAGAAACGCCTGCGGGAACAGCCTGGGGTCCAAGAGGCCAGCGTCAACTTGCTCACCCGCACCGCCTGGGTGGAGCTTGAACCGCCGGGCTCCACCGAAGCGCTGTTGCAGAGCCTGGCCGCCTTGGGCTTCCCCGGTCGGCTGCGGCCCCAGCAATCGGCCCTGGAGCGGCTGCGCCAGGGGCAGGCCGAAGAAAATTGGTGGCAGCGCTGGCGGCAACTGATCACAGCGCTGCTGCTGCTGGTGGTGAGCAGCCTGGGCCACCTCAGCGAAAGTGGCCCCCTCGCCGACATGCGTCTCCACGGGCTGGTGGCCACCTGGGCCCTGGCGGGCCCAGGTCGACCGATCCTCTGGAGGGGCTGGCAGGGGCTCCGCCAGGGGGTGCCCGGCATGGACAGCCTGGTGGGGCTTGGGGTGATGAGCTCCTACCTGGCCAGTCTCACGGCGTTGATCTGGCCCCAGGTGGGTTGGTCCTGTTTTTTCAACGAGCCGGTGATGCTGCTCGGCTTTGTGTTGTTGGGCCGTTTCCTGGAGGAACGGGCCCGGCGCCGCAGTGGCCGCGCCCTAGAGGCCCTGGCGGAATTGCAACCAGACACGGCCCTGTTGCTCTTGGGCGATGATCCGCCCCGCGCCGTGCGGGTGGGGGGCCTGCGGCCCGGCGATCAGTTGCGCATCCTCCCCGGCGATCGCCTGCCCGTGGATGGTCGGGTGGTGCGGGGTTGTTCAGCGGTTGATTTGTCAAGCCTCACTGGCGAACCGCTGCCTTTACAGGTGGAGCCTGGCCAAGAACTCTCCGCCGGCAGCCTCAACCTGCAGGCGCCCCTCGACCTAGAGGTGCTGCGCAGTGGCGCCGAATCGGCCCTGGCCCGGATCATTCAATTGGTGCAGCAGGCCCAGGCCCGCAAGGCGCCGATCCAGGCCCTGGCCGACCGCTGGGCCGGCCGCTTCACCTGGATTGTGCTGGCCCTGGCCCTGGCCACTTTTCTTTTCTGGTGGCTCTGGGGCACCAGCCTTTTCCCCCAGGTTTTGACCGGGTTAGCCCATGGCCATGGGCACCACCGCAGCCTCGGGGCGGGGGCCAGCACCCCCCTAGCCCTGGCCCTCCAGCTCGCCATTGCCGTGTTGGTGGTGGCCTGCCCCTGTGCCCTGGGCTTGGCCACCCCCACGGCGATCAGCGTTGCCACCGGCCGGGCCGCCCACCTGGGGCTGTTGTTTCGTGGGGGCGAGGTGCTCCAAACCGCCTCCCAGTTGCGCACGGTTTTATTTGATAAAACAGGCACCCTTACCCGGGGCCGGCCGCTGGTGGAGGCCCTGCTCCCCCTGGCCGATGGCTTGGAGCCCCCCCAGCTGTTGCAACTGGCCGCCAGCCTGGAGCAACACACCCGCCATCCCCTCGCCTGGGCCCTGTTGCAGGCTGCCCAGCTGCGGGGATTGCCGCTAATCGCCTGCGCCAACAGTGTTACCAGGGCCGGTGATGGGGTGGAAGGCGAACTGGCGGGCTCCGTTGGGCTGGCTCGCCTGGGGCGCCTCGACTGGCTGGGGGCCCAAGGGGTGGCAATTCCTGACCAGGCCCAGCTTTGGCAGCGGCAGCAGGAACAGCTGGGTGCCACGGTGCTGGCCCTGGCCCAGGCAAACCAGTTATTGGGCCTCTTGGCAGTTAGTGATGCCCTGCGGCCCGATGGGGCCGAGGCCCTGGCGCTACTCCAGGCCCGAGGCATCCAGGTGGGGGTGCTCAGTGGCGACCGTGAGGGTCCGGTGCTGCAGTTGGGCAAACAACTGGGCCTGGGCCTTGGTCAGCTCGCCTGGGGGTTGAAACCCCAAGAGAAGCTGGCCTGCATCGAGGCGGCCCAGGGGCCGGTGGCGATGGTGGGTGATGGCATCAATGATGCCCCCGCCCTGGCGGCGGCAGACCTGGGCATTGCCGTGGGGACCGGCACCCAGGTGGCCCAGGACACCGCCGATCTAGTGGTGCTGGGGGAGCGGCTCAGCGCCGTGCCCCAGGCCCTCGAACTCTCCCGGCGCTGCATGGCAAAGGTGCGCCAAAATCTGTTTTGGGCCTTTGGTTACAACCTGGTGGTTTTGCCCCTGGCGGCCGGTTTGCTCTTGCCAGGTTTTGGCCTGTTGCTCACCCCCCCCCTGGCGGCCCTGTTGATGGCCCTCAGTTCGATCACCGTGGTTTGTAATGCCCTGTTGTTGCGGTTGCCCCCATGACAGCGCTGCCCCCGGGACGATTTTTGGTGCTTGAGGGGATCGATGGCTGTGGCAAAACCACCCAGCTGGGCGGTCTTGCCCAGTGGTTACCGAGCAGTGGCCTAATGGCCGCTGGCGCCCAGCTGCTGAGCACCAGGGAACCGGGGGGCACCGCCCTGGGCCGGGCCCTACGCCAGTTGCTGCTCCATCCCCCCGAGGGGGCGAGCCCCGCCAGCCGGGCGGAACTATTGCTCTATGCCGCCGACCGGGCCCAGCACGTGCAGGAACTAATTGCCCCGGCCCTGGCGGCCGGTAACTGGGTGTTGAGTGATCGATTCAGTGGCTCCACCGCCGCATACCAGGGCCATGGCCGGGGACTGGATTTGGCCCTGATCAGCCAGCTGGAGCAGGTGGCCACCGCCGGCCTACGGCCGGACCTGTGCGTTTGGTTAGAGCTGGCCCCCGCCGAGGCGGCCCGGCGGCGCCAGGGCCAGAGTGAAGATCGCATCGAAGCCGAGGGCCTGGCCTTCCTGGAGCGGGTCCATGGGGGCTTTGCCGCCCTCAGTGAAGGGCCCGGCTGGCGGCGGTTGGCGGCCGCCGGTCCGGCGGAGCAGGTGCAGCAGGCCCTGCGCCAGGTGGTGGCCGCCGCCCTGGGGTCACCCCTGGGGCCGAGCCATGGCTGAGGGGCTGTTTGCTGGGTTGCTCGGCCAGCCCCAGGCGGTGCAATTGCTGGAGGCCAGCCTGGCCCAGGGGCGGCTGGCGCCGGCCTATCTGTTTGCGGGCCCCGAGGGGGTGGGCCGGGCCCTGGCGGCCCGGCGCTTTGGGGAAGGTATTTGTGGCGCTGGCTTGGCGGGGGATGCGGGCTTGCGGCGGCGGCTGGAGCAGGGCAACCATCCCGACCTGCTCTGGGTGGAACCCACCTACACCGATAAGGGCCAACTGGTGCCCGCCTCCCAGGCGCGGCAGGCGGGGCTGCAGAAGAAAGGCTTACCCCAGTTGCGGTTGGAGCAGATCCGGGAGGTGGGGCGGTTCCTGGGGCGGCCGCCCCTGGAGGCACCCCGGTCGGTGGTGGTGCTGGAGGGGGCGGAACGGATGGCGGAGGCGGCGGCCAACGCCCTGCTTAAAACCCTGGAGGAACCTGGCTTGGGCCTGTTGATCCTGCTTACGGCCGCCCCGGAGCGCCTGCTCAGCACAATCATTTCCCGCTGCCAGCGGATCCCCTTTCGCCCCCTGGCGGCTGCCCAGTTGGAAGCGGTGCTGGCCGGGCTGCCAGAGCCCGAGGGGGAGCCGGGGCCCGGGGCCCCTGAACCGATTGAATTGCTGGAAATGGCGGCCGGATCCCCAGGGGCCTTGCTGGAGGTGCGGCGCCGCTGGCGGGAGTTGCCGGCGGCCCTGGTGGAAAGGCTGCAGGGGCTGCCCCGGGAGCCGATGGGGGCCCTGGGGCTGGCCCGCGACATTGCCGAAGCCCTAGACACCGAACAGCAGCTCTGGCTGCTGGGCTGGTGGCAACTAAAGCTTTGGCGTTTGGCCCAAGACCCCTGGCCCCAGCGGCGCTTGGAACAGTTGCGTCGCCACCTGAATGGCAATGTGCAACCTCGCTTGGCCTGGGAAGTGGCCCTGCTGGAATTGATTCCCTGAGGGGGCCCCGGGGCTGGGGGGCTAGGCCGGTTGGCTGAGGGTTGTTTGCTGGAGCCGGTAATCACCCATTTGGCTGCTTAGATCATCCAGTTGCTTGCCGGTGGGTAACTCCAGGCAATAGCCGGCTCCATAAACGGTTTTGATGAACTGGGGCTTGCGGGGATCTGGTTCAAGCTTGGTGCGCAGGTGGCGGATGTGCACACGAATCGTTTCGATGTCGTCATCTGGTTCGTAGCCCCACACTTCCTTGAGGATTAGGGAGGGGGCCACGGTTTGCCCATGGCGTTGGAGTAAACAGTGAAGTAGCTCGAATTCCAGGTGGGTGAGCCTCACTGGAAGCTCAAACCAAATCGCTTCAAACCGCTCTGGCACCAGGGTGATTGGGCCAAAACTAAGAATTTCACTGTGCTTGCTGGAGAGGGGCGCCCGGTCGCTGCGACGCAACAAAGCTTTTACCCGGGCTAAGAATTCTTCGAGTTCAAAGGGCTTGGTGAGGTAATCATCGGCCCCGGAATTAAAGCCGCTTACTTTGTCTTTAGTGCCGCCCAAGGCGGTGAGCATCATGATGGGAATCTGGGAGGTGCGATCGTCGCGCCGCAGCCGTTGGCAGAGGGTGAGGCCATCCACCCGGGGCAACATCAGATCCAGCACAATCAGATCTGGGCTGTATTGAAGGGCCAGGGCTTGGCCTTTAGTGCCATCTTCAGCCTTTTGTACATCGAAGCCGGAATGCTCCAGGTAGCCGGCCACCAGCTCACGCATATCCCCGTCGTCTTCGATCAGCAGGATGCAGGGCTTCATTGAACCTGGGGTGGCTGGCGGCGGGATCGCGGCATATGCCCTAACGATCTTGCGGCTTTGTGCCGGGATTATAGGGAAAACCTTTAGAGCCAGGCCGCAATTGATAAAATATGCTATTCCCGACAGAGAATATAGGCCAAAAAAACATTCGGTCCCTGAACTTGCTTCAGCCCTGGGGATTTATTGAGATTTTTTTAATTTGGTTTCAGTTCTCCCCCTGGGGGAGGAGAGCTGAATTTGAAACTCCCCGGGCGGGATTCGAACCTGCGACCAATCGGTTAACAGCCGATCGCTCTACCACTGAGCTACCGAGGATTGACTGATCGAACTTACCCGGTGGCCCTGCCCCTGGGCAAGCCCTCCAATTCCAGGCGCAGGGCTGGTCCCTTTTGCCAACGGCCTGGGCGGCCCCGTTCCAGGCGCAGGGCGCCGTCGCAAAGCTCTAGTTCCTCGAGGCGATGGGTCACCCAGAGGGCGCTTAGGGGGGGGCTGCTTTCCCCTGGCGGGTTATTGCAGAGTTGGCGGATCAGGGCTAGCACCTCCCCTTGGCTTTCCGGATCCAGCAGGGCGGTGGGTTCATCAAGCAACAGCAGCCGGGCGCCGCTGATCAGGGCCGAGGCGATGGCCAGCCGTTGTTTCTGGCCGCCGCTGAGGCTGTGGATCGGCCGCGACGCAAAGCCGGCCAGGCCCACCTGGGCCAGGGCCGCTTCCACCGGGGCCTGCCGAGGCCCTTGGCCCTTGGGCAGATGGAAGCAGAGTTCACTGCCGCAGCCCGGCAGCAGCAGTTGATGGTCTGGGTTCTGGAAAACCAGGGCTGGGGGGACCTGGCAAAAAATCTTGCCGGCCTCCGGCTCCAGCAGGCCGGCAATTAGGCGCAGCAAGGTGCTTTTGCCGCTGCCGTTGCCGCCCACCAGCATCCAGAGCCCTGGGCCCGGCAGTTCGAGGCTGCAGTTGTCCAGGGCAGGGGTGCCATTGGGCCAGCGGAAGCGCAGGCCTTCTACCCGCAACGGACTGGCCGGGGCGTTCACGCGTCGATGCTGAAGCCAGGGCGCTTGCTGCCGGCCCCCAGGGCCGATTTTTCGTAGATCTGAACTGCCACCACCTCGCTACTCAGCAGGCAAACCCGCTTTTCTTCAGCCTTTTCACAGGTGAGGTCCAGCAGGCGGGGATGGCCATGCTCCATGGCGTTGCGGATTTCGTGGTAGAGGCCCTCGGCCCCGGCCAGCTCCTTGCGCTGCACGGCAATGGGCATGGGGGACAACTTTAGGCTCAGCTCAACGACGTACATGGGTCGAATTCCGCTCTTTGCACCCTAGGGAAGGGCTTGATAGGTGGTTGTGCTGGTTTTTCTGACTTAGCTGCGCAGGCCAGTGCGGTTTTCCCTATGGTTTTGATGTAAAGCTTTTTGAAGCTGTTGCTATGACAATCGCTGTAGGGCGGGCGCCGGCAGGCCGGGGATGGTTCGACGTCCTCGATGACTGGCTTAAGCGCGACCGCTTCGTTTTTGTGGGCTGGTCCGGCCTCTTGCTATTCCCCACCGCCTACCTGGCGCTGGGCGGCTGGCTCACCGGCACCACCTTTGTGACCTCCTGGTACACCCACGGGATTGCCAGCAGCTACCTGGAAGGCTGCAACTTCCTCACCGCCGCGGTCTCCACCCCGGCGGATTCCATGGGCCACAGCCTGCTGTTGCTTTGGGGCCCTGAGGCCCAGGGCGACTTCGTGCGTTGGGTTCAACTCGGCGGCCTCTGGGCCTTTGTGGCCCTGCATGGCGCCTTCTCCCTGATCGGCTTCATGCTCCGTCAGTTTGAGATCGCCCGGCTGGTGGGCATCCGCCCCTACAACGCCATCGCCTTTTCTGGCCCGATTGCGGTGTTTGTGAGTGTTTTTCTCATCTACCCCCTCGGCCAAAGCAGCTGGTTCTTTGCCCCCTCCTTTGGGGTGGCGGCAATTTTCCGTTTCCTGCTCTTCCTCCAGGGTTTCCACAACTGGACCCTGAACCCCTTCCACATGATGGGGGTGGCCGGCATCCTTGGCGGCGCCCTGCTCTGCGCCATCCACGGCGCCACGGTGGAAAACACCTTGTTTGAAGACGGCGACGGCGCCAACACCTTCAAGGCGTTTGAGCCCACCCAGGAAGAGGAGACCTATTCCATGGTCACCGCCAACCGCTTCTGGAGCCAGATCTTTGGGATCGCCTTCTCCAACAAGCGCTGGCTGCACTTCTTCATGTTGTTTGTGCCGGTGATGGGTCTTTGGACCAGCAGCATCGGCATCATCGGCCTGGCCTTGAATCTGCGGGCTTACGACTTTGTGAGCCAGGAGATTCGCGCCGCTGAAGATCCTGAATTTGAAACCTTCTACACGAAGAATATTCTTCTGAACGAAGGTCTGCGGGCCTGGATGGCCCCGGCTGATCAGCCGCACGAAAATTTCATCTTCCCTGAAGAGGTTCTGCCCCG
>Ga0209598_10004316_pt1 | contig 10475 bp, 13 predicted proteins | sample M_140807_EF_Meta_FD_187317 | JGI IMG/M metagenome (GOLD analysis project Ga0209598, IMG submission 187317) | Freshwater microbial communities from Lake Montjoie, Canada to study carbon cycling - M_140807_EF_MetaG (SPAdes) (version 2) | ecosystem: Environmental > Aquatic > Freshwater > Lake... | reverse complement strand
CTGACCCGCAGCGACGGGTTGCATGCCGCCGGCGAGCGACAAAGCGTCATCACCGACGTGGCTGCGGCCCGTGCGCACGTCACCGGAGAAAGAGGCGAGCACAGCACGGGTGGCATGGGCAGCAAGCTCGATGCTGTCGAGTCCGCCACGCGCGAGGGCATCGAAACGTGGATTCTGGACGGAATGAAATCCGGACGCATCGCCGCGGCGCTAGCCGGCGAGGACACCGGAACGCGCTTCCCCGCCACAAGATGATCCGCCGCATCGCAGCGATCGCGGCTGTCACCCGGACGGAACTCGTCCGGCTGAAGGTTTTCTATTTCATCATCATCTTCGCCCTGCTCGTCATCGGGAACTCGTTCTTCCTCGCCCGGTTCAGCTTCGAGGAGGAATTCCAGATGCTCAAAGACATCGCGCTCGGGGCGATGAGCATCTTCAGCGCGCTCCTCGCCATCCTCGCGTCGGCCACACTCTTGCCCAAGGATCTCGAGGACAGGACGATTTACACGATACTGGCCAAGCCCGTGTCACGTTTGGAATATCTGCTCGGCAAGCTGGCCGGCGTCTTTCTTCTCCTCGCCCTCGCCGTCGCTCTTATGGGAGCGGTCTTCGCCGTTGTGCTTGTCCTGCGCACCCAGATCGTCGTGCAGGCCACTGCCGTGGAACTTTCCTCCCTTCCTGCCGGGGAACTGCAGGCCGCGTTGCAAAAAGTCCAGAGTGCCGGCTATGACCCTGCGCTGTTGGCCGCCGGCCTCGTTATCTTGGTCAAGGCGTGGCTGCTGGCGGCCATGACGGTCTTCATCTCGACCTTTGCCACCTCGACCATCTTCACCACGATCACCTCCTTCGCCGCTTATTTCATCGGACATCTGCAATCGACGGCCCGCGAGTATTGGATGTCCGGAGGCGATCTCGGGCCGATCGCAAAGGTCATCCTCGCCCTTGTCGCCCTTATTTTTCCGGACCTGCAGGCTTTCAATTTGGTGGACGGAATCGTGACCGGAACACCCCTGCCTCCCGGCGTGTTTTTGAAGACGCTCGCACTCGGCTTCGGCTACATCGCTGTCTACATCGCGCTGGCCGCCGCGGTCTTCCAGACGAGGGAACTGTGAGCACGCACCGCACCGCGACTTGGGTTGCCGTCGCGGCGGCACTGCTTGTTTTCGGCCTTGCGCGTCTGCCCCTCGAGCGTTCGCTGGAGAGCACCCAGCGGGCCGCTTTTTTCCGGGCAGACTCGCTCAACCTCGATCTGCGCGACCAACTGGGGCAATTGTCCTACGCGGCCGCGCTCAGCGGTTTCCGCTCGCTCGTCGCCGCCTTTCTTTGGATCGAGGCGCACACCGCGTGGGAGCAGACGGCTTGGGGAAAAATGGCCGGACTTTTCCGCACCGTCACCACTTTGCAACCGCGTTCGCCCGTCTATTGGGACTTGTCGTCGTGGCACATGGCCTGGAATGCGGCCATTGCCGCGAGGGAAAACCCGAAGGAACCGAGCGAGTTTCTCCGGCGCCGCGCAGAGCGCGAATACCAACAACTCGGCAAGGAGTTTCTCGAGCAAGGCATCGCCAACAATCCGGATCGCTACCTCCTTCACGAGCGTCTCGGCATCCTGTTGCGTGACAAGTTCAGCGACCACCAAGGGGCGGCGGACGCCTTCGGAAAAGCCGCGTCGATGAAGGAGGCTCCGCCATACGTCAAACGTCTCGCCGTTTACGAACTCGCCGCAGTCGAAGGGCGCGAGCGCGAGGCCTACGAAGCGCTACGGCGCATATACGATCTGGGCGAAGATGAGCGAAAGCCCCGCGTGCTCACGCTCCTCCACGAACTGGAGGAGAAGCTGGGCATCCCGGCCGCGCAGCGCCGCGTGCCCGTCGCACCGGAATAGGATTCTGCTTTGGCCTTGATTGCCAGGCGACCCGCGCGAATCCTCCCGCCAACCCGATGACCAAACCTTTCAGCCTTTTCCTGGCCCTGCGCTACCTGAAGCCGAAGCGCACCTTCCTCAGCCTCATCACGGTCATCTCGATCCTCGGCGTCACCCTCGGGATCATGGTGCTCATCCTTGTCATTTCGGTCATGACCGGATTCGAGCAAGAACTGCGACGCAAAGTGCTCGGCTTCGACGCGCATCTCATTGCGGGAGGCGAAACCATCGTCTACGACTGGGCCGAACGGTCACAGTCCATTTGCGCCGTGCCGGGGGTGACCGGCGCAGCACCGTTTGTGCAGGGTCCCGTCTTGGCGGAATTCGCCGGACGTCGGCTTGCGCCCAAAATTCGCGGCATTGATGCCGAGGCCGAGAGCCGAGTAACGACCCTGCAGGACTTCATGGTTGCCGGCGAGTTGCAACTGGAGGGGAACGAGACTGTCATCGGATCGGCGCTGGCATCCACCCTCGGATGCGGCGTGGGCGACAGCATCACGGTTTATTCCCCGGGGAACCTCTCCGAGATCGTAGACGAGATCAATCAGCTCGAGCAGGGACCGGACAAAAAGAAAACCGCTGCGGAACTGCGAGAGATGGTTTTGCCCATGGAATTGAAGGTCACCGGCATTTTCGAATCCGGGCGGTATCTTTACGATTCGGAGTTTATGCTCGTTCCTTTGCACATCGCGCAGGAAATCTACGGCCTCGGCGACGGCGTGCACGGCATCACCATTAAGACCGTGCACCCCTACAAAGCGGCAGAGATCCGCAACGCGATCTACCGAACGCTCGGCGACGATCTGCGCATCTCGACCTGGATGGACATGAACCGAGAGCTCTTCGAGGCGATCCACATGGAACGCAACGTCATGTTTTTCATTCTGCTCTTCATCGTCATCGTCGCCGCCTTCGGCATCATGAATACGCTGATCACCGTGACCGTGCAAAAGACGCGGGAGATCGGCATCCTGAAGGCTTTGGGCGCGCGGACCGGCCAGATTGTCGGAGTTTTCGTGGGCCAAGGTATCGTTGTCGGGATTTTCGGAACGCTCATCGGTCTCGGCACCGGCATCTGGCTGGTGCAATACCGCAACCAGGTGAGCCAATGGCTCTCCGGCGTGATGGGCATCGAGATTTTTCCCAAGTCGATCTACCAGTTTTCGGAAATCCCCGCCGAGATCGTCCCGTCCGACGTGGCCATCATCTGCGCCAGCGCCTTCCTCATCTGCACCGTGGCCGCGGTGATACCGGCCTGGTTCGCCGCGCGCATGGATCCAGTAAAAGCCCTGCGCTACGAATAGCGGCGACGCTACTCCGCACCGGTTGCCGCTTCGCGCTGCAAGGCGTTGAACATCGATCGTGTGTCCATGAACTCGGTGTCGCGCTGGGGCTCCGGCTACGCTTTTTCCGCTTCATCGTCGGCGGGCAACTCCGCAGCTTTCCCTCCCCAGACACCCCGGCGAGCAGCCTTCGCCGCCGCTTCCGCCCTGTCCAACTTGGCCAGATAGGAGTTCTGAAGTCCTTGGCGCAGGCCATAACTACGCGCCAATCCGGCCTCGACGAGCCGCAAGCCGAGATCCGAACCATCCGCCAAGGTGATTTTTCCGAAGAATCGCTGCTGACGGCTTGAGCCTTTGGCATCAATCCAGCAGGTCTCCACGGTAAACGGTTTCAACAGCAGCCGCCGCGTGAACTCGTCCGCTTGCTTTCCCGCCGCGAGAATGTCAGCCGCCCTGTCGCAAAAATACTCGGCTTGTTCTTCCACCCGGCCGGGAAATTCATCGCTCGTCTCCGCCGTGTCGACCGCATAGAGCCGGAAAATCTTGTCCTTCCCCTGTTTGACCACGTGGAAAGAGTCGCCGTCGTGGTATTCCGAGGTAGCCAAACGGCAACCTTCCCACTTTTCCCAGCCGGCTGCCCGGACACCACGGACCTCCAAGCCGAGGAAACACACGAAAAAACAGAAAAAGCGAAACGATGATACTTTGTTCATGATAGCAGCAGATACCCAGCCGCTCCCCCGGCGAGAATAGTCAGCGCAGGGTTGATGCGCGTCACGCTTAACACCACGGCGACCGCCGCGCCGATGGCAAGCGTGAGGAGATTGAACTCCCAATCGCGCGACGGATTGTAGCTCGCGGTTTTTCCCAACGCATAGCAACCGGCCAACATGAGACCGATAACGATGGGCGCCATCCCACGCTGAACCGCGCCGCGCCATGGAGATCCCTCGGCCGCGTCCCAGATCTTGCTGACGAAATAGCAGAGCAGGCACGCGGGAAAGAAAAATGCGATGAGCACCGCGAGGAGACCGGCCACACCCGAGACCTCGTAGCCGATGAGGCTGACGCAAGTCATGTTCGGCCCGGGCGCGAGTTGGCCCAGGCTGTAAATGTCGGCGAACTGGGTTTCGCTGACCCAGTGATGAAGGTCCACCGTGTCATGTTTCATCTCCGGCAGCACCGCGGTTCCTCCCCCCACGGCCAGCAGCGACATGAGAGCGAAGTTATTGACCAGTTCGATGATCTTGTTCATGCCCGTTCCCCCACACCCCGCGGCCGGTTCATCCAAATGGCCAACGGTGCAACCGTGATCAAGGTGACAACGAGAGAAACGTGGAGGATCCCCACGAGAACAAACACCACGACAACGAAAGCCAGGTCTGCGGGGCGGACGAGTTGCTTCCATCCGATTTTGAGGGTGACCTGCAAGAGCAGACCGACGGCGGCGGCGGCCACGCCGGTGAGAATAACCGCGACCTTCGGGTCGTGGCGCAGAGCCATGTAGGCGAAACCCAGTGCAGTGACAGCGACCGCGCCCGGAAGCACCATACCGAGCACCGCGACAAGTGCCCCGGCCGCCCCGCGCAATTTGCGCCCGACAATCACGCTCATGTTGGTCGAGTTGAGCCCGGGCAGGGTTTGGGAAATTTCCAACGCGGCCATGAAGCCATCTTCATCAAGCCACCCTTCTTTTTCGACCAGAGAGCGGCGCAGGTAGGCGACGATGCCGCCGCCGAAGCTGACCGCGCCGATCGTCGCGAAGACCGCGAAGATTTTTCCAAGCGAAACGCGCCCGCCGCGGTCACTCATGGTTTACCACGGTTTGGTTGCCGAGCCCGTAGACCATGGCCGTCTTGGTCGTGCCGAGAAGCACCCAGTCAGCAGCTTTCATCTGCACCGCTTTGTGAAAGCGGTCTGCTTTGGCCAGCACGTCGGCGTCCAAGTCTTCCGACTTGTTGAACTTGCACTGGAAGGCGAATTCCCCGCAGACGGGCTGCTCCAGCTTGCGGCTGCGCCACACGGCGATCGTTGTCTTGCCGTTGTAGCGGTGACCGAAGTGGGCCAGCCCCACATTCACCTGCACCTCCTCGACCGCCATGTCATTCACCAAGGCGATCGGGGCGGCTCCCTGCGATTCGACAACGCGGAAGGCGGGAAACGCGTGGGTGATGTTTTCCAGAGCAAAGTTCATCGTCTCGCGCGGCAGTCCGAGGATCGAGTTATGCGAGAAGATGGAGCGGATCTCACCGAGTCGGTCTTTCAGCGGCAGGAGTTCCTCCTTGAATTTGATCCGCGTCTCGCCGGCCAGAGCGGGCCGGACATCGACGGCAGCCGCCCGATCGAATTCGGGATGGCGGAATTTCACCGTTAACTCCGGCGTCCCGACAGGCCATCCTTCGTGGTAAAGCGTGCGCAAGCGCACGATGAAGTGGTTGTTGTAAAGACTGTAGCTCGGGGTGTCGAAAAAGAGCACCTCGCGCACTTGATTGACGAAGGCGTTGTCTGCTTGCTCGAGCCTGACCTCGCACTCCTTGGCTACCCCCCTCACTACTTGCCAGAAGTCCTTGAAGGCCTGCGGCGACGTGAAGCGTTCCGGGCGCAGGAGAATCTTGTATTCGCGGTAATGCAGGTCGTCGTGCGGCGTATTCGAGGGGTCTTCGGCGAACTCGGGCATGAACGCGCAACGTAGCCCTCCGGGGCGAAAAAACCAAGCCGATGGATCGCGCCGTCCCGGGAAATTAGCGAAAAACTCGCGGCCAGACCTCGCGATCCAACTTCCCGCGAGGGATCGCACGTTTTATCATCGGGCGATGGACCCCGCACAAGCTGCAGCCGACTGGGAAAAGCTTCGCACCTGGACCATGCCGTTCGGGAAATTTTCCGGGCGAAAACTCTACGATCTGCCCGCCGAATACCTTTGCTGGTTCGAGCAGAAGGGTTGGCCGTCCGGCGATCTCGGGCGCCTGCTGCAGATTGTGCTCGAGGCAAAAAGGCAGGGGGCCGATCACGCGTTCGCCCCGCTCAGAAAATAGCACGGAGCCAAGTTTTCGGTGTTCAGTTTGCAGTTTTCGGTCAAACTTCCAGCAAGGTCAGCATTGCCTTCGCCACACCGACCAGATCCTGAAACCTGAACCACTGGACACTCTCATGAAAATCACCAAAGACCACGCCGTCTCCTTCGACTACAAAGTCCGTAATAGCAGGTCCGAAGTGCTCGACAGTTCCGAGCATGGCGGGCCGATGGCTTATCTGCACGGCTACACCAGCATCGTTCCCGGACTGGAGAAAGCACTCGAGGGCAAGGCCGCCGGCGAACAACTTGAGGTCGTCGTTCCCCCTGTCGAGGCTTACGGACTACGCGACGAGCGTCGCATGGCCGAGGTTCCGCGCGACATTTTCCCCGCTGGCGCGGACATCAAGCCCGGCATGCGCTTCCGCGCACAGCGTGACGATGGCGCCGACAATGTCCTCGTCATCGCGGTGACGGACAGCACGGTCACGGTGGATGCCAACCATCCGCTGGCCGGTGAGACACTCACGTTCGACGTCACTATTCGAGAAGTTCGTCCGGCCACCGCAGAAGAAATCTCCCACGGCCACGTGCACCACGCACATTCGCACCAAGAAGAAGACGGCTGCTGCGGCGGGGGCGGCAGTGGCGGCTGCGGCTGCCACTGACATGCGCTCCTCTGGAGGGCGGCCGTCCCCGGCCGCCGCGTTTGAGGAGGTCCGCCAAGTTTATCACGACCTCGCTGCACGCCCGATCGAGCGCAATTGCTCCCTGCGCACCGAATGCTGCCATTTCAAACTCACCGGGAAGACGCCCTATCTGACCCGGGGGGAGGCACTCCTCGCCGCCCGCGGGCTTAAGGCCACAGGCCGCAAAGCTCTTCCCGCACGGGATGACGGCGCATGTCCGCTTCTTGATCCGCAAACCTCGCGCTGCCTCATTTACGAAGACCGCCCCTTTGGTTGCCGCACGCACTTCTGCGCCGCGGCTGGCGGACCCTATGCCCGGCGCGAGGTCATCGATCTCATCCACCGTCTCGAAGAGCTGGACGAGCGACTCGGCGGCGACGGCCCGCGCGCGTTACCCGCGGCGCTCGCTTCTGTATTGTAGCATCGGCCTCCCCGCCGACGGTCGTTTCCTGGCCTCGTCGCTACCCGATCCGCACCGCGCGGGTTTTATCCAAACGCAAGATACCGGAGTGCGACAAATCGAGCATGGCCTTGGGATCCGTCACTTTCTCGCCGCGCCATTGGACACTGCCCTGCGTCACTAAACGCCGCACATCACCGCGCGATTTGGTCTGACCGAAGCACTGAGCGTAGGCGTCGACGCCGGCAGTGATAACGTCGATCAGCGGAACGGCAGACTGGAAAGCAGGCAGTTCCGCATTCTCGAGATCGCGCCCGCTGAAACGCTTTTCGAACTCCTCCAGCGCACGGGCGCCGGCGTCCGCGGAATGGAATCTTTCGACCAAAGCGCGGGCCAATTCCTTCTTCGCCGCCATGGGATGCGCGTTTTTGTCCAAGTCATGCCCGATCAGGAGCACATACCAACGTGACATCAGGTCATCCGAAATGCTCATGACCTTGCCGAACATTTCGCCCGGCAATTCGTTCACCCCGACCGCGTTGCCGAGGCTTTTGCTCATCTTTTGCGTTCCGTCGAGGCCCTCGAGAATGGGTAGCATCATGGCCACTTGCGGCTCCTGTTTTTCCTCTTTTTGCAGATCGCGCCCGACCATGATGTTGAAAAGCTGGTCGGTCCCCCCGAGTTCCACATCGGCTTTGATCATGACGGAGTCCCATCCCTGCATGATCGGGTATTGCACCTCGTGGGCGCGGATGGGCTGCGCTTTGTCCATGCGCTCGCGAAAATCTTCCCTTTGCAGCATCTGCTGGAGCGTCACCCGGCTGTTTAACCGGATAACATCGATGAAGTTCATCTTTTTGAACCATTCGCCGTTGAAGACCACTTCGGTGCGCGCGGGATCGAGAACTTTGAAGGCCTGCTCCTGGTAGGTTCTGGCGTTGGCCAGAACCTCGTCGTGCGTCAATTGCGGGCGCGTGGCCGAGCGTCCGCTAGGATCGCCGATCATGGCGGTGAAATCGCCGATGATAAGCACCGCCTGGTGGCCGAGATCCTGGAACTGCCGCAATTTTTGCAGTGAGACGGTGTGACCGAAGTGGATGTCCGGCGCGGTCGGGTCGACGCCGAGTTTGACCCGCAACGGACGCCCCGCGGCGAGTTTCTTTTGCAAATCCGCGCGGCTGATGACCTCGGCGCAGCCGCGACAAAGTTCCTCGACAGACCCGGACGGCTTCATCCGCTCAGCGATTCCGGTTGAGAAGTTCGCGCACCTCGTCCAGTGAGAGGGCGGGGCCGGAGGAATACGTGTTGTTGAGCGAGCCCTGTGATTTTCCACGGGCCAGAAAATCACGAGCATCGACCGCGCCATCAACGCCAGCGGCACGCTTGGACGCGTCCCTTGCCTCCTTGGTTTCGACGGCACGAGAGGCGAATCCTTTGTCGCTCAGCACATAGCGTGAGAGTTCCTGCGCGGCCCGAGTTTCGTAGACTTTTTTACCGAACCAGGGATTGCGGATCCCGAAAAAACTGCGGGTGCGAAATTCCTTGGTCGTGGCGGACTTCACTCCCCCGTATTCCCGCGCCCCGCTGAACTGGCGCGCCGAGAAGGGCTGGGATTTGAACGCCTTGCTGCCCATTGGGTTCGATCGGTCGCGGTTGGGATTCATGATGCGATCCATCATCGCCTGCTCCTGCTGCTGCGCGAGCGCGAGGGCGGGCAAAGCGAACAGAATTGCCATGATCGACACCCGAAATACCATGGCTAAGAGATAGCTGACCTGCGTTCCCGCTGCAACACCGCCGACCCGCCATGACCGCCCCAGAACCACAGAAGCACCGGGTCGGCGCATTGATCGCCGCTTACCGGCGTGATCAAGAACTGGAGCGTTTGCTTCTGGCCCTGGCCGCAGACCTCCCGGCCCCGGCCCGCGTTTTCGTCGCCGACAATGCGGCCTCGAGCGACACGCAGGAGCTTTGCACCCGCCATGACGCCGAATGGATCCCCGTGCCGATCAATCGCGGCCCCGGGCCGGCATGGAACGTCGCCCTGGATGCGGCGCTCCCAGACCGCTCGCTCACGCATTTGCTGGTTCTCGACGACGATGTGGTCCCGCCTCCCGGAGCGCTGGCCACAATGACATCTGTCATGCAGGCAACCGGATGCGGCGCGGTTGCACCGCTGCTCTTCGACGAGAAAAACATGCTCTGGGGATTTCCCGAGCCGCGCGAACCGGCCTTGCGCACGGCCATCCGTGGTGTGACCAACCAATCCTCGACGACCGCCGCGCTGGGGAGCGACCCGCACCCTTTCTGCTGGGCGACCGGAGCATGCATGCTTTACCGCCGCGATGTCTTCGAAACATGCGGAAAATTCCGCGAGGATTTCTGGATGCTCGGCGAGGATCTCGAATTTTCCATGCGCGCGGCCGCGGGGTGCGGCGGGGTTTTCACCGCCCGGGTCGCCGTGCCGCACCTTCCGCCCGCTTCGGTAGATCCGCGTGCCGCTGCCGTGGCGCACCGGACGAAATTTCTCGCGCTCTTGCAGAATCTCTCCTACCTCGCCTTCCACTCGCCGCACAGCGCACACTTGAGGTCGTATTTGCCGGGAAATTTCCGGCGCTATTTGCGGACGGAAGGATGGAAAGCAGCCAACCTGCAAGACGCAGGCACCGCATTTTGGCTGGGAGCGGTCTGCGCGCATCCGGCGGGAACGCCATCCGGCGCAAACCTCCGCGAACGCGCGCAAAAACGGGGCGCGGCCGAACATTTCTGATGAATCACGCGCAAAAAGCCCGCAAGACCGTGGTTGAGACTCTCCACCGGTTGCCCGAAGCCTTGAAAGAGGCTGCGCGGGAAGTGCCGGTCTGCTTCGAAGATTGCCCATCCGACGCGCTCGTCGAAGACGGGCTCGATCCCGGCATCCTTGGACTCTTTGTCGGGGCGCCGCGCCACGAGCAGGCGAACGATGTCGGGCCACCCGCACAAATCATCCTCTATCTGGAAAACATCCTCGACGAATGCGAGGAGGTCGGCACGGGATTCGCGGAAGAAGTGCGGCGCACCTACCTGCACGAACTCGGACATTACCTCGGACTGGACGAGGACGCCCTCGCGGCGCGGGATCTGGACTGATTACCGCGGGCCAGGCAAAGCCCGCTCGTACCAATCA
>Ga0209598_10004315_pt1 | contig 10478 bp, 10 predicted proteins | sample M_140807_EF_Meta_FD_187317 | JGI IMG/M metagenome (GOLD analysis project Ga0209598, IMG submission 187317) | Freshwater microbial communities from Lake Montjoie, Canada to study carbon cycling - M_140807_EF_MetaG (SPAdes) (version 2) | ecosystem: Environmental > Aquatic > Freshwater > Lake... | reverse complement strand
AACCAAGGTGTGCTCGGCAGCAATTCCTTCAATGTAGATCTCTTCTGCTTCATCTTTTTCTGCAGTGGGAAACCATCTCGCATGACTTCTGGCTTCCACTGATTGTGCGCGGATGGCAGGAACTTCTTCCACCAATAAACGTGCTCTTGCTAACCAACTACCAGCATCTTTCTGGGTGTAACCGGCGGCAACACCTTCTGACATTTCGGCAAGGAGCGCTGCCGCTTTAGTGCTCACACTTCTTATCTGGATTTGTGCACGTCCCACCGGAGTATTGGGATGTGAGAAGTATGAAAAGAGAATTGCGATTGCCGCACCGATGAGCGTTGATCCGAGTCTATGAAAGGCAGTGCTCTGAGAGATTCCTGGTCCAATAACAATCAGTGCTGTGACCGGCACATTGACCGAAGCAACTTCACCCAGATGCAGGGCTCGTGCAATGACTGCGCAGAAAATGATTGTTGTGGCAACTGCGATAAAGCCAAAGTTAAAAACACTTACGGTAAAGAGTGCGATGCCTGCGCCAACGGCTGTTCCAACAATCTGGCCAAAACCTTCGCGCATTGATTTATGCAGAGAGATGCGAATACTCAAGGTGCAGACGATGGCAGCAACTACCCCACCATCTTTGATGAGTAGATCTCCTAAGAACCAAGCAACGCCGCCTGCTAAACCGGCGACCAGAATCTGGCGAACCCAGTTCTTCCGGTTCTTAAAGAGGTCAATTATTTTTCGAAACATTAGGGCTGAGTTTACGCCCCACTATCCCCTTTATGATTAACCCATGCCTGGCGCCGTGACTGATAACACCCAGATTCGTGAGCTACTTAAAAAATCGAGAACTCTTGCGATAGTGGGCGTTTCAGATAAGCCTGAGCGGCCAAGTTATGGTGTGGCCAAATACTTACTCGAGCACTCGCATTACAAAGTCTTTCTTGTAAATCCGATGCTGGAGACAGCACTTGGAGCAAAGGTTTACCACTCACTCAGTGAAATCCCAGAACATATCGACTTAGTTGATGTCTTTAGAAAACCTAGTGACTGCATGGAAGTTCTGGAGGAGGCAATCGCAGTAGGCGCAGATGCAATCTGGCTTCAACTCGGGATTAGTAGCCCGGAAGTTTTAGCAAAAGGAACCGAAGCAGGGCTATCTATAGTGATGGATCGCTGCCTGAAGGTTGATTACAGTAATTTCTTGTAGTTGCGGGCAATCAGGCCAAAAAGTGTTAGCTAGTTGCTTTTCTCCTGGAGCACAAGTGATACCGAGTTAATGCACCAACGCTCATCTGTTGGAACGTCATAGCCTTCACCTGAAAATACATGACCAAGGTGTGAATCACACTTCGCACAACGCACCTCAGTGCGAATGCGCGGCGCCAGTGAACGATCCTCAATCAGAGTAACCGCATCATCGGCAGATGGTGCATAAAAAGATGGCCATCCGCATCCTGAATGAAACTTAGTGTCAGATGTGAAGAGAACGTTGTCGCAGACTTTGCAGAGATAACTACCGATTGTGTCGGTGTCGGTGTATTCACCCGTAAAAGCTCGCTCTGTGGCACCTTCCCGAAGCACTGCATAAGACAGTGGATCAAGGCGTGCTTTGAGTTCGTCCTCGTTAATCATTTCCATCTCAGACTCCCCTCACCTGCGTTATGGAGCCAAAAATACCCGAGCCGATAGGAATTGGGTAATCAGAAAGTTTTACCCAACAGAGTGTAAGCGGGCGCGCCTTAATAATATGTTGCGGGCTTTTATACCTGCACCTACCCTTAGCTATGGCTAACAAGGGTGGTAGTTGTGAAATATAAGTCTGTTAAGGGTTTACTCACTAACGATGAGTCACTTATTCCAACAAATTTCATCGATAAGCTCGAAGACCTACTGCATGGTTTTCTAGGACTAGTTCTCTTCGGCATCTCTATCTTGGCTGCTGGCTATACCTTGTTTCGCCTCATTGACACTAGACCATTTTTCCCACTTGGAATGATTCAGGGAATCAACGACATTTTATTTGTAGTCATCATCCTTGAAATCATGCGCACCGTCATTGTGCGATTTACCGATGGAATTTTCCAACTTGAAAACTTCCTTATTATCGGCGTTATTGCAGCTGTCCGACACATCCTGACAGTTGGTGCATCTCTTACGATGCAAGAGCAAAAAACAGATCAATACTTCAATCGCGCACTCATTGAGATGGGTGTCAATACCGGAATTGTTCTGGCACTTGTCTTTGGCCTATTTCTAGCAAGAGCTGCACGAAAGCCAGATAAGAGCCGATAAGGCGCTCCTTTTTACAACCGACCAGCCTGATGCACTCTCTTAAGGAACTCTTGCGTCTTTGGGTTCTGGGGGTTATGTAGAACTTGCTCCGCACTTCCGCGTTCAATGACGTTGCCTGATTCAAGAAAACAGACTTCATCAGCCACCTGCGTTGCAAAACCCATTTCATGTGTTGCCAGGACCATAGTCATGCCATCACTTTTTAGGTCACGAACAGCCGAGAGAACTTCATTAACCAAGACTGGATCAAGGGCTGAAGTGACTTCATCAAGAAGAAGTAAGCGAGGGTTTACCGCAAGTGAGCGAATAATTGCTACCCGCTGTTGCTGTCCCCCACTTAAGCGATCTGGATATTGATCTGCCTTATCGGCTAAATCAAATCTTTTAAGAAGCTGTGTGGCATGAGTATTGGCCTCATCCTTACTCTTACCGTGGACTTTGATGGGCGAGAGTGTGATGTTCTCTAACACTGTCTTGTGTGGAAATAAGTTAAAGGATTGAAAGACCATGCCAAGTCGGCGGCGGACTTCATCAACATCCATCAGTGGGTCTGAAATCTCTTGCCCATCAAGAAAAATCTGACCATCATCGATAGATTCCAGCAGATTGATGCAGCGCAAGAGCGTTGATTTACCGGACCCTGATGCACCAATCAGCACGGTGGCGGTGTGCTCTGGCACAGAGAGTGATAAATCCTTGAGCACAACTTCTGCGCCAAAAGACTTTCGAATATTTACCAGCTCTAATACGTTGCTCATTAAATTGCACCTTCAGAGTTCTGGGCGCTGGTGCGTTGCCTAATGGCTCTATCTGTATAGCGAGTCATCGGGATAGTGATGAGCAAGAACAAGATGGCGGCGACAACGTATGGTGTGTAATTAAAGGTCCGGCTAGCATTAATTTGCGCCGCTCGCACAGCGTCAGTAACACCCAGAATAGAGACTAAACCTGTGTCCTTGAGCAATGAGACGAAGTCATTGAGTAGCGGCGGCACAACACGACGTATTGCTTGCGGCAAGACAACAAAGCGCATAGTCTGTCCGGAAGTTAATCCAAGTGAGCGAGCAGCTGCCCGCTGACTTGGGTGGATAGATAAAATTCCACTTCGGATAACTTCTGCCACATAGGCTGAATAAGTGAGCACAACAGCAACTGTTCCTAAGAAAATTACATTACTTGGTACGCCGGTAAGTCCTAAAGCTGGAACACCAAAGCCCACCAGCAAGTTAATCAAGATCAGTGGTGCGCCGCGGAAGATATCAACGTATGCCGTTGCTAGGAATCTAAAGGGGGTAAGAGCTGGCGACTTTGTAGTTCGCAGCAGCGCCAGACCCAGTGCGATGACACCGATGGCTGCTCCACCAATGAAAGTGAGCTGCAAGTTAATCCACAGCCCTTGCAGGACAGTGGGAAAGACTTCCCGGCCGTAATCAATATCAAAAAAAGTTGCCTTGACCGTCTCCCACCCTGGTGAAGTCACAAGAATGAGCGCGAGAGTGCCAAGCACCAAAATGGTGGAAGCCGCAGCAATACCTGCTTGCTTGCGGCTTATTGATTGGCGAGATTTACGACGTTCTAATTCACGTGAGCTTGGCGACCAAGCAGAGCTTTGCTTCTCTGACATGGTCGCCAAACTACCGTGTTTACTGCTGAGTTTCTATTAAGGCTTCAATACAGGTGCGCCAGCATCAGTTGCTAGCCACTTATCTGTAATTGCTGCCAGCGTTCCATCAGCGGTAATGGCATCAACAGCGCCAGTAACACATGATGTGAGCTTGCTTGCCTTTGAAAGCAAGAGACCGAACTGATCTCCCGCACCCGTTGATGGAAGTTGTCCAACGATAAGTCCGTTTGGAACTTCAACTCCTGATAGATAGAAGGCAGTTGGAAGGTCAACAACAAGTCCATCGATCTGCTTGTTCTTCAGTGCTGACACACCAGCTGCATTGTCGTTAAATACCTGTGGCTTGATACCAATCTGATTCTCAACTGCATCAAGTGAGGTTGTTCCCACAGCTGCGCCAAGCTTGGCGCTCTTTAGGTCTGTAAGTGAACTGATTCCTTCAATCTTGCTTCCCTTGAATGAAACAATTGCTTGTGGGGCTGTGTAATAAGGTGAAGAGAAATCAACAGCCTTCTTGCGATCTTCAGTAATTGAGAATTGCTGCAAGTTGAAGTCAAACTTCTTCTCTCCTGGAGTTACAGCTGAATCAAATGTGGTGCGGACCCAGGTGACATCTGCAGCATCAAAACCAAGCTGCTTAGCTACTGCATAAGCAACTGCGCCTTCGAAGCCTTCACCAGATTCTGGCTTGTCATCTATGACCCATGGGTAGTAAGCAGGCTCGCCAGTTGCGATTGTCAGCTTACCTTCAGTGATTGTTGCTAAATCTGCCTTTTCACATGATGCTGCTTGTGATGATGAAGACCCGTCAGAGCCACATCCTGTGAGTGTGAGAGCTGCCGCGATTACAGCTACAGCGAAAATTCCGAAACGTTTTTGCACGTGAGCTCCTTAAGTTTATTGCGAGATGAGTACTGGATAACAGTATTAACCGAGTCCATGAATGTCGACCCGCAAATGAACTGCAGGAAGCCCAAGAAAGCAAAACACCCCTCATAAAGAAGGGCGTTGTGGTGGCGGGTGAAGGATTTGAACCTTCGAAGGCAGAGCCGGGGGATTTACAGTCCCCTCCCATTGGCCGCTCGGGCAACCCGCCAGGGTCGTACAAGTCTTACGGCGCTTTGGTAGTGCGAGCGGCAAACGATACCTTAGGCGCTGGAACTTTAAAAATCACGAGAGGGCCTCACAACAATGGCTGACAGCAGTTTTGACGTAGTCTCAAAGATTGACCGGATGGAGCTAGATAACGCCATTAATCAGGCTATTCGCGAGATTGATACCCGCTTTGACTTTAAGAACACCGGTGCAAAGATTGAATTAACAGGTGACAAGATTGCAATTGAGGCAGATACCGAAGAGCGCGCAAAGGCAACTCTCGATGTTGTTAAAGATAAGTTGATTAAGCGCGGTGTATCACTCAAGCACCTAGAAGCACCTGAACCTCAACTATCAGGCAAGATCTACAAGATCGCTTGCACCTTAAAAGAGGGAATCTCTACCGAGAATGCGAAGAAGGTTGCCAAGTTCTTGCGCGATGAAGGTCCTAAGTCTATTAAGACCCAGATTCAAGGTGATGAGCTTCGTGTGACATCTAAGAGCCGTGATGATCTGCAAGAGGCAATCGAGCAAATTAAGAATGGTAAATTTGATTTTGCTGTTCAGTTTGTTAACTTCCGCTAAGTGGCAGGTAAACGTAGCGAGTATTCACTAGGGCTACTCTTTGGATTTACCTCCTATATTTTATGGGGGCTATTTCCGCTTTATTGGCCGCTGCTTGAACCGGCAAGCCCGCTAGAAATTGTCTCGCATCGCGCCGTCTGGACGCTAGTTTTTTGTCTCATTGTTCTTGCCCTGAGCAAACAGATTCACTCAACTTTTGCAGTGATGAAAAATCCCAGGGCGATGGCAGCGCTACTTCTAAGCACAATACTTGTCTCAATCAACTGGGTCACTTATATCTGGGCAACAAATAACGGACATATAGTCGAAGCAGCCCTTGGTTACTACATCAACCCACTGATTATCATCGCATTCGGTGTTCTGCTGCTGCGCGAAAAGATGCGCCCGCTGCAATGGCTTGCAGTTGCCATTGCCGCTGTGGGTGTCTTAGTTCTTACTATTGATTATGGCCGGCTTCCCTGGATCGCAATCTCACTCGCACTTTCATGGGGTAGCTATGGGTTAGTAAAGAAGAAACTCAATATGGGAGCACTCGATGGTTTAGCCATTGAAACGCTCATCTCTCTGATTCCCTATGCCGGCTACCTTATTTATCTTGGCAATCAAGGCAACGGACAGTTTGGTCAATCCACCGGACTCACGCTGCTCTTGATTAGCGCAGGAGCGGTGACAGCTATTCCTCTTCTCTTGTTTAATGGATCAACTACCCGTTTGCCATATAGCACTATCGGTCTCTTGCAATACATCACTCCAACTCTTCAATTCTCAATCGGAGTCTGGATACGTCATGAAGATATGCCTGCCGCGCGTTGGATTGGTTTCTTAATTATCTGGCTGGCACTGATTGCACTTGGTATTGATTTGGTGCGCTCAAGCAGAGCGGTCGATGATCGCATCGCAGAGAGCAAATAAAGCACCTGTCACATCATTAACTGGCAGTGGACCAAGAGCGGTGCGGGCATCGCGTGCAATATCAAGTAATTGTGCGCGCGATTGCTCCAGCGCATCGTGGGTACGTAGCTCCTTTAATACTTGAGCAACAACTGCTTCATCTTTAATCGGGGCTTTGAGTAACTTAATGAGCGCGCGATCTTTGGAATCAGTTGAATTCATAACATTGAGTGTTACCAGAGTTGGAATGCCTTCACGTAGATCTGTTCCTGGAGTCTTTCCTGATTCGTGAGACTCACTTGCAATATCAATAATGTCATCTGCTAATTGGAATGCAATACCAATTTTCTCACCAAAGATGGTCAGCGTTTCCTTAACTTCATTCGGCGCTCCCGAAACCATTGCTCCAAAACGTGCACTAGCTGAAATAAGTGAGCCTGTCTTATCGGCGACAACCTGCATGTAATGCTCCAGTGGTGCTTGACCATTCTGTGGTCCTTGGGTTTCCATGATCTGCCCAATAACAAGACGTTCAAATGTTGATGCTTGTAGTCGGACCGCTTCTGGTCCGATATCAGCTAGCAACGCTGATACTTTTGCGAAGAGATAGTCACCCGTCAAAATGGCAACGGTATTTCCCCAGCGATTATTGGCACTTTCAACACCACGCCGAAGTGGCGCTTCATCCATGACATCATCGTGATAGAGCGTTGCCACGTGGGTTAATTCGCAGACGGCAGCTGATTCAATAATTCCAAACTTATTCTTATCGCCATAGTGAGATGCCAAGATGGTCAGTAGTGGGCGTAATCGCTTGCCACCAGCGGCAACTAAGTGTCGAGAGGTCTCTTCCACCAGCGGGTAATCACCTTGAATATGGCTAAAGAGCAGGTCTTCCACCTGCTTCATGCTCGCTTTGAGTTCTACCTCAAGGCCCGGTGCTAAACCCGGAATTCCAAAGGATGACATCAGCGAATAAAGGTGGCTGTGGTGGCGATGAAGTCAATCAGTGGTGCTGGGTAAATTCCAAGAATGAGAGTAAGAACTGATGAAACAGTAATTGTCATTGTGGTCAGCGCTGATGGAATGACAACTGATGTTCCGTCTTCAATCGGATCCTTAAAGAACATCAAGACAATGACGCGGATATAGAAGAAGGCAGCAACTGCAGATGAAAGAACACCGGCGATAAGAATTGATGTGCTTCCTGATTCATATGCGGCAGAGAAAATGGAGAACTTTCCAATAAATCCTGAAGTTAAAGGAATACCGGCGAAGGCAAGTAAGAAGAAGGCAAAGGCTGATGCTAGAAGTGGAGAGCGCTTTCCAAGCCCACTCCAGCGATTGAGGTCACCGACTTCACCGGATGCATCGCGCACAAGTGTGACTATTCCAAATGCACCAACAGTTGCCACGCCATAGGCGAAGAGATAGAAGATGGAAGCTTCTAGCCCCGTTTTGCTCAAAGCAATAACGCCCGCGAGTAGGAAGCCAGCATGGGCAATGGAGGAGTATGCAAGCATGCGCTTAACATCGCGTTGAGCAATTGCAACGACCGAGCCAAAGACCATAGTAATAATTGCAATCACTACCATCGCTGGCTTCCACTGCCACTCTGCATTAGCAATGGCCACATAGAAAATACGAAGAATTGCACCGAATGCGGCCACCTTTGTTGCCGCTGCCATAAAACCAGTAATCGCAGTGGGTGCACCTTGATAGACATCAGGTGACCAGGCATGGAATGGCACTGCGCCCACTTTAAAGAGAAGGCCAATAGAGATAAATGCAATTCCTAGAAGTAGGAAGACATCATTGCCAGCGCCACCAATAACGCTCGCTTGGATTCCGGCCAAAGTAATTGATCCCGAGTATCCGAAGAGATAAGCAATACCTAGCAGGAAGAAGGCTGAGGAGAATGCACCAAGTAAGAAGTACTTCAGCGCCGCTTCTTGAGAAGCCAATCTACGACGACGTGAAAGTCCGGCCATGAGATAGAGAGGAAGTGAGAGCACTTCCAGTGCCACAAAGAGAGTAATGAGGTCGGTGGCCACTGGGAATAAAAGCATTCCGGCCACTGCAAATAGCGTGAGTGGGAAAACTTCGGTGACGCGCAGATCAGATTGCACCGCATCACGTTCTTCTTCTGATCCTGGAACCGATGCCGCAAGGGCGGTGAAGCTCTCTTGATCTGCAATAAGAAAGATGGAGAGCACGGCGATAACAAGAATGGAACCCTGCAGGAGAACGCCCACACCATCGAATGCCACAGATCCCATTGCCGCATCAACTGAAGTTTGGGTGCGCACTTGAACGAGGGCGGCAAAAGATGCTACGAGTGAGAAGAGTGCGACAAAGAGTTGCGATGAGTAACGTGATGCACGTGGTGCAAAAGCCTCAATCAGAACCCCAGCAAGAGCGCCAGCAAGCACAATAAGAATCGGAGCTAGCTGGGCATAGTTAAGTGAAGGAGCGATAAATTCCATTTACTTACCTGCGCCCTCTGTTGGTGTTGGATCAGTAAATCCCTGTACTTCCAGAACGTGCGCGGATGCCGGATTAATGACGTTTAGTAGTGGTGACGGATAGAAACCGAGGGCGATAATGATGGCCATCACTGGCGCTATTGCAATCTTCTCCCGAAGGTTTAGATCTGGCAGGTTTTCATTTCCAGGTGTGGTTGGCCCATGGAGCGCCTTCTGCACCGGAATCAAAATATAGAGGGCGGCAAGAACGATTCCGAATGTGGCAATGATTGCTGCAACTGGATAGCGCGTAAATGTCCCCACGAGTACCAAGAATTCACTGACGAAGCTCGATAGTCCAGGAAGTGCTAGCGATGACATGCCGGCAATAAAGAATGACCATGCCATCACTGGAGTAACTCGTTGTAATCCACCAAAGTCAGCAATTGTGGAAGATCCACGACGTGCTGCCATCCAACCGGCCACAATGAAGAGTGCCGCTGTTGAGAAGCCGTGGTTAAACATATAAAGAGTGGCACCGCTATGACCTTGGGTAGTCATAGCAAAGATTCCCATGGTGATAAATCCAAAGTGAGATATGGATGTGTAAGCAATCAGGCGCTTGATATCAGTAGCCCCAATTGCTAAGAAGGCGCCGTAAATAATTGAAATAACGGCCAAGGTAATGATGATCGGAGTAAAAGTCTTGCTCGCATCTGGAAAGAGTGTGAGACAGAAACGAATCATTCCGAATGTTCCGACTTTATCTAGAACACCAAGGAGTAACACTGATGTTCCCGGAGTTGCAGAGGATGCAGCATCAGGAAGCCAGGTGTGTAGCGGCCAAAGTGGAGCCTTGATGGCAAAAGCGATAAAGAAACCGAGGAAGAGCAGGTTCTGGGTTGTCGGGCTCATGTAGTTATGGAGCTCAGATAACTTGTTGATATCAAAGGTATGTCCACCATTAGCACCTGAAATCACATAGAGGCCAATAATTGAGGCCAGCATCAAGAGACCGCCAAAGAGGCTATAGAGCAAGAACTTCACCGCAGCTGCTGCGCGATCTCCACTGCCATAGCCGCCAATTAGGAAGTAGACCGGAATCAACATCGCTTCGAAGATTACGTAGAACAGGAATACATCAGTAGCGGCAAAGACACCGATCATCATTGTTTCCAGCACGAGAATGAGCATGTAGAAGACCTTGGCAGACCAACGTCCACCTTCAGATTCATTCCACCCAGCTAAAACCACGATAGGTGCCAGCAGCACAGACATCAAAATGAGAACGAGTGAGAGCCCATCGACACCTACTGCGTAGTTGATGCCAAATGAAGGAATCCACTCAACTGATTGCACAAACTGGAATGAGGTATTTGCAGAATCAAAGTTAAACCAGGCAAGGACGCCAGAGACTGCCACTAATAGTGTTGTGGCAAGTGCTGCCTGCTTAATGCGCAGCACTTGATCACTTGGAATCACTGCCAACAGCAGCGTGCCAAGAATTGGAAGCAACATCATTGTGGTCAGCG
>Ga0209598_10004314_pt1 | contig 10484 bp, 7 predicted proteins | sample M_140807_EF_Meta_FD_187317 | JGI IMG/M metagenome (GOLD analysis project Ga0209598, IMG submission 187317) | Freshwater microbial communities from Lake Montjoie, Canada to study carbon cycling - M_140807_EF_MetaG (SPAdes) (version 2) | ecosystem: Environmental > Aquatic > Freshwater > Lake... | reverse complement strand
CGGTGGTCGGTTCTGGCCCTGCCGGCATGGCAGCGGCCCAGCAGCTTGCCCGCGCAGGCCACGACGTCACCCTGTTCGAGAAAAACGATCGAATTGGCGGACTGCTGCGCTACGGCATCCCCGACTTCAAGATGGAGAAGTCGCACATCGACCGGCGTATCGAGCAAATGCAGGCCGAAGGCGTGCAATTTCGAACCGGCGTATTCATCGGCAAGCAGCCTATCGGCGGCGGCATCAGCAACCTCGCCCGCGAGACCCTCGATCCGGACAGCCTGCTGGCGCAGTTCGATGCAGTCGTCCTGACCGGCGGTGCCGAGCAGCCGCGCGACCTCCCAGTGCCGGGGCGTGAACTCGCCGGCGTGCATTTCGCAATGGAATTCCTGCCGCAGCAGAACCGCACCGTGGCCGGCGATTCAGTCGATGGCCGGATCCTGGCCGGTGGCAAGCATGTGGTGGTCATCGGCGGCGGCGACACCGGCAGCGACTGCGTCGGCACCAGCAACCGTCAGGGTGCAGCCAGCGTCACGCAGTACGAGTTGATGCCGCAGCCGCCCGAGCAGGAAAACAAGGCCCTGACCTGGCCCTACTGGCCGACCAAGATGCGGACCTCCTCCTCGCATGAGGAAGGCTGCGAGCGTGACTGGTCGATCACCACCAAGGCCTTCAAGGACGATGGCGAAGGCCGGGTCAAGGCGCTGGTGACCGCGCGTGTCGAATGGAAGAAGGACGACTCGACCGGCCAGATGCGGATGGTCGAAGTCCCCGGCAGCGAGGTTGAAGTGCCGGCCGATCTGGTGCTGTTCGCAATGGGGTTTGTTTCGCCGGTGGCGACCGTCCTGGATGCCTTCGGTGTCGAGCGCGATGGCCGGGGCAATGCCCGTGCCACCACAGACGGCGATCGCTGCTATCGGACCAACATCGACAAGGTGTTCGCCGCAGGCGACATGCGTCGCGGCCAATCGCTGGTGGTCTGGGCGATCCGTGAAGGGCGCCAGGCTGCTCGCGCAGTGGATGAGTTTCTGATGGGTTCGAGCGATCTGCCGCGCTGAAAACGAGTAACCGGCGGTCAGGGGTCACCCTGCCGCCGCCTCGTTGCCGTGTTCCGGGCTTGTGCCCCGGTCAGGCCGCTCTCCACCTCTCCCTGATTCAATCAAGCCACCGGGGCGCGTTCTAGGCGACGCTGGCCTCGCGGCGGTGCCTGCTGTGCAGCCGAAACCACACATCTGGGTTCAGTATACTGCATGGAATCCTTGTGAGCACAAGGGAATTATTCGATACTGATCAGTATCATATCGATCTGACCGGGCGCGCAGTGGAAGTCAAGGGACGTGCGCCGCGCCGAACCCGGCAAGATGGCCGCAAAGACGTCCTTCGGAGGAGACAATGGACTGGAATTCGCTGACGATCGGCGAGGCTTTGCGCCGCACGGCGGCCCGCTTCCCCGATCGCACTGCGGTGATCGGCATGGGGCAGCGCCTCGGATTTGCCGAGCTCGATCGAGCCGCTGACGAGATCGCCCATGGCCTGGCTGCGCTGGGCATTGGTCGGGGGGATCAGGTCGGCCTGTGGCTGACCAACAGCCCCGACTGGGTGGCCTGCTGGGTGGCCTGCACACGCCTGGGCGCCGTGCTGGTCCCGATCAACACCCGTTTCAAGCCTGACGAGGTCGAGTACATCCTGCGCCAGTCGAATGCCCGGGTCCTGATCGCGATGGACCACTACTGGAACATCGACTTCATCGGCATGATCCACACCCTGCTGCCTGAGCTCAAGGCATCGACGCCAGGGCAGTTGCAGGCTGACAGGCTGCCGCAGCTGCGGGCAGTGGTGATGTGGAATGCGGTCCACGCTCCCGGTACGACGCATCTGCAGGCGCTGAGGGCCGAGGGGGCTCGTCGCCTCGATGCCGGCGAGACCTTGCCCGAGGCTCGGCCGTCCGATCCTGTCATCATCGTCTACACCTCCGGCACCACCGGCCACCCCAAGGGCGCGATGCACAGCCATGTGCTCATGCGCAATGCAGCCAATATCGCCCGGGTGATGCACATCGAGCCGCAGGACACCATCCTGGGCCACATGCCTTTCTATCACGTGGCCGGCGCCTTCACCGCCTGCATTCCTTCGATCATGTTCGGCTGCACCCTGGTGACGATGCCGCAATGGGTGCCCGATGAAGCCCTGGAGATCATCGAGCGCGAGCGCGTCTCGGTGTTCGGTGGCATCCCGACCCACTTCATCGACTGCCTCGATTCGATCCGCCGCCAGCCGCGCGATGTGTCCTGCCTGAAGTCGGCGTGGATCGGCGGTGCCCCGGTGACGCCCGATGTGGCGATGGCCGCCAGGCAGGAGCTCGGGCTGAAGGCCCTGCAGGCGGTCTACGGGATGACCGAGACCACGGCTGCAACCGTGTTCAGCGAGTTCGATGCGCCACTCGAGATCCTGTGCGAGAACAAGGGCCGGCCGATCGGCGAGTTCGAGGTGACGGTGTGCGATCCGATCAAGGGCGATCCGCTGCCGGCCGGTCAGGTGGGCGAGGTTCGCGTGCGCGGGCATATCGTGATGCTGGGCTACTACCAGAATCCGCAGGCCACCTCGGAGGCGATCACACCGGATGGCTGGTTTCGCAGCGGCGATCTCGGTGTCTTCGATGACGACGGTTATCTGAAAATCACCGGGCGGCTCAAGGAGATGTTCATCGTCGGCGGATCCAACGCCTATCCGGCCGAGATCGAGCGGCTGCTGCAGGGCCTTGCCCAGATCAAGCAGGCGGTCGTCGTCGGTGTACCGGACCGCAGGCTCGGTGAAGTCGGCTTTGCCTTCATTCAGCTGCACGAGGGTGAATCGCTCGAGGCAGAGGCGATGCGCAGCCAGTGCCGCACACTGATGGCCGACTACAAGGTGCCGCGCCACGTGCGATTCGTGGCGGATTTTCCGCGCACCACCACTGGCAAGATCCAGCGCTTTGTCTTGCAGAAGCAGGCCCGAGATGAACTCTCGAACCAGGGCTGATCGAGTGCGAGCGCCGCAGCGGAGTGCCCCCAGATGACCATGCGCGATGAGCTCAGGAGCTTCAAGAAGGAGCGCATTCTCGAGGAAGCCGAGCGCCTGTTCTACGAGCGCGGCTATCGCGGCACCAGCCTCGATGCGATTGCCGAATCGCTCGACATGACCAAGCCCTTCGTCTATTCGGTCTATGACCGCAAGGTCGACATCCTGGTCGATATTTCGATGCGGGTGCTGAATCGCTCGTATGACGCGATCCGCGAATCACGTCAGGCCGGCGGTTCTCCCACCCAGCAGATGAAGCGCTTTGCAGTGCGATTCACCGAGACGGTGATTCGCAACCAGGCCGGCTCGGCGGTCTTCTTTCGCGAAGAGGCCTCGATCCCGCCCGAGATCACCCTTGAGATCAATGAGCTCAAGGGCCGATTCGACCAGGAGGTCGCCGGCCTGATCTCCGATGGCCTGGCCGCGGGTGAGTTCAAGGTCGGTGATGCCCGCACCGCGACACTGGCCCTGGGCGGGATGATCAGCTGGATCTACATCTGGTATCGCAAGGGCGGACGACTGTCGCCCGAGGCGATCGGTGAACACATGGCCGACTATGCCCTGCGCATCGTCGGCGTAACTCAACAGGGTGAATGAGATGAGCGACAGCCTCGCACTCGATTTTCAGGTATTGCCCGGCCCGGATGCGGCCCAGACGACCGACCCGCGCGTGCCGCCGCGTGACCGGGTGGTGACCCGCGATCTGATGGAGCGCTTCCAGCGCGAATGTCCCGATAAGGTGTTTGCGGTCTTTGCCGACAACTGCGAAGAATGGACCTATCGCGACCTGCGCACGAAGACGCTGCAGACCGCGATCGGCCTGCAATCGCTCGGCGTGAAGCAGGGCGATCATGTGCTGGTCTGGATGCCCAACAGCCGCGAGCACATTCGGGTGTTCTTCGCGCTCAACTACCTGGGCGCGGTCTTCGTGCCGATCAATACCGCCTACAAGGGCGCCCTGCTGGCCCATGTGATCGACAACTCGGATGCGACGCTGGCCATCGTCCATGCCGACCTCGCACCCCGTTTCGAGGGCGTGGCGCTGGCGAAACTGAAGGCCGCAGTGGTGGTGGGCGCACGGGTTGAATGCCCGGGTCTGCCGACCCATCACTACGAAGACGTCCTGCTGCCCCGTCAGGGCAGCCTGCAGCCTCTTTCGCGCCCGATCGAACCCTGGGATCCGCAGTCGATCATCTACACCTCGGGCACCACCGGGCCTTCGAAGGGTGTGCTGTCGTCATACCTGCACATCTTCACCAATGCAGGACCCGAAACCTGGACCTGCGTCACCGGCGAAGACCGCTTCATGATCAACATGCCGTTGTTTCACATCGGCGGCATGGGCGTGCTGTTCGTGATGTTCGTGCGCGGCGGATCGGTCTCGGTGCTCGACCGCTTCGACACCGCCAGCTTTCTGGACACGGTGCGGCGTACCGGCACCAGCGCGGTGTTTCTGCTCGGCGTGATGGCGAGCTTCCTGGAGAAGCTTCCGGCCAGCGCAAATGATGCCGACACACCATTGCGTCTGGCCTTCATGGTGCCGCTGGCCGGCGACATCGAAGCCTTCTCGAAGCGCTTTGGCTGCGACATCTACACCATCTTCAACATGACCGAAATTTCGACGCCAATCATCTCGCAGGCCAATCCGCTGGCGCGCGGCACCTGCGGCAAGCAGCGCGACGGTGTCGAGGTGAGGCTGGTCGATGCCAATGACTGCGAGGTGCCGCTGGGCACGGTGGGCGAGATGATCGTGCGCACCGATCGGCCCTGGGGCATGAACAGCGGCTACTACAAGAACCCGCAGGCCACGGCCTCCTCCTGGCGCAATGGCTGGTTCCACACCGGTGACGCGTTTCGCAAGGATGCCGAGGGCTTTTTTTATTTCGTCGACCGCATGAAAGATGCGATTCGCCGTCGCGGCGAGAACATTTCCTCCTTCGAGGTCGAGGCCGATGTGCAGGCCCATCCCGATGTGCGCGAGGTCGCCGCCGTCGGCGTGCCCAATGAAATGAGTGAAGAGGATGTGATGGTGGTGGTGGCGCCGGTTGAGGGGCGCGAGATCGACCCTGCGCAACTGCTTGAATTCCTGCGCCCGCGCATGGCGCATTTCATGATCCCGCGCTATGTGCGCGTGCTGCCCGAACTGCCCAAGACTCCGACCGCCAAGGTGATGAAGCACGAGCTGCGTCAGCAAGGCGTGACCGCTGACACCTGGGACCGTGAGCGCGCCGGCATCCAGATCAAATCCGACCGATTTTCCAGGACCCAGGAACCATGACCGATATTCAACGCGACGATGCCCTCAGGCAGGCATCGGTCCCCACGCTGCTGATGTGCCTGGCACAGATCACCCGCGACCCGCGCTGGCTGCAGGAGCCGTTCTTGCCCAAGCGCGATATCTCGATTTTCGCCGAACCCACAGGCGGCCTGTCGGAGCAGGCGCAGCAGACCGTGCGCGACAGCCTGGCGACTGTGCTGGATGAACTCGCCAGCGGTCAGCGCAGCCTGCCGCCCCTGCCCACCGAGGCCGAGCTGGTCGAGATGATGAGTGTGTGCCTGGGCGAGCGCGTGCCGCCCGAGTACGCGCCGATGGCGATGGAGGAGATGGGCTTTCGAGACCGCATGCTCGCTTGGCGCAAGCCGCCACCGGCCGCGCGCCTGGCGACCTTTCGCGTGCTGGTGATCGGTGCCGGTTTTACCGGACTGTGTGCCGCCTACCGGCTCAAGCAGATGGGCTTTGCCTTCGAGGTGCTTGAGAAGAATCCGGAGCTCGGCGGCACCTGGTTCGAGAACCACTACCCGGAAGCCGGGGTGGACACGCCCAACCATTTCTACTCGTATTCCTTCGCACCGAACACCGGCTGGAGCAGCAACTACTCCAAGCGCGACGAGATGCTCGACTACCAGCGCAAGGTCGCAGCCGACCTCGACCTGCGCCGGCACATCGACTTCGGTGTCGAGGTCCTCACAATGGACTGGCATGAAGACCGGCGCCGCTGGGAGGTCACCACCCGCGAGGCAGATGGCAGCACGCGTTCGCGCTGGGCCGATGCGGTCATCACCGCGATGGGCTTTCTGAATCGGCCCAAGCTGGGCTCGATTCCGGGCATCGACACTTTCACCGGGCCGAGCTTTCACTCGGCGCGATGGCGTGATGACGTGCCGCTTCAGGGCAGGCGGATCGGTGTGATCGGCACCGGCGCCAGCGCCATGCAGTTCCTGCGCTCGGTGGCCGCGCAGGCGGCGCAGGTGACGATCTTTCAGCGATCACCGCAATGGGCGCGTCCTCCACAGGACTATCACGGCACGGTGAGCACCGAGTCGAAGTGGCTGCTGCAAAACATTCCCTACTACTACGCCTGGTATCGATTCGGTCTGATGTGGCGTTTCGGTGATGGCCTGCTGCCCACCGTGCGTCGTGACCCGAACTGGCCGACACCGCAGCGCTCGATGAACCATCGCAATGATCGCCAGCGCCAGCAGCTCACCGAGCATCTGCTCAAGGAACTCGAAGGCCGGCCTGATCTCATCGAGAAATGTCTGCCCGACTACCCGCCCTACGGCAAGCGCATCCTGATCGACAACGGCTGGTATCAGGCGCTGAAGCGCCCGAATGTCGAGCTGGTGACCGAGGCGGTCGATCATGTCGAAGGCAGTGGCATCGTCGATGCCACCGGGCGTCGCCATGAGGTCGATGTAATCCTGCTGGCCACCGGCTTCGAACCGGGCAAGCTCTTGTGGCCGATCGAAATCCGCGGCCGCGAGGGCCTGCTGCTGAGCGATGTCTGGGCCGACGACCAGCCGCGTGCGCACCTGGGCATCACCATGCCCGGATTCCCGAATCTGTTCGTGACCACTGGCCCGAATACCGGATTGGCGCACGGCGGCAGCGCGATCTTCGTGTCAGAGGTGCAGGTGCGCTACATCACCGCCATGTTGCGCGAGATGTTCGAGCGCAGCCTCTCGGATGTCGAAGTGCTTGCGCCGGTTCACGATGCCTACAATGAACGGGTCGATGCCGAGCATGCCGAGCTGGTCTGGACGCACCCGGGCATGCGCAACTGGTATCGCAATGCGCAGGGGCGGGTCTTTGCGGTGATGCCCTGGCGACTGGTCGACTATTGGCAGATGACCCACGAGCCAGACCTGAGCGAGTTCAAAACGCAAGCGATTGTTTGATCGACGCGGCGCGGCAGGGATGCGCGCCGCGCTGCTCGGCCTGCGTTTCAGGCCCCTGCCACTCAGACCTTCGGTTCGATCAGGATGCCGCGCTGACGCAGGTCTGCGATCTCGTCGGCTGAGAAACCCAGCTGGGCCAGTGCCTCGCTGCCGTGAGCGCCCAGGGTGGGCCAGTCGGCGCGCGGGTCACCGGGCAAGGGTTCATTTGCACCGGGAATTCGCGGCAGCGGAAAGGAGCCGACCGCCGGCCAGTGCACCGTGGGGGCGGCGCGAACCGCCTGTACATGCGGGTCTTGTGACCATTGCGCCAGGGTGTTGACCGGATTGGCCAGGCCGCCGGTGTCGTTGATGCGCGCAACCCAGGTCGCGGTGTCGCGGGTCATGAAAGTCTGCGCGACCGATTCCACCAGCCCACTCAGATGCGCGGCCCGGGTCTCAAAGCTCTCGTAGCGCGGATCGGCGCGCAGGTCGGGGCGTTCGAGTGCCGCGCACAGTGCGGTGAACTGGCCTTCATTGCTCAAGGCAATCCCGATCCAGGCATCGCGCGTGCGGTAGACGCCCGCCGGCGCATTGAAGGCCTGCGGCTCGCCGCCTGCAAGGCCGGCTTCGATCACACGCTGGCTCATCAGCGCAGCCGCCGCCTGCATCAGGGAAATGTCGAGACGCTGTACGGGCCCGCCTCGAAACCGGGCAAAGAGCGCTGCCGACACCGCCTGGAAGGCATACAGCCCGGTGGTCGTGTCGACCACCAGAAAGCCGACCCGGCTGGGGCTGCCCTGCGCATCCCGATTCACCGCCATCATCCCGGAGAAGGCCTGGATCACGGTGTCGGTGGCCGGGCGCTCCGAGTAGGGGCCGTCCTGGCCATAGCCGCTGATCGAGGCATAGATGAGGCCGGGATTGAGTGCAGCGAGTGCGGCTGGGTCCAGACCCAGACGCGCGGCCACCCCGGGTCGAAAACCTTCGAGCACGACATCACACTGGCTGGCTGCACGCTGCACCACCTGCGTGGCCCCGGGCTGCTTCAGGTCGATCATCAGGCTGCGTTTGCCGCGATTGCAACTGAGCGACAGGGGCGACTGGTCGCCATAGCGTGAACCGATCCCGCGACTCCAGTCGCCCTGCGGCGGCTCGAGCTTGATCACAGTGGCGCCGTGCTGGGCAAAGAGCATCGCGCAGTAGGGGCCGGCCAGACCCTGACTGGCATCGAAAATCCGGATGCCCTCATAGGCCAGGATGGGCGAGGGTGGCGTGCTGGGGGCAGTGATGGCGGTCTCCTTGGAATACGTGCATGGTTCAGGCTGAGCGCGCGCTGCTCTGAACGTGCTGGAATACGGCTGACCCTGATCCTGCCCGAGGCGATGCGCCCCAGGCAAGGCGTATGGGGGCACAAACAGAAGGCCGCTTCGAAGCAGGCGGCTTGCAATCACTGCGCCGCGCTCGAATCGCGGACCCAACGGAGACCTTGTCATGAGTCAGCGCGACGCGCCCACCACCGCCATTTGTACCTCGGACGAAACCACCATCCATGTGCGAGGCGCCAATCTCGTCGATGACCTGATCGGTCAGGTGAGCTTCACCGAGATGATCCTGTTTCAGCTCACTGGCCAGCGTCCGTCGCGCATGCAGGTGGCACTGCTCGATGCGGTGCTGGTCACGCTGATGGAGCATGGTCTGACGCCCAGCGCCATCGTCACGCGGCTGATCTACGACTCGGCACCCGAGGCCTTGCAATCGGCCGTGGCCGCGGGTTTGCTGGGCGTGGGCAGCACCTTTGTAGGCACCATGGAAGGCTGCAGTGCGCTCATCGAAGAGATGCTCGCCGCACCCGAAGGCGTGCAGGCGCGTGCTGCGAAGATCGCCGAGCAGCATCGCACGCAGCGCAAGCCCTTGCCGGGTTTCGGCCACCCCATCCATCGCCCCGATGATCCGCGTACGCCGCGCCTGTTCGAGGTGGCGGCACGAGAGGGCGTGGCAGGCCGGCATATTGCAGCGCTCAAGGCGCTGTCGCTTGAGGTGGATCGGGTCTGGGGCCGGCACATGACCATTAACGCCACGGGCGCCATTGCCGCGGTGCTCGGCGAGATCGGTATGCCGCAAGCGGTGATGCGTGGCATTGCGGTCATCAGCCGCGCCGGCGGTCTGGTGGGCCACATTCTCGAGGAGCGCGAGCAGCCCTCGGCGCGCTGGATCTGGCAGACCGTCGAACATGGCATGCCGTATACCGGGGGCACCGGCGGCTCATGAGCCGTCTGGCCTGAGAGGGCAGGCGCGGGTCCCCGCAGGCTCACGCAACCCTTTTCGCGGACGCTCTTGCCGTGCAGCGTTATATTCCAGGGACTGCAGTGCTGTACGGACGCAGACCCTATTGAAGGAAATTTGATGTCAATCGAACTCGCAAATAATCTGATGGCAAGCTTTGGTCTGACGATCGGGATTGAGGGGCTGTGTCTGGACGATCAGGGCTATTGCTGCCTGCAGATCGATGCTCTGGACGTGCATCTTCAGTACGACCCGGCGCAAGACAGCCTGATCCTCTTTGCCCGCCTCGGTCCGCTCGATGAAGAGTCGCTGGCCGATGGGTGCGTCTGGATGATGAAGTCCAACCTGTTCTGGGCCGGTACGAATGGCGCAACCCTTGCCCTGCAGCCGGACTCGAACCAGGTGTTTCTGCAGACGCGGACCTCGATCCGAGACATGGATACCGCCAGGTTTGAGCGCTGGATGTCTGACTTTGTGGGGTCTGCTGAGCGCTGGGTCGCGAACCTGGCTCAGATCAATACAGGAGCACCCGTAGCGGCGCCCCAACCGGGCGCAATGCCCGGTGCGGGCGCCTTGTTCGTCTGACGTCGGACACCCACAGGAAGGCCACCATGCCGATTGATATTCAACAGTTCCGCGTTCAGTCCGATGCGAACCGCGTCCTGATCGATTCGGAGAAGCAGACTGTACAGACGAAGGGCAGTTGGACCCTGGGGAAAGTCGTCACCTGGGTGAAGGACCTCGCCGCAGGAGCGTACTCGCCGCGAGCCGAAGCCAACCAGGCAGCGCGCACTGCTCTGTACGACGCATTGAATCGTTCGGAAGGGCAATTCGCCACACAAAGGGCGATGTCGCAGGTGCTCGGTGCGACATGGGCGACGGCGACGCATTCCCTGAGCGGGCGGGAAGTGCAGCAGGTGCTCGACACGGCCCGGCAAATTCGCATGGACACGATGGCGCAGAACCAGGTCGCAGCGGCCCGATACGGCAATGCG
>Ga0209598_10004311_pt1 | contig 10487 bp, 8 predicted proteins | sample M_140807_EF_Meta_FD_187317 | JGI IMG/M metagenome (GOLD analysis project Ga0209598, IMG submission 187317) | Freshwater microbial communities from Lake Montjoie, Canada to study carbon cycling - M_140807_EF_MetaG (SPAdes) (version 2) | ecosystem: Environmental > Aquatic > Freshwater > Lake... | reverse complement strand
ATGGCCAAGTACAATCTGGATTTTGAAGACCGGGATATTTGGAACGACATGAATCAGAGAATCGAGATGATCCAGAAAAGCGGACAGGAATTGTCCCCATGCGTGGAAATCAATGGTCGCATGTTGGCGGATGTGAGTGGAGACGAAGTCGAGGCTTGGATGTTGGCTCAGGGTGTCGTGAAGCCCAATCCAGTCCCACTGGATGTGCCCACCGACCGAGGATGTTCCGACGAAGAACATGCGGCTCAACGGGGTGAAATCCCCGTGCAGTTCAAGGGGTAAATCAGCGGTGAATGCCCCGCACGACGAAAAACAGGCGAGGGCGGTGGAAAAGATCCTGGCCGGGGACGATGTCGATATGGCGGATTTGACCATGCGGGAGTTGCGTTCCCAAAAAGATACCTACCGTCCCATGGTCGAGCAGTTGGCGGGATCCCCTGATCCCAGGGTCCGATCCCGCGCTCGGTTGTTGCTTCGTTTTTGGACCCAACCCACGGGTGAGCCGAAAGGGTTTTCGGTGGATGGTTTGCAACTCAACACCTGGGAGGATCTGGAGAAGTTCTGCTGGGATTTGGCCCAGATCGAGAATCCCGAAGCCGACCTTGAATCGGGCAAGGCTTATTTGGATGAGCTGGGTCAGTTGGTGGAGAAAAACCTACCCCATCGCAGTATCTCCCCGACGGATTCCATATCCGCGTTGCGGCAGATTCTAGCCCGGAAAGAGGGATTTCGGGGGAATCTCGACCACTATTTTGATCCGGCCAATAGTTACCTTCATCGGGTGTTGCAGACCAAGTTGGGGATCCCGTTAACGTTGGCCATGGTTTATCTTTTTGCCGGGCACCGGGCAGGGCTGGAGGTTTACGGTTTGAATACCCCGGGTCATTACTTGGCGGGTATTGGCGGTGTGATTTTCGATCCTTTTCACGGGGCGGGCGTGATGTCGGCCGATGATCTTTCGGCTAAGTTCGGAACTGATCGGACCGCTTGGGCCAATCCCATGTACATGAGGGCCACTCCGCGGGAGACGGCGGAACGGATGCTGGTGAACTTGCTCAACAGCTACAGCCGGTTGGGAGATGAAGCACGGCATTCCCGTACGGTGTCCTGCCTACAGATGATTGAGGAGAGTCTGGGTTAGGCAATCCTTGAGTTATCCTTTCCCTGCAGGCAAAGTCCGGTGATGAAAAATATTCTCTCCCCCGTGTTAGCGTTTTGTTTGGTTCTGACCCATGTCTACGGCGAGGAAGTCGCCGTGCTGCCCGTCGTCACCCCGCAAGAGGCCGCTGCTCAAGAAGGAAAACAGGTTAAGGTTAAAGGGGTGGTGGATGGACAGAAAACGTCTGCCAAAGGAATCACTTATCTGAATTTTGGAGGTCGTTTCCCGAATCACGTTTTCAGCTGTGTGCTTCGTTCCAAGGACTTTCCGGAGGGGGTACCGTCTTATGAGGGGAAAGAGGTCGAAGTGACAGGATTGATCAAAATGTATGAAGGGAAACCTTCCATGGACATCAAGTCCATGGATCAAATTCACGTGACGTCAGGTGACGCCGACGGGGCAGTCTCCACCCCGTCCGCCTCCCCGACCGGCGAGACAGAGCGTTGAGATATATTCCGCGTCCTCACAGGATTCGGGTTGCTTTTGGGTTGGACGTTTCCGTATGTTCATCTGAATGCCCGCTGACGCCGAAATTGAACCTGTAGCCGCCATGGATGACACGGTAGATCCCAAAACTCAGGAAAACTTAGGTCCATTAGTCCCGGGTTCGTACTGCCGGCATCGGAGTTGGGGAGTTGGGAAAATCGTGGCCAAGGATGATGCCTTGCGCAGCCTCACCATTGATTTTCGGAGTAAAAAGGGACATCCGATGGAGTTCGGGTATGCGGCTCAATCCTTGAAAAGTCTGGGAAACGACCATCTTGAGGCCAGAATTCTACAGGAGCCTGAAGCTGTCCGTGAGATGGCTGCCAAGCAGCCCGGGGAGGTGATGAAGCTGGCGATCCAAAGTTTGGGCCGAGAGGCGAACACGACGCGTTTGGAAGAGGCTTTTGTTCCGCACCTCTACAAGGCGGAAGAATGGAAAAAGTTCTGGGAGGCCGCCAAGCGAGCCATGAAGAAGGATCCAAAATTCGTTCTTCCGTCCAGACGGGTTGACCCTTTGCAATATTTGGAAAGCGCCCCGCAGTCCAAGGCAGGCGGGCTGGAGGAGTTGAGGGAGGCCGTGGGAGCCAAGCGAGTCATGGAGGCTTTGGAAAAGTTACAAAAATCATGCAGTTCCTCCGAGCTGAAGGGATTTTCCGAAGAAGCTTTCAAACTCATCGAGGCGGCGGCCCAAAAAATACCGAGGAGCCAAATTAGTCAGGTGGCGGAGTTGGCTCTGGCCCGGGCCGAGTTCTCCTCCGCCGCTGGGTTGACCGCCGAACCCGGAGCGGTGCTTCGGGGTCTTCTCCCCTCTGAACCTAACCGTTTGGCCCAGGTCATTGAGGCCCTGCCGGCTGGGAAACAACCGCGATTTACCGACTTGATGTCCGACCATCTGGGAGAGCGGTGGACGGAACTTCACTTGGCCCTGCTTCCCAGAGCCGCGGGACGGCTGATGGATTCCATCACCCAAAGATTCAAGAAGGCCACCCGTTTAGCTGAGCTCTTGGGCGCCTTAGATCGGCTGTTGAGAGAGCGTCAGACCCATCCGGATTTGATTGTCTGGCTTTGCCGCAATCGGTCAGGGGAACTCTCGAAATTGGCCGGCCCCGCACTCTTTATGACTGCCTTGGCCGTGTTGGAGAAGGAGCAGCTCTCTGACTCGAGCCGGGGATCCCGCCTGAGAGATCTCCTGCTTGAGGACAAAGAGCTCATTCGTGAACTGCTGGCTCCCTCTTCCCCGGAAGAGGTGCGGGATGTGACCCGGGCCTCACTCTCCTCGACCGCCTTCGAGGAGTTGGACAAGAGGTCCTTGATAGGAGCTCTAGTCAAACTCTATCCCGAAGTCAGTTCCATGGTGGCGGGGGAAAATAAGACGACCACGGTGGAATCTCCGATTGTCAGCTGGGATAGCCTGGAGAAGAAGAAGCAGGAACTGGAGGAGATTGTCAGCAAGAAGATTCCGGCCAATAGCAAGGAAATCGGCGTGGCTCGCTCGTATGGTGACCTGAAGGAAAATCACGAATTCAAAGCGGCCAAAGAGATGCAGGCCGTCCTGATGCGGCGGAAGGCCGAGTTGGAAGCCATGATTGTTTCTGCCCAAGGAACGGACTTCAGCGGAGTCAAGGGGGACGAGGTGGCGATCGGAACCGTGGTGGAATACGAACTTCTGCCAGGGGGCGACAAGAAGACGATCACGATTCTGGGGGCTTGGGATAGCGACCCCGAGCGTGGAATTCTATCGTATCAGACCGCCGTGGCGCAGGCTTTGGTGCAAAAGAAGACGGGAGAGCATGCCGAACTTCCCAGCGAGAAGGGGCCCAAGACCAAGGTAATCATCCGATCGATTCGTGCCTATCGTTCCTAATACGAGGAGCCCGATTTCGATGAAGACCAAGATCCAAGCCATCACCGCGCGTGAGGTGATTGATTCGCGCGGTAATCCCACACTGGAAGCTGATGTCCTTTTGGAGGGCGGAGCTTTCGGATCCGCCATGGTCCCCAGCGGAGCCAGTACCGGAATCCATGAAGCGCTGGAGTTGAGGGATGGGGATGCCAAGCGTTATGGCGGCAAGGGAGTGCTCAAGGCGGTCGGCAACGTAAAGGAGAAGATTGCCCCGTTGCTGAAGGGTAAGGATGCCGCCGACACCCAAGGGATTGACCGGGCGATGCTTGAACTGGATGGAACACCGAATAAGAAGTCCCTGGGAGCCAATGCCGTGCTGGGGGTATCCCTCGCTGCCGCACGGGCGGCGGCTGCGGCCCATCAACAACCCCTTTACCGCTGGTTGGGTGGGGATCAGGCCAAGGTGCTGCCAGTGCCGATGGCGAACATCATCAACGGGGGAGCCCACTCTGATGCCCCGATCGATTTTCAGGAATTTATGATCGTTCCCCGGGGGCTGCCTACTTTCCGTGAGGCCCTTCGATGTGGAGCGGAGATTTTCGCCGTCCTCAAAAAGATCCTTCACGACCGCAAGTTAGGAACGGCGGTCGGGGACGAGGGAGGGTTTGCCCCGCGATTGGAGTCGACCGAGGCGGCTTTGGGGGTGATTGCGGAGGCGGTTGAGAAAGCCGGATACTCCCTTGGTAAGCAGGTTTTCTTTGCCCTGGATGTGGCGAGCAGCGAGTTTTATGACGGAAAAAACAAAGAGTATGTTTTTAAGAAATCCGATCAGAGGCGCCTGAAAGCCTCCGAGCTGGTGGATTTTTATGCTGGGCTGCAAAAGAAGTATCCGATCATCTCCATCGAGGACGGCACGGCGGAGGAGGATTGGGATGGTTGGAAGATTCTGACCCAGAAGTTGGGAGCCAAGACCCAGTTGGTGGGAGATGATCTTTTTGTCACCAACGTCGAGTTCTTGAAGAAAGGAATTCAGGAACAAGTGGCCAACTCCATTCTGGTCAAAGTGAATCAGATCGGGAGCTTGAGCGAGACCTTGGCGGCGATTGAACTGGCCCGGTCGGCCAAGTATACGGCGGTGATCAGTCACCGGAGTGGGGAGACGGAGGATTCCACCATTGCCGATTTAGCGGTGGCCACGAATGCAGGGCAGATCAAGACCGGTTCCTTCTCCCGTTCCGACCGGTTAGCCAAATATAACCGTCTCCTCAGGATCGAAGAAGAACTCGGATCCAAGGCTATTTATGGCGGGCAACTCGCGACTGTTTGATCCGCGTGACCTTGGGCAACCCCCCGCCAAAGGGCGCTTCTGGCGAGTTCTGCAGCCTTGGGTCTACGCCTTGGTCGGGCTGCTTTTTGTGGCGGTGGTCCTTGCGCTCTTCTATCCAACCTGGAAGAGGGGTCAGCATATGAAAGGCCAGACCGAGACCGTGCAACGGGACATTAACCTCAAGAAGCAGGAACTTTCTGACCTCCAAGAGGAGGCCGGGCGGCTCAAAGATGATCCTTTCACCGTGGAGCGGATGTCGAGGGACACCTTGAACGTGGCCCGTCCCGGAGAAGTGATTTTCAAGTTTCAACCCTATCGCACCAATACGCTCAATCCCTTGGAGGGAAAGCCTTCCAACGCTCCCATCGAGGCCAAAAAGAAACCATGAGCCAGACGTTGCGTGTGGCAGTGACTGGAGCCGCGGGGCAAATCGGTTATGCCTTGGTTTTCCGGATTGCCTCGGGAGGACTCTTCGGACCGGAACAGAAGGTCAGACTCCAATTATTGGAGGTGCCGCAGGCGGAAAGCGCCCTGCAGGGAGTGGTGATGGAACTGAGGGACGGGGCCTTGCCCTTGTTGGAAGATGTCGTGGCCACCAGCGATCCAAAGCGTGCCTTTGAGGGTGCAGATTGGACCCTCTGTGTCGGCAGTATTCCCCGAAAGCCAGGCATGGAGCGGTCTGATCTTCTGGGTCTGAACGGGAAGATCTTTGTTCAGCAGGGACAGGCTTTGGCTGAAGTGGCCTCGAAGGAGGCGCGGGTGCTCGTCGTGGGCAACCCGTGCAATACCAACGCATGGATTGCCATGCAGTCCGGAAAATCCCTTCCGCACGATCGCTGGTTTGCCATGACACGGTTGGATGAAAATCGGGCTAAGGCCAGGTTGTCGGAAAAGGCCGGAGTTGGGGTGGAACAGGTAGATCGGTTGGCCATTTGGGGCAACCACTCTCCGACCATGTATCCGGACTTCACCCATGCCCGGATTGGGGGAAACCCGGTGACCGAAGTCATTCAGGACCGGGCCTGGCTAGAGGGGGCTTTCATTCAATCGGTTCAACAACGTGGAGCGGAGGTTCTCAAAGCACGGGGCCTATCAAGCGCCGCAAGTGCGGCCAACGCCGCGGTGGACACCGTGCGTACACTTCATCAAGGAACCGCTCCTGGGGATTGGACCAGCGTGGCGGTATGTTCTGACGGAAGTTACGGGGTGCCCAAGGGTTTGATGTGCTCTTTTCCCATCAAGGCACTGGGTCGTGGTCAATGGGAAATCGTTCAGGGTTTGAAACTGGATGCTTTCGGTCAAAAGAAACTCGATGCCACGGTGGCCGAATTGGAAGAGGAAAAGACGACTGCCGCCGAAGCGGTCGGCTTGAAATCGTCCTAGTCGATTCGGTTTTGTCTGCGCCCAGTCTTAACGTTTCGTCCCATTCTTTTCAGGGGGTTTCCTGCCATTGGAATTATGGTATTTTGATGATGGTTTTTTGCGTAAGTCCGTTCAGAGAAAGGAACTGAAGGATCTTCTCGGAACCCTGGGTGGAACTCAGGAGGTAGCCGGGTGGGATGCGGAAGGGGTGTGTTCGGGCTCAGGAATTAGCCCTTCGGCGATGGCTTTTTTGGCGGTCAACCTTGTCAAAGAGTCCAAAAAGAAGGGGTGGTTAGTTGTGGTGCAGGGGGCCAAAGAGCAGGAGGAACTGGCAGCCGAAATTGAAGCTTGGGGAGGCGATCCGTTGGTGATTCCCGAGGCTTACCGGGGTTCGGAAAAGGTCCATCCCGATGCCGATCTTCAGGCGGAATGGATCGGAGCGCTGGGACGATGTTTGGCAACACCGTGTCCCAAGCTGATTTTGGTGACCGAGCAGGTCCTGCAGGAAAAACATCCAACTCCCCATCTGGTGGCCCAAGGTCTGAGACAGATTCGTTGTGGAGACCTTGTCGACCCGATGCGGCTGATGGAGGAGTGCATTCAATCCGGTTATCGAAAAGTCCACACGGTGGCGGAGAGAGGCGAGGTGGCCCGACGCGGTGGGATTGTGGACATTTTTTCGATGCATGCCGATCTGCCGGTTCGGATGGAATGGGGCGGGGATCGCATCGAATCGATCAGGAACTTTGATTTACATGAGCAGGTGGGCATCGGTGAAATTCCCTCCACGACGGTTTTCCAAGGGCGACCCATGGAAATCAAGAGGGAAGGATCCTTGGAGGATTACTTGCAGGGCAGCTGGGGAAGGGTGGTTTGTTCGCAGGCGGATGAAGGGCAGCAGGGTTTCTCCTTTGGAGTGAGTCATGGCTTTAGCGGGGAGCCGATTCGCGAGGCAGGGTTGGCCGAGGCGAGAAGGAGGCGGGTGGGCTCGGAGGTGCGGGCTTGGCTGGCGAGGGGTTGGAGGGTCGTGATGACGGGAGTGAACGAGGGGGAGGCTGAACGATTGGAGGAGTGGTTGGCTGAATGTGAGGTCACTCCGGAGGAGATTCATAGGATTGAGTTCGTTCTTTCGGGTTTATCGCGCGGATTTGCCTGTCCTGAAAAACATTGGGTCATCGTGACCGGGGCTGAACTGTTAGGCAGAACGGAAACTCATCGGGGACGGCGAAAATCCCTGGGCAAATCGAACGACCGATGGAAGAGGCCTGTTTTCGATCCCGGCGAACTTAAGTTGGGGGACTATGCCGTGCATTTGCAGCACGGGGTAGCCATCTATGAAGGATTAGGGGAAAAGCCGGGAGGAAAAGGTCAGTGCCTCCTGCTGAAATATGCCGACGGGGCGCGTCTTTACGTGCCGGTAGAGGAGTCTTATCTGGTTTCACGGTACGTGGGGGTGGGGAAAAAGAGACCGCTGCTGGATACCCTAGGGGGGGGGAGATGGGAAAGGGCGAAGGCCAAAGCCGAAAAGGCGGTGGAAGACTTTGCCGCAACTCTCTTACGTACGGCGGCGGAACGGGAGGCGTTACCAGGAAATGCCTTTCCCCCAGATCATGAATGGCAGGCAAAATTTGAGTCAGAGTTCGTTTATCAACCCACCGGGGATCAAATCAAAGCCATTGCCGAAACCAAGGCTGACATGGAAAGGAAGCGTCCCATGGACCGATTGGTATGCGGAGATGTGGGTTATGGTAAGACGGAGGTGGCGATTCGGGCTATTTTCAAGGCGGTTTTGGCAGGCAAACAGGCCGTTCTGCTGGCTCCAACAACCGTTCTGGCCCAGCAGCATGCCCGAAATCTACGGGAGCGGTTTGCTGACTGGCCGGTGGCGGTTGGGGAGTTGAGCCGTTTTCGGACGGCCGGGGAGCAAACCAAAGTGGTGCGTGGACTGGCGGATGGGAGCGTGGATGTGGTCGTCGGAACCCACCGACTCCTTTCCCCTGATGTGCAGTTTCACAACTTGGGTTTGGTGGTGATCGATGAGGAGCAGAGGTTTGGCGTGAAGCAGAAAGAGAAATTGAAGGAGAGGTTTCGAAGAGTGGATGTTCTAACTCTCTCGGCCACGCCGATTCCCCGAACACTATATCTGGCCATGCTGGGAGCCCGGGATCTCAGCCAGATCGAAACTCCACCTCCAGGCCGACACCCGATCGAAACCGTGGTGGCGGAGTATGACGAACGTTTGGTCCGCGAATGGATACGCCGGGAACTTGGTCGCGGGGGTCAGGTTTATTATTTGCACAACCGGGTGGCGGCACTACCGATTCTGGCCAAGAAGGTTCGGGATCTTGTTCCGGGAGCCAAAGTGGCGATGGCGCACGGGCAAATGGGGGAAGGGGAGTTGGAGGATGTCATGGGCCGCTTTGTGCGGGGCCAGGCAGACGTTCTACTTTGTACCACGATCGTGGAGAGCGGTTTGGACATCCCGAACGCCAACACCATCATTCTGGATCGGGCGGATCGGTTCGGGTTGGCTGATCTTTATCAGCTTCGGGGAAGAGTGGGACGGGCTCAGCACCGAGCCTATGCCCTGCTGCTGGTGCCGAGGGAAAGGCGAGGGGGTGAAGCCGGAGAGAGGGTAGAGGCCTTGCAGATGCATGGGGGACTGGGTGCCGGATATCGGATCGCGATGAGGGATTTGGAGATTCGGGGAGCGGGAAATCTGTTGGGAACGGAGCAGAGCGGTCATGTGGCGGTCATTGGCTTTGAACTGTATTGCCGATTGTTACGCTCCGCGGTAGCGCGGATGAAAAAAGGAGAGTGGAAGCCTCCGCCGGTAGTTCAGATCCGATTCGATTTCCTGACGTTGCGGGCGGCCGAAGCGGGGGATGGGGTGGCTGGGGCCTATCTCCCGGCGAGTTACATTCCTGAGGTCAGGGAGCGCATCGAAGCTTACCGATCGATTGCGGAGGCTGGGAGTCTGAACGAGGTGGGTGGTTTGGGTAAGGCTTGGAGGGACCGCTATGGGCCATGGCCCATGGAGGTGGCGCTCCTGCTCTCCTATCATCGGGCACGAATTCAGGCTGGGTTAGTCGGAGTGACGAGATTGGAGACGCAAGGTGACAAGATTCGCATCTGGAAGGGGCTGGAGTTGGAGATGGTAGGCAACAAGTTGCCCCGTTTGACCGGTCCGACGGCTCCCGATAAACTCGCCCAAATTGAGGGATGGTTAAAAGCATGAGAAAAGCATTCGTGATGGCCATGATGGCGGTCGGAACATGGATTGGGGAGGGCTGGTCTCAAAACTCCATCCCGAACGGAGTGGCTGCCGTGGTGAACAGTGAAGCCATCACCCTCAGGGACGTTTTGGCCCAGACCCAGATGGAGGAAGATGACTTAAAAAACCAGCAGGCCAACGGGAAGATTACCAATGATGAGAGAAAGGAGAGGATCAGGGCCCGGCGCAACACCGTGTTGGACTCCCTGATCGAGACCAAGCTCATTCTCCAGGACTACAAAAAGAAGGGTTACAATTTTCCTGACTATTACTTTGACCGGGAGGAGAGACAGAAGATCCGGGATCAATTTGGCGGAGATCGGCAAGCGCTGGTCAAAACCCTCGAGGAGCGAGGTCAAACCCTGGCGGACTGGAAAAAGTACGTTCGCGAGACTTTCATTGTGCAGCAGATGCGCATCATTAACGCCAAGCGATACATCACCATCTCACCCCACATGATTGAGGCCTACTACCAGCAACACGTGCGGGACTTTCTTCAGCCCGACCGTGTGAAAATGAGGATGATCTATCTGGCTCCGGGCAGTAGCGAGAATGTGGAGGCGACCGCCAAAGAGGTCTTGGCCCAGGTTGAGTCGGGTACGGATTTCGCTGATCTGGCAAAGAAGTATTCCGATTACAACCGTGCGGGAGGGGGACTGTTTCAGGACAATAATGGGTGGGCGGAGCGGGAAGGATTAAAGTCTGATTTGGCCGAAGTCGCCTTCCAACTCCGACCGGGTCAATCCAGCGGTCTGATCGCGCTGCCAACGGCGGATGGAAAGTCAGCCTACTACATCCTGCATGTGGAAGAGGTGAAAAAGGCGACCGTCACGCCCCTCTCCAGTATCCGTGATGCCATCGAAAGCACCCTGCAGGCGGCGGAGAGCGAGAAGGTGCAAAGAGACTGGATCGATCGGCTGAAAAGGGATGCCTATATCGAGAAATTCCTGTGAAGAGGGGCAAGGTGCAGGTGGGTGTGACCTTAGGGGATCCGGCTGGAGTTGGTCCCGAACTGGTCAAAAAAGCCAAGAGAAAA
>Ga0209598_10004310_pt1 | contig 10489 bp, 11 predicted proteins | sample M_140807_EF_Meta_FD_187317 | JGI IMG/M metagenome (GOLD analysis project Ga0209598, IMG submission 187317) | Freshwater microbial communities from Lake Montjoie, Canada to study carbon cycling - M_140807_EF_MetaG (SPAdes) (version 2) | ecosystem: Environmental > Aquatic > Freshwater > Lake... | reverse complement strand
TAACTATAAAAAATGAATTGAAAATATTTTTAATAAATTTATTTTTCATTTTTTTATTGTTATTACTAAATCTCTTGCTACAAAGTATTTTAATTTAGGAATAATTTTTGAAAACAAATAAAAAAATTTTACTAAAAGTGAAAAGCTATGATTTTCAAGAGAGACATAATTTTTTTTTATCCCAATTCTTTTTAATAAATTTTCCATATATTCTTTTGACCATTTAAAACAATGTTCTTTATGATAAATTCTTCCAGAACTGCTTTTAAATCTTTGATTCTCATTTTGTTATTTTATTACAATTACATTCTTTTAAATAAATCTAAATCTTTTTTTTCCTTTGTTGTTAATGTACATGTAGGAGGTTGGTATAAAACTCTTTGGTATTTACCTGTTCCCTCAATAATACAATTACCACGATTGTGACCAAGTCCTACACCTCTACCTCGACCCCGACCTCGACTTCGACCGAAAATTTGCCAGTCTCCTCAAGCAACTCCCCTCTCCCCAAATTTTATTAAAAGAAGAACTACAAGCCCTATTCGCTGAACGCCCTGATCACCAAAATGAAGAACAATTTAAACAATGGTACGAAGAAAACAGTGAAGCATGGAGGGAGAAATTACGCCAGATTATGATTACCCATCGTAATATTGGCCATGATTGGCAATTTACCGATCAGCAAAAAGATTTGTTAAAGCAATATCGCATTGCCAACGAGTTATTAATGGAATGTCTCGGTCGGGAAGCCGTCATCGATCGCGGAGTTCGGGCTGAAATTGAAAACACACTCTTTTTGCCTATTTCTAACTAATATCGCATGGGAAGGATTAACGGAAAAAAATGCGATCAATCTAATTAAGGTCTGCCCCCTCCTGGCATTCCCGTCGCCCCTGGCACCCTGGAAATCGGTCGTTTACCATCAGGAAAAGTAATCAAAATTTGATCCTTTTCTTGTAAACCCGATCGCACTTCCGTCTTATCATTGACCGTCATTCCCGTTGTAATCGGCACAAACTCAGGTTGACCATTTTTCAACAAATAAACCCCAGTACCTTTCTTTTCTCGCACAATTGCCACCGTCGGAACCACCAAAACATCATTTAACTTTCCTGCTTCAAACTCCACTTGAACATTCATCCCAGAGCGTAATTGGTTTTGGGAATCATCCAGAATCGCCACTTTTACCTCAAAACTCGTCACATTCTGTTCTACAATCGATTGAGGTGAAATCTGCGTCACCCGACCGTCAAAGGTTTTCCCAGGATAGGCATCAGCTTTAATCGTCGCCTTTTGGCCTAAACGCATCTGGGAAATATTACTTTCCGAAACATTGGTAACAATTTGATTTTGGGAAGCGAGGGAAAGAATCGAAGAAGAAGTCGCCGAAGAAACCGCACTTCCTGCCGTTGTTGGGGTGACAAAAGCCCCTGGATCAGCGAATTTGCGAGTCACAATCCCCGTAAAAGGAGCGCGAATTTCCATATCCTTTATCTGGGCTTGAATGGTCTTTAAACTCCCCCTAGCCGCCATCACCTGGGCTTGGGCTTGGGCAATATCTTCATTCCGAGAACCCGCTTTGATGAGGGAAAGAGCCGCTTGTTTTTGTTCCACGATCGCCTGAGCCTGGGCAATATCCTCTGGACGGGGGCCAACTTTCTGCAAATTTAGGGCTTGTTGAGCTTCTCGGACTTGAGCTTTAGCAATATCCAGTTGGGAACGGGAGCTTGCCCAATCTCGTTCGGAAATCGCCCCTTGTTGATAAAGTTCTTGGTTTTGTCGAAAAACAATTTCTGCTTGTTTTTTACTGCTAATAGCACTATCGTATCGGGCTTTAGCTTGGGAAATGTCCTGAATGCGGTTTCCTGTCTTGAGACGTTGCAGATTTGCCTGAGTTTCGGATAGGGAAGCTTGAGCTTGGGCGACATCCTGAGGACGATTGCCCGCCTTGACTTTGGCTAAATTGGCTTCGGCTTCAGCCAGTTGACCCTGATTTTGCAGCAGTTGACCCTGTAAATTAGAATCATCCATTGTCGCTAAGAGTTGACCCTTTTCGACGCGATCGCCTTCTTTGACAAATAAACTTTTGAGAATACCAGAATTTTTAGGACTGACATTAATCGACATTTCTGGCTTCACTGTCCCATTGGCCGTAACCGTGAGTATTAAGTCGTCCCTCGTTACCGCGATCGAGTCCTTAGCCAGCTTTGACTTCATTTGGGGCAAAGTCACCGTCTGTCGATAAAATTCAAACCCACTCCATCCCAAAAGGATAAGAAAAACTAAACCAGCCAACCATTTAGCCCTTGAAATCAAAGGATTGGCTTTTTTTGAGGAAGATTCACTTTTTTTCTGAAAATCACTAACCATGCAAATTAACCTTGTCAATAACGATACTGGCCTTTAAATAAATAAATACTTCGCTATAAGTTAGCTTAACGGTTTTAGACAAGGGAAGAGGGAATAAAGGTTCAGGAAAAATTTTCAGCGAAACAGGGTTTAGTCGGTAATGTTCTAGACCTGTGGATCATATTTCTGGAAGGCAGTCAGTCTATTGACTGTGACCTATCTTATCCACAGATTCAGGACACTACCCGAATCAAGACGTTGCTTTCTTTAAACTCGGACGATTGCGCCACCAAGCGAGTAGGGTACTAGCAATAAAAATACTGGAATAAGCTCCCGTTGAAAAGCCAATAATTAAAGCTAAAGCAAAATATTTTAAAGTCTCGCCACCAAAGAAGAAAATGGCAACTAAGGGTAATAACACCGTTAATGTTGTATTAATAGAACGGGTTAAAGTTTGATTAACCGAATCATCCACAACATCATTAATGGTTTCATCGGGATATTTGTCTAAATTTTCTCGAATACGGTCATAAATAACAACGGTGTCATTGACAGAAAAACCAATAATAGTTAACAATGCCACTAAAAATAAACTATCCACCTCTACACCAATCGTTAATCCTAAAATTGCAAAAATTCCGACGGTTAATAAAATATCGTGGAACAAAGCAACGATCGCGAAAAAAGCATAATCTGCTTGAAAACGAAAATTCAAATAAACTGCAATTCCTAAAAAAGAAAGCACTAAAGCTAACAATCCAGAGCTAAATAATTCTTTTCCGACTGTCGGCCCAACCGTGTCAATTTGAATAGTTTCAGGATTAAATTTACCAATTTTTTCCGTTAAAACCTGTTGCAACTTAGTTCTTTCTCCCACATCCAAGGTTTTAGAACGAATCGACAAGGTATAGTTTTCAATAATTTGAATGCCACTGCCTCCTAATCCTTCTTCATCCAGAACTTCTCGTACTTTGGCGACATCAATGGGTTCTTGGCAACTGTTATTAATAGAACATTCGAGTTGTAACTGTAGGCGAGTTCCACCAATAAAATCCAAACTGGGTTTTAACGGTGTGCCAATAATTGACCAGGAAACGGCCATCGCGATCAAGCCGAAGGCAATAATAAAAACGGAAGTTGCCCACCAAAATTTTTCCCGTTTAATGACATCAATTTTCATGTTTTTACTTCTCCTAATAATTTAATTTCTGATTTAATCGCGATCGCCTAAACCGAACCTTTCGCGATCGTGACATTATCTAGATTGGGACAAAACAACTCAGGTTTTTGACGAATACCAGGAACGCCCAAAACCACCATCAAAAGCAACGTTCGGCTACAGGTAATGGCAGTAAACATACTCACTATCACCCCGATCGCCAGGGTCAACGCAAAGCCCTTAACCAAACCTGAACCCAACCAAAAAAGTGCGCCACAGGCAATCAAGGTTGTTACATTACTATCCAAAATACTAGAAAAAGCGCGATAAAAACCGCCTTCAACTGACCGATAGAGCGTATTTCCTGCCCGCAATTCCTCACGAGTCCGCTCAAAAATTAGCACATTAGCATCAACTGCCATCCCAATACTCAAAATAAAACCCGCAATCCCTGGAAGAGTTAACGTCACCCCGATCAAAGCAAAAGCCGCCAGACTTAATAAGGTGTAAATTAACAACGATACATCCGCAATCACCCCAGGCAATCGATAATAAACCACCATAAAAATTAAAACCAAAGACAATCCTGCAACCCCAGCAATAATACTGCGGCGGACACTATCCTGACCCAAGGTTGCACCAACCGTCCGATTTTCCACAACTTTCACAGGAAAAGGCAAAGATCCTCCCCTCAACTGCACGGCTAAATCATTGGCCGTTTCTACCGTAAAATTGCCCGTAATAACCGCACTACCACCTGAAATTCCTGTACTAGCAAACTCAACCCCGACCACTGGCGCACTAATCAGGCTATTATCCAGAAAAATCCCGATACTCCGACCCGTTCCTGCTAAATTTTTCGTCAATTCAGCAAACTTCTGACCGCCAAATTCATCAAAGCGAATCGCTACTTCCCAGGCATTGCCCGCCTGAGTGGGAGAAGGACGAGCATCTTTAAGATTTTTCCCTGTCAAACCGACGGGTTCAAACAGTTTCAGAAGAGCTTGATTAGAATTATCTAGAGATTTAATTAATTCCGTTAACTTGCTCGGATCAACGTTTTGTTTTCTCAAAAACCCTGATTGTGCTTCCAATTGACGTTTAATGCTATATTCTGCCTGAAATTCTCCCTCTGTTCCCTGTCTTTGTTCACGAAATTCCAGTTGAGCCGTTCCCCCTAAAATCCGCTCTGCTTGTTCAGGATTAGTGACACCAGGCAATTGCACCAAAATCTTATCCTGGCCCACCGTTTGCACTAAAGGTTCCGAAACCCCCAGGGCATTCACCCGATTTTCAATCACGGTTTTAACGGCGGCCAGATCTTCTGATTTAATCTGGGCAACATCTTTAGTGGGCTGGACTTCCATTGTTAACTGCGCTCCTCCTCGTAGGTCTAAACCGAGTTGTAGAGGTAGTTTAAACAAAACCACAAAGGAACCAACTACTAGAGCCAGAATGAGGGCAATTAACCAACGCTGTTTTTGCATACGGAAAGAAGGAAATAAGAAATTGAAAGACAGGCTTTGATCCTGATATTTTTGAACCTTACCAAAAAATAGGGTCTTAAAGCTTTGACATCCTCCCCTCGCTGAAGCGAAAGGATTCCTAAACCTCACAATTTAGGTTTCTGTTTCATTCACCGTTGCATACCATAGTCAAAAACCATGTACTGTCTTATACAGAGTCCACAGACTTTTATTCCCATTGCAGGGAACCCGCTCCCGACAGTCCATCGGTACGGTGTCAGCAAAATGTCTTTTTTGTACTGCTTGGCTATTCTATCCGTACAAGCTTTTTCTGTACGGAACCCTCTATATCCAGTGTTAAAGGCTTCGGGCATGAGATCAGCCGAACGGTGCGGGCGCGTACTGCCTGGTTTTCACAGTAACCTGTATTTATTCTAAGATAAAAACGTACAGCCGCCCTAGAAGGTTATTGAGCCTGTCGAAGCAAGGATGGGGTTTCAGACCTATTTTTCTGACGAAGGGAATAAGGTTTTAATTTAAAGGGATATGAAGATAATTTTGTTTTTAGGCGTATAAAAAGTTAAATATGAACATTTAATCCCAAAAACTTGTTTTAGATAGCCTTTTGAGAAAAAATGCTCAATTAATTTTCTATGCTTTAGCAGGAATGAATTTGAGAGAAACGCCGTTCATGCAATACCTTTTTCCCGTAGGAGCAGGGCCATCATCAAAGACGTGGCCGAGATGCCCACCACACCGACGGCAATGAACTTCGGTTCGCGTCATAAAAAAACTACGGTCAACGGTTGTCGCGATCGCGTTATTGAGGGGGGCGTAGAAACTGGGCCAACCTGTTCCACTGTTAAATTTGGTATCCGAGGAAAATAGGGGTAAGTCACAGCCTGAACAATTGTAAATGCCTTTACCATATTCCTTGTCTAAGGGGCTGGTGTGCGATCGCTCGGTGCCGTGTTTCCGTAGCACATTGAATTGTTCGGGAGTTAGCAGTTTACGCCATTCCTCTTCGGTTTTGGTGATTTCAAAGGTTCCTTTTGTGGTTGCCATAAGCGTTTCAGTCTCAGTCGTCTGGAGAATGGTAGGAGTTTTAGGTGTGTTAGTAGTCGAGAGATAACGGGTTAACCAGATAGCGCCGAGGGCGGCTGATCCCGCTTCTAATAGATAACGTCTTTTCATGATGAATCATGCCATTGCTAATTGACCAGCTATTGATCAAAATAGTTGGGGAATGAGGTTTATTTATAACTATTACGCAGATCTCTGAATTCTGGATGAGGATTGATTCAAAATTGGTTGGTACAACCCAGGGTAGGAAGGCGATCGCGTTCTTAAAAAATTCTACCTGCTTTCACTTGCAAAACCTGGGAAGATTTTAACCATTGACTATCAAAAGCATTGAGATGGGTCGTCGTAATTAGGGTTTGAAAACGATCTTGAATCGCTTCTAATAATTGATTTTGTCGATGGAGATCTAACTCGGCTAACACATCATCTAATAATAATAAAGGTGATTCCCCAATAACGTCTTCTATCAAGCTTAATTCAGCTAACTTTAAGGCTAAAACTAAGGTACGTTGCTGCCCCTGGGAGCCGTAGGATTTAGCAGGAGTTTGATTAATGGTGAAGGAAAGATCATCACGGTGCGGCCCGACAACTGTTGTTCCCAATTGCATTTCTGCGTTACGGCGTTGCTCTATTTTATATAAAAAAGCCTGTTGTACTTGTTGAGGAGAATCGGATTCTCCCATAACATTTGGTAGATAATTAATTTCTAAAATTTCTGTTTTTCCACTAATTTTTTCGTGCCAAAGCTGGGCTAAAGGAGTTAATCTTTGTAAAACCCTAGCACGGCGGCGAGTCACGCGGGAACCGACTTCCGCGAGTTGTTGATCCCAGAGTTTTAAGTGTTCTACGTTATGGGGTTTGTCTATCCTAGAAGGATGATTTTCCTGTTGTTTGCGGATATTTTTTAACAGGGCATTACGTTGTTTGAGAATATGTTGATATTGTCCCAGAATATGGGCATAAATCGGTTCTAGTTGAGTTAATAGAATATCTAACCAGTGCCGACGAATATCTGGCCCTCCCCTCACTAAATCGAGATCTAAACAGGAAAATTCTACCGCATTAATGACTCCTAAAAAATCCAGATTACGGCGTACCGATTCATGATTGAGGGTTAAACTTCTTCGTCCTGTTCTTCGCAGTAAAATCGACAATTCCGCACTGCCATAATGGCGGTCTAAATTGGCAAAAATCTGTCCTATTTCCTGTTCTTCTAAAATAAGATCGCGATCGCGAGTGGTACGATGACTTTTAAGCGTCGCTAATAGTTCAACAGATTCTAATAGATTAGATTTTCCCTGGGCATTATCTCCCACTAAAATGGTTTTATGAGCCTCAAATTTAACGAATTGATCCGTATAATTACGAAAACTTTTTAAATGTAATTCCTTTAAATACATGGCTCCCAACAAAATTCAAAAAAACAACTGTCATTAACTCTGAGCTTGCATAGAAAATTGTTGAGCATGGAATTTAGCATAACGACCGTTTTTAGCAATTAATTCTTCATGGGTTCCTGATTCAATAATGTGACCTTTTTCCATTACAAAAATACGATTAGCGCGTCGTACTGTTGCCAGACGATGGGCAATCACAAAAACGGTTCTTTCTTGGGTAATACGGTCTAAGGCTTCCTGAACTAAAGCTTCTGATTCTGAATCTAAAGCAGAGGTCGCTTCATCTAAAATCAAAATCCCTGGATCTCTTAAAATCGCCCGTGCGATCGCGATGCGTTGACGTTGACCTCCCGATAAATTAACGCCCCGTTCTCCCACATAGGTATGATAACCCTGGGACAATTCCGTAATAAATTGGTGAGCATTGGCAATTTTGGCGGCGGCTTCAATGGCAGGTAGATCTAAATTTGTTTTTCCAAAGGCAATATTTTGCGCGATCGTTCCCGAAAAAAGAATATTATCCTGGGGAACAATAGCAATTTGTTCTCTCAAGCTTCTTAGAGTAACATCTTCGACATTAATGCCATCAATTAATATTTTTCCTTTGGTGGTATTGTAGAGCCTCATTAATAAATTGACGAGGGTACTTTTCCCTGCCCCCGATGTTCCCACTAGGGCAATCATTTCTCCTGGTTTGGCAATAAAATTAACCTCTTTTAAGACAGGTTTTTGGGGTAAATATTCAAATAAAATATTTTGATATTCCACTTCCCCCCTCACTTTTGGTAAGGCGATCGCGTCAGCTTTGTCTTCAACTAAAGGTTGGACAGATAAAATCTCGAAAATGCGATCAATCGAAGCTTCTCCCTGTTTAAAAAGATTATAATCACTGGTAATATGGGTAATGGGATCAATCAACATAGCAACGGCAGTCAGATAACTAATAAAACTAATACCCGTTAAATTTTTCTCGGAAATTTGCCATCCTGCTAATAGAAAAAGAACGATAACCCCCATTGCTTCTAGGAAACCAACGACCACAAATTGTAAGGCTTTGACCTTTTCTGCTAAAAATTGCGATCGCCGATGTTGATGGGCTTCTTCCATAAAAAGTTCAACTTGATAATCCTCGGCGGCAAAGGCTTTGACTAAACGAATCGCTCCCAATCCTTCCGTTAATAAAGACGATAAATTAGAAATTCGGTTTTGACTACGGCGACTAAATTTTAGTAATTGTTCCCCAAAAAAGCCGATTAAAACTCCCATTAAAGGTGCGACAATGGAAACCGCTAAAGTCAAGTACCAATTGACATAAAACATAAAACCAAAGACGACCAGGAGTTGCAATACCGAAGGAACAAAATCATGGAAAAATTTATTAACGACTTCTCCAATACGGTCAATATCTTCCGTTAGTCGATAGGATAAATCTCCTGTTTTAGAGGCTTCAAAATAGCTTAAACTAAGTTTTTGTAGATGGATATAAACTTGTTTTCGTAAATCTAGGGCAACGCTCAAGGCGGCCTTTGCCATTAGGGAATCCTGTCCGTACTGGGCCGCGCCTCTGACTAAAAAAATGCCCGCCGCAACTCCTGCTAAAACCGCGATCGCTCTAACGTCTCCTTCGGAGATATATTTAGCCATCTGTCCGACTAACCAGGCAAGAATTGGCCAAAAGACGGTAAAAACTAAGGTACAGAGAAAAGCAGTAAAAATTGTCCGTGAATAGGGTCGAATATAGGGAACTAACAGCCAATAGTGGGATTTCTTTTGCAAAATAATTAAGACAGTATTATTAATATAGGATTCTTTAGTATAGGGTTTTTAGGGATTCTTTCCAAGAAAATGTTACTAGACTCATCAATAAACAGTAATTAAAACAGTAATAGAGAGTTTAATAAGTTTCTGAAATCACCGAAATTCAAGTAGGCGTTCTTCGAGAAAATATTAGATCAATCTTGAGGGGAGTGAAATTATGGACAGGTCTATTAATAATAACTTTTGTACTTTCTTCCACGACAAGATGAATTCTTTCTTTCATGGATTTGATTTTTTTATCTGTTCAATTCTTTCTTCTTCACTACATACATATAAAGGTGGTAAACGATTTAAGGCATAGGCAGTGACTTCGTCGGGATTGAGAGATTTATAAATACTAGGAGATAATTTTTCTAATTCATTAAAAATAGTTTCTTTGACTAACAATTCCATCAAATTAATACGGGCATTTGGGGATGAATGACTTTTAATAATTTCTTTTTTGAGCAACCGATAAACCTTGGATTGTTCTATTTCATCGTGATTGGCGTTATAAACGACAGCGAGTTCTTCTAAGATGCTATTCGCGATCGCCGCATATACTTGTTGATGATTAAGGCTTCTTACAAGTTCATACATTGCTAAAGAAAGACGATCAATTGTCGGTTGTATTCTAATTAATTCAAAAATGAGGTCATCCAAAGAATCACGATTAATAACTCTAAAATCGTTTTCCCAATATCGCTTACTTAGGCAATAAACAAATTTTTTAATCCTAGAAGCTTGGGGGTGACTCTCCAGATTTTTGACCGCTTTTGGTAAGAATTCGATGGATAATTCCATTTTTAAAAATTATGCTACAGTTTTTTGTTAGATCAAGAATAATTGAGAAGAATTTAGTTGATTTTGGCTGAATTTATTACCGTTTGGTTATTTACTTCCATTCTAACCTTTTCTACTCGCATTCCGCAGGTTCCAAATAACTTTTAAACAATTTTAAAATCCTTACAGGACAAGAGTTTTGCGAATTATTGTCTTATTCGGTGGCTTGCATTTAAATAAAAAGCTTGTTGTTGTGCTGAATGAAACAAGTGTCTTTTTAGTAACGACCAATGTTTTCATCTTGTTTGACGAAAAACCAACAGTAGAGCGAAATATTTTTAGTCCCAAAGTCTTCAAACCCACATTCCGCAGGTTGGTCAGCAAAGTAAATAATATTTTTGGCAAGAGGAACCGAGGAAAGACAGAATATGGTGATGTTCAGGGGTTAAGTTAGA
>Ga0209598_10004308_pt1 | contig 10492 bp, 10 predicted proteins | sample M_140807_EF_Meta_FD_187317 | JGI IMG/M metagenome (GOLD analysis project Ga0209598, IMG submission 187317) | Freshwater microbial communities from Lake Montjoie, Canada to study carbon cycling - M_140807_EF_MetaG (SPAdes) (version 2) | ecosystem: Environmental > Aquatic > Freshwater > Lake... | reverse complement strand
GGAAGAGCGCGGGGCTTGCCGTCCTTGCCGAACTTGCCGATGCGGGGGCCGAGCACGATGGCACCGGCCAGAGCGGCCACACCACCAGCGGCGTGGACCACACCAGAACCGGCGAAGTCGACGTAGCCATTGCCCCAGTTCAGCGAGTTACCGAGCTTGGCGAGCCAGCCGCCGCCCCAGGTCCAGGCGCCGAACAGCGGGTAGTAGATGGCGCCGCAGAACAGACCCCAGATCACGAACGACTTGAACTTCCAACGCTCAGCCATCGAACCCGTGGGGATGGTGGCCGTGGTGTCCATGAAGGCCACCATGTACAGGAAGAACGCAGCTGCTGCGCCGGAATAGGCAAGGTCGGAACCGTCGAACCACGTGCCGGCCCAGCCGCCCTGCCACAGGAACACCCAGTCACCGGAACCGATGAGAGCGCCACCAGCAGCGTGGTTGAGGCCATAGTCGAAGCCCGGGAGCAGGTAGCTATAGCCACCGAACATGAACGACCAACCCACGAGGAAGAAGCCGACGAACCCGAGGAAGAAGATCGCCAGGTTCGTGCTCACCACGTGGGCGGCGTGCTTGGCCCGGCAGAAGCCGGTCTCGACCAGCGCGAAGCCGGCCTGCATGAAGATGACCAGTGCAGCACCGATGACGATCCAGAGCAGGTTGCCCGACTGGATGGCGTGATCGGCGGTCTTGGCCACTGTCTCGAGGTCGGCCGCCGGGGCCTCCTCGGTAAGGGTCTGAGCGAAGGCGGTCCCGCCGAGGGCAAGCAGTGTGCCTGCACCGACGAGGGCGCCAACAGCGATCCGCTTGGCGTTCAGGGGAATTCTCCGTGTGTTCGGGGCCTCAAGGGCCGTGATGGTTGATGCAAGAGCGGTCACAGCGCGTCTCCGTCCCGCTCACCGGTGCGGATACGCACGACGGCACTGGCCGGGGTGACCCAGATCTTGCCGTCGCCGATCTTGTCGGTCCGAGCGGCGACCATGATGGCGTCGATCACCCGTTCGGTGTCGGCCTCGTCGCAGAGGATCTCGACCTTCACCTTGGGGAGAAGGTCGACCTTGTACTCAGCTCCGCGATAGGTCTCTGTGTGCCCGCCCTGACGACCGTATCCCTTGACCTCGTCCACCGTCATGCCGGGCATGTCGATGGCCTTGAGCGCGTCCTTCACCTCCTCCAACTTGTGCGGTTTGATCACCGCGGTCACCAGATTGACCATGTCTCCTCCTCGAAGATGAGCGTGTTGCTCGTGAAATCACAGCGGGTCGGTCCGACCACGCTGTCGGGACCTCATCAGTCACCGGACCGGTTTCTGACGCGTCCATGACCGTACGGATGACGGATTTCCCATCCGTGTTGGGACTGTTACACCAGATGACCGGATTTCTGAACTGAATCTGACTAAATGAGCCCGCCGTCGGACGGGGAAATAGTCGGCAGCGACAACACGAATGCGGCGCCTCCCCCATCTGCGTCCTCGACACGGATCGACCCACCGTGGCTGAGCGCGGTCTGCTCAACAATGGCAAGCCCGAGACCCGAGCCGGGAAGGGCCCGAGCGGCGGCTGAGCGGTAGAAGCGTTCGAAGATGTGCGCACGATCGGCGGGAGGAACGCCCGGTCCGTGGTCGCGCACCGTGATCACGCCGCCGGCAAGCGTTATTTCGATCGGGGCAGGAGCAGCGCTGAACTTGGCGGCGTTCTCCAGCAGGTTGCTGACGGCACGCGAGAGATCACGGGGTCTGCCCACAACCCGGCAGGCAGAGATGTTCGCAACGATCTCGCGCCCGGTTCGTCGTCGAACTCGCTCGGCGGCCCGTTCGACGAGTTGCTCGAGCGCGAGGAGTTGCTCCGGTTCGTCGTCATAGGTATCCGTTGCCAACTGCACGAGCTCATCGACCAACGAGCCGAGCTCACGGGTCTCAGCTTCGAGGTCGCTGAGGATGGAACGACGGGTTTCCTCGGGGAGCGATTCGTAGCGCTGCAGGGTCTCGACGTTGGTGCGCAGGCTGGTGAGTGGCGTGCGCAATTCATGCCCGGCGTCTTGCACAAGCTGTTGCTGCTGCTCTCGGGAGCGTCCCAGGGCGCCCAGCATCGTGGCGAATGCCCTACCCAGACGACCCGGTTCATCATTCCCACTCACCGGAATCGGAACGTCGAGGCGGCCGGTGGTGGCGACCTCCTCAGCGGCGTCGGTGAGTTGGACGAGGGGCTCGGTGGCCCGACGAGCGATGAGCCAACCAGCCCCGGCCCCGAGCGCAGCTGTAGCTGCCGCCACGAGCAACAGCCACCAGCGCAGACCGTCGAGGACGCGCTGGGACTCCCCGTAGTCACGAGCGATCTGCACGGCACCACCGGCGGGCAGCGCAACGGTCTGCACCCGATAGGTGTGCGAGTCGACTTGGACCGTGCGGGTGCGCTGTCCGCCGCCGGACCGGGCGAGCACCTGATCCTCTGCATCCACCGGCAGCGCGACCGAACCCACCGAGGCCACAGCGACTCCGGCGGGAGAGATGCACTGGAAGGCCACGCCCTCGACGCCGTCATCACCGAGGCGCGGGCCGGCGGGGTTCTGGTTGGGCCCGCGACGGCCGCAGAGCGCACCGGCATCGCGACCATCACGATCCTGGAAGCGTTGTCCATAGGTGTCGAGATAGGAATCCACCTCAGCTCGGACCCGCTGATCAGTGGTGACGAACGCGGTGAAGGCCACCACCACGGCGGCGAGACCAGCAAGCACCGCAAGAGCAACAGCGATACGAACCCGGAGCGTCATGAGCTGCGCAGCGTGTACCCGACGCCGCGAACGGTCTGGATGAGTCGGCCCTCGCCACCCTCCTCGGTCTTGCGCCGGAGGTACCCGATGTAGACCGCCAGCGCCTTGGAATCGGGCCCGAAGTCGTAGCCCCAGATGCGGTCGTAGATCGTGGAGTGCGAGAGCACCACGCCGGCGTTGTAGGCGAGCAGTTGCAGAAGATCGAACTCGGTCTTCGTGAGCTCCATCTCGCGCTCACCGCGCCATGCCCGGCGTGATGCGTCATCGATACGGAGATCTTCGACCGTGACCTCACGTTGCTCAACTTCATCGTCCCCGAAGGCACTTCGTCGCAACAACGACCTGATCCGGGCGAACAACTCATCGAGCGAGAACGGCTTGGGCAGATAATCGTCGGCGCCAGCGTCGAGACCCGATACCCGGTCGGACACTTCAGTACGAGCGGTGAGTACGAGGATGGGAATACGGGAGCCGGCGGACCGGAGCCGACGACACACCGTGAGCCCGTCGACATTCGGCATGCCGAGATCGAGAATGAGCAGATCGACACCATCGGCGGCCGCCACTTCAAGCGCCGCTGCTCCGTCGCCCACGGCGGTGACGGTGTAGCCCTCGAGTTCGAGGGCTCGGGTGACTGATTCCCGAACGGCCCGGTCGTCCTCAGCGATCACGATGGAGGCTGTCATGGACCCCATTCCTAGTACCACCTCGTGAGACGACGGTAAGAGTTCGGATCTGAACTCGTTCTCGTATGGAGATGCGGTCCCCGTTCCCATCCGAACATCTAGGGTTACGGCCATGAACTCTGATCTTCCCGACGAAAACACCTCCGCCAAGGAAGAGTTGCCCTCCTCCGATGGCGCCAGCACCGAAACGTCGGCTGGTGAGAGCAGCGAGGTTCCCGAGGAGCGAACCGGCGCCAACGACCTCACCGACGTTCCCAGGGGCGATGTGGATCTCACCGAGGACTTCCATGACACCGAAGGGTCGGGAGACTTCGACGATGCGGCTCCTGTGACGGGTGTTTCAACGACAGCAACCCCAGCGGGCGGCAACCGTGCGAAGGTCATCATCGGTGTCCTCGTCGCCGCACTCGTCGTTGCCGGCGTCGCCATCTTCATGACGACCCGCAGCGATTCCTCATCGAAGGACTCGTCAGAGACAAGCACCTCGGTCCCGGCCAAGACCAAGTCACTCGACGGAGTCAAGGTCGAAGGCGCGTTCGGCGAGAAGCCCACCATCACCTTCAAGCCTGCCTACGTGGGTAGCGAGGAGACCTTCAAGGTGCTCTCCGAGGGCGATGGCCCTGTTGTCGAGGACGGCCAACGGGTCACTCTCAACTATCTCGCGGTGAGCGGCGCCGACGGCTCCGAACTCGACTCGACCTACGGTCAGGCCCCACAGGCCATAACCGCCAGCAAGAACTCACTCACCGAGGTGCTCGCCAATGCACTCGTCGGCCAGCATGTCGGCACCCGGGTGCTCGTCGCCGGCGATCAGACCCAGGCCCAGCCGGCCGCATGGGTGCTGTTCGTCTTCGACATCGTGGGAGCCGAGACTCTCCCGACCTCTGCCAATGGCACGGAGCAGGCCCCGCAGGCCGGTTTCCCGACTGTCACCGTTGAGAACGGTGTCCCGAAGATCGCCACGCCCACCGGCACCGCGCCGACCACCCTCTCCACCGAGGTCCTCATCAAGGGCAACGGCCCTGTTGTTGCGTCGGGACAGACCGTCACGATGCAGTACTCGGGAATCATCTGGGCCACCGGTAAGGAATTCGATTCCTCCTGGGGCGGCGAACCCGTCGACTTCCCGATCGGCAGCGGACAGGTGATCCCCGGGTTCGATGAGGGACTCATCGGCCAGACCGTGGGTTCGCGTGTCGTGCTGGTGATCCCGCCGGACAAGGGTTACGGCGCCGAGGGCAACTCGCAGGCCGGTATCAGCGGCACCGACACGCTCGTGTTCGTGGTTGACATCCTCGCCGCCTCCTAGGACACCCGTACAACGATTCACTTCGGAAAGTCTCAGCGACCTTCGGGCGCTTTCACATGCCCGGATAACCGCCCATGAGGTTCACCATGAGCGGCGATTGCGGTGAACCGGTCAGGAACGACGGGGCAACGGCGAGTTCGTCAGCATGCGCGGCCAGCGACTCGGGGGTGAGTTCCCTGTCGGTGAAGCCCTCGTTCACCGCGAATGCCACCTGCGCCACATGCCCGGCGCCCACGGCGTAGCACTTACCGGTCGCATGGCAGCTCTCATGGGCGAGCCAGGCGACCAGTGGCGCCACCTTGCGGGGATGCAGCCATTCGGCAAGTTCCTCACTCCACGGGATCGGACCGAAACCGGTGCCGAGCCGTGTCTTCGCATAGGGGGCGATGACATTGACGTTGATCCCGAGAGGTGCGCCCTCAGCCGCCATGGCGATCGTGAGACCGATCACGCCGGCTTTGGCCATGGAATACACGCTGGAGCGCTCGAAACCGCCGTAGCCGGCCCCTGAGGACACGTTGATGATGCGACCGCCACCGTTGGCCTCCATCGCCCGCCAGGCGGCCCGGCCCACGTTGAGCGTGCCGAGGAGTTGGGTGGAGATCACCGTGGCGATGTGTTCATCGGGGAAGGTGGAGAAGGGCTGCATCCGCACCTGACCGGCATTGTTGATGCAGACGTCCACCCTGCCGAATGCATCGAGCGCGGTGGCCACAATGGCCACGCCTCCCTCAGTGGTCGCCACGGTGTCGTGGTTGGCCACAGCCTCGCCACCGGTGGCGAGAATCTCGGCCACCACGTCATCGGCGGGATTGGCGACAGGTGCCTCACCGGTGTCGTCGGTGTCGCTGATAGCAACGCCGAAGTCATTCACGACGACCCGGGCACCCCTCGAGGCGAGCAGCAGGGCGTACTCCCGCCCCAGACCCCGCCCTGCTCCCGTGATGATCGCCACCCTGCCGTCGAAACGAAGTTCTTCCATGGAGTGTGTCTACTTCGGAACAGCGCGGCAGATCACCGACAGAGGCCGTGACCGATTACGCAGAGGTCGGCGACGGCTGCTGCTCACATCGGGGACGGCTGCGATTTCCGCATGATATGTTTTTTTTTACATGAATCCAGATCGGATTGATGAAAACAAAGGAGTTTCCATGACCTACATGCTCAGCCATTTCTGGCCAGGCGCCACCGAAGAGAACTACCGCGCAGAGGTCATCGCCTGCCATCCGTCGCTCACCGAACTCCCTGCAGGGCAACTCCACCACTTCGCCGCGTCCACCGATGACGGCATCATGATCACGGCCATCTGGGATTCGAAGGATTCCTGCGACCGATTCGTTCAGGAGATTCTGCTGCCAGCGCAGCCAGTCGAGGGTGGCTTCCCGAACCCCGTCCAGGAGCACGCTGCAGAGACCATCAACGCCATCTCCGCCTGAACCGAACCATTCGGACCGACCGGGTCCCGGCACCGATCAGCAGTGGTGCGAGAGCGCCGCTCTGGTCGGCGGGCTTCGCGGAGAAGGGCAGATCCACTCCGCAGTGGGCCCACTTCGGAAGCACCCGTCGGATCATCTAAGGTAAGACCTCCACGCCGGTTCACCGGCGCACGGGGTTGTAGCTCAGTTGGCTAGAGCACCTGCTTTGCAAGCAGGGGGTCGTGGGTTCGATTCCCATCAACTCCACAAAGTCTCACGTGTTCGAACCCTCGCACGAGGACCTGAGAGTCTTGATGGTTACCCGTCGGCTACCAACCCGTCGGCTACCAACCCGTCTCGTCGGGCTCGCCCGAACCACCTCAGGACGAGAAAGCAAGCCAGCGACCGGTCAGTGGGTTTGGCGGCCGGCATGGTTGCGCAGGACCTGCCACAACGCTGAGGCTTTGGCACCGATCGACGGTTGGTCGGTATGGGTTCGCGCCTCGGTCATCACACGCGGGCCAGTGACCACGAGGCCGTGACCGGGGAGGAGGTGCTCCACGTCGAGGGCGCGCAGTCGGGTTTCGCTGGTTGCCGACAACTCGGGGTCGACGAACTCGGGGTTGAACCACGCCCGTCCGTGGGCCGACAGGACCGCATCGCCTGAAAGCAGGGTGCGAGTGGGTGCGTGGAAGAGGCAGGTTGAGTCATCGCTGTGGCCGGGAGTGTTGAGCACCAGCCAGTCGGGGAGCCCGGGGAGGTGGTCGCCGTCGCACAGCCACGAGTCCGGTTCGAACGGGAGACGAACCCCTTTGCCGTCCCAGCCGATCGATGTCGCCGTGCCGGCGATCTCCTTGGTGGCCACAAGGTCACGGGGCTGACTCGCCATCACCGGGAGGATCTGCGACACCGCCCTGATGCCCGGCGGTCGGAGGGCCCGTGTCCCTGCGCGCATCTCCTCGATCGCGATTGGGAGGTGCACAGCGGTTCCATGCTGGTCGCGCAGCGCTGGGAGGCCCCCGACGTGGTCCGCGTGTCCGTGGGTGGCCACTGCCGCACCAAGTTCGGACAAGTCCGACCCCCGCTCCGACAACACGTCCGCCACGAAGGGGAGCTGCGATGGCAGACCCAGGTCGACCACGAACGGTTGTCCGTTGCCACCATCGTGGATCACGTAGCAGTTGTAGAGCCACCTCGAGATCACGGTGACGCCGATTTCGGGCAACTCCGTGATCACCGGTGCCGGAACGGATCGTTTGGCACCCATGAACCACACTACAGCCGAGGGGGCGAGGCGCCGGAGAGTCGGGAGCGAGGTAGCGTCCGCCTTGTGAAAATTGGAATTGTTGGCGCCGGAATTGGCGGTCTGACGTTGGCGGCCGGACTTTCAAACGATGGGCATGACGTCACTGTGCTCGAACGATCAGATGCGCTCGGAGAAGTCGGAGCGGGCATTCAGTTGAGCCCCAATGGAACACGGGTGCTTCTCGGTCTCGGACTTGATGCTGGCTTGCGCTCCATCGGAACCGCTGCCCACCGCTCGGTGTTTCGTCGATGGGAGGATGACCGCGAGATTGCGGGATCCCCACTCGGGGAAATCGCAGAGGATCGTTGGGGAGCACCATTCTTCAGCGTGTACCGCCCTGACATCATCCAGGTCATCCATTCGGCCTGCGGCGATGTCGACTTCGTCTTCGATGCCCAGGTGACCTCGGTTGCCCAGGTCGGCGAGCAGGTGGCTGTGCACCTTGCCGAGGGTGACGAGCAGCACTTCGATCTCGTCGTCGGTGCCGACGGCATTCACTCTGCGGTTCGGGAAAGTCTCTGGGGTGCGCAGAAGGCTCGGTTCAGTGGCGTTGTCGCCTACCGAGCACTCGTGCCTCTTCAGTTCGCGTCGGATCTCCCCATTGACTTCACCGTTCGCGTCGGTCCCGGAGGACACGTGGTGACATATTTCGTTGGGAAAGATCGGCGCTATCTCAATGTTGTTGCACTCGCCGATGACCGCAGTTGGGACCTCGAATCCTGGACCGACCCTGTTGCGGCGAGCGTTCTTCAAGAGCAGTTCAGTGCTTGGTCACCTGTGGTGCGTCGTCTCCTGAGTCATGTCGAAGATTCCGTGTACCGGTGGGCGCTCCATGACCGAGAGCCTCTACCTGCTTGGGGCAAAGGTCGGGTCACGCTCCTCGGCGATGCCTGTCATCCGATGGTTCCGTTCCTGGCGCAGGGCGCATGCCAAGCGATCGAAGACGCCGATGTGTTGCGACGATGCCTCGCTGGTCACGAGCCAGTAGTCGACGCTCTGCAGCGCTACGAAGCAGCCCGACGCGACCGAACAGCGTTGGTGCAGACGATGGCGATGGCGAACGCCACCACATTCCATCTCCCCGATGGAGATACCCAACGAGAGCGCGATGAGTTCCTCAACCTTGTTGCCCAGACCGGACCGGGCCTCGCGGCGAACTTCGATTGGCTCTATGAACCGAGAGATGATCTGGCTGCCTGACGACCACGCGACCCGTTGCGAATGACGGTCGCGACGTCGGACCATCGTTGGCCGACGCGGTCAGCGATGAAGAATTCAGCGATGAAGTAGTCAGCGATTTAGCGGTCAGCAGCGAAGGGCTCAGCGGGGCACGTCTCGCCAAGGCGCACCCTTGTACGCATCAGGTTCACGGGGTAGCCCCAAGATGCGCTCCCCCACGATGTTGCGCTGGATCTCCGAGGTGCCACCTTCGATGGAATTGGCCCGGGTGCGCAGGAACTGGGTGATCCATTCCTTGGCCTCGGCATCCTCGGTGTCCCATGCCATGGCGTCGGCTCCACGCAGTGCCAACGCCAGTTCCTGCAAACGCTGGTTGGACTTCGCCTTGGCGATCTTGGTGATCGATCCCTCAGCACCGGTGGTGCGGCCGATCGCTGCGAGATCGCGGAACCGGCGAGCGCTCAGCGCCAGCACCCGCTCGGCGATGTATGCCTGCACAAGCGCATCGCGGGCGACGACACCGAGTGGGGCACCGGATAGGGCCAGTTGCTCGATCTCGGCATAGGGCTTGCCGCCAAGGATCTCATCGGAGGCCTTGCGTTTCTTCTTGGCCAAGCCCGAAAGTGCGAAACGTTCGGCACCGAGTGTGGTGAGCGAGGCCGCCCACCCCTCCCCCAGCGGACTGATGCGATCGATATCGGGAACGCGCACATCGGTGAGGAACACCTCGTTGAACTCGTGCTGGCCGGCCATGTTGACCAGCGGCCGCACGTCAACCCCGGGCGCGTGCATGTCGAGACCGAAGTAGGTGATGCCCTTGTGCTTGGGCTGATCGGGATCGGTGCGGGCCAGCAGCATGGCCCGTTCGGAGCTCTGGCCGAAGGTGGTCCAGACCTTCTGTCCGTTGATGATCCACTCGTCGCCATCGCGCACCGCGGTGGTGGCCAGCGAGGCCATATCGGAACCAGCCCCGGGCTCGGAGAACAGCTGACACCAACGCTCCTCGCCGGCAACCAGCGGCGGCAACAGATGGCTCTTTGTTTCGTCGCTGGCCCATTGCTCGATGGTGGGTGCGGCCAATGGCAGGCCCGAACCGCCGGGCACATGGGGAACTTCCCAGATGTTCAGCAGCGTGAGAGCCCGGGCGGCATCCGAGCGCGACAGGCCTCGGCCCCCATGGTCGACGGCGTAGTGGGGTGCGACCCATCCGGCCCGCCCGAGGATGCGCACGATTTCGCGTCGGTCAATGGTGTCGCCCAGACCGGCCAGCGCCTCCTCATCGCCCCGACCGGCGGCGTCAACCCACGCGGCAGGCAGGATCGAGGCGAGCAGTGATTCGAGTTCGTCGCGGCCCGGGAACTCGCCGGCCTGATCAGTGGATTGCTCAGCCACGGGACATCCGTTCGGCCATGTCCTCGGGAACGCCGTGGGGCAGCGTGCGCTCACGTTCGATGGCGTCGGTACGCGTGAGGTCATCGGCATCGGCGATCAGGAGCTTCACCCGGCGATTGGTTCCCGCCGAGTTGCTGAGGATCTCGCCGGCAAGTTTCTCGACGGCGGCGTCAAGCTCTTCCTCGGGTACTGCGATATCGGCCAGACCGATGCGCTGGGCCTCGACCCCGTCGATACGACGGCTGGTGAACATCAGTTGCTTGGCCATTGCCCGACCCACTCGTTCGGGCAGACGAACCGACATGCCCCAGATCGGCACGAGGCCCCACTGACCATGGGTGTCGCCGAACCGGGCGGTGGTGGTGGCCACGATGAGATCGCAACCGAGCGCCAGTTCCAGACCGCCGGTGAAGCAATGGCCGTGCACCTTGGC
>Ga0209598_10004303_pt1 | contig 10496 bp, 6 predicted proteins | sample M_140807_EF_Meta_FD_187317 | JGI IMG/M metagenome (GOLD analysis project Ga0209598, IMG submission 187317) | Freshwater microbial communities from Lake Montjoie, Canada to study carbon cycling - M_140807_EF_MetaG (SPAdes) (version 2) | ecosystem: Environmental > Aquatic > Freshwater > Lake... | reverse complement strand
CCTTGGGATTTCAAAAAAGATCGGCGCGGCAAAGTTGTGCTGCTTGATTTCTGGTATTCCACGTGCAGACCGTGCCTGAACTCGATTCCAGATCTGGTTAAGCTGCAGGGAATGTACGAGCCGTTTGGGTTGCAGATTGTTGGTCTTGCCTACGAAAGCGGATCGTTTGACGAGCAGGTTCGCAAGGTGCGAGCGACCCAATCTAAGCTGCGCGTAAATTACATCAGCCTTCTGGGCGGAGGCGATACCTGCCCGGTGCGCCAGCAATTTGACGTGCAGTCGTTTCCCAGCTTGGTGCTAGTCGATGAGCAGGGGCGCATTTTGTGGCGCAGCCGCAAGGGTGAGGGCGTAAGCCGAAACGCCCTGGGCGAAGCTGAAACTGAAATTCGCAGGCGGCTGAACCTACCGAACAGGTAAATCCCAGACAACTTCCCGAAAATCGCGAAGTGCCGGGTGACCGTTGGCTGAAACAGGTGGATTACCCGGCCTTTCCACAAGAACAGTCATCATTCCGGCTTGGCGAGCCGCGTCGAGTTCGTCAACAATATCCGAGAAAAAAGCCACTTGGTTCGTGGCAAAACCCAGTTCTTTGGCAATGGCGGAATAACTGGTGGACACTTTTTTCGGACCGGTGGTCGTATCAAAATGCCTCGTGAACAGGGTGGTCAAGTCTCCAGCTTCGGCATGCTGGAAGAACTGAATCTGGGCACCGATGCTTCCACTGGAATAAATCGACAACACAACGCCCAATTGGCGCCATAGCTTTAATGTTTCAGGGACATCCTCAAAAAGTGGTGGCCGCAATGCGCCACTGCGAAACCCCTCATTCCAAATCAGCCCTTGAAGGGCTTTCAGGCCCGTTGCCTTGGCGTCTCGCGCCATCAATGCGCGACAAGCCGCCACCAAATCGGCAGGGGTGCGTAGCTCGGTATTGTCCGTATCGCGAGCCACCTGACTGGCTATTTCCACAACGGCGGAATCGAGCCAGTGCCTTTCAACAAAGGTATCTAATCTTTCGGCAGCAAACGGAAACATCACGTCGCGTACAAACGCCAGCGGCGAAACCGTCCCTTCAATATCTAGAAGGGCCACACTGCATGAAAGTCTCAGCAAGGATGACATCAGATTTTCAACCGGGCGTCGGAAGGTGTGGTTGATGCCACGTAGGCGGGCCCAAAGCAAAGTGGCTGATACTTGCCACTCACCGGTTCAGGAACGTAGACCGGAGTCCATCCTGCGGGGTTCTGGAACAGGCGAATGGCACGGATGGTTTTATCCCCACATAGGTTGAACCAGTGCTTGATGCCAAGAGGCACATTGATCAGGTCGCCAGCTTCAACCTGAATGGCAAAAACCGGGCCATTGTCGGGGTGAATGTGAAACAAACCCGCACCCTTCAGGATAAAGCGCACTTCATCCTCGGCGTGGGTGTGTTCGCTTTTGAATTTCTCCATCATGGCGTCGAGATTAGGCGTCTCTGGAGTCACCTGCATAACATCGGCGGTGACATAGCCTCCTTGGGCTTTCAACCGGTCGATCTCCGGCTTGTAAGCCTCAAGAATGGCATCGGCGGGAGCATCGGGGCTGACGCGCTCTTCAAGCTGCCAACGCTCATGCCAGATTCCGAACGGTTTCAGAAATTCGCCGATGGCTTCTGAGCCCTCAATCCTGCGGTTTTCGTCGGGAACCAAGACGACGGCCATGGAGAGACTCCTGAAAAGAGATTTATGACATCTGCAACTTGCGAGCCAGTACCTCGAACAAGAACTCGTAAATCTCAACGTGCCGCCGGGCAGCAGCCAGATCCTTGCCCCACGTGTACATGCCATGGCGTTCAATTAAAAAGCCATGCGTCAGCGGCCTGACAGGATCAGCCAAGCGTGGGCGCACTCGCCCCGACAACCGGGCAATATCTTGATCGTTCGCGAATACTTCAACTTCTTTTCGGGTTTCGTGCGTGGTGATACCTTCGAGGCCCTTGAGCATCTCGAATCCTTCGATGATGAAGCCGGCCTCACCGTACCGATCGGACAACAAAGTCCCCCACACGGAATGAGTATGCAGGACCGCACCCGTAGCCGGCAATTCAGCCAGTAACGTGTGCAAACTTGTTTCGGCAGAAGGCTTTCCGGGGCCAGAAACCAGAGATTTTCCGGCCGCATCCACCACCACAAAGTCATCAGCACCCAAGGCGCCTTTATCTTTGCCAGAAGCCGTTAGCAGCAACCGCATAGGATCGCGCTGCAAAACCACGCTGTAGTTACTACTGGTGCCAAGAGACCAGCGAAAATCGTGGAATTGCCGCCCAATGGTGCGAAGCGATTCAATTCCCGCTTCAATTGCAGGGCGCAGATGATCTTCCCCATGGGGAACAAGATTAGCCATGTTTGCATCTCACTGGTGTAAGGAATCAGTGTAGCAAGTGTGTGCGAAACCCTCCAGTCCCGCGAACAAGAAGCGGGAAGCCCCCATAATTCTTTGCTGGAATAGTCTCGTTGGCCCGCTATAAAAAGTATTAACTGGCTATTGTACAACTCCCGCTCCGGGGCATTGAAACCATGATTGGATTTAGCAGGCTTGGCATTCAATCCAAGCTGATACTACTGTTGCTGGGCGTAAGCCTGACCTCGATTTCAGTAATGGCATGGATTGGCTACAGCACCGGCAAATCCGCCCTTAGCCAATCGGTTCAAAACCAGCTCAAAGCGGTACGGGTAGCCAAAACAAACACATTAAAAAACATGCTGACGGCCCTGCGCGATCAGGTCATATCAATGTCGGATAGTCAGGTGGCTATTGAAGGCATGCGCGACTTCCGCAAAGCATACAATGAATTGGCGACCCAGAAATTAACGCCGACAGAAGAGACGAAACTCCGCGAGTTTTATCAGAACGATTTCATTCCTGAATTGGCCAAACATGTTGATGGGCAGCCAGTAATTGAACAGTACATGCCCACAGGACCAATAGAGCGGTACCTTCAATACCACTACATCGCCGCAAATCCGCACAATTATGAAAAAAAGCAAGACTTGGATGTTTCAACAACAGACAAGAGCTTTTACGGCGAAGTACACGCGCGATTGCACAAGTTTTTTGGCAGGGCAGCCACGCTGTTTGGATTTGAAGACATGCTTCTTGTCGATGTCGAAACCATGAACATCGTTTATAGTTACCAGAAAACAACGGAATTCGCGACAAGTCTTGTGAACGGACCGTATTCGGACAGTCATCTGGGAACCACAGCCAGAATCATGCAACGGACCAAGGACCGGGACGACTTTAAAATCGCCGATTTCGAGGCATACAGACCGAACCTCGGCAAACCAATGGGTTTTGCAATGAGCCCAATCTTTGATGGCCCCAAAATGATTGGTATTCTGTTGCTCCAGTTTCCAATCGACGACTTCAATAAAGTCCTTACTGGCAACTACAATTGGCCTGAGGAAGGGCTTGGTGAAACCGGCGAGTGCTATCTGGTTGGCCCGGACAAAGCCATGCGCAGTCGGTCCAGATTCATGTATTCAGACCCTGTAGGTTTTGTTAAGAAACTGCGCGATTTAGGCATGAATCCAAAAATAATTAACCAAATTGAAAAGCAAGGGAATGTTATCAATGTTTTGCCAGTCAATACACCCAGTTCCGAATTGGCACTGAAAGGCCAATCAGGAATCCACCAGATATACGACTATCGCAACGAGGAGGTTTTAAGCGCATACGGACCTATCGAGCTGGACTCTCTTAGATGGGCAGTGATTGCAGAAATGGATACTAGCGAAGCCTACGCGCCCATTCGGGCATTTGGCCGCACTGTTATTGTTGTCGCCACGGCTATGGCCTTGGGAGTGACGCTTCTGGCACTTTTCTGCTCACATTTACTCACGCACCCAATGCGATTGCTCGCGGAAGGCGCCCGCAAGGTTGGAGAAGGCGACACGAATGTGAAAATACGGATCACCTCGCACGATGAATTTGGTGAACTCGCGAAAGTCTTCAACAAGATGGCTTCAAGCATTCGCGCGCAACAAGACAACCTTGAAAAACAGATCCATGAAAATCAGGAATTGCTACTGAACATCCTTCCCGCCTCGGCCATTGCCCAAAGGCAGGAAGGCGACGAAAAAGCAAGCCGGCAATTTGCCGACGTCACAGTGCTTTTCGCGGATATCGTTGGTATGGAAGAGTTTGGAGCTCATGCTGGAGAATCAAAAGCCCTTTCCATCCTGGGCGATCTTATCAGCGCGTTTGATGAAGCGGCAGAAAAAAGCGGCGTGGAAAAGGTCAAAACCATTGGTGGCTCTTATCTGGCTGTATGCGGGTTGTCGGTGACGCGGCCAGATCACACCAGGCGCGTGATTCAATTCGCACAAGAAATGGCGCGTATTGTGACTATTTTCAACCGCGACCACAAAGCCGACCTTGCTATAACCATTGGCATTAATTCCGGCCCTGTTGTTGGCGGTGTGGTGGGACGCAGGAAATTCCTGTACGACCTCTGGGGCAACACCGTGGCCATTGCCAAGCGCCTTGCTGCCGACAAGGTGATTGCCATTCGTGTTACCGGCCCGATGCGCGAAAAAATGAGCGAACAATTCACCTTTTCAGGCCCGATACTCATCAATTCCGAAGGCAAATCGCCAATGGAAGCATGGCAAGTCATTGGTTGATGACGTGACTCAAGCCACGAAGGAATCGATTCATGTTTGAGTTGCTCGGCGAGCCGATGTCCAATTTTTGGCCTGCCATGTTGCTGGCCATTGGTTTTCCTGTTGCCCTCTTGCTGCTGAACGAAAGCATCGCGGCAGGCGCTCGGAAAAAGTGGGCGCTGACATCCACACTGCGATCGCTGCGGACACTTGTAGCCCCTTGTTTGGCTATCTGGATGTTCTTGCAACACGTTCTCGAGATGCCGCACGACAATATTTATGTGCAATTAATCAAAACACTGTTTTGGATCAGTGTTTTGTATTCATCACTAGGGTTTGTCAACGATGTCGTCTTTGGTTCGGCACAAAAAGGATCGTGGCAAGAGCGATTGCCCAAGCTTTTTCGCGACTTAGTCCGCGCGCTGCTGGTCGCATTGGGAGCCATGGTCATTTATTCCCAGGTGTGGGGGCGCGAAATCGAAGGCGCACTCACAGCCTTGGGTGTAGGATCTATTGTCGTTGGTCTGGCGTTACAGGAACCACTTGGAAACATCGTTTCTGGATTGATGCTGCTGTTTGAACGTCCACTTAACGTGGGTGATTGGATCAGTGTCGACGGCGTGTCTGGCAAAGTTATTGAAATCAATTGGCGATCGGTGCATATAGAAACACCCACCCGAGAATTACGGATTGTCCCTAACGTGTCTCTATACAAGGGAGCATTCAGCAACCTTTCGCGCCCGACGCCGCTGCGAACAGATTCCATCGAAATCGGTTTCAGCTACGATGACGCACCAAACCGGGTTAAGGACATCTTGCTCGACATGGTCGCATCAACTCCAGGTGTGCTTGCCGACCCCAATCCCGCCGTGCGCACCGTTAACTATGCCGATTTTTCTATCATCTACCGCTTATCCTTTTCGGTATCACGCCAAGAAGATTTGGCTGCCACACGCGACCGCATCATGACCAAAATTTGGTATGTAGCCCGCCGCGAGGGTCTGACAATCCCCTTCCCCATTCAGATGGAATATGGCCCGGGTGAAACCCCCGGAGTCCCAAGCGCCAAACCCTCTGATTGGCTTTCCAAGCAACCACGTTTTAAAACAGCGATTCTGGAAGAACACAGCAACAAACTGCCAATCATTACTGATTATGCGCGTGGTGAAGTTATCCAACGGCCCAATACGCATTTCCAAGGCTTTGCGCTGGTGCTTAATGGCAGCGCAGCGCTCTCCATTACAGACAAACAGGGAAATACCATCGAAATCGGCACGATTGGGCCAGGTGAATATTTCGGGGAACACGGAACCGCCAGTTTGTCGAATGAAGATTACGGCATCACCGCCATCAATGACCTCAAATTAATGATTTTCAACACCGAGTCCATTGGCGAACTACTCAGCAAATCCCCCGGACTTGCCGCGGAAGTTGGCGAGGCCATTCAGGCAAGGCGGTTGGCAGCGCACGAAGCGCGCCGACACAAATAGCCTACCTTTAGCTATTTCTTGAAGTAACCGGCATGGCCCCCTGCCACACTGTTGCGGAAGGGCTTGTTATTGATGTTTGGCTTGATCGGGACTTGATGGTGCTGTTGCCGGATTAGATGAAAACCAGCGGCGAATGAGAACGTAAAAAACAGGGGTAAAAATCAATCCAAACACGGTAACGCCCAGCATGCCACAGAACACCGTTACTCCGATCGCCCGGCGCATTTCAGCCCCGGCACCAACCGAGAGTACTAACGGAAGCACACCTAAGATAAATGCCGCAGATGTCATCAGAATCGGCCGCAAGCGCATCCGCGCCGCCTCAATCACCGCTTCAGCCGCAGATTTCCCCTCGTCTTCTTGTTGCTTGGCAAATTCAACAATCAAGATGGCATTTTTAGCAGCCAGACCCACCAACACAACCAACCCAATTTGCACAAATAGATTGTTGTCGAGGCCCCAAATCAGAACACCTGCCAGTGCCGAAAGCAAACACATCGGCACAATCAGAAGGATCGCGGCCGGTAGAGACCAACTTTCATATTGGGCAGCAAGTGCCAAAAACACAAAGACCACACCCAATGGGAAGATAAAAACGTTAATGGGATCAGCGGCAGCCAAGCGCTGCTGAAGAGCCATTTCGGTCCATTCATGACCAAATCCATTAGGAAGCGCTCGCTTGGCCAGCGCATCGACAGCAGCCATACCCTCACCGGAACTGACGCCAGGGGCCACAATAGCGTTAACCTCGGCAGATGGGTACAGATTGAAGCGCGTGACAATAGCCGGTCCGGATTCCTCCACAATTGAAACAAGTGTGCCAAGCGGAACCATAGCCCCGGAAATTCCGCGAACTTGCAACAGGCGTATGTCAGCAGGAGTAAGACGGAATCGAGCATCCCCCTGCACATTCACCTGCCAATTGCGACCATACAAGCTAATGTCGTTCACATAAACACCACCCAGATAGGTTGATAATGCAGAGAAAATCTGAGAAAGACTGACACCGGCAGTTTTGGCTTTCACACGGTCAATATCGAGAAATACCTGCGGTTGTCCGGTAGAAAATGTCGAAAACACCGCGGCAAGTCTGGAATCCGAGGCAGCCTCCACTTGAAGGGTATTGGCCGCCACTTCGAGTTTTTCCAGTCCTGCTCCGGAACGATCCTGAACGAGAAACTTCAATCCACCGGTACTGCCGACGCCATCAACGGGTGGGGCATTGAATACATAGGTGGCAGCATCAAGCTCCCCGGCGAGCAACAATTTCAAACGATCTCGAGTGGCCAGGGCTGAAAGATGCTGATGGCGCTGGCGTTCTTCAAATGGCTTCAAGACAACAAAGAGCGCTCCCCCCTGCGAGACATTGGTATTAGACAGCACCGAAAAACCCGGAAGTGCGAGAACATGGGATACGGCGTCATCCTGCCGGATGAGCTTGTCGAGCTTGCGAACAACAGCATCGGTTCGGCCGAGACTTGCCCCCTGTGGCAGATCCGCCGCTACTATCAAATATCCTTTATCCTGATCGGGTACAAACCCTACAGGTACATTGGCAAAACCGTAGCCCGTAATTCCAAGCAGAATCACATAAACAACCAGAAAAATCCCCGCGCGGCGCACAACTCCGCGGGCAATGGAACCGTAACCAGTTGTTGCAAGCCCCAACAATTCCTCAAAGCCAGCAAAAACCATTTTCATAAGGCTGTTGCATGGACCCACCAATGCCCTGCCCACTAGGCCAAGCAAGAGAGCGCAAGCGATCTTCGTGCCCCACGGCGATACCAATTGCGGGACAATGGCAGAAATTTGAAACCAACCGAGGACCACGCCAATCAGCGGCAAAGCCCAGCGCGGTAGCGGATCGACCGCATGGGACTGCCCATGCGGTTGCATGATCGAAGCGCAACGCGATGGTGTCATCGTCAGGGCGTTCATGGCAGAGATCAATGTTGAGCCGGCAATGGTGAGCGCGAATTGCCGAAAAAACTGACCACTGATACCTGTCAAAAAAGCCGTTGGAATAAACACGGCCGCCAAGACAATGGCGATTGCCACCACGGCACCTGCTGTCTCATCCATGGCGCGGCGGGCAGCCTCTTTCGGATCATACCCTTTCGCAATCCACCGTTCGACATTTTCGATGACAACAATGGCGTCATCCACAACAATTCCAATGGCCAACACAAGGCCAAAAAGAGACAGGTTATTAAGACTAAATCCCAGCAAAGCCATCACACCGAATGTGCCAATCAGTGAAACGGGCACTTCAATCATGGGAAGAATGGTGATGCGCCAATCCTTGAGGAAGAGAAGCACAACAATCAGGACCAGTACAACGGCCTCTAGCAGGGTGTGGTAAACCACCGCGATCGATTCTTCAATAAACACCGTTGTATCATAGACGATATCCACTCTCATACCGGGTGGAAAAAAGACGGCCTGCTCCTTCATCAACTCACGGATACCGCGAGCAGTGGCTACCGCATTGGAACCGGGTTGCTGATAGACAGCCAAGCATACCGATTCAGCCCCGTCCAAGTAGCTGTTCACCGAATACGATTTGGCACCCAGCTCAACTCCCTGGCTAACTGTAGAAATACCGCCGCTTCGTTGAATCAAATCACGCAGTGGAATTTCTTTGCCACCCAACCCGATTTGAATGGCCCATGGCGATCTGCGGGCACTCTTCAAATTGAAATCGGCAGAGTCTCCCTTTGGCGCGAAATGCCCGGCATCTATGAGTGCTTTGCGGACATGGGCAGCACTGGTGCCAGCGGCCTTGACACGTTCGGGATCGAGTCGCACTCGGTATTCCTGATCACGCACAACATCCGCAAGATAAACGTTTTGTCCGCGGGTACCTGTCTTGACAATAATTTTTTCAAACTCGTCTTCCGTTTTAAGCCTGCCTTGAGCATTGATGGTGAGTTCAAAAGCGACTGACTTGGGTGCAGGCGGTTGCCCCAAAACACCGGCAGCGACCTGAATATTCTGCTCACGTATGGCAGTCAGCACGTCTTCCACAGCAAGAGAACGTGATGCCATTTTGTCGGGATCAAGCCATACACGCATTGAAAAATCGCGGCTACCTAACGGCTCGACACTTCCCACACCCGGCAATCGGGCAAGCATATCATTGAGACGCGTGGTGGCATAATTCCCCAAAAAAAGCATGTCGTAAAGTGGTTCTTGCGTGCTTGGATCGGTATCAGACACCAGATTGACACAGAGCAGAATACTGGGAGATTTCTTACGGGTATTAACCCCTTGGCGACGGGCTTCTTCAGGCAATCGGGAAACTGCTGATGCCACACGGTTCTGGACAAGAACTTGTGCCATATCGAGATTGGTACCGGTATTGAATGTGACATCCAGCATCATGCGCCCATCGTTGGTGGAACGACTGGACATGTAGAGCATGTTTTCAACGCCATTGATTTCCTGTTCAATCGGCGCGGCTACAGTTTCAGCCACAGTTTTGGCGCTCGCCCCGGGCATGGTGGCAGTCACCTGCACCACAGGCGGAGCAACTTCCGGATATTGGGCCAATGGCAGGCGTGAATAAGACACCAAGCCAAGCAACACCACAACAACAGAAATAACAGTGCCAAATACGGGCCGGTCGATAAAATATCGGCTGATCATGGCTGCAATACCACCTTCAGGCCATCTCTGTTGCAAGGCATTTCCACTTTGACAAATTCAACCGGCAATCCCGGACGGAGAAATTGAACGCCTCGCACCACTACCAAATCTTCACGATCAATTCCCTCAACAACATCGCGCATGCCGGGCGCCACGGTTTCTCCAAGCTTGACTTCCACGCGCTCCGCTTTGCCTTCACGTATAATCCAGACAAATCTCCGCCTCAAATCGCTTTGAACAGCCTCTTCATTCACAACCAATGCGCGATAGGGCGCGTCTGTTTCGATTTTCACCCGCGCTCGCATGCCTGGAATAAACTGCCGGCGAGCGTTTCCCGCGACAGGATTGGCTACAACGCCTCGTGCAGCAATGGTACCGGTCGATGAGTCAAAACGGTTTTCCAAAAAATCGACAAAGCCTTGGTGTAGAAAGGAACGCTCTTCCTCCAACCGGAATAAAAATGGAATGCTAGTTTTCGCATTATCGTTAGATGGCCGGGAACGCGACTGCCTGTCCACTCGAAGGTATGTGCGTTCATCTACGGAAAAATACAGATGCGCTGGGTCCTGCGCGACAATAGTCGTCAGGATGGAATCTTGGGTCGACGATATCAGATTGCCAATGGTTACCAATTTGCGGCTGACTCGCCCTGAAATAGGAGAGCGGATTTTTGTGAATTGCAGGTCCAGTTCCGCGCGTTCTACCTTGGCCT
>Ga0209598_10004301_pt1 | contig 10499 bp, 9 predicted proteins | sample M_140807_EF_Meta_FD_187317 | JGI IMG/M metagenome (GOLD analysis project Ga0209598, IMG submission 187317) | Freshwater microbial communities from Lake Montjoie, Canada to study carbon cycling - M_140807_EF_MetaG (SPAdes) (version 2) | ecosystem: Environmental > Aquatic > Freshwater > Lake... | reverse complement strand
CCATCGATCGACGCCTTGCACGATGACGACACGCTTCTTCGCCATCATCGGCATCGTGCGCGCATCCGCGACCACGCTCTCGGCGCTCGCTTCGCCGGCATGGACGCGCTGCAGGTTGAAGCCCGCCGTCCGCTCGACATCCGCCGCCTTGCGCAGCGCGGCGACCACACGCTCGGCGAAGAACTGTTCCTCGCCGACCACGACGTACATCGGGCGCAACGCCACCTTCCCCGCGAGGGCGGCTTCGGCTTCCGCGATGGCTTGGTCCGGCGTCATTCGATCGGGTTGTCGCTGGACGACGCCGAGGCGTCAAGCCGTGCTCCTCCTCGGCGCGTTCACGCAAGCCCGCTGCGTCGCCGCGCGAGCCAATGCGCACCCATCGCGAACGCCGCGAGCGCCGTCCATACCCAGGGTGGCACCCAGGCCTCGATGCGCCGCTCGGCAACCACCCGCGTTGCGCGCGGAAGCGGCAACGACGCGACGTCGTCCGCAGTGACCGCAACGCCACCGGTCGCCTTGGCGATCGCCGCCCTGCTCGCAGCCCCGGCGGCGAAGTCCGCGCCCACCCCGGTGCAGGATCACGAACCCGTGGTGGCGTTTGTCGTGTTGGGAGAGGATGGCGTGCAGGTCGCGCGAGCGATCACGAATTCCGGAGTCTGTCCCCAGCTGACGGTCGATGGATCCGTACTGGAGATGAGCCTGCGGGCTGGCCCGTCGACGGATCCCCAGCGGCCGACCGCCTCGATGCCCGAGTTTTCCAAGCCTTCGGCCTTTCCGGTGCGGGTCTGCGAGGCGGCGGTTCCTCGGGGGGTGAAGAGGGCTAGTATTGAAGGTAGAGACCTTCCGCTCGCCCACCGCGAGCTCCGCAGGCTTGTCGTCATCGGCGACACCGGTTGCCGCCTGAAGGCCAAGGATGACGCCTGGCAGGCCTGCAATGACCCCGCTGCCTACCCATTCGCGCGGATTGCAGCCCGGGCCGCGGCCTGGAAGCCCGATGCTGTCGTCCATGTGGGCGACTACCTCTACCGGGAGAACCCCTGCCCCGAAACCCGCCCCGGGTGTTCCGGTTCGCCATGGGGGTACGGATGGGATGCCTGGAACGCCGACTTCTTTGCACCGGCGGGAAAGCTCTTGGAGGCGGCGCCATGGATATTGGTTCGCGGCAATCACGAGAGCTGCGCCCGGGGCGGGCAGGGCTGGTGGCGGCTGATGGACCCTCGCCCCCTCCAGGCCGGACGCGACTGCAGGGTCGCCGCCGACGACGTGGCAGGCGATACCAGCCCGGCCTACTCGGTCCCGCTTGGCGATGGTGCCCAGGTTGTGGTCATGGATCTGTCCCATGCCGGGACTTCAAGACTAGCGGCTGGCGATCCCCACATCGGGGCCTACCAGGACACCTGGCGAGCCCTGTCCAGATTCGCCGGGAAGGCCCGGTTCACCTTTGCCGCCGATCATTACCCCATCTTCGGAGTTGCGGCGAAGGAAGGTCGGGACTCCATTGGCTTCATCGCTGGCAATCCCGCCATTCGACAGGTGTTCGGCGGAATGGATCCCGCCATCTTCCCTGATGGGGTCGACGCCCTGCTGGCAGGCCATATTCACCTGTGGGAACAGGTCGACCTCGGAGGACGCCAGCCCAGCCAGTTCGTCGCGGGATTTTCCGGAACCCAGGAAGACGTTGTCCGGCTTCCACAGCCGCTGCCGCCTTCGGTCACTCCGGCGCCCAATGCTCCAGTCCGTCGATTTGACTCCCTTACGGATGTCTTCGGATTCATGACCCTGGAGCGGACCGGCGCGACCCGCTGGGTTGCAAACGTCTATGCGGTCGACGGCGAACACCTCAGGCGGTGCACGCTCGACAAGCGCCGTTCCCAGTGCGCGTCCATTACGGCTGCACAACGCGGTCGCTGACCCGGGGGAGGTTGCGGGTCCTGGGGTCGAAGTCGAGTGGCCAGCCCGGTCTCAAGGTAGGCGCGGGCTATGGTCTCCAGGGGCGGGCGCGCGTCCCCGGTCGGGGCAAACCCACGCGGCTGGGGGCTTCAACCGAAAGCGGAACCTGACGCACTTGGTCGGGCTCCACCTTTACGACCGCCGTCGTTACTGGGACATTGGTCCATTCATCCCGGAGGGCGCGACATGGCGGCTGGCTTTTCTTCCCTCCTGGGGGCGCTCGCCCTGGCGGCAGCGGCGGGGCCCGGAGGCACGGGCCTGCGGGCCGACGACATCCCCGTGGCGCATACGCCGAAAGTCCCCGGGGGATACGGCAAGACCTTCCCGGAGCCGGTCCTGCGCCGATGCGCCGAACCTCTCGCGGCAGGCGCCCCGGACCTGCGCGGGATCTGGAGGATCGTGGAGGTCAACGGCAAGGCACCCGCCTCGGGCGAGCGCATGCACGGCTATGTGGAGCGGATCGAGCAGTGCGGGAACCGGATCGTCGACATGGGGGGCGGAACCATAGCCGATGCCCGGGCCGACGGGACCGAGGCCAACGCCGTGCACGACGTCTCGGTGCGCGACTTCCGCACCCCCATCGTCGCCATTGCCACCTACGAGGCGGGCGCCTTCATCCTGCGCCCCGTGGGGATGCCCGGGGTTGAGGTGCGCCGCTGGCTGGAGCCCGACGGCCGGATGGGCTGGACCCGGCCCGACCTCGGCCGGATGCGCCTGGAGCGCATCGGCGGGCCGAACGATCCCTATACCCGGGGGGAGTGAGCGCGGGGCGGCGGCCAGCCGCGTCAGGCCGCTTCGGCGGCCTTGAAGGCGGGGCGCGCCTCGAGCCGGTCGGCATAGGTGCCGAGATTGGGGAAGCTGGCGAAGTCCGCGCCGAGGCGCCGGGACATGATGATGGCGTGTCCCGTGATGGTGTCGGCGATGGTGAAGTCGCCAGCGATGTACTCGCGCCCGGCCATGTGGGCCTCGGCGGCTTCCAGCACCCGGTTGAGGAGCTTCACGGCCCGCGCCGCCATCTCCGGGTTGCGGCGGTCGGGGGGCAACAGGACCGTCTCGACCACATAGTTGTTGATCGGCGGCATGATCATGCCCTCGGCATAGTGCAGCCATTGCAGATAAAGGGCGAAGTTGGGGGCGTCCGGGCCAGGGGCCAGGTGCTGGGCGTACTTCGCGCCGAGGTACTGGGCGATCGCGGTACTCTCGGAGATCGTGGTGTCGCCATCGATCAGGGTCGGGACCCGCCCGTTCGGGTTGATCCGGGTGTATTCCGGCCCCCGCATCTCCCTCTGGCCGAGGGTGAAGCGCTCCAGCTCATAGGGCAGGCCGATTTCCTCAAGGAGCCAGACCGTACGCACGGCGCGGGAGTTCGGAGCGAAATAGACCTTCATGGGGATGTCCTTGTCTCGGGGGCACCGATTGAGGGGCTAGGCATATCAGCCCGGACGATGCCGGGGCAACATCCAGAGGGCGACGGGCACAGGCTCACTGCCTCCGCAGGAGGACCCATCCGGCGAGACCGAGGGCGCCGAACACCCCTGCCGCAACCAGCTGGATCGCCAGGAGCGAGAACACCGGCGCGGTCGCCCGGGCCTCGGTATAGGTCAGGGAGGCAAACTTGTTGTCGACGCCTGCGTTCATGGCCGGATCGGTGAAGATGACCAGGAAATCGCGCAGGGATCGGTAGCGGACCAGGGCGGCCCGGTTAAACGCCCTGGGGTTGTCTCCGATCAGCTGCCCCTGGACGCGACCGATGAAGACCGGCAGGGAACCGTGCCTGAGCAAGGCCGGAAGCACGACGCGCGCATAGGCCATGTCCGCCTTACGGGCCTCTGGGCCTGTGGCAAGCTGCTCAAGGTTCAGCATGTAGAATTCACGTCCGTCGTCGAGGGCGATCAGGGTCTCCAGGGTCGTCAGGACCTCGGGATGCCCGGAAACAGACGGGGACGTCCGCACTCGCTCCAGGAAGGCCCTGCCCTCGCTGGGCGTCAGGGCCGGGCCGGAACCGCCATACCAGAGAAGACAGGCCACGTAGGCGAGGCCAACAAGCACCACCCAGCCCAGACGCAGTCTCTGACGGTTGATCATGCGTCATGCTCCCGATGGATCCCCGGCCCGCCCGAGGGCGTAGCCTGACCCTGTGGATGGGCATTTTCCAGACGATAGGCAGGCCTGGGCATCACGGGAAGCGCTGGATGAAGGCGATGACCTCTTCGGCCATTTCGGGACCCGCGTCCTCCTGGCTGAAGTGCCCGGCAGCAAAGACCTTGTGCTCAACCCCCGGCCGCTTCGCACCTGGAATCTGGGAACGGTACATCTCGCCCCGCTCCGAATAGGTGAACGGGCAACGATCCCCCCATAGGGTCAGGAAGGGCATGTCCGATGCGCGCAGGACGTCCCACGCCGCGTCACAGCGCGTCCGTTCGACATCGTCGGCGGTGATCGGCACCAGCAGGGGGAAACGCCGGGACCCCGCCTTGTAACTCTCGTCGGGGAAGGGCGCGTCATAGGCCGCGCGGGCGGCGGAGGAGACCGGGTTCACGCACCATCCCGGAATGATCTTCGAGGGCGCCAGGTCTGCGACAGTCTGGCTGTAGACCCGCCAGGCGAGGAAATAGAAGGATGGCCCACGGGCGATCAGGGCCTGGATTTTCTCCGCATTGATCGTGTCATCCGGGTCCAGGGTCTCACGCCAGTCCATCCCGAAACGCGCCTTCAGCTGGTCCGCAGAGAGGGGAGCCTGGGCGGTCAGTCCGGGTATGGCTGGGCCGCTTGCGGGCAGGGCCGTGTTCGACATCACCGCGCGCGCGAACCTGTCGGGGTTCTCCGCCAAGACCCGGCCGCCGATCAGGCCACCCCAGTCCTGGCCGAAGAGGGTCATTTTCTTCAGGTCGAGCTTGTCGATCAGAGCGCTGACCCAGGCGACATGTCCGCTGTAGGTGTAGCGCTCGGGGTCGATGAATTTATCCGACCGGCCGAAGCCGATCAGGTCGGGGACGATCACCCGATAGCCGGCCTCGACCAGCGGCCCGATCATCTTCCGGTAGAGATAGCCCCACATTGGCTCCCCATGGAGCAGAAGCAGGGTCTCCCGCGCGTCGCTGGGTCCGGCGTCGACATAGGCCATGCGCAGGCCGGGCTCGACTTCGAGGTAGCTGGGCGACCAGGGATAGTCTTCGACAACGGAGAACCGGGCTTCCGGCGTCCGCAGGATCCCCGCTCCGGGCTGGCCTTTGGTCATGGTCGCTCCCTTCCTGCTTAGACTTGGCCTCGGCCAGAGGCCGGCGGCCCCAGGCTGGGAAGTTTTCCGGGTCGTCCGGAGGCAGGTCGATCGAGGCTATGCGGCGACGGGGACGCCGTCCATCGCCAATGGCGGGGCGCCGGCCGGGAGGGCGGAGGCTGACCTACCCTCCCCCGCAGAGCCGGTCCACCAGCAGGGCTTCGAAGGCGGCATAGTCCGTCCAGGCGGCGGCAACGCGCACCGGATCTCCCGCCGGGTCGATGGCGGTGAGGCCATCATCGCGTACGGCCAGGTTCAGGGTCTCCATCTCCAGCCCCGCTTCGGAGAAGGCCAGATAGACGGCGACGGTGTCGAACAGGACGGTCGAGCGGTCACGCCATCGCTCAGGATTGCGGCCGACGGCGGGCAGCCAGAGCCTGTAGGTCTCCAGTACGGCGGCGGCCAGGCTGTCGGGCCGGGCCTGTGCATGGGCGGCGAAGCGGGCGTAGGCCTCGCCGCGCAGGACCACGGAGCCGCAGGTGTCGACGGGGGTGATCGTCTTGTCCCAGTGCGCAGCGAACACCGTCCGCGCCGCCCCGGCGTCGGCCAGGACGTTGTACTCGGGCCGCGGCGGGGAGCCCGGCAGATAGCCAACCCGAACGGCGCCGTGCATGCCCACGAACCGGGCCCGGCCGGCGATGCGCGGCGCCCGCCGAAGCGCCTCTGCGATGTTGGTCAGGGGGCCGATGGCCAGGACCACGGGCGGCTCCGGCGCAGCGTCGATGGCGTCGATCAGGGCCTGGACCCCGTCGGCGTGGACGGTGGGATGGGTCTCAAGCGCCCGGGCGTCGGCCCAGTCACCCTGGGGCCGGCCCTGCATGGCTGGCGGCAGGCGCAAGGGCCCGCCGATCCCCAGGCCGATGGGCACGTCGGTCCGTCCGGCGATGGCCAGGAGCCGGGCGCAGAGCCCGCCGCGGTAGTCGGTCTCGCCGCTGACCGTGGTGACGAGCTTCAGGTCCAGTTCTGGAGACGCGAGCAGCAGGGCCAGGGCCCAGGCGTCGTCGATATCGGTACCGATATCGGTGTCGAGGAGGACGGGTATGGACATCGGAGGCCCTTTGGAGCGCGGCGGGATGGGTCCGGACGTCTAGTGCGCCCGGTTCCTCAGTACCCGGCCGCCCCGGTTTCCCGTGTGCTCGTCATCTTCGACGATGACCGTCCCGTTGCAAATCGTCGCCCGGTAGCCGACCGCCTTCTGGCTCAGATGGGCGGCCCCCCCCGGGAAGTCGTAGAGCATCTGCGGCTGCAGCTCGGCGATCCGGTCCGTGTCGATGACGTTGATGTCCGCCCGCTTGCCGACGGCCAGGACCCCGCGGTCGGTCAGTCCCAGGACCCGCGCCTGCAGGCTGGTCAGCCGGCGCACGGCGGCCTCGAGGGTGAAGCGGCCGGTCTCCCGCACCCAGTGTGACAGGATCAGGGTCGAGAAGGCCGAGTCCATGCTGATGGTGACGTGGGCGCCAGCGTCGCCGAGGCCCGGCAGGGCCCACTCGGAATCGATGACCTCGTCCAGGGCCTCCAGGTCGCGGTTGTGGCTACGGATCAAGAAGAGCGCCCTGCCCTCGCTTTCGACCATGGCGTCGAGCCAGATCTCTGCCGGGGGCTTGCCGGTCTCCTGGCTCCGCGAGAGCAGGCTCTCGCTCTGCGGGGGCATCCAGTCCGGCGACCTGCCGGAGCCGAGGGGGAAGGTCCGGGCCGAGCGTTCCTTGTAGCCGCGCTGTTCCGCAGCGTCGGCGATCAGCCGCGCCCGGAAGCCGGGATCCCGGACCGCAGCGAGCCTCTGGTCGAAGGCCATGGCCTTCATCTGCACCCAGGACTCTCCCGCCGGCAGCAGGTCGAGGAAGATCTCGGCGCTGATACCGGAGATGAAACCGCCCGGGCGCGGCGAGGACAGGCCGACAACATCGGTGCCATCGGCGACCATCTTGGCGACGCAGGAATTGAAGTAGGCGACCGACTGCGAGTTGGCGGCGATCGGCGCGCTCCACAGCAGGCGATGGCAGGCCTTGCCGATCTCGCGGAGAATTTTCATCTCGCCCTGCATCGGGATGGCGTAGTTGGGAATGGTCTGGATCAGGCCGCCCCCCGACTTCACGGCACCGGCGATAGCAAGGAGTTCGTCAAGCCCCGCGGAGGTGCCGGGGATGTCGCGGCCATCGGGCATGGCGTGGCCCTGGAGCCGGTTGACCGAGACGCCAAAGGCCCCCTCGGCGATGGAGCTTCCGACGATCGACGCGATCTGCTCGATCTCCGCCGGCGTCGGCTGGTCGTCGATCGCCCTCTGGCCCATGACATAGAACCGGACAGCGCTGTGACCGACCAGGCCGGCGAGGTTGATGGCCGGGTTCAGGCGATCGATCGAGTCCAGGTATTCGCCATAGGTTTCCCAGTCCCAGGGCAGGCCGCCCAGTATGGTGGCCCGGGGAATGTCCTCGACCGACTCCATCATCTCGGCGAGCAGGGCCCGGTCCGTGGGCCGGCAGGGTGCAAAGGTGACCCCGCAGTTGCCGATCAGGGCGGTGGTGACCCCGTGATAGGTCAGGGGCGCCAGCAGGGGATCCCAGCCGACCTGGGCATCGAGGTGGGTGTGAAGGTCGATGAAGCCGGGCGTGATGGCGCAGCCCCCGGCGTCGATCTCGCGGCGCCCGGCACCCTCGACCTTGCCCATGGCCGCGATGGTGTCGCCCACGATCGCGATGTCGCCGGGTGTGGGCGCCGCCCCGGTGCCGTCCACGAGACGACCGTTCCGGATAACCAGATCGTAGGTCATGGGTCTTCTCCTCCCAGCATGAGCCCCCGTTGGAGATCATGGGGTTACGCTAGGGGAGGTTGTGGTGCCTGACCAGAACATCCTCCGGTTGGCGTCACCCACAGTGACCTCCGTTCCCCCGACCCAGGTCCCAGGAACAGCTACAAATGTTCATGTTTTGTTCTTGCCCATCCTCGGCCTGAGTGGCAGGGTCCCGTCCTAACGCGGAGGTACGCATGCGGCGATATCAAACGGATCCATCCCGGCTCGAAGGCGAGGACCTGGACCGATGGTTCCGGCGTTCACCAGCCCAGGTCCGGGCGGATCGGGAGGCGGCGCGGCAGGGGCGTTACGACGCCTTCTTCGGCGCCCGGGAGAGTACGCCTTCGCCTGACCGGTCGGAGGGTGCAGTTCGCGGGGACCAGACCCCGGTCGCGGAGCCCGGGTCGAACGTCATCCAGTTCGCCTTTCAGCCGCCGGTCCAGGCTTCGCCTTCCGGCATGCGGGTCGCCATGCCTATGGCCGTGGGCCAGCCGCCGTCGGATGCGTCCCAAGGCGGTTTCTTCGATACCCACCGGCCCATACCGAACCCGCTCCTGGGTCCGGCCTACATCACGGACCTTCCCAGTCCCTTGAACCTCGTGACACCCCGGGCGGGGGGTTGGTTCGAGCTCGGGGACGGGCGACTCGTCCGGAACGCCGACGAGGTCGAGCGGCTCTTCGTCGAACAGCAGCTGAGGATGACGGGCGAGGACAAGCCCGAGCCCCCCGCCCAGGTCCGCTCGGTGGACCAGTGGAAGGACGGCACCATCCCGCGGGCGGAACAGGTAGCGGCGGGCCAGCGCGAAATCGAGCCGGCCTGCCACGACAATGGCGGCTGGGAGCGGGATCCGACCTTCTCGAGATACAAGGCCTGGACCCAGGACTACGAGGACCGGATCACCGGGGCGCCCGGTCTCGACTATGTCGTGCGCAATCCGCTGGAGAAGCCAGTCAGGTTCGACGGATGCGCTGTCTGGGACCCCCGCCGCCAACTGCTCGAGGCCAAGGGCCCTGGCTACGAGGCGCTGGACCGAAGGGCCCGAAAATCGACATTCTTGCGGTTCATCTGGAACGGAGTCCGGAACCAGGCCCAGAGACAGGACCGCGCCGCCCGGGGAAGGACCGTTGAGTGGCATGTCGCCGAGCCCGGGGTCGTCCCGACCTTCCGGGAGGTAACAGAGGCCTCCCCCACCGTCCGTGTGTTGCAGACCTCGCCTCGACCGGGCGCCCCCATCCCCAGGAGAAAGTGACCGAGATGATTTCTGATGATCAAAGGCCTTCGCCAGAGGACTCCGATGCCTATGCGGACTGGGTCGAAAGCATGCGCGAAAAGGCCAAACTGAGTTCCGCGGACGAGATCAAACAGCGTCGGGAGGCCGACTTCCCCGAGGCTATCCAGGGGCGGTGGCTCGACGAAATGGACCCAAGCGATGAACTCCTCATACGGGGAAGCGAATTCATCAGGTCCGGCGAGCCATGGCCCTACCTGGACAAGCTATTGCTCACCAACGATGCGGGCAAGATCCACCTCGAGATCATCTTCCCCGAGAACGAGGAAGAAGGATCTTCAACAAGCCTATTCCTGATGGACGATGGCGCGCTTGGGTACGCGACCTGGCACGAAGCCTGCACCTACCTGAGGCCGGACGCCTGATGCAGATCGTGGCCCGTCGGTCGGCCTTGCCTGGACCTACCCGCCAGTGCCAGCTGATTCCATAGCTCGGTGAACTGGAACGAGGCCGAGACCATGGCGTCCACCTGAGCCTTGCCCAAGGCCGTGGTCGCCGCCGAGGGATTGAGCTTGGACCCGGACCCGGTGTCGGTCATCTCGCGGGTCGACGTGGGCTTGCCGGTCGCTTCGGCCTTCCGGCCCTCGGCGAGGCTGGATGAGGGTCGGGGGGAGCGGTCGGGCGCCCATTTGCCGCCCCGCAGCGGTCATGAATTCGCCTTCACGGCCCGGCTTCCTGTCCGCATACCTTGGGTCTGGACGGCTGGATGAGAAGGCCGTCCCTTTTGTTCGAGTGAATTTCAAACCTCATCTCAGACCCCGCCACTGCGGCTGCCGGCCCAGGGCGGGGCAACATTCAGGAAGGATGCGCCGTGGGACTCTCCCTTTCATTCATCGCCAGCCAGGGGCCCGATCCCCTTGAGAGCCTCGGCTTGTCCGCCGACGGCAAGACCCTCAGGGCCGAGCCTCTGCCGCCACCGGCCAGGTTCGTCGCCTTCGAGCTGGGGGGCTGGCGCGTGGTCATGAGCGACGACCATCGCTTTGCCAGCCGCGAACGGATCAGCGCGGCCGCCCAGGGCGGCGTTGCCATCGGCGTCTACATGGAAGAGCATGTCATGGTCAGCGGTGCCTTCGGCGCGAAGGACGGGCAGCTCACCTGGAGCGTCCAGCATGACCCCGAGCAGGGATTGGAGCACCTGGATGTCTGGGGGGAACCGCCCGGCGCCCTGGCGTCCATCCGCGAACGCCTGCTGGCG
>Ga0209598_10004297_pt1 | contig 10502 bp, 10 predicted proteins | sample M_140807_EF_Meta_FD_187317 | JGI IMG/M metagenome (GOLD analysis project Ga0209598, IMG submission 187317) | Freshwater microbial communities from Lake Montjoie, Canada to study carbon cycling - M_140807_EF_MetaG (SPAdes) (version 2) | ecosystem: Environmental > Aquatic > Freshwater > Lake... | reverse complement strand
CTCCGTCGCATTTATCACCGATTGGGTTCCCTACGGACTCACCGCTCCAGTTTTGTTTTCCAAGCCCTCTTGATCACCGGTCTGACCGCTGCCTTTCACTCCGCTATCCTGCAAGTCCTCCTCATCTCCCTTCTCGATCTGACTGGGCCCGCCACAGGCCTCGGCCAAACAGTCCCCATCTGGCAACGATGGACTCTCTTTTCCATTCTCATGTGGTTTGTCTACCTGACCTGGTCCTTCGCCTATCTTTGGTTCAAAGCAGAACTCCTGGTGCAGAAGGAAAAAATCGAGGAGTTGAACGCTAAAGCGGAGGTGCAGAAGATGGAACTCCAGCTCATCCGATTTCAGCTCGATCCCCACTTCCTTTTCAACTCCCTCAACGGCATCGCTGCTGAAATTCCCGCTCACCCAAGAGTCGCCTCCAACATGGTGGATGAGCTGGCCACCTATCTGAAATACTCCCTCGATCACCGGCATGAGCTGATCACGCCTTTGGCTGTTGAGCTCGATGCCACTGCCTCCTATCTCAGAATTCAAAAAGCCCGTTTCGGAACGAAACTACAAACCCGTATCACCGCCCCCAAAACCACGCGAAAGATTCATGTCCCCAGCTTTATTCTTCAACCCATCGTAGAAAATGCCTTCAAATACGGTCCGCGAAAAAGTTCCGCCCGCCTATCTCTCTTCATTACGGCCCAGGTGAAAGCAGGTCATCTAATCCTCCAGATCAAAAATTCCGGCTCCCTTTCCTCTTCCTGTAAAGGGTCGGGCTTGGGACTCGACGCTGTTCGCCGTCGTCTCGCAATCCGTTATCCCAACCGTCACCGCTTCACCCTGACCGAAGACCAGGGCTTCGTCGTGGCCACTCTCGATCTGGAGGGAGAACCATGCTCCGTGTAGTCCTCTGCGACGACGAACGCCTTGCCCTCCAGAGGCTCCGCCAACTCCTCTCTCCTCACCCCGAATATCAAATCGTCGGAGAAGCCAACTCCAAGGAAGCCGCTCTTCGAATCATTCGCAAGGAAAAGCCCGACGCCCTCTTCCTGGATGTCCAGATGCCCGGTGCAACCGGCTTCGATCTCTTGAAAGCCCTCCACCCTCCGCCAAAAACCGTGATGGTTACGGCCTACGCCAAGTATGCGACTCAAGCCTTCGATATCGAGGCCGTTGACTATCTGATCAAACCCGTCAGCCCTCAGCGTTTTGCTCAAGCTCTCCATCGACTTCAAACCGCCTGTTCTAAAAAAAGTCCCTCAAAAAATACTCCTTACTCCATGGACGATAGAATCTGCCTCCAGACACCCCAGCAAACGATTGTCGTTCCCATACGCTCCATCCCCCTGCTGGAGGCAGATGGGGATTTCACCCGCATCCACCTCCCTAAGTCAGCTCCCTTGATGATCTGTCACACGCTCCAAAGTTACGAAAAGATCATGCCCGCCCCCCCCTTTGCAAGGATCGATCGTTTTCACCTGATCAATCTCAACTCCATTGTTCGTCTGGATCGAAAATCCAGAGATACGGCCAATCTGATTCTCGAGGGCGTCCCCCAACCGATTCCCATCGGCCGAGCCGCCCAGATCCGACTCAAAAGCCAACTACCCAAAATCTGAACCCGTCAGACAGACAGAGTGGTTCCCGCCCGCTCGATGCCCTTCACCACCTTCGTTAGCGTTCCCGCCACCCGACCATCCACAAACTCCACCTTTTTCAAACCTTGTGTCAAAGCCGAGGCCGCCGATCGACACTTCGGAATCATCCCCCCGCTGATCACACTCTCCTTCTCCAGCTTTGCCAACTCGCCCGACCGGATCTCCCGAATGAGCGACTTGGGATCCTTGACGTCTTTCATCAGGCCCGGCACGTCGGATAAAAAGATCATCTGCTCCGCTTCTAAGGCCCCCGCCAACGCCGCCGCCGCCACATCCGCATTCAGATTCATCGCCCCCCCATCGTCTCCTTGACCCACCGGACTCACCACCGCTGTCTCTTTTGCCTCCAAGCATCCCTTCACCTCCGCCACTTCGCACCGCTCCACCTCGCCCACCCGTCCCAAATCCACGCCGCCAGCTTTCGGCGCCTTCGTTGCATGAAAAACTTTCCGCCCGCTGATTCCCCGGCTCTTTCCCCCGAACTCATTTAAGCTCCTCACGATCCCGGGATTCACTCTCTGATCTAAAACCTCCTCCACCACAGCCATGGCCGCCTCGTCCGTCACCCGGAATCCTTCGGAAAAGACCGCCTTCAATCCTCTCCTATTCATCTCCCCGCTGATCTCCTTCCCCCCTCCGTGCACCAGCACTACGGGATAACCCTCCTTCGCCAGTCCGGCGATCTCCTGCAAGATTTCCGCCACCTTGGCGGGATCCTCCATGGCACTCCCGCCATACTTCACCACGATCACCCCCGACATCGTTACTCCCCGAGATTGATCCGAACGTACTTTTCCGAAAGATCCGTCGTCAGCATCCGATACTCCCCCTTGCCCAGATTTAAATTCACCTGAATCGCCACCCGCGACCTCCTCGCCGCCGCTTTCAACCGCCCCGGCGGCGTAACCGCCGCCACTCCACCCCGCACCGCCGCCACCCCGTCATAATGAATGTCCACCAACTCTTCCCTCAACCTTGCCCCCGATGCCCCAATCGCCCCCATGATCCTTCCCCAATTCGGATCCCCGCCGGCCCACGAAGTCTTTACCAACGGGGACCTCGCGGTGGCCTCTGCCATGGTCTTGGCATCCCTCTCCGTCGCTGCGCCGCATACCTTCAATTCAATCACCCTCGTCTTCCCTTCGCCGTCCTCCACGATCTTTTTGGCCATCTCCAGCATCAGCTGCTTTAACGCCGCACTGAATTTTCCCAGGTCTGAGTCATAGCTCTTTAACGGAGTGTTGCCTGCGGCACCGTTGGCCAAAACCAACACCGTGTCGTTGGTGCTCATATCCCCATCGATACTAATCCGGTTGAAACTGTGCTCCACCGCATCCGCCGTCAGTCTGACCAACGTCTTCTTGTCCACCGCTGCATCCGTCGTCACCACGCACAGCATCGTCGCCATGTTGGGATGAATCATCCCCGCGCCCTTGGCCATGGCGCCAATTGTCACTCTTCGCCCCCCTAAGGTTAGGCGTACAGCCGCCTCCTTCTTCACCGTGTCGGAAGTCATAATCGCCCGCGCCGCCACCGGGCCGCGATTCGGTGCCAGCTTTTGGGCCAACACCCGAATCCCCCGCACCACCTTGCGGATGGGCAAGGGCACCCCAATCCGACCAGTGGAACACACCAGAATCTCATGCGGCTTGGCCCGCAGGGCATGCGCCGTCTCCGCCGTCATCTTTTTGGCATCCGCGATGCCCCGCACCCCCGTGCAGGCGTTGGCATTCCCGCTATTGAGAATGACGGCCCGCACTTTTCCATTTTTCAAATGCTGCTGACTCACCCGTACCGGACCCGCCTTAACCTGATTCGTTGTGAAAGCTCCCGCTGCATCCGCCGGGAGGATTGAAACCAGCAATGCCATGTCTTTTTCCCGCCCGGGCTTGATCCCGGCATGGATACCGGCCGCCAAAAACCCTTTCGGCGAAGTGACATTCCCCCCACGCACCCAACTGATCGTCTTACTCACCAGTCGAGTCCCTCCCCTTCAGCCATTCCATGCCGGATGTTAAAACACTGTACCGCTTGGCCTGCCGCCCCCTTGCCCAAGTTGTCGATCGCGACCACCACCAAGGCCCGACCCGTCCACTCATCCACCCTCACCGCCAATTCAGCCCCGTGCCGACCCATCACCCGCTTGGTCTCGGGCAAAGCCTCCCCTGTCAAAACCCGCACCGCTGCCTCTTTTTGATAAAACTTCTGATACTCCTTCTCCAAGCTCGCCGTGGTCGTTCCCTTTTTAACTGGGAAGAAAATGGAAGTCAGCATGCCCCGGTTCAACGGAGCCAAATGCGGGATAAAGGAAATTTTGATTCCAGTTCCCGCCACCGCGGAGAGCTCCTGCTCAATCTCCGGCCGATGCCGGTGATGCGGAACCCCGTAGGCTCTCAGGTTCTCGTTGCACTCCGCGAAGAGATATCCCGCCTCCAACTTCTTACCTGCACCGGACACCCCACTGATCGAAGAGATGACGATTCCCTCTTCGATCACCAAACCGGCCTTGAACGCCGGCGCCAATCCAAGGATCGCCGTGGTCGGATAACAACCCGGACACGCGACCAAGTCCGCCTGCTTGATTTTCTCCCGGTGAATTTCCGGCAACCCATAAACCGCTTCGGCCAATCTTCCAGGTGCCGGGTGAACCGCTCCGTACGTCTTCTCATAAAGCTTGCTGTCCTTCAGCCGGAAATCGGCGCTCAGATCAAAGACCCGCTTCCCCATGGTCCGGAGCTCGTTCCCGATCTCTGCCGAAACACCGTGAGGCAGAGCTAAAAAAATAACCTCCGCCTTCTTGGCCACTTCCGCCGGCGAAAGATCCTCAAATCGCATGGCTCCGGCCGCTCCTCCGATCGCCAGCGTCTCCTCAAGCGTCTTACCCTTGAGCTGCCGCGAAGTGATTGCCGTCACCTTCATTCCGGGATGCCGGACGCAAATGCGCACGAGTTCTTCGCCGGTGTAACCGGAAGCACCCAAAATGGCGATGGAAATAGGTGATTTCATGGAAACGGCACAATAAGGCCGTGGGAATAAGGAATTCCACTCCCAACCGGCAAAAAAATGCCGGTCGGTGAACAACTCCAAGGATCAGCGTTTGGAGAATTGGAAGCGCTTGCGGGCGCCGGGCTGACCGGACTTCTTCCGCTCGCGTTTGCGGGGATCACGAGTCAGCAATCCGGCCTTCTTCAAGGGGGACCGCTGTTCCGGCAAAGTCGTGTTCAAAGCCCGGGCAATCGCCAACCGTGCCGCGCCGGCCTGACCGGACAATCCGCCGCCACTGGTCCAGATCCGTACGTCAAACCGCTTGTCCTCCTTGATCGTGACCAAGGGCTTCATCAGCTCGATCCGGGTGGAGGGAATCGGAAAATATTCTTCCAAAGCCCGCCCGTTGACGGTGATGACTCCGGTACCCCGCTTGAGAAAAGCCTGTGCGACGGAGGTCTTCCTCCGGCCCGTTCCGTGATATGCGTCTTTTGCCATAAATCCTTTGTTCCTTAACGAACCGAGATCTTTTCCGGTTGCTGCGCCGTGTGGGGATGCTCGGCACCACCGTACACGAAAAGTTTTTTCAAAATGGTCCGTCCAAGCCGATTATGCATCACCATGCCCTTCACCGCTGACTGGATCAGGAGCTCAGGCCGCCGGGCCCGCCGGGCCTGCACGGTCTCGGATTTGTGCCCACCGATGTAGCCGGAGTAGGACATATAGCTCTTGGCCGTCTCTTTCTTTCCGGTGAACACGGCCTTGGCCGCATTGATCACGATCACATGGTCACCCGTGTCCACGTGAGGAGTGAAAATCGGCTTATTTTTCCCACGGATGATGTCCGCCGCCTTCACAGCCACCCGACCGACCACCTGTTTGTCGGCATCGATCAGATACCACCGACGGGCGACATCCTTGGCTTTGGCAGAAATGGTTCTCATGTAAGCGGAAAAGCATAAAAAAGATCTCCTCCCCCGTCAATTCTCAATTCCTTACCTTCCCTACACTCAACATTTCCCGCACCTATTAGTCTGCAGACTACAGTCTATAGCCTTGCGGATATCTTCATCTCGATTTATCCACCATGCCCCTCGGCCCAGCCTTGCCCCCTTACCTCCCGATCGTATTCTGAAATTTCTATGGGTTACCTCGTCCTCGCTCGCAAATACCGTCCCCGCACCTTTGCGGAACTCGTCGGCCAGGAACACGTCGTCCGCACCCTCTCCAACTCCATTGCCGAGGGCCGCCTCGCCCACGCCTTCCTCTTTGTTGGCCCCCGCGGCATCGGCAAAACCTCCACCGCCCGCATCCTCGCCAAGGCCCTCAACTGCTCCGGCGGCCCCAAGGCCGAATTCAATCCCGACGAGGATATCTGCAAGGAAATCGAGGAGGGCCGCAGCCTGGACGTCCTCGAAATTGACGGCGCCTCCAACCGCGGAATCGGCGAGATCAAGGATCTGCGCGACAGTGTTCCTTACGCCCCCGCGCGCGGGAAATTCAAAATCTACATCATCGATGAGGTCCACATGCTCACCGGCGAAGCCTTCAACGCTCTCCTCAAAACCCTCGAAGAGCCCCCCGCCCACGTAAAGTTCATCTTCGCGACCACCGAGGTCCAGAAACTCCCTGCCACCATTCTTTCCCGCTGCCAGCGTTTCGACCTCCGCCGCATTCCCGACCCCCTGATCGCCAGCCATCTTCGCAAAATCGCCGATACGGAGAAAATCAAGATCGCCGACGAGGCCCTCGTCCTCCTTGCCCGCCAGGCCGAAGGCGGTCTCCGCGACGCCGAATCCGCCCTCGAACAGCTTGTCAGCTTCGCTGGAAAAAATATCACCCTCGACCACGTCCTTGAGGTCTTCGGCCTCGCCGGCCCCATTGAAACCCGTGCCCTCGCCTCGGCCATTCTTGCTGGAGACAGCCAGGGCGCCCTCGCCAAACTGCACGAGTTCCGTACCCGCCACCGCGACCCCGTTCGCGTGGCTCAGGATCTGGCCCGACACTTCCGCAACCTCCTCCTGCTCCAGATCGCTCCCGCCGAGGCCGAGGCCGAACTCGGCAAAGCGGAAAAACAGAACCTCCTCGCCCTCGGCGATCTGCCTGACAAAGCCCACCTACTCTCCCTTCTCGAACAGTTGCTCGAATCCGAGGGCCACCTTCGCCACTCCCTGGCCCGCGAGGTCGCCCTAGAAATTCTCGTCCTCCGCCTCTGCGAACAGCGCGAAAAGGTCAGCCTCGAAACGATCCTAAAGAAACTGGCCGTTCCCGGATCCGAAACCCGCGCGGAAGCCGCCGCATCCCGACCCGCTCCAGCCCCTGCACTAGCGCTGGCTCCTAAAGCCGCCTCCATCCCTGCCCCGTCTCCAGCCAAAACCCCCTTCGCCAAAGGCCCGGCCGCCTCTACTCCTTCCTCCGTCTCCTCCAGCAAAGAAACCTTTCTCAACGATCCTGCCATCAAGGCCGCGTTGAAAGAGTTCGACGCCCGGATCGTCGACCAGAGCTGATTCCGGGCCGCTCCGGATGGCCGATTACCCTCCCGCCGCTCTGCGCCTCGTTGCCGCCCTGCGCAAACTTCCGGGCGTGGGCCCCCGTTCCGCCGAGCGTCTTGCCCTCCACTTACTCTCCGCCGCCCCCGGGGCATCCGAGGATCTTGCCTATGCCGTCAAAGAGGCACGGGCTCAGATCAAACCCTGCCCTGAATGCGGCTTTTTTTCGGAAGACGGCCTCTGTGAAATCTGCCGGGATAAAAACCGCGACTCTTCTCTCCTCTGCGTGGTTGAACATCCCCCCGATGTTTTGAATTTCGAACGCTCAGGCGCTTTTAAAGGCCGATATCATGTTCTTGGCGGCCTTCTTTCTCCCTTGGATGGAATCGGCCCGGAGGAGTTGAAGCTCCCCGGACTCCTCAAAAGGACCGAACAAAACAAAGTGACCGAGGTCATTTTGGGTTTCGGAACCGATGCCCGCGGAGAGACGACCGCCCTCTATCTGGCCAAGGAACTTTCCGCCCTCGGAGTGAAAATTACCCGCTTGGCCACCGGGGTTGCTGCCGGCTCCGGCCTAGAATTCGTCGACTCCATTACCCTCGGCCACGCCCTCTCCCACCGTCGGGAATTGTAACTTCTGTAGGGCCGCGCTCCGCCGCGGCCAAGATATGCGGCACACCCCTAAGGGGAACTCTGACCCCTAGATTCTTCCCTTGGTGCTCGGCACGCCTTTCACCCGACTGTCACGCCGGCACGCCTCCTCCAAAGCCCGAGCCAAGCCTTTGAAGATGGCCTCGATCTGGTGGTGCACGTCCCGACCGTACAAAATCTCCGCATGCAGGTTCATTCCCGCCTGCATCGCCAGAGAACGCAAAAACTCCTCCACCAGCTGGGCCGGAAAATTTCCCGCTCTGCCCTTCTGATTCAATCCCCGCAACTCCAAATAAGGACGTCCGCTCAGGTCGACTGCCACCCGCGCCAAAGTCTCGTCCATCGGGACGTGGGCACACCCGTACCTCCGGATTCCCTCCTTTTTGCCCAACGCCGAGGCGAGAACCTGCCCCAGAACAATACCGACATCCTCCACGGTGTGGTGCAGATCCACATCCAAATCACCCTTGGCCTTCACCTCGAGGTCAAACAGCCCATGACGGCCGAAAAGATTCAGCATGTGATCAAAAAATGGAATCCCTGTCTTCACCTTGGACTGACCCTTGCCGTCCACCACCAGCTTGACGGAAATCTCCGTCTCACTCGTTTTGCGGAACTTCTTGGCCTGCCGTTTTCCCTTGGTGCTCATCGGACACGAGTCTCCACCGAATCTGCGTGGGCGTCGAGTCGCTCCAGCCGGGCCAAAGCACTCGCTGCCCGGACCGACTTTCTCACCGCGGCCGCCCCATATTCCACCACGCTGACCCGTTTCACAAAATCCTCTACTCGCAGTCCGGCAAACGTCCGCCCCGCCCCACCCGTCGGCAGGGTGTGACTCGGTCCCGCCACGTAGTCTCCCAGCGCAACCGCCGAGTAGTTCCCCACGAAGACAGCTCCGGCACACCGTATCTTCTCCGCGATCTTCTTGGCCCCGCGACACTGCAGCGAAAGATGTTCCGGCGCGATTGCCTCGGCCAGTTCCACCGACTGTCGCAAATCTGATGTCCTCACCAAAACGGCTCCACTTTTCAAAACCCCCCTCAGGTACTGGGCCCGGGACTGTCGTGAGCTTTGATTCAAGACCTCGGCCAATACCTGTCCCAAAATCTTCATCGATGGGGTCAGGAGAAAAATCTGACTCCCCGGCCCGTGCTCCGCTTGCGCCACCAGATCCGCCGCCACCCATTCCGGGCGACATGTTTCATCCGCGATGACCGCAATCTCGCTCGGCCCCGGCAAAAGATCGATCCCCACCGCACCAAAAACCTGCCGTTTAGCCTCCACCACCCAGGCACTGCCCGGCCCACAGATCTTTTCGACCGGCCGAATGCTTTCCGTGCCGAACGCCATCGCCGCCACCGCCTGGGCCCCGCCCACCTGATAAATCTCAGTCGCCCCCGCCTTTTGCAAAGCCCAACCTAGCACCGGATTCACCGGACCCGGAGTGCAGGCCACAATCTCCTTGACCCCTGCCACCCGGGCCAAGACCACGGTCATCAAAGCCGTCGAAACCAGCGGAGCCGTTCCTCCGGGTACATACACCCCCACCCGCCCCAGAGCTGGAAAGTTCTCTCCCGTCACCGCCCCTTCTCGGTTTCTCTTTCTCCAAGCTTTCGGCCGGGTGGCCTGAGCAAACTCGGCGATGTTCTTTTCCGCCAAAGCCAGAGCTCGCTTAATCTCCGCACTCGGGGCACGGAATTTTCCACGCACCCGAAGGTTGGCCTTTTTGATTTTTTTTACCGCGAATCGGTTGTGAATACGCACGAGGGCCGTATCTCCCCCTTTACGGACTTCGGCCAATATCCGCTCTACCGCACGACGCACTTTCCGGTCGGGTTCGGGACGGCGGGTCAGCTGCGGAAGAATCCACCGTTCGTTAATTTTTCCGCGAGCGTCGAGAATCTTCATCCTACTCCCATTCAATCGTCGCCGGCGGTTTGGAGCTGACATCCAGCACGACCCGGTTGATTCCCTTCACTTCATTGCAGATCCGGTTGGAGATCTTTCCCAAAAGATCCCCAGGCAGCCGCACCCAGTCGGCCGTCATCCCATCCTTACTCTCCACCGCCCGGATCGCGATGGCGTTGTCGTAGGTTCGTTCGTCGCCCATCACTCCGACACTGCGGCAGGGAAGCAGAACCGCAAAGCTCTGCCAGATCCGGTAATACCATCCTGAGGCTTTCATCTCCTCAACCACAATCGCATCCGCCTCCCGCAGAATCGACAACTTCCTCTCCTCGATCGCGCCTAGGCAACGCACCGCCAGTCCCGGCCCGGGGAACGGCTGTCTCCACACCATCTCCTTCGGCAATCCCATCACCTCCCCCACTTTCCGCACCTCGTCCTTGAAGAGTTGTCGCAAAGGCTCCACCAACCCCAGCTTCATCCGCTTCGGCAATCCGCCGACATTGTGATGGCTTTTAATCAGGGCCGCCGGATTCCCGGCAATCGGCACGCTTTCAATCACGTCGGGATAAAGCGTCCCTTGGGCCAAAAACTCCGCACCCTTCCCCACTTTCTTGGCCGCCTCGTTGAACACGTGAATAAATTCCCGCCCGATGATCTTCCGTTTTCTCTCCGGATCCGCCACACCACGCAACCGCTTCAGAAATCTCTTTCGGGCATCGATCACCGTCAGGTTGAAATGCCGGTGTTTACCAAATATCCGTTTCACGCTCTCCACCTCATCCTTTCGCAGGAGCCCGTTATCGACAAAGATGCAGCG
>Ga0209598_10004292_pt1 | contig 10507 bp, 8 predicted proteins | sample M_140807_EF_Meta_FD_187317 | JGI IMG/M metagenome (GOLD analysis project Ga0209598, IMG submission 187317) | Freshwater microbial communities from Lake Montjoie, Canada to study carbon cycling - M_140807_EF_MetaG (SPAdes) (version 2) | ecosystem: Environmental > Aquatic > Freshwater > Lake... | reverse complement strand
GGAATTCTCGGCTTTGTTGTCGCTTTGCTTCTCTCTGTCATGATTCATGAGTTTGGCCATTACCTCACGGCCAAACGCTATGGAATGAAGGTCAGTGAGTTCTTTCTGGGCTTCGGTTCACGGATTTGGTCAACCCAGCGTGGTGAAACTGAGTTTGGGCTCAAGGCGATTCCTGCCGGTGGATATTGCAAGATTGAAGGTATGTCTCCTGGTGATGCAATGCCCGAAGGCGAAGAGTCACGGGCTTTCTATACTGCAAAGTCTTCACACAAGTTAATTGTGCTTGGCGCTGGTTCTTTTCTTCATTTTGTTATTGGCTACATTCTTCTCTTTGTTCTATTTGCTGGCGTGGGTACTAATCAACTACTTCCAACTATTAATGAAGTGGTCAAAGGATCAGCTGCGCAATCTGCAGGTATTCTCGCAGGAGATGAAGTACTGGCAATTAATGGCAAGCAAATTGAGAATTGGTATAAGGATGTGCAAATAATCCGCAACTCCAATGGCGCTCCTCTGACTTTATTGATTGAGCGTGGTGGAGAACAAGTCACAATCACTGCTTCGGCTAAGCTGGAAACTATTGATGGCACAGAGCGCTTTGTGCTTGGAATCATTAATGATGTCGGGCTTAAGCGCTCTGACCTTGTTACTTCTATAAAGAACGCAGGGATTGTTACCAAAGATTTCTTAGTACAAAGTGTTAAGTCACTCATAAAGCTTCCTTCAAAGATCCCTGCTTTATGGGGGCAGACTGTGGGTGGAGAAACCCGTGATCCCAATGGTTTAGTGGGTGTTGTTGGTGTTGCACGAGTGTCCGGACAAGCTGTTGGAAGTGATGCGTTATCAATCACTGAACGTCTATCAACTTTTATTTTAATTATTGCTAGCTTAAATATCTTCGTTGGTTTATTTAATCTCTTGCCGATATTGCCTCTCGATGGTGGCCATATGGCAGTTGCTATAGCCGACGAACTTCGTGCATTCATTGCACGCCTTCGTGGCCGAGCACGCCCGGCAGCAATCGATGTGACTTTGCTGACCCCAATAACCATGGTGGTCTTCGTAATACTGGCAGCCCTTACGGTTTTGCTCCTGATTGCAGACATCGTCAATCCAGTAGTACTTAATCTTTAGCACAACCCGCATTCTTACGGCACAATAGCGACATGGTTGATTTAGGAATTCCAAGCGCACCCCCTCCAACGTTGAGCCCGCGTCGAAAGACGCGGCAGATGATGGTGGGCAAAGTTGGCGTTGGAAGTGATTCACCAGTGAGTGTGCAGTCGATGTGCACCACTCTTACAGCAGATGTGAATGCAACATTGCAGCAAATTGCAGAATTAACCGCCTCAGGATGTCAGATTGTTCGCGTGGCAGTTCCAAGCCAAGATGATGCTGATGCCTTGGCACAGATTGCTAAGAAGTCCCAGATTCCAGTCATTGCAGATATTCACTTTCAACCTAAATATATTTTTGCAGCAATTGATGCCGGTTGCGCCGCAGTTCGAGTCAACCCTGGCAACATCAAGCAATTTGACGACAAAGTAAAAGAGGTTGCCAAAGCTGCAGGAGATGCTGGAATTCCAATTCGCATTGGAGTTAACGCTGGCTCATTAGATCCGCGTCTTCTTGCTAAGTATGGAAAAGCAACACCTGAGGCTTTAGCAGAGTCTGCTCTTTGGGAAGCATCGCTATTTGAAGAACATGGTTTTTCAGATATTAAAATCTCGGTTAAGCACCATGACCCAGTAACGATGGTCAATGCCTATCGCATCCTTGCTGCAAAGTGTGACTATCCATTGCACTTAGGTGTTACAGAGGCTGGACCACTTTTCCAAGGAACAATTAAGTCAACAACTGCATTTGGAATTTTGTTAGCAGAGGGTATCGGCGACACCATCCGTGTTTCCCTTTCAGCCCCACCAGTTGAAGAAGTGAAGGTTGGAATTTCAATTCTAGAATCACTCAATCTTCGTCAACGCAAACTAGAAATTGTTTCCTGTCCTTCATGTGGCCGTGCACAAGTTGATGTTTATTCATTGGCCGAAAAGGTTCAAGCAGGATTAGAGGGAATGACAGTTCCCTTGCGCGTTGCTGTTATGGGCTGTGTTGTTAATGGCCCAGGAGAGGCACGTGAAGCAGATCTTGGAGTTGCATCAGGAAACGGCAAGGGCCAGATATTTGTTAAGGGCCAAGTTATTAAAACTGTTCCAGAAGCCCAAATCGTTGAAACTTTAATTGAAGAAGCGATGCGATTAGCCGAAGAAATGGAAGCCGCTGGCGTTGCTTCAGGGCAACCCTCTGTTGATGTTCGGTAGGCTCAATCCATGTTGAAGATGTCTACGCTCTTTTTGCGTACATTGCGCGATGACCCAGCAGATGCGGAAGTTGCCAGCCATCGCTTATTAGTCAGAGCGGGATATATTCGCCGAATTGCAGCTGGTATTTATTCCTGGCTACCACTGGGAGTTATCACTCTTCGTAACGTTGAAAACGTTATTCGCCAAGAGATGGACCAAGCCGGATTTCAAGAAGTTCATTTCCCAGCACTTTTGCCACGTGAGGCATATGAGACAACAAATCGTTGGGAAGAGTACGGACCATCTCTATTTCGTCTTCAAGATCGTCGGGGCGCAGATTATTTACTAGGACCAACACACGAAGAGATGTTTACCTTGATGGTTAAAGGTGAATATTCATCCTATAAAGATCTGCCACTTTCGATCTATCAAATCCAAACTAAGTATCGCGATGAGGCGCGCCCTCGCAGTGGAATCATCCGCGGGCGTGAGTTTGTAATGAAGGATTCTTATTCATTTGATATCGATGATGCAGGCTTAGAAACTTCCTACCAAAAGCACCGTGAGGCATATGTCAGTTGCTTTAACCGCTTAGGAATGAAATACAACATTGTTAAGGCTGTCTCTGGAGCCATGGGTGGATCTAAATCTGAGGAGTTCTTAGCTCCATGTCCAACTGGTGAAGACACATATGTTCTGTGTCCTAAGTGCGGTTTTGCGGCAAATGTTGAAGCGATGGTTACTAAGGTTCCAGCCGGAGATGCCTCAGGCACACCAGCACTTGAAGTGTTGAACACACCAAACACACCAACTATTGATTCACTTGTCGATCTTATGAACGCACAATTTGGTGGGGGATTTAGCGCAGCTGATACTCTGAAAAATATTATGTTGATGGCCGATGGAAAGCCACTAGCTATTTTGGTTCCAGGTGATCGTGAAGTTGATCTGAAGCGCCTGCAAGAAAATCTTGGTGGCGTTCATGAACTTCGAGTATTTGAAGAAGCTGACTTTGCTAAGCACCCTTCACTTGTTAAGGGATATATCGGACCACGGGATGTGGCTAAATCTGGAATTAAGGTTCTCGCTGATCCGCGCGTAGCACCAGGAACTTCATGGATTAGCGGTGCCAATAAGAAGGACCATCACGCACGCTATGTTGTTAATGGCCGTGACTTCACTCCTGATGCATACGTTGAAGCAGCTGAAGTCCGCGCAGGAGACAACTGTCCTGAGTGCAACACTGAAATCATTATTGATCGCGCTATTGAAATCGGTCATATTTTCCAACTTGGTCGCAAGTATGCAGAGGCGCTTAGCCTTACGGTCCTAGATCACAACGGTAAATCCCAAGTAGTAACTATGGGTTCTTACGGTATTGGTGTTTCACGCGCCGTTGCAGCTATTGCAGAACAAACCAGCGATGAGATTGGACTTAATTGGCCAGCAGAAATCGCTCCAGCCAAAGTGCATATCGTTGCCACAGGTAAAGAAGACCTGCCATTTGATACCGCCCTTGAAATTGGCCACAAGCTAGAAGCTGCGGGCATTTCAGTGATGCTCGATGATCGCCGCGATGCAAGTGCAGGCGTGAAGTTCAAGGACGCTGAGTTGATAGGTAATCCAATTATTGTGGTGATTGGTAAAGCGCTAGCTGAAGGCAAAGTCGAAGTCCGTGTTCGCAAGACCGGGGATAAGAGTGAAGTTGTTGTTGCAGATGTAGTGTCAACAATTACCAAGTTACTAGCCTAGAAAAATGTTTGCTGACTTAACCCTTGCTACTGGGCTCTTTCTCATCTCTGCTTCCTTTTTTGCAGGATTTGTTGATTCAATCGCAGGTGGTGGGGGATTAATCCAACTCCCAGCATTACTCATTGGTTTGCCTAAAACAGATACAGTCACCGTTCTTGGAACAAATAAATTGGGCTCAGTCTTTGGAACTACAACAGCTGCCGCTCTTTATCGCAGGCAAATCAAGCCTGACTTAAGAGTTGTCGCAGCGATGGCGTTACCAGCATTTATTGGTTCAGCTGCTGGGGCATCGCTCGCCTCACGCATTCCAACGCAATCTATGCGTCCAATTGTTTTGGTGCTTCTTATCGTTGTCGCCATATATACATGGCTAAAACCAGATTTAGGAAAAATTGAGTTACTGCGCCACGCACCAAAGCGGCGAATCCAGATATCAATTGCAGCTGGAGTAATCATCGGTTTCTATGATGGAATCTTTGGACCTGGCACAGGTTCATTTCTAATGTTGATCTTGGTGGTGTCTCTGGGATATGCCTTCATCACAGCTTCTGCGATCGCTAAAGTTGTAAATGTGTCAACAAATGTTGGAGCCATCGTAATTTTTGGTTTAAATGGCGCGATCATTTGGCAGCTGGGATTAATCCTGGGGGCAGCAAATGTCACGGGTGCCATTTTTGGTTCACGATTAGCAATTAAAGGTGGCTCAACCCTGGTCCGCAAGGTTTTCCTGATTGTCACGCTGGCTTTAATCGTGAAAGTGGGAATTGATACTTTCGCATCTTTCTAGTTACACTTAACCCACAACTTAATAAGAAAGTAGAAACACTCATGGCGCTCAAGGATTCACTGACCGAACTTCTCACCCCAGCTGTTGAAAACGCGGGATTTTTCTTAGAAGAAGTTCACATACAAAAAGCCGGTAATCACAGCACGCTTATCTGTGTTGTTGATGGCTTAAAACCTTTAAATATGGATGAAGTTACATCGGTTTCGCGCGTGATCTCAGAGCTTTTAGATAATGAAGCAACATTGGGAGATAACCCCTTTACATTAGAAGTTACTTCACCTGGTGTTGATCGCCCACTTACTTTGCCTCGTCACTGGAGTAAAAACCTCACTCGATTAATCAAGATAACGCTTAACGATGGAGCCGTTCTTACGGCCAGACTCGGTGAATTTAACGACACTCATGCCCAGTTAGTTGAAAACATTAAAGGACGCATGAAAAACCATGAGATTGCCTTTGCCGATATCAAACGCGCGGTAGTTGAAATTGAATTTAATCGAAAGGATGACAACTAATGCATGTTGAGATGTCAGCCTTGGTAGAGCTCACCAATGAAAAAGGCATTCCATTAGAGCAGTTGATTCAAGCAATTGAGGTCGGAGTTCTTACTGCTTATAACCAGACCGACGAAGCTAAGCGTCATGCCCATGCTGTGCTAGATCGTGAGTCAGGTGAGATTCAAATATTGATTCCACAGTTCAACGAAATCGGCGAGAAAATCGGTGATGAGCAAGATATGCCTGCGGGTTTCTCACGTGTTGCTACATCAACTGCCCGACAAGTAATCAAGATGAAGATGCGTGAAACAAATGACGCATCAATCGTTGCCGAGTTCACAGCAAATGTTGGAGATGTAATTTCTGGTGTTGTTCAGCAAGGACGCGATCCAAAAATGATTCTTGTGAACCTGGGCCGATTTGAGGGAAGAATTCCGCCACAGGAACAAGTACCGGGTGAGCTATATAACCACGGAGATCGCATTAAGTGCTTTGTTGTTGAAGTAAAACAAGGTTTAAAAGGACCAGAGATCATGTTGTCTCGCAGCCACCCAGCACTTGTTAAGCAGTTATTTGCACTAGAAGTTCCTGAAATTAATGATCGCATCGTTGAAATCATGGCAGTTGCGCGCGAAGCAGGTCATCGCACCAAGATTGCAGTTCGCTCACACCGAGCTGGTGTGAGTCCTAAAGGTTCATTAATTGGACCCATGGGTGCACGTGCTCGCGCAGTGATGGATGAATTACATGGAGAGAAAATCGATATTGTGGATTGGTCGGAGGATCCTGCAACATTTGTCGGACACTCGCTTGCACCGGCCAAAGTTGCATCTGTGCAAATCACTGACCTTGCTGGACGCTCTGCCAAGGTGATTGTGCCTGATTACCAACTCTCACTTGCCATTGGAAAAGATGGGCAAAATGCCCGCTTAGCGGCCCGCTTAACTGGCTGGCGAATCGATATTCACCCAGACAATCCGATTGAGGCCTAAGGGCATTATGTAAAGGGGCCTCGGGTTCGATACCATAGGGCATTGCTTAAACCGAAGAAATGGATAAGAAAGATATGAAACTCAAATGAGCTCGCTAGAACTATGAGGTCGTACAACTAGGGCTTGCATGTGAAGTTTCATGCGGGCCAAGACAGGGGAAAAAGTGTCAAAGGTCCGCGTACACGAGTTAGCAAAGCAACTCGGTATGGAGAGCAAGGTCGTCCTTGCAAAGCTCCAAGAAATGGGCGAATTCGTCCGATCAGCATCATCGACAGTAGAAGCGCCAGTTGTGCGCAAGCTCATCGAGATGTATCCCGATGCAAAACCTGCAGAGGAAAAAAAGCCTGTCAAAAAGGCTGCAGCTAAAAAAGCCGCTGCAAAACCTAAAAGTGAAGTAAGTGCTGAGGAAGCTGCAGAGTTAGCTGCAGAACTTGGTGTTGATATTAATGCGCTCAAGGCCCAGCAAGAACGAGTTGAAGCAGCAAAGGCAGAATCTGCAAAGACACATGCAGCAGAAGTCGTCGCTGAAGAAAAATCTGCACTTCCAAAACCTGCACCACGTCCAGGCAATAATCCATTTTCAACTGGTGGCGGAGTTCCACGCCCACCACGTCCAGGTAATAATCCATTTTCAACTGGTGGCACAACACCACGTCCACCACAACGGCCAAGTGGAGCACCACAACGTCCAAGTGGTGCGCCACAACGACCTGGAATGTCTGGGCCACGTCCAGGTTCAGTTCGTCCAGGATTTGCTGCACGTCCACCAGGGGCACGTCCACCAGCAGGTGCTGGTTTTCCTCCACGTACTGGAGCTCCTTCAACTGGTGCACCAGTATCTCCATATAAATCAAATGCAGGTGGAGCACCAGCAGGTGGTCCACAACGTCCAGGTGGCGGTCGTCCACCACAACGTGGCGGTGCAGGCGGAGCATTTGGTAAAAATGCGAGCAAGAAATCAGGACGTAAATCTAAATCTAGAAAAGCATTGCGCGATGAATTCGACAATATGCAGGCACCACAACTGGGTGGAGCAGTTGTTCCACACGGTGATGGCAAGACTCCTATTCGTATGCGTCGCGGTGCCTCATTGGCAGATTTCGCCGACAAGATCAATGCAGATCCAGCAGCATTAGTTGCAGCGCTCTTTCACTTAGGTGAGATGGTTACAGCAACCCAGTCTGTGGATGCTGATACTTTTGAAATTCTTGGTGTTCAACTTGGGTATGACATTCAAATTGTCAGCCCAGAAGATGAAGATCGTGAACTCCTGCAAGGCTTTGATATTGACTTAAGTGATGAACTCAGTGATATCGATCCTGATATGTTGGTTGCACGTCCTCCAGTTGTGACCGTTATGGGTCACGTTGACCACGGTAAAACTTCACTTTTGGATGCAGTGCGAAAGAGTGAAGTAATGAAGTCAGAGGCTGGAGGAATTACTCAGCACATTGGTGCCTACCAAATTCACCATGATCACGCTGGTATTAATCGCGCTATTACATTTATTGACACACCAGGTCATGAGGCTTTCACAGCAATGCGTGCTCGTGGTGCCAAGGTAACTGACATTGCAGTTCTGGTAGTTGCTGCAGATGATGGAATCATGCCTCAGACAATTGAAGCGTTAAACCACGCTCAAGCAGCTGATGTTCCGATCGTTGTGGCCGTTAACAAGATGGATAAAGAGGGTGCGAACCCAGACAAGGTCCGTCAGCAATTAACTGAGTACAACTTGATCGCAGAAGAGTACGGCGGAGAAACAATCTTCGTAAATGTCTCTGCTAAATCAGGTCAAGGTGTCCAAGATTTGATTGAGTCAATTCTTTTGACCGCCGATGCAGCTATTGATCTACGCGCTGTTGCAGATGATTCTGCTCGTGGTGTTGCCATTGAAGCTCACCTTGATCGTGGCCGTGGCCCAGTTACAACAGTCCTTGTTCAACGTGGAACTCTAAGAATTGGTGATGCAATTGTTGCCGGTGGTGCTTTTGGTCGCGTCCGTGCGATGTTGGATGAGAATGGTGATGCAGTTGAAACAGCTGGTCCATCACGTCCAGTCCAGGTTCTTGGTTTCACATCTGTTCCAAGTGCGGGAGATACATTCTTAGTTGCCGATGAAGATCGCACAGCTCGTCAGATCGCTGAAAAGCGCCAAGCTGCAGAGCGAAATGCACAACTTGCTAAGGCACGTAAGAAGGTCTCACTTGAAGACTTTATGGAGCAGTCCAAGATCACAACTCTTAATCTGATTCTTAAGGGTGACGTAAGTGGATCTGTGGAAGCTCTAGAAGAGGCCTTGATACAGCTAGATGTTGGCGCAGAAGTTGATCTTCGCGTTATTCACCGCGGTGTTGGTGCAATCACTAAGAGTGATATCACGTTGGCATCTGCATCTACTGCAGTAGTGATTGGCTTTAACGTTAAGCCAGAACCACAGACTGCAATCTTTGCTGATCAAGAAGGCGTTGAAGTTCGCTTCTACTCAGTTATCTATCAAGCAATTGAAGAGATTGAGCTCTCCCTTAAGGGTCTGCTCAAGCCAATCTATGAAGAAGTCATTGTTGGTAACGCTGAAGTTCGTGAGATCTTCAAATCTTCTAAGGCTGGAAACATTGCTGGTTCTCTTGTTAAGGATGGCTCTATCCGACGTAATGCAAAGGCACGTATTTTGCGTGGTGAAACCCTGATCCTTGATGACCTCACAATCGATTCACTCAAGCGCTTTAAAGATGATGCAAATGAGGTCAAAGAAGGCTTCGAGTGCGGAATTGGTCTTGGCAATATGAAAGATCTTCAAATTGGCGACACCATTCAAGTCTTTGAGATGCGCGAGAAAAAGCGGGTATAACAATGTCACCATCACATCGCAGCCAAAAGGTTGCAGACCGTGTCAAAGTAATAGTGGCCCAGCTGCTTGAGACAAAGATCAAAGATCCACGTCTTGGCTTTGTCACCGTTACAGATGCACGCGTAACGGGAGATCTACAACAAGCCTCAATTTTCTATACCGTGCTGGGAGATATCGACCAACGTGCAGCAACAATTGCGGCGTTAGAGAGCGCTAACGGCGCAATCAGATCAGCGTTGGGGCGTGAACTGGGTTTGCGTATCACGCCAACACTTGCCTTCTTTGAAGATGGTTTGCCAGAGAGTGCTAAAGCACTTGATTCATTGCTTTCAAAAGTACATGAGTTAGATGCTGAAGTTGCTGCTCTTCGCGCTAATGCAACATATGCCGGGGGAGAAGATCCATATAAAGCCCCTCGTGTTATTGACGAGGACTAATCATCGAGCACGGATTTCTGGTTATAGATAAAGAACCAGGTATGACAAGCCACGATGTTGTTGCTATTGCACGACGTGCACTTGGTACACGCAAGGTTGGCCATGCCGGCACATTAGATCCAATGGCCACAGGTATCTTGGTTTTAGGTTTTAATAACGGCACACGTTTGCTTCAATACATCACCAATGGCAACAAAAGCTATCAAGCCACAGTGGTTCTAGGTGCCGCAACCGTCACAGATGATGTTGAAGGTGAAGTCGTTTCACGTGGTGATGTCTCAGCAATTACTGATTCTCAAATTGAAGCAGAGCTAGTGAAAATGCGCGGCACGATTATGCAACGTCCAAGTTCGGTATCGGCTGTGAAAGTTGATGGTGAACGTGCCTATGATCGAGTCAGAGCTGGGGAAAGCGTTGAACTTGCTTCCCGTGAAGTTACGATTTCACAGTTAGATATCAAAGAGATACGCCGTATTGAAAACGCGATTGAAGTTGATATTGAGGTGACCTGTTCTGCTGGAACATTTATTCGAGCCATTGCCCGAGATTGTGGTGATGCACTCGCAGTAGGCGGGCACCTCAATGCACTGCGCCGCACAAGAGTTGCTGGCTTTGGTTTTGATAAGGCCATCTCGCTAACATCGCTTAAGGCGGGGGAGTTTGCAGCGTTGCCGTTAGTTGATGTTGCGCGAAGCACATTTAGCGCACGTGAGCTTGCACTTGAGGAAGTCAATGAACTTTCCTTTGGACGTCCATTGAGCGCAAATCCAGATAAAGCGATCTACGCAGCGATTTGCGGTGAAGAGCTCATTGCTTTGCTGTGTAACAAGGATGACCTAGCCAAACCAATCGCTGTATTCGCGGCCGCTAACTAGGTCTGAGACAATAGAA
>Ga0209598_10004280_pt1 | contig 10524 bp, 8 predicted proteins | sample M_140807_EF_Meta_FD_187317 | JGI IMG/M metagenome (GOLD analysis project Ga0209598, IMG submission 187317) | Freshwater microbial communities from Lake Montjoie, Canada to study carbon cycling - M_140807_EF_MetaG (SPAdes) (version 2) | ecosystem: Environmental > Aquatic > Freshwater > Lake... | reverse complement strand
TACCTATTTTTGTTGTTCCAGCTATATTGAAGTTTTTTACAAATTTGTTTTCGTTTTTTATTACTTTTCTAGCCTCCTCTTTGTCAAATTCCCAGCCTTTTTCCAGGTATTCATCCAGAAGGGCATCAATCGCGTCCGAAACAGCTTCACGGACGGCCTCACCCCGGGTGGTTCCCGTTCCCATTCCAAATTTGAGGCTTGAAACCTGATCATCATAAATTGTCGTCCCAACCAAGGCGGTTCCAACAAAAATGGTGAGGGGAACCAAATGGGATGACACGACAAAGTTCCTTAAAATTTGAAGAAATTTTCAACAGGGTTCGTATAGCTGCCAACAATACGAGCCTACCTTGTTAGGAAGATTTTGTCAAGCGTTGTACTTTCAGGCAATAAATAGTTTTGAAACCTTTCAAGGCAAGGCAAATTCCACTAAATGATTATTTATAGTTATGAAACCTGTCGAATCATAAAAAACGGTTACCTGCTTGGGGCTTTGGCGCACCATTTCAACAAATTGAGTTCCTCCGATGCTCATCCGTTTTTCGCCGTTTTTGCTTCTTGTGGGGGTTTTGGGTGCGTTTGCTTCCGATTTTCCTCCACTCAAAAACACCGAAAAAGGGGGAAGCGCTCCCCCAATGAGCGCGACCGAGGCGGCCGCCAGGATGAAGGTTCCCCCGGGATTTCGGGTCGATGTCTTTGCCTCGGAACCGGCGGTGCAAAATCCGATCGCCATGGCGTGGGATGGTCGTGGGCGGATGTGGGTCGCTGAAAACTATACCTATGCCGAGCGTACCCAAAGGTTTGACCTCTCCATGCGCGATCGTGTCCTGATCCTTGAGGACGCGGATAACGATGGCAAAGCCGAATCGCGAAAAGTGTTCACCGACCAGGTCCAGATGCTCACCAGTGTCGAGATCGGCAACGGAGGCGTGTGGCTTATGTGTCCGCCTCGGCTATTGTTCGTTCCCGATGCCAATGGCGATGATGTTCCCGATGGTCCGGCGGAAACGGTCCTTGACGGATTCACCGTCGCCAAGGAAAGTCATCACAACTTTGCCAATGGCCTTCGCTGGGGACCTGATGGTTGGCTATATGGCCGCTGCGGGCACTCGTGTCCTGGAAACATAGGCGTCCCGGGAACCCCGGACGAAAAGCGGGTACCCATTCGGGGTGGCATCTGGCGCTTTCATCCCAAGCGCAAAACTTTCGAGGTCCTTACCCATGGAACAACCAATCCCTGGGGGCACGATTGGGATGTGAAAGGCGAACTCTTTTTCATCAACACGGTCAATGGTCACCTTTGGCATGTGATGCCCGGGGCGCATCTGCGTGAACCCTCGGGAGTCAGCATCAATCCCGGTGTATACGAGAGATTGGATACGATTGCCGATCATTACCATTTCGACACCAAAAGCGGCTGGATCAACAGCCGCGATGGCAAAGCCAACGATTTCGGAGGCGGTCACGCCCATTGTGGAATGATGATCTATCAGGGGACCCAGTTCCCCGAGGTCTATCGCAACAAGCTCTTTACGCTCAACCTCCATGGGCGCCGCGCCAATGTCGAACGACTCGATCGATTGGGCGCCGGATTTGTGGGGCGTCACGAGCCCGATGTCTTTCTCAGCGCGGATCCCTGGTTTCGGGGAATGGAGATCTCCACAGGGCCCGAAGGCAGCGCGTATGTCCTTGACTGGAGCGACATGGGGGAGTGCCACGAATCGACAGGCGTTCACCGGACCAGCGGGCGTATTTACAAGATCTCTTATGGGTCTGGGACAACTTTGTCGAAACCAACACTCCCCATGATCACCCCAAGGTGTATGGTGGGGGAGGGACATCTTCCCAAGCTTTGGAACGAGTACCAAAACGGAAAGACCACGCCGCAATCGCTGCGGGCCATGCTTGAAGATCCCGACGAATCGGTGCGGGTCTGGGCAATCCGGCTTTTAACCGATTTTTGGCCTCTGGATACGCTTATGGGGCAGCTCAAGGGTTCCATATATCCGGAAGATCACGAAACCTTTGCCGCGCTGTTGCGCATGGCGGAAAAGGACAAAGCGGGTTTGGTGCAATTGGCGCTTGCCTCGACCTTGCAACGATTGCCTCTTTCCCAAAGGGGGGAGTTGGCCGCCCGACTGGTAACCCATCAGGAATTTGCGAAAGATGCAAATCTTCCGCTTATGGTTTGGTTTGGCCTGATCCCCTTAGGAGAACCCAGAGAAAACCGGTCAAGCGAACTGGTCAATGTCGCGCTTGCCTCTCGATGGCCTGATACAACGAGGCTCATTACCCGGAATCTTGCTCTCCAGATGGAAAAAAATCCCGGGGCATTGGGCGACCTTTTAACCCGCGCCAAGGGTTTGCCATCTTTGCTTCAGGAAAGCATTTTAGTCGGGATGCGTGAAGCGTTTCAAGGGTGGCGCAAAGCGCCAAAACCATTGGGTTGGGACGCTTTCGCCCTATCCGCGGTGCCCAGGAGCAAACCGGATCTTACCCAGGAACTGGAGACCCTTTTTGGCGATGGTCGGGCAATGGAAGAGATCAAAAAGATTGTAATGGACGATAAAGCCGATCTTCGCACCAGACAAAAAGCTCTGCAAACCCTGATCGATGCCAGGCCGGCGGATCTTCGAAAGATTTGCGATGCGGTCCTTGGGGTTCGGACGCTCAACATTACCGCCGTACGGGGTCTAGGGCTTTTTGATGATCCGGCCATCGCAAAGAAGTTGGTCGAAGGTTATGGGAGGTTTCATACCTCGGAACGGCCTGCGGTCCTTGATACGCTGGTCAGTCGGCCGCATTTCGCTTTTGAGCTTTTGAAAAATCTGGGAAGCGGCACCAAACAGATTCCCCGGACCGACCTGACCGCTTATCACGCCAGGCAAATTCGGGCGCTCAACGATACCGCCCTCACAAAGCTTTTGGTTGAGGCTTGGGGAGAGTTGCGCGATTCCCCCGCCGACAAGAAAAAACTGATGGAGGAACTGCGTCAAAGGCTCAACCCCGAGGTCCTCGCCAAAGCCGATCTTTCCCAAGGGAGATTCCAATACCAAAAAGCCTGCGCCTCGTGTCACATGCTATATGGTGAGGGACAAAAGGTGGGGCCCGACCTGACCGGATCCGGACGATCCAACATCGACTACCTGCTGGAAAACATGATCGATCCGGGTGCTGTAGTGGGGGCGGATTATCGAATGTCGATCCTTGCCTTGCACGATGGTCGCGTGTTGACCGGCTTGATCCTGTCAAGAAATGACAAGACGCTTACTCTGCGCGGACAAAACGACACGATCACCCTATTCATCGGCGATATTGCCGAAATCAAGCCATCGACATCGTCCCTGATGCCGGAGGGCTTGCTCCAATCATTAACACGTGATCAAGTCCGGGATTTGTTCGCGTACCTAATGTATCCTTCACAAGTTGGTATGCCCGAACCGTCGAAGGGCGCCCCGGGGAAAACCGGCCAGATGAAATAGTTCCAACTACTTTATTTGAGGAGAAACCAAATGGACCGAAGGACTTTTGTGGCAGCCATGGCGGCGCTTGCATCTGGAAGCACCGTTTTGGGGGAAAACCCCAATATAGGGGAAAAAGCCAATATAGGGGAAAACCCCAATCCGCTTCACATATCCACCAACACCTATCCCTGGGGCACCTTTTATTCCCGCGAGGGTAAGGCGTTTGTTGTCCACTCGGATGAGGCACTTGCTGCCATCGCTTCGTCGGGCCTTACCGGTTATGAACCAGGGGTTGGAAATCCGGGGGAGCTGGAAGGTCTTGGCCCCAAGCTCAAGCGTCATGGTCTTTTGATGCGCTCGATCTATGTCAACAGCACGCTCCACGAAAAAATGGAGGCACAAAAGAGCATCGACCTTGTTGTCGCGATTGGGCAAAAAGCAGCAGAGCTTGGAACCCGAATCATTGTCACCAATCCCTCACCCGCCGGGAACAAAGGCGACGCGGAACTGATCCGCCAGGCCGAATCGCTTAACCAGTTGGGAACCAGGCTCAAAACGCTCGGAATATCCCTTGCGTATCACAATCACGATGTGGAACTTCGTCATGGCGCCCGCGAATTTCATCATATGCTCACCGCAACGGATCCAGATTGTATGAAATTTTGCCTCGATGCCCATTGGGTCTTTCGGGGTTGTGGCAATTCGCAAGTCGCGCTTTTCGATGCGCTTTCCCATTACGCCGACCGGGTTGTGGAAATCCATTTGCGCCAATCCGAAAAAGGGATCTGGACCGAAGCGTTTTCGTCGACAGGCGACATTGATTATGATCGCCTTTCCGGTTTCCTTAAAAAGAAAGGGATCCGGCCGCACCTGGTTCTCGAACAAGCCGTCGAGGGGGGAACTCCAAAAACCATAAACGCGGTGGAGGCTCACAAGAAGGGTGTGGCAGGGGTAAACCGATTGTTTGGTTGGATGGCTTGAACATATCCGTGTTGTGACCCCGGTGGGCTATAAAAGGAGATTTCGCCATGTCAGGACAACAGCGGGACCTCACTTTCCAAAATTTTGGCGAAGTACGAAGTGAGGTGGAAAGCCTATTGCGCCTGGGTTACAAACCGGTCGGAAAATGGGACCTTGCACAGGTATGCAATCACCTTGCCGATTGGTTGACTTTTCCTGTGGACGGATTTCCAAAAGCGCCTTTATTCATCCGTTTTGTGCTTTGGGCGCTCAGCAAGACCATTGCCCCTGGGCAGTTTCGCAAGATGCTTGAAACGGGCAAAATGCGCGCGGGAACTCCTACCATCCCCGAAACCGTTTCAGCGAGCGGAGGGGATGTGGCCAAGGCGGTGGATCGGTTCCTGAAAGCATTAGACCGATTTGAAGCCCATCATGGGCCCTATCACCCTTCGCCCCTTTTTGGATCCGTCGATCAGGAAACGGCCACTCGCCTTCAACTCATTCACGCCGCACATCATTTGAGCTTTCTGATTCCGGTTATGGATGGCCAAACTGCTTGATGAAGCGGGTTTTAAACGGGTTTTCAGCGATGGGCACCACATCCTCGTTGACCAGGTCAGGCGTTACCGAATCCCACCACCTGTCGTAGGCCATTTCCATTTGTTTGACCAGATCGGGATGATTTGCTGAGATATCGGTCTTTTGGCCGGGATCTTTGGAAAGATCATAAAGCTGCCAGGCTTGTTTTCCATCGCCAGCTGCCAGGAATTTTGGCTGGATCAGGGTATAAGAACCAAACCGGACCGCACATGTTGTATATTTGGCCTTTTCGGCGCCACCTTTGGGCCAGCGGCCCAGATGGGAAAACAGGTAGCGATCGGGCCAGGCGTGGTCCGGATTGTCCAAAAGTGGTTTGATGCTTCGTCCTTCGATCTGGTTTTTCTCCGCCCCGGAAAGGCTCACACCGCCCAGGTCTGCGATGGTCGGGAAAAAGTCGATGTGCGCAGTCGGCGCGTTGATGCCTTGTGGCTTGAGCGTTCCAGGCCACCGCAAGAAGCAGGCGCCCCGGGTCCCTCCTCGCCAGACGGTCCCTTTGCTTCCGCGCATCCCTGCATTAAAGGTTTTCGTGCCCACAGTGCCCCCGTTGTCATTCATGAAAACGATAAGGGTTTCGCGCTCCAGGCCATGTTTTTCCAGATAGGCCAACAAGTCCCCGACCCGGTCGTCGATGTTGGCAATCATCCCGTAAAACCTTGCTTCCTCGGCGGAACACTTTCCTTTGTAGCGGGCCTCGTCCTCCGGGCGCAACTGTAAAGGCGCATGGGGGGCATTGGTGGCGATCCATGCCAGGAAGGGCTTGTTTTCCCGCGAAACTTTGTCTATCCATTTTGTAGCCTGACCGAAAAACACATCCGTGCAGTAGCCTTTTGTCTTTTCGAAATGGTCGTTGTGCCAAATCGCGGGATTGAAATAGGTGTTGCCAGGCGCGTCGCCACAGCTTCCGGGATAGGATTGGCCGATCCCTCCCGCTCCATGGATGAAAACCTCGTCAAAGCCCCGTTTTCCGGGAAGCCGGTCATTCTCGTCCCCCAGATGCCACTTGCCGAAGATCCCCGTGGTGTAGCCTCCCCGTTTGAGCGTTTGAGCCAGGGTTATCGCATCGGGACGAAGGCGTTCGCGTTCGAAGATCGTGTGGGTGACCCCGTTTTTGAATTCGTGTCGGCCCGTCAAAAGGGCGCTTCGCGTTGGAGCGCAGGTGGGACTGATCAGGTGGTCCTCAAGACGGACCGATTCCCGATGAAGCCTATCCAGATTGGGGGTTTTGAGGACAGGATGCCCGTGGGCGGAGAGATCGCCATACCCTTGGTCATCCGTTAGGATAACGATGATGTTGGGGGGCGACGCGGTGACATTTGCACCCGAAATAGACAAGAAAATCAATGTGCAAAGCGTGCAAAGAATGATCGGAAGGCGTGAGGGGTTCATCATTGGGTTCCTTCACCAATATTGGGTGTGGGAAATCCGCTTTTGACAAAAAAAAGGTCGGCTGCGCCAGAGCGCACCCGACCTTTCCGAGGATCCCGTGATCCTGTTCAAAGCTTACTTGTGCTCGTCGTGGCAAGCCTTGCAGTTGGTGGCTTTCCTGACTTCCTTGTTGGCGCCTTCTTTGCCTTCCTTAAGGTTGGTGGCGGCCTTTACAATGGCGTCGGTCTTCTTCTTCCAGGATTCTTCGCTGCCTTTTGGTGGCTTGGCTTCGGTCAGATTCTTGACGCATTCGAGGAACTTTTCTTTGTCCTCGGCGGTTGCTTCCTTACCGGTAGCCTTGGCCAAAAGCTTTCCGCCGTTGGGGGCGAAAGCCGCCTTCATTACATCCTTGATGCTGGCTGCTTTCGGCGCGAAAGCCGAAGCGTTGAAGCCAACGAAACCAACCATACCGAGAGCGAAAGCCCCGGCAACCAAAGCGCGCTTGCTGATCATGCACGAATTCCTTGAACGGGTTTACAGAGAAAAGCCCCTATGCGGGTTTCAGCCGGTATAGCGTCGGTTTGTCAAGATTTCCACTCAAAACCAAAAAATCCTTTTTATTTATTTCGTTTGAAGGATTTTGGGTCCAAAAACCTCTCCCTTTACCACGCTATCCAGAGGCAGATTTGGTGAGAACTTTTTCATGATTGGGTGAAAATACGGGAAGAAACCAATGATCCGAAAAAAAACACCCCGGGTCTCGCAAGGAGAGCCTTTGGGGTGTTGGACCGGTGTACCCTAATGAAAAACGATGCGTGCAAACCGGGAAAACGGAAACGCACCCTGAAAAAAGTGGCAATTTCGCCTATTTGCTGCGGCCGACCTGATCCGCTTCGGGGCAACCCAAAAGCTGGGTTCCCGCCAGGTTGATGGGGTCATCCAACAACATTGCTTCCGTTGAGGCGGGCTGGGTGTCGCTCTTGGCACCGGAGCGGACGGAGGCGGGTATCTGGAAGAAGAGATTGGGAAGCGCCATCGTACAGCTGCGGCTGATGGTTTCGGTCCTCAGTTCGGCGTTAATCTGAATCCCAGTACTGGACGAATATCCCAGGCCCAGGAGAAAATTGTTTTTGGGAGTTTGCTCTTTGGTGATTTTTTTCGGGCTACCCGCAGGTTCATTCGGGTCTTCCTTGGGCGCGTTGACCTTGAATTGGGAAAGCAACAGCGCCGGGTTCGATTTGGCCGTTTCCGACTTGATATTCACAAGCACCTTGGATTTGTCCTCGGCGCGAATGCCGCTTATCCCCAAAGCAAAAACCAATCCCGAAAGCAATACCCTGTTCATGACCGACCTCCTTGTCGTTTCCAAGACCCTGACAATTGATCCCGTCCGTAACCCTGGAGCCTGATTTCCTCTCAGGACTCCGAAAAACCCGGCACCGACCAGGTCAGGCGCACCCAAAGCAGCCATCCATGGCGGCATCTGATTGCAAACTAGTCCTTGATCATGTGATGGATCAGCGCCGGGGGGAAATTGGCAAGTATCAGGCGGGTTGATGCGCCCATCCTCTTGCGAATCTCGCCAGTAAGATTGCCAATCCCTTTGAGTCTTTGACGCGTTTGCGATCCCACAAAAGGGGATTTGAGCGTCCGGATGGCCCAATATTCAAAATACGAAAGGCGACCGCCCGGCTTGAGCAAGCCCTCCATTGCATCGAACAATTTTCTTACCAGTTCCGGATCAAAATTGTTGAAAGGTAAACCGCAAATGATCGCGTCATAATCCCCGCTGGGCGCAAGCGTGAGCAGGTCCGCCTCGATCACCCTGATCCGGTCGCGAGTGGCATCAAAACCCGGGTCGCGGGCCACCAAATCGCGCATGGCTTGAGCGAAGGCGGAGTTGATCTCCACGGCGTCGAGTGTGTCGCCTGGAATCATGCGCTTGGCAATCATGCGGGTGACAGGTCCGGTTCCGGGACCAGCTTCAAGAATTCTTAGTGGCTCGCGATGGGGAGTAATGAGGTGTTTCGTCACCTCGCAGGCAAGAGCCATGCCACTGGGCAGGACCGCGCCCGTGGTGTAGAAATTGCGCCTGGACTCTCCCAGAAAAGTCTTTGTCCGGCCAGAAAGCACCATCTAAACCTCCCGTGCGGGAGGCCATTTCCTTTCGGCCAAAGGATTTATCATCCAGCCGGATAGGTCCGCCCGCGCCAGGACGCCTGTTTGCCGCGAATGCTCCGAAGTCTGGCACCCCATTGCAGAAACAGGAGAGCCAAAACCCCAAACGGATGCAAAACCACGGACCAACCATCCTGGGCAAACCGGCCCATACCCAGCGCCCGTGTCAGAAACAAGATCAAAGTACCCAGTCCACCCACGATACTAATTCCAACGCTTTGCGCAAATATCCCGGTTAACAGGACGCCAATCGGGAAAACTTGTCCCCCAAAAAGCAGAAAGGTGGCCGGCAATAAGAGTCCCTTTCGCGCCAAACCCTCGGTGGCGTTTTTCATCAACCCCTGACGCACTTCCCGGCCCGTCGTGTACATCCGACACCGGGCCAAAATAGTCGCATCCGCCAAATCGGTTGCAAAATCCGCCTGACGAAAGGCCCTGGGCAATCGGATCCCATCATGGAGGGTTTCCTTGATCGACTCGTGGCCGCCCATGGCAAAATAGGCTTCGCGATTGGCCACGAAAAATTGCCCACATCCCGCCGCGAATGCCGGGGACCGGCTTTGGCGCATCCGGGATATGGGCAGAAAGCCAAGGAGCACAAAAGGGATCAGCGGGATCAGCGCCTTTTCCCACAGACCCACCGTGATCTGTCTGGGGACGCCGCTGACCAGGGCGGCGCCTGAGGATTCGAGAAAGCCCGCCATCCGGACCAAACCCTCGGGTTCCAATCGCACATCGGCATCGAGAAACACGAGTGTTCCATATTGGGCATGTTGGGCCAATTGCCAACAGGCATGTTGTTTGCCACACCAATCCCGAGGGAGTTCCTTCCCCGGAATACGCCTCACCCTTGGATCCGAAGCGCTAACGGCGTCGATGATCAGGGCGGTATTGTCCGTGGAGTGATCATCCAGAATCAAAAGTTCAAATTCGACTCCTTTGGAGGCGATCACCGCGGCGATCGCGTCGCTTATCGCGGATTCCTCATTGCGCGCGGGGATCAGCACGCTGATCGGCCCGGGCGCTTTGGTGGGCAACGAGGGAACCTTGTATTGGGCAAGGTTTTGCCAAAACATAAGAAACGGGACAAGGGCAAGCAGGCACCCAACCATCCCCAGCGGTATCATAACCCATTCCAGAGTGGTCATTTATCTTTATCCAAATCGGAATCTTTTGTGCCAACAAGGTGGCGGGGATCAAATTGATTGCCTGTGAAAAAACTCGCCATTCGCCGGAGTCGATCGAACATTCCCCCCACTCGTGATTTGCCCCTGATGATGGTTGCAAATCGTGCGGGATCGCGGGTCATGGCGTCCCTCGCCAGATCATCCATGGTTCGTTCCAGGATCTTTGCGATCCTGGCGTTCCAGGCTTTGGGGGAAAAGGGCTTGGGGTTGCTTGGATATGTGCTGGAATGTGTGTGTGGGTCGGGATTTTCCTCTCCCCAATCCTTATCGGCTCCGGGAGAGGTTCTGGAAAGGGGAACCGGTTCGCCAAAGCGCAATAGGGCCTCGGGGAATGCTTCCTCCCAAAAGGGGAATTCCATGACCAAAGGCCACAAGGTCCCCTGTTCCAGATTCGTAAGCAGGTGGCCTGCTCCTGGTCGAACCGAGACAGGTCGGATGCGTGGGTCCGTGAATTCGCCCTGGACGGTGATCCAAAGGGAATGATTTGGGTTTTTTAAAATGGCTTTGGAGGAAACCAAGAAGGATTTCGCTCCCTGAATTGTGTTTTGGTCCACCCCGAAAAGGCCGAGCCGCCCAAAGAAGGCGTATTTGTCCAGGGCTTTTTTGTCGATCGGGGCAAAGGGCCTCATCGCGGGAAAAAACCGCGAAGCGATCAGTCCAATGAGTGGATCCCACCAGGAAGGATGGTTCATAACGAAAACATGCGGCCCGGGGAGATTGGTGTCCGGGACAGATCCCGAAATCCTGACGGCGTCGAACGTCCCGGGCAG
>Ga0209598_10004278_pt1 | contig 10524 bp, 6 predicted proteins | sample M_140807_EF_Meta_FD_187317 | JGI IMG/M metagenome (GOLD analysis project Ga0209598, IMG submission 187317) | Freshwater microbial communities from Lake Montjoie, Canada to study carbon cycling - M_140807_EF_MetaG (SPAdes) (version 2) | ecosystem: Environmental > Aquatic > Freshwater > Lake... | reverse complement strand
AGTTCGATTTCCAAGCGCTGGTCTCCGACGCGTTGGGCGTCGAAGCCGTCAATTTTTGGGGCCGCTCCACGGTCTTTGATTTCGGCGGTCTGGGCCGGAGTCAGGCCTGTCAGTCGGACGGCCGTGGCATTGGTCACGTTCAAGCCGCGCAAGGTCAGCTTCTGCCTGGAGCCCGTTTCCACTCCGAGCGGCAACACCATGGCGATGGCCGGAGGGGTCGGTTTTTTGGCTTCCGGTTTCGGACTCTCAGCCAGGCCGTGCACCGACAAAAGAGCCGCGGCACAGAGGCACACAAGAGTCTTCCCGGTGCTCCAGAGACGTGAATTGTCAGCGGTGTTCTCTGGCTCAACCATAGAGTTCCTTGACGACGCTGCCTTCGTCGAGAATCAGGGTAGGCCGCCCTTCCGGTGTGATAATAGTCTTATCCGGATCGATGCCCAGAGCATCATAAACCGTCCAGCACACATCGGCAGGTCGCACGGGGCGATCGGTGACGAAGGCACCGTTCTTGTCGGTGGCACCGAGGACGTGGCCGCCTTGCACTCCGGCACCGGCGAAGAGCATGGAGGCAGCCTGTCCCCAATGATCGCGTCCTGCGTCTTTATTAATCTTGGGAGTGCGACCGAACTCACCCATCACCACGACGAGCGTTTCCTGCAGCGTCCCGCGCTGATGCAAGTCGTTGATCAGCGCACTCAAGCCCCGGTCGAAATCGGGCAGCTTCTTGTCGAGGCTCTCAAAAATCTTCGCATGATGGTCCCAGCCTCCGTAGTTCACGGTGACAAAGCGCACCCCGCTTTCCACCAGACGGCGGGCCAGCAGGCAGCTTTGTCCAAACTCGGTGCGACCGTAGGTGTCGCGCAGTGCCTCGGATTCCTTCTCGAGGGCGAAGGCGTTCTGGGCGTCGGGCGACAAGATCATGTCGGTGGCCTTCTGAGCGAACTCATCGTAGGTGGCCATCTGGTCGTTGCCGCGGATGTGTGCCGAGAGGGTGTCCACCGCCTGAAGCAGGGTGCGCCGGCGTTCCAAGATTTTGGGTGTCAGCTGGGCCGGGCAGGCTAGATCGCGGACCTTCCAAGACGTGTCGTTGGGATTCCCGGCCTTGAAGGACTCATAGCGGCCTCCAAGCCACGCGCTCTTGCCGAGTTCCCAGGTGAAACTGGGGTTCTTGGGGACCGCGATGTAGGGCGGCACTTTTCCGACGAATCCCGTCTCGTGCGCAACAATGGCGCCCATCGCCGGATGATCCCCGAACGGTGTGCCAAACTTGCCTGAAAGAACCCAGTTGGTCGCTGTCTCGTGGTGGTCGTTGTCATGCGCGCCTGAGCGGACGAGGCACACCTTGTCCATCGTCTGCGCCATCTTGGGCAGGAGGTTGCCCACCTTGAGGCCGGTGACGTTGGTAGGGATCTCGGTATACTTGCCGCGAATTTCTTCAATGGCTCCCGGCTTGAGGTCGAATGAATCGTGATGCGAAAGCCCACCTCCGAGGTAGACCAGCAGCACCGACTTGGCTCGGGGAGCCTTGCGCACCAACCCATTGGCGGAACCAGCCAGTGCGCTCTCCAAAGAAAGCACGCTGGGCAGCGAGAGTCCCAGTGGAGCCAGTGCCCCCAGGCGCAAGAAGCCTCGTCGCGAGAGGCCATTGCATTGGGCTGCATGCCGGGAGGCGAGGGAGATGTCGATCATGGCGTGACTCGGTTCCGGTTAGTGGTTGAAGGCGAACTCCTTCGTGTTGAGCAGGGCCCAAAATAAATCGGGCAGCACTTCCTCCGGAGGGGTCTCGGTGAACTGCTTCAGCACCCGTTCTAACTCCACGGCAGTGGGGCGTCGTCCGATGGTGATGAGGTAGAGTTCTTCGACCAGTCGCGGCCCGTCGCTGGGGGTCTTGGCCGAAGAGATCAACTCCTTGAGCCGACCTTCCGGGTGCTGGATCTTCTTGTTCAATTCCTCGCCGTTTTGGAGGTGCAGCAATTGAGGCAAGGTCACTTCGCCGCTGCGTTCGCAGGCGCACGCCGTCACCCGCTCGCTGCGGCCGAAGAGTGTGAGGAAGTAGCTGCTGACGGTGGGTTCGGGCACTTGCACGGCACGCATTCCCACCGGAAACCCATCGAACCGATCGGGCACGCCGGTGGCTGAGCTAATGGCATCGGCCATGACCTCGGCAGGCAGGCGGCGTGCGTAGTAGTGCGAGTAAAACCGGGTGTCGGTTTCGTTGCCGCGCACGGTGCGTGCGCTGAGTTGATAGGTTCGCGAATTGAGGATGAGCTTCATCACGTGCTGCAGGTCGTAGCCGCTGCCGACAAACTCTCGGCTGAGCAAGGCCCACAGTTCCGGATTCGAAGGCGGATTGCTGGCGCGGAGGTCGTCCACAGGCTCCACCAGACCGGTTCCCAAAAAGTGTTTCCAGAGACGGTTAATCATCGCCCCGGCGAAGTAGGAGTTGTTGGTTGCGGTGAGCCAATCGGACAACTGGGCCCGCGGATCGGTGTCGGCGCTGAACTCCATCGGCTTGCGGTCGAGCGGGCGTGCCTCGAGGTCGCGCAGGGTGCGGGGTTGCCAGGCGCGGGGGGCTTTGTTCCGGCTTTCGGCCAGTTCGCGTTTCTTGGAAGTGAACTCGCGTTTCCGATCGCGGAATTCGTTTTGTGCACCTTCGAGTTGCTTCGCCCATTCAGGTCCGGTCGCGGGGCTGACCGTTCCGCCGTCATAGCCCAATGTCAGTAGCTTGGCCTCCGCGTCTTTTAGTTTTGTCTGTGCCTCCTGCAAACGCTGGGTGCGTTCGCGTTCCTCGCGACTCATGGTGAGCAAGGTGGTGGCCCCGTCGGCGGGTCCCTTTCGGTCGAGGGTCACGCGATCGAAGAAGGCGGCAAAATGGTAGAAATCGTCTTGGGTGTATTTCTCCAACGGATGGTTGTGGCACCGGGCACAACCGATGCGCGTGCCCATGAAGGCCTGCGCGACGGCATCCGGCGCTTCGCTCTCGGTGGAACGCTTTTCACCGACCAAATACACGTAATAGCCAATTTCCGGGTGTTGGACCGAATCGCCGCTGGCTGTCAGGACATCGCGTACCAGCGCGTTCCACGGTCGATGGGCGGCCACTTGATCCCGCAGCCATCCGTGGAAGGCGCGGACATTCTTTGCACCGCGGACGTCATGATCGCGTTCCTTGCGGTTTTGGAATAAATCCGCGAGTTGGAGTGTCCAGTAATCGGCGAACTCGGGGCGCTGGAAGAGGGAGTCGGTCAGAGTTGCCCGCTTTCCGGGCGAACGGTCGGCTTGGAATGCTCGAACTTCTTCGGGTGTGGGCAGTGTTCCGAGCGTGTCGAGCATGGCCCGACGTAAGAAGGTCGCGTCATCGCACCGGGGCGATGGGGGTAGGTTCAACGACTGCAACTTAGCGAAGACGGGAACATCCACCGGATTCTGAGCGCGGGTGAACTTCCATCCCTCGACCACGTTGGTAAACGGAATGGTCACTCGAACGATTTCAACCAGTCCCTGGAAATGAATCCGGATGGCGGTCTCACCGGGACGGACCGCCTGAATCCGCCCTTCCGGAGTGACGGTGGCGATGTTCTGGTCGTTGGAAAAAAACTGAGAAATCCAGGTGACGTCCCGGATGCGCCCATCGGGCCAGTGGGCGCGTGTTAGTAATTGCTGGGTTTCGCCGGGTGCGAGAATGCGGCTCAACACCGAGCGTTTTGCGGCCAGCGGATCCGATTGTGTGGGAGCCGATGGGTTGGGAATCCCGGCGAGGATTTCTAATTGGTTGGCATCGGTTTCCTCATCGGCTGGCAAGGGTCCTGGTGCTCGGGCGGCGATCCATTTCGCCAACGTGTGGTGGTAGCGGGAGTCTTCGGCAAAGCGTGCTTTGCCTTCATGCGGAACGAGGCCTAGTGGCTTGGTGATGAACAGAGATTCTTCGGGGAAGGCGGGGTTGATCCGGCGTCCACTGACATCATTCACGAGCCAGCCGTAGTCCTGTTCTGGGGCGTAACCTCGCAGCGACAATTTGAAGCCGTTCTGTCCGGCCAGCTTGCCATGGCATGAGCCCATGTTGCAGCCCGAGCGAGTGAGCAGTGGTTCAATCTCCTGTCGGAACGACGGTGAGATTGGGTGGGCGGCGTCTTGCACCCCCACGGCCACACGGTGGGTTTGTCCTCCAAAACGGACCAGAACCTGGGCCGTGCCATCACCCACGGCGTGAACCAGGCCGTTGGAGGTGACTGTTAGGATTCGCTCATCTGTGCTGCTGAAGTGGGCCTCCAGTGTGACGTCTCGAAAGAGGTTGGTGAGCCCTGTGGGAGAATGGGTGGGTGCCGAGACTAGAACTCCGTGCACGTCATCGGCCCCTCGCAAATTCATTCGAGTGGGTTGAACCCACAGCCGAGCGCCAACGACGTCGTCCGCCAGTGCCCACCCCGCAACGGCCAAAACGGCCATCCGAGCGCAGGAGCGCCAGAATGCCTGCAGGGTTGGGCGACGGGAGAACATGACGTCGAGGATGTTCCTCCCAGAATCTCACATCCAACTTGTTTTTCGCCGCAGTGGCTTTTTTTCGGGGTTTTCGGAGAGGCAGTGGGTTGAGTGCCATAGATTGGGTTCTCTTCGAAAAACCAGCCTTCGTGCGTGTATTCACGGACCTCCAATTTTTTGTCGGCCCTGACACGATCTCGGCGTCGGTTGCACGACTGCGCCTGGGTCCTTGGTTAGGTGGTCTGCTGGTGCTTTTGCGGGAGAAGAGTGTAGGCGATCCACGACAACGTGGCGACGGCGGGAAGCAAGGTCAGCAAAATGGAAAACAGAAGTCCGAGTCCAATAGAGAGGACGGCCCAGTGGGGCTGGCGGGTGCGCCATGGACCGCAATCCGAATCGCTAGAAAACATACTAACTCTGGGCCCAAAGGCTCAAGTACGCGCCTTTTTGACAACTGGTTTCTTGTCGGCAATCCGATGGACCAGCTCCCCGACCAATGGGTTCGGGAATCGTCGGCTGGGAGTCACCGCGTAGAAGGTCTCTTGAACTTGGGGGATGCGATGGGTCTCCACCAGGATGCCTTCTTGGATCTCGGACTGCACCACCACCAGAGGTACTAGTGCCAAGGCCTCTCCTTCGCGGGCGAGAAGACGAATCATCGCCATGTCATCTACCTCGGCGACAATGCGAGGCCGCACTCCAGCGGAGGCCAGAAGCCGGTCGAATCCGGCGCGGGTGTTGCTCTCCTGACTAGGAAGGATGACGGGCACATCCCGCATTCCCTCGGGAAAGCGCAGTCTCTTTTTCTTCCACTCCGGGGTGCCCACCAGACTGACCGGCTGCTCGGCCAGCAGGTGGCTGTGCCAATGGGTCTCGGAGTCCCGTCGCGCCGGTTGGTTGGAGAGCACCAGGTCCACCTGGTGGGAGTGGAGCAGCAACAGCAACTCCGGGAAGCCGCCCGACCGAATCACCACCTCGACATCGTCGCGATGAAGAACCGGTCGCAGGAACTCGAGTTGGAAATTGCGGGACAACGTGGCGACAGCGCCCACCCGGAGGACCTGTCGACCACCTCGGGGCCGGTGCTGCATCACGTCCACCAATTCTTCGCCAGTCCTCCCGATCGCCTCGGCGTAATCGAGGGCGATCCGCCCGGCTTCCGTCAGTAGGAGGCCGGACCTACGGCGTTCGAAGAGCTGATGGCCCAGGCTCTCCTCCAGTTGCTTTAGCTGAAGGCTCAACGCGGGTGCCGACAGGTTCAGCTTCTTGGCCGCCCGGGTCAGGTTCAGATCCCGGGCGATCAGGCGGAAGTAGCGCAAGTGGTGGTAGTTCAGGAAGGGCATACCAGGGTTAAATAAAACCTAACGAACAGTTTGAATGACTGTATTTTGATAAAACAAGGCTCATTCCATACTTGGATCCATGGAATTGAATCCAGTCCTGCTGCTGCTGCCGGTACCGTTGCTGCCCCTCCTTGCCGGGATGCTTTGCCGCTGGAGCCCGGAGCGCTTGGCCGGTTCTTTGGCCGTCTTTGCTGCGTTGGGTTCGTTGCTAATGTCCATCGTCCTTGTCGGTGTCGTCTTGATTGCAGGACCCACGAAGGCGCGGTTGATCACGTTGGGTCCGCAACCGATCTCTCTGCATTTGGATGGCGTCGCAGTTACCATGGCGGTTTTGGTCTCGTTCTTGGGTTTGTCGGTGATCCGGTTTTCAAGACGGTACCTCTTCGGTGATCCCAGGCAGGCCCAGTTCTATTCCTGGATGAGCCTTACTCTGGGGGCGGTGCTGGCCTTGGTCTTCTCCGGGAACCTCTTGCTGATCTGGGTGTCGTGGGTGGCGATGAGCCTGTCGCTGCACCGGTTGCTGTTGCACTTCCCTCAACGCACGGGGGCGGTCTTCTCAGCTCGAAAAAAATTCGTAGTGAGCCGTTTGGGAGATTTTTGCCTCTTGGCCGCCGTGGTCTTGGTCCACCGCCAGTATGGGACCTGGGAATTGGACGTGCTCTTCAAAGCCGCGTCGGCGGGGCTGACCGAGGGACTTCCACTTATTTGTGCCCTCTTGGCTGCCTGCGCCGCACTGAAGTCAGCGCAGTTCCCGTTTCATAGCTGGCTGCCGGACACCATGGAAACGCCGACCCCGGTTTCGGCCTTCATGCACGCGGGCATCATCAATGCCGGAGGATTCCTGGTCATCCGACTCAGCCCGCTCTTCGTGCAGGCGCCCGGGTCGCTTTGGGTCTTGGCCATTATTGGTTCGCTGACGGCGGGGTTCGGGGCCGTCGTGATGTTGGCCCAGCCTACGGTGAAACGGGCCTTGGCTTATTCCACCATCGCCCAGATGGGATTCATGATGCTCGAGTGCGGTCTGGGAGCCTTCGGGCTGGCCTTGATTCACATCGTGGCGCACTCCCTCTACAAGGCTCACGCTTTCCTTCACGCCGGATCGGGAATCGGATCGAGTCCGAGGACCGCCATTGCGCTCAAGACCTCCGGGTTGGCTGCGGGTGCGCTCGTCTCAGTCGTTCTGGTAGGGGGTGGCTTCGCACTACTGGAAAGGGTGTTGCCCACGGTGGCCCTTCCTTCCGGGTTGTTGGCGATTCCATTGGGGTTAGCCATCACCTATGGACTGGCGCGAATCGGGTCGGGCGCGGGGGCTCGGCGGGCTTTTCATCGGGGACTGCCGGCTGCGGTCGGATTCACAGCTTTGGCCTTGTCGCTTCACGCGGCCTCGGCCGGCTTTCCCTTGGGAAAACTCCTCGCGGAACCGCCGTGGCCCGTGGCCCTTGTTGTCGCCGTGGTGTTTGTCGGGTTGTTCCTCTTCCAGGTGCTTCTCTGGCGCTTTCGCGCCCTTCCGTTCGGACAGTGGTTTTACGTCCATGCCCTCAATGGATTTTACGTCGGCACTTATGCCAACCGTGTGCTTTCCCGCCTGTGGCCTAAGTCCTAGGCACTCGGATCGGCTGACTGGCTGATCCCTCCTCCACTCACCCATCGTTTCTCGTCTCTTGCATCCTATGACTCATCCAATACCGGTCGCTCCGACTGAAACTGTCTCGACGGAGACACTCTCCGAGGTGTTGAGCCGAATACCTCCGCTGTGGCCGTTGAAGCACTTTGTCGCGGTGAATCCCTTCGTGGGTTTGCTCAACAGGCCGTTTGCGCAGGCCTGTGGGACATTCCAGAAAGCCACCGGATCTCTGCCGCTTCTGACCCCACACGAGTACCTCGATTTGTGGACGCGGGGAACCATCACCGCCTCGGATCTGGCTTCGGTTTGCGATGCCGATTGGACGCCAGATAGGTTGGTCGGCACCTTGAGAGCCGACGCGGGGGCTCCGAGCTGGGCTCTGCCCACCTTCGCCGATTTCCTCGATCAACGGACTCCGGGGTCGCGCTGGAGCCCGCTGGTCATCGAAGAGATTTCCAAATGGTGTGCGGTCGTCTTCGATCAGAATCAAACGACGTGGCGGACACCGTGGGCAGAGGTAGGCCTCTACTCCGGTTGGAAAGCGGCCGCTGGCCTCGATCTCAATCCAGAGACTCTGGGTCTTCGTGGCTTTCGGCGGTTCGTGGATGCCTTGCCGGATGACTCCCTAGAATGCATTCGCTCCTGTTTAGAACGAGTGTCGCCCACGGCGGATCTTGCGGACTTCCTGCAACGGCAGCTGGTCACCGTTTCCGGGTGGGCAGGATACCTTCAGTATCGGGTCCGCGAGGATGCCATGCGGGGTGGAAGAAATGATGCGTTGCAGGACCTTCTGGCGATCCGGTTGGCCTTCGATGCCGCGCTGCAGGCCGCCTTCGGAGACCAACCCGGCATCGCGGAGGGCTGGCTTGCAGTGAGGGCATCCCCATTGGATCCGGTGTTGGTGGAGGCGCTCGTTCGGTGGCAATCGGCCTATGAGACAGGTCATCAACAGCATCTCGCCCGACTGCTGACGACCCCCTCGACTCCTAAGGCGGCGGAGCGTCCGGTCGCTCAAGCAATCTTCTGCATCGACGTGCGTTCGGAGGTGTTTCGGCGAAACTTAGAGGCGGCGTTGCCGGGACTTCAGTCCATCGGTTTTGCCGGCTTCTTTGGATTTCCGGTCGCTCACACGCCGGTTGCCGGCGAGGTAGGCTCCCGTTGCCCGGTGCTCTTGGTGCCTCCGGTGGAGTCCTGTGAAGATCTGGCTGATTGCGAACTTCGGTCCCGTCGTGGTGCCAATGCCGAGGCCGAGGCCTGGAGGGCGTTTCAGAATTCTGCCGCCTCCTGCTTCTCCTTTGTCGAAACCGCGGGGTTCGGATTTTCCCAAAGCCTGAATAGGCCCACGGCTGCGGCATTTCCCACCTGTGGTTCCCCGCGTCCGGTGCTGCGCTCGGGGGATGTCGCCGCGCTGGAGACACGGGCCAATCTGGCGGAGGGCGCGCTCCGGAACATGAGCCTCACCCGGAATTTCGCGCGACTGGTCCTGATTTGCGGTCATGGCAGCCAAAGCGCCAACAACCCCTACGCATCCGGGCTGGACTGTGGCGCTTGTGGTGGCCATGCGGGCGACGTGAATGCGCGGTTGGCTGCAGCGGCTTTGAATGATCCGGAGATCCGGCAGAGGTTGAAATCGCGGGGCATCTTTATTCCTGAGGACACCTGTTTCGTTGCCGGTATCCACAATACGACGACGGATGTGGTCACAGTCTTTGACCGAACGGATCTCCCCGATTCGCACGCAGAGGATCTGGTCATCCTGGGCAGGGCGCTGTCTCAAGCCGGACACACCGCCCGACAGGAGAGGTCGGGGATATTGGGCACTGGTACGGACTCCAACGCTGGAATCCTAGAGGCATTTGCCCGACGCGCTACGGACATCTCAGAAGTGCGCCCGGAATGGGGGCTGGCCAACAATGCTGCCTTCGTTGCTGCTCCCCGTGAGCGCACGGCCGCCCACAATCTGGAAGGCCGAGTGTTCCTCCACGACTACGACGCGGCAGCCGATCCGGACTGCAAGGTGCTGACGCTCATTCTGTGTGCACCGGTGGTGGTCGCGAGCTGGATCAACCTGCAATACTACGGTTCCCGGGTGAACCCGGACCTGCTCGGCAGTGGCAACAAGGTGCTGCACAATGTGCTGGGCGGCATTGGTGTCGTCGAAGGAAACGGAGGCGATCTTCGGGTCGGACTTCCGCTTCAATCCATTCACGATGGTCAGCGGTTTGTCCACGAGCCCAGGCGGTTGTCGGTCTTCATTGAGGCCGAGCCCGACAAGATCACCCAGGTCCTAGAGGCCCACCCGTCGGTTCGACAGCTCTTCGACCATGGGTGGATCCACCTTTTCTGCCTCCAGGGTGGATATTGCCAACGCTATGCCTCTGCCGGGTGGAAGCCAGTTTCCTGATGGGTTCGGAGAGAAGGGGTGACCGATGAGGTGCAGATCTCGGCAGAAACTCGTGGTTTTGGTGAGGTTGAAACCGGATTTTCCTGTTGCCCTCAAAACTCCCAATATCGAAGCCAGAACAGTTTATCGGAAGCTCATCCGAGCAGAGTGTCCGTCGCTGATGGGGATCCGTCGGCGCGTGAACGGCTCGCTTGAGCCTACGGTTGAACAAGGGTCGCGTCCCAGTGGGAACGGAGTTGTTGGGCTAGATCCCGCAGCAGGGAGTAGCGCTTTTGGTAGAGGCTGCGTTTGCTGGTCTTAATTTCCTCGCGCGGGATTTCTACGTGCCGGAGTGGCAGGTCAAAACAACCGTCGCGGGGCGACATCGTTCCGCCGGATTCGGTCCACAATCGATCGTAAGAAGCCTCGATCACTTTCCGGTTCTGGAGGTGACGGTAGACGGTCTCAGAATCGGCCACCCCTCGGACTTCAACCGCTCCAATCCAATCGGCCAATTGTTGTACCAGGTACAAGGCGAAGGCCTTCGGTCGCATGCCGAACATCTCGCGGGTGAGCTGCCGGACGATCTCGGGTTGATCGGGTGCGTTGCCGCCTTGCAGGCCGCCGATGAACACCCCGCGACCCACGCCGGCCCGTTCGGTGACGGAGACGGTCACGGTGTAAATCATGGTTTC
>Ga0209598_10004277_pt1 | contig 10525 bp, 8 predicted proteins | sample M_140807_EF_Meta_FD_187317 | JGI IMG/M metagenome (GOLD analysis project Ga0209598, IMG submission 187317) | Freshwater microbial communities from Lake Montjoie, Canada to study carbon cycling - M_140807_EF_MetaG (SPAdes) (version 2) | ecosystem: Environmental > Aquatic > Freshwater > Lake... | reverse complement strand
TTTTTTTGAAACTACTTTTAAAAGCAGCGTCAATTTTTTTTAGTGTGTTGCTTCCGCTTTTTTAGTTTCAGCGTGCCCTTCGGCTTTTGTTTCGTGACCACCTGCTTCATGTCCTTCTGCTTTTGCATTGTCATTTCTAACTTTTGCTAAGTAAGTCACATTAGGTAACACGTGTAATTGCTCTAACACAGTAAAGTTGCGGTTAGGATTTTCCTGACGTACCATCGTGATGGCACTATGTTTGTCATTTGCATTACCAAAGCTAATCGCGTGCGTAGGACAAGCTTGTTGACAAGCTACTTTCACATCTGCATCCACCATTGGACGAGAAGCCTTTTTCGCTTCTAATTTAGCAGCTTGTAAACGTTGCACACAGAAAGAACATTTTTCAATTACACCACGAGAACGAACTGTTACATCTGGATTCAATACCATTCTTGATAAGTCGTCGTTCATGTTCAATACCACATCGTTCACTTCACCTTTTTGGTTATCAGGGAAGCTATCCGCACCAGTGTAATCCGCCCAGTTAAAACGACGCACTTTGAAAGGACAGTTGTTCGCGCAATAACGTGTACCAATACATCTGTTATACGTCATTTGGTTTAAACCTTCAGAGCTATGGTTGGTTGCAGCAACTGGACAAACGTTTTCACAAGGAGCGTTGTCACAATGCTGACACATCAATGGTTGGAATACCACATTTGGGTTATCCATATCACCACTAAAATATTTATCGATACGTAACCAATGCATTTCGTGACCACGTAAAACTTCTGGCTTACCAACAACAGAAACGTTGTTTTCTGCATTACAAGCCACTACGCAAGCACCACAACCATTACAAGTGTTTAAGTCCACATTCATGCCCCACTTGATACCTGGTCTTTCATACACCGGGTAGATGGTACCTTGTTTTTCGAAGTTCGCTAACACTTCTTCGTTGGTCATTTTATCGCCATCCATGATCTGACCTTTCAATTCATTTGCACGCTCTTCGCGGATCTCAGATGGATGCGCTAAGAAAGATGCTAAAGACAATTCTTTCACTACTTCAGTACGATTACCTTGAGCAGTATCGTAACGGAAATGCGTTTGTGTTAATGCAACTGGATAAGTTTGATCTGTTACTGTTAATTGCACATCTGCTTGATCAAAAGAAATGGTTTGACCATTGAAGCTTGCAAAAGGATAGGCATTTTTACCAGTACCAATCACCGCTTTACCTAAGGCTTCTGTGCGGCCGTAACCAACAGCGATACCAATGGTAGAAGGATGTGTTCCAGGAATAATTAACACAGGTAATTCGATACTCACTTTACCTACAGTTACTTTAACCACTTTTTTAGGAGGTTGTACTTCGTAGGCATCTGCCTGACCACCATTGTTTAAATCAATATTCAACAATGTTCTTGCCATTGCAGGTGATACTATAATATAGTTATCCCAAGTAGCACGTGTTACTGGATCAGGTAATTCTTGTAACCAAGGGTTAGCAGCACCTTGACCAGCACCGATACCTACTTTTTGGTATAAGGCTAATTCAATTTTGTTCTTGTCATTATTATTTTTAGACGATGGGTTTTTAGCAGCCACTGCACTCGAAGCTGAAGCAACAGCAGCACCGTTAAGTGATGCGCCCACCGCAGCAGATGGCGTTGGATTGATCAAACCCGCTTGTAATGTTTTATCCCAAGCAGTCACACCACCTAATTTAATAGACCAGAAATTCTTTAAGTAAGTAGTGTAATCATTCACATCACCGGCCCACTTCAACAAACTATCTTGGAAAGCCCTTGTCTTAAATAAAGGAGCAATGGTTGGTTGGATGAAAGAAAAATGACCTGTTGCAGGTTCTGCATCACCCCAGCTTTCTAAAAAGTGCGGCGCAGGAATTACATATTTACAAAGTGAAGTTGTTTCGTCTAATTTTTCGTTGAATGAAATCGTGGTTTTCACTTTCGCTAAACCAGCTTTTACTTTATCCGCGTTAGGCCAAGAATAAACAGGATTTGCGCCAACAAATAAAACGGTGTTGACTTTACCAGCGTTCATCTCGTCTACCAATGTAGCAAAATCGCTATCAATACCTTGACGGTAATTTAATGTAGTACCAAAATCGATCGTGTTGCCATTTGCACCCACTGCATCGTTGATGGCGTTCACTAAAATTTGAACATTCACGTCGTTGCTACCAGCTACTACCAGTGCGGCACCTTTATGCGCAGTCAATGCTTTTGCAGCGGCTTCGATACCTGCTTTTAAAGTTGCGTCCACTCCAGTTACTGCAGCACCTTTTACAGCGTTCAATAAACCAAGTGCAATGGCGCCCATTTCGGAAGGACGGCATAAATATTTTTCGTCTGCGTTAGAACCAGTCATACTCGCCACTGTTTCAAAGTGGATATGCTTGCTCATTGAAATATTTTTCTCGTCAATTTTTTTACCTACTGCATATTGAGCAGCAAATTGAATTGGATTCAACCAAGTACCCAAGAAATCGGCACTCAAAGACACAATTGCTTTTGCTTTATCAAAATGGTAAGAAGGCATTACGCGTTTACCATAAGCAGCTTCGTTTGCTAATAACATCGCACTGTGCGAAACCGCGTCATAAGTTACGTGTTTGCCACCAGGATGTTTAGCAAGGAATTGCGCAATAATATTTTTAGTAGAAGGAGAAGTAATAGAACTAGAAACCAAAACCACATTACCACCTAATTCAGCAGCAATGGCTTTATCGATGGCTTCGAAGCTAGCTTCTTTACCAGCGATTAAAGGAAAACGTAAGCGAGCGGTATCATATAAATCTAACACAGCAGCTTGAACTCTAGCAGAAGTTCCACCATTCGTGATGGCAGATAAATCGTTCCCTTCTAATTTGATAGGACGACCATCACGCACTTTTGCAAGTACACTTACCACGTCACCATCTTGTACATAAGTGGTTGCATAATAATCTGCAATACCTGGTACAATATCTTCTGGCTTGTTTGCAAATGGAATGGCTTTTTTAATGGGCATTTCACAACTCGCTGCCGCAGCTGCTGCAGCTGTGCTGAATCCTAAATATTTTAAGAAATCACGACGAGGTGCTTTTGCTTGTAAAAAACTACCGCTCTTTGCAAGAACAGATTCGTCTTCTACAAAAGGAAGTTCTTCCTTGAATTCGTCTTTCACTTCTTTGTTGTAAGCTTCAGAATTATTTAATTCCCCAAAACTTGACCAGTGCTTTTTTTGCTCCATAGTAATGTATATAAAATATTACGCGTCTCTTTTTTTATCTTTTGATTAGTAGTGACATTTTTGACACTCTGTACCACCAATTTTTTCTACAGTGATACCTTTAGCGCTATCGATTTTTCCAGTACGAATATCTTCGTGGAATTTTTCGTAGATGCTATAGAAACCATTGTCTTTAAATTGCACTTTTGTTTCTCTGTGACAGTTCACACACCATCCCATACTTAAGTCAGAGAATTGTTTTACTTCACCCATCTTTTGAATTTCACCATGACATTGTTGACAAGCAACTTGTCCAGCGTTCACGTGTTGCGCGTGGTTAAAGTAAACGTGGTCAGGTAAGTTGTGGATACGAATCCACTCAATTGGTTCTGCTTTAGTTGCATCCCAAGGTTGACCTTCTGTAAATCCAGCGTATTTATATAATTTTTTAATCTCAGCAGTACCATCAACAATATCCCCATTCTCTCTTACTAAAGGATCGCCTTTGTATTCGTTAATAGCTAGGTGACAGTTCATACACACATTCACACTAGGTATAGTCGCTTGCTTACCTTGATAAGTACCAATATGACAGTATTGACAGTTAATTTGATTTACACCAGCGTGCACCTTATGAGAATAGTAAATAGGTTGTTCTGGTTGATAATCTTTAGAGCGACCTAAGTTCATCGCACCCACTGTGGTATAATAACCACCTAACACAAACAAGAAAATGGCTGTAAAAGCGATGTATCTTTTATTACGATAAAAAGGAATTGGGGCTTGAGGCGTCACACCTAATTTGTCGTCCGTTAATTTTTTTAAGTTGCTGTTCACTTGCATTAAAATAATTGCAAGCACTGCTAAAACCAAACTTAAAATTCCAAACACTAAAGCGTTGTCAGATTCAGGAGCTGGTGCACCCGCAGCTGCACCGCCTGCTGGCGCTGCGCCTGGAGCAGGAACAGTTTTGATATAAGCTAAGATGGCATCAATGTCAGCTTCTGATAAACCAGGAAATTGGTTCATTGCTACTTTATTGTACTCGTTGTACAAATTATTGGCATAAGGATCACCCGTTTTTAAAAATGCAGCAGAGTTTTTAATCCAAGAATACAAATTCTTTTTATCAGGCCAACGATCTTCCACTCCAGCTAAAGCAGGACCCGTTAGCTTTTTATTTACTGCGTGACATGAGGCACAATTCGCAGAGAAAAGTGCTTTACCGTCTTGCGCATTTAGTTGATTACCTATAGCAGCACTAAAGGTGATAAATAAGAAGATCGTAATGATCTTAGCTAGGTTTCTTAAAGTTGTCATATACACGAACAGTGTCAAGTGTGGAAAAATATCCTTTAACGGACGCAAAATTAACTAAGAAACGCATTAAAAAGCTTGTTTATTGCAAGTTTTTTTTTCTTTTTACTGATTGATTTTCAAATGGGTGGGAGGATTTTTGATGACGAATGTCATAAAATTGTAAGCATCCAACTTATCCCTATAAATTTTGTTTAATCTTGTACTAGAAATTCGAAAAAAAGAGGACCTTCGGGCGGCGGAATCACATCTTATTTTATGAAAAGTATTAATAAATTACAGCAAAAGTGGGGCGTTGGCCAGGTGCAATTTTGGTTAATCATGACCACATTTGCCTTGGGAGGAAGCTTGAGCGGGTACTTAAATAAGCAAATCCTAAATTTGGTGTTTTTGGAGAAAAATGCGGCATATTGGCTCATTTATCCCCTATTATTGACCATTTTATGGCCTTTTTCGGTGATTTTGGTCAGTTTTGCAACTGGGCAATTTGCCTTTTTTAAGGGTTATTTGGGAAGAATGTGGGGCAGATTGAGTGGAGGGACTAGTTCGAGTATAGCATCGAATATGGAGTCAAATATGCGATCTAGTCAAAAAGAGTCCCCTAGCCCAATCCATGTAGCGATTTTTGCTTCAGGGGCAGGCAGCAATGCCAAAAAGATCATCGAATACTTTGAAAACAAGTCCACCCCCGTTAAAATCTCATTAATTGTGTGCAATCTTCCGGGTGCAGGTGTCTTGGATATTGCAAAATCCAAGGGGATTCCAACCCTGTTAATCAATAAAGCAGAATTTACATCCACCGGCTATGTAGAAAGCCTGCACAACGCAGATATTCATTTTATTGTACTTGCCGGCTTTTTATGGAAAGTGCCCGAGGTGTTGGTGCATGCTTATCAGCCAGGCGTTGGCGATGCAAGGGGCATTGTAAATATTCATCCTGCATTGTTACCAAATTATGGTGGTAAGGGTATGTATGGATCACGCGTGCACGAAGCTGTGGTAGCAGCGGGCGAAAAAGAAACAGGCATCACCATTCATTGGGTGGATGCGCATTATGACGAAGGCGATATTATTTTTCAAGCAAGATGTGCTGTTGATCCTAGCGATACACCAACCACGGTTGCAGATAAAATTCATGTATTAGAACATCAACATTTTGCACCAACAATAGAGAAAATATTATTGAAATAAATTATTGAAATAAAAAAGGCCCCGAATTTTCGAGGCCTTTTTTTAAATATTTTATCCAGGCATACGAGAAATGTATTTCTCTATTTCTTTGATTTGATCCAACACTTGCTTAGTAGATGGCTTGCAAGCTTTTGCTTTACGGAAGAAATCTTTAGCGGCACGGAACTCACGCTTATTCATAAAAATTTGGCACATGCTTAAATAAGCCACTGCTTCTGATTCTTTATCTGGAATGCCCGCACGAATAGCTGCACGGATATAGGCTTCACCTTGCTTGGTATCCCCTTTTTGCATCGACATCATCCCTAATTGTAATTTATTGGCACCCTCAGCTTCAGGCATTGCTGAACCAAGGCTACTACTCATTTTAAGGTGCTTCTCGGCTGTATCAAAATCTTGTTTTGCCATGGCGATATTCCCCTTAATGGTATAGTAAGTGCTTCTCACTGGTGTGTACAATAAACCAGGAAACCAGATGGTCGCTAAAATGCGCTCCACTTCTTCGATATTGCCCGCTTCCATCGGTGCTTGAACCAAACGCAGTGGACCAATAAAAATATGACTCAATAGGCCAATCAAACCAAGCATATACAATGGGAAAACAGGCCAAAAATTAGCCAGATCGGCTAATTGAAGTGTACCCGCGCCAAAAATGGCAATTAAGCTTAACCAAAAACGAAACTTGATAATGATATTGTAAAAGCCCATAATGATGTCGATTTGAGCTGTGAAGATACCAAATTATAGCATAATAATGAGCCGCAGGGATAAAGTATGGGTGCTTAAAAAAGAATAGTTATTTTTGTCCTCCTTAAACGGTCTTTTGGCCTATTTAAGACTCGGATCCCAGTGGTTCGATGGTCCCGTAGTTCAATGGATAGAATAGGTGTTTCCTAAACACTAGATCCAAGTTCGATTCTTGGCGAGACCACAAACCCTCAACACACAATGTTGGGGGTTCTTCATTTTGAGACAACGTCGAAAGCTAGCTTTCGTAAGTTGGTCAGAGATGAAGAAAGCAAACTGTCCCGCACAGCGGGATGGTTTGAAAGGGTTTGGGTAAGTTTAATACGGGAAAAAGATAGTGCGAGCGAAGCAAGTTCTGGCAGTCTTGGCGAGACCACAATTGATTTTATTTGCCGCTGGAAGGTAGATGGATTTGTGTATCAACTAAGTAGTGGACTCATAACAAAAAATAGTCCTAAAGCATTTAAACAAATAGACGCCTGGTGTTATGCGCAAAAAGAACCTATAATAAATATGGAAAGCAATCGAAACATAACGGCTCATGTTGAGAGTTTTGCAGCAATAGATGCGTTGTTTCAAAATCAAATAGCAGCAAGATTATACAATAAACCCAAAACCCTGAACCTAACCACCAATGTATTTTATTTAATAAAAGACTCCTACTCTATTATTAAAGGGCTGAGTGATCTTAAGGCAAGTAAAACCATGGCAATTTTGGAGCTATTGGATCATACGAGGTTATTGAGCCCTGGGGAAGTGATGAAGGGAGTAAAATAGGACTGATTCACTTAAAATGATACCCATTTAAATTAATTATATAGCCATCTTAGATTTATGAACATCTGTTTTGATAATTAGGAAGAATGAAAGCATAAAACAGCTCAAAATAAAAGCTATATAAATTGGATGAGTAGTTAGGGCTGATAAGTTAATCTTATCTCTAAATCCTAAAAATGAAATAAAATGGAATAATCTTGGTGTCTAGAAAATAATGAGAGTAGAAAAATATTTATACTTGAAATATAAACATAAAGCAAAGTTTAAATTACCCAATAATAGAGTAAATTAAAAGTGTATAACAAAATCATAAAAGAACAAAATTATATCATTTCATTAGTCGCATTTCAATTAAAACCAAACAATAAGTACATCCAAAATTAATTTTTAATTAGTTAAATTTTATTCTGATTAAATAAACATTGGTTATTCATGAATTTTAAATTAAAAAATTATTAAAAGTTATTAATTCTTCTATTTAACATAAAATCAATGTATTAAAATAAAATAATACTAATTTGTTTTAATCCAATAATATTCATCATTATCAGTTTTAATCAATGGAGCACTAATCTTGTGTTTTATTCTAAAATCATCAGTCGCATTTTTTGCTCCAATAAAACAACCATAATCATCTATTATTATTACACCTCCAATAACTACATTATTATATAATATATCTAAACATAAGAAAGTCGATTCATACCAATCAGAATCTAAACGTAGTATTGCAATTTTTCCTATAGACGTAATATTATCTTTATTTTTTAAAGTATTTATAAAAAAACCTTTTATTAAAAAAACATTATGCATATTTAAATTTAAATTATCAAAAGTATTGAATACATTTTGGATGCCTCCAGATAAATTTACATTGACCCATTTATATGGATTTTCAGTGTATTGTTTATTTTTAATGTAAAATTTTGTGAAATTAAAATTTAAAAAATTAAAGTCATTTGTGATTTTAATCTCTTTTTGTACATCTTTATATGTAATATTAGGCATTCCTTCAAAACTATCAAACCCAAAAATTTTATTATTTTCTCCTGCATAATTTTTCATTAATGCTAAACACCCTCCTTTGGCAACACCACATTCTACAAAAGAATAATTTGTTGATTGAAATTTTTTACATTGTTTTTTTAGATTTATTAACCTTTTAATTGAGCAAATACTATAATTAAGATTAATTATAGTATATTCAAATCCGTATCCAATAGATATATTAAATAAATATTTTATATACGACTTAGATTTGCTATATAATTTCATAAACTATGATCTAAGTGTGTAATTTCTGATTGATGAAATTACTTTTAAATATTTGTTAATTAAATCTAACTTTATATAATCAAATGTTGATATTATATTTTTCAAAACACATAGGGAATCTCCTTCAAAATTAAAGATATAGTAAAAATCTTTCAAAAAATATATAGACGCACTTTTTTCTAAATCATTTAAATGTTTATGTTCAAATAATATAAATTTTGGTTTAAATTTTGTAAAATTTAATTGTGATAGAATTTTGTAGTCATAACCTTCTGTATCTATATGAAATAAATCTAGATTAACTATTTTATGTTTTTCAAGCAATTGGTTTAAGTTCATGCAGGGCACAGAAATTTCAACGATATAAGGTTCTAGGATTCCATTTAATTGATTTACTATGTGTTCTCGATTGAAGGAACCTAATTGGTCGTACCAAAATGGAAGATTTCTCAATTCATTTTTTGCAATTTTATCTACATAATAAAATGATGTCTTTTTTCCATCATTTATTGCAAGGTTTTCAAAAATAAACCTTGACTCTATAGTATAATTTTCAATTAATTTATCAAATAAATAAGGAACTGGTTCAACAAAAATTACTTTCCAAGAGTAATTTTTGACAATTAATTCAAATAATGGATCATTACTACTTCCATCATTTGAACCAATTTGGAGAATTGTGAACTTTGTATTCTTTAGGTATTTATTTAAATAATAAGTAGGTGTCTTTTTTTTAGAAATAATAAATTTGTGGATTGGGTAAATTAAAAATTTAAATACTTTTTTAAGGCTAACTAACTTCATCATGAAATTTTTAAAATTATTAAAAAAATTGTGATTAACTCATTTATTATAAAAACTTGTCAATAATTTTTAGTACAAATTTTGATTATTAAGATATATTTTAGTAATTTAAGAAAAATACACACAAATGGCATTTTTTTTAAAAAAATATTATAACACTTTACTTTATTATTGTAATCATTTACTTTTTTGTATAAAGGTAATTTTAATAAATATAATTGGAGTTATTCCTAAAAAATCAATTAGATTTAAAACGAGGAATCAAATGATGAAATTTTATTGTGAACAAATTAACAAACCAATAATTCTTGAAATTGGGGTATTTAAAGGAGAATTTTTAGAATATATTTTTAAAAAATGCAGTAGTGCAAAAATTGATGCAGTTGACTTATTTGAAGGTGTAGAATATTCTGCTGATGTAGATGGCAATAATTTAGTTTATTGTGATCTAAGTAAAAGTTTTTTAGAATTAATAGATAAATATCGGAGAAATGAAAATATAAATATATTTAAATCAGATTCGATATCTTTTTTAAAGAAACAAGAAATTGAAAAATATGATATAATTTACATTGATGCTGATCATTCTTATCAGGCAGTAAAAAATGATTTAATTTACGCATGTGATAAAATAAAAAATGGAGGATACCTAATGGGTCATGATTACGCTATTAATTTAAAAAAAACTAAAACAATTCGTCAATTTGGGGTAAAAAAAGCTGTAGATGAGTTCTGTAAAAAATATAATCAGGAAATATTAGCATATGCTATGGATGGTTATATATCTTTTTGTATAAGAGTAAATAAGAATAATTTTTAATGAACTAGAATGTAATCGATTCATTTAGATAGATAATTGAAAGTTAGTTTAATTATCTGTAAACCTTTAAAAATTTATTAAATAATTAAAAAATAATCATTTAATAAATTATATAGTATGATAATAATAATAATTAGAAAAAATTAAAATTTAAGATATATATATTTTTATCTTTTAAATGTAAATTGTAATGTTTAATCATAAAAGTAATTAAATATAGTTTATATCCATATTGTATATAGAAAAGAAAAAAGATATAAAAATATGAAATTTAATTATTTTTTAGATTAAAAAATACTAAAATACATCAAAACAAATGGAATATCCTAATATAGTATTTGTTGTAAATAAAAATTATATAAGTTATCT
>Ga0209598_10004276_pt1 | contig 10525 bp, 9 predicted proteins | sample M_140807_EF_Meta_FD_187317 | JGI IMG/M metagenome (GOLD analysis project Ga0209598, IMG submission 187317) | Freshwater microbial communities from Lake Montjoie, Canada to study carbon cycling - M_140807_EF_MetaG (SPAdes) (version 2) | ecosystem: Environmental > Aquatic > Freshwater > Lake... | reverse complement strand
ACGCCCCGATGGGGCGGTGGTTGACGTTGTCATGGGGTGCGATCGCCCGACCCACTCTTCCAAATTGTTAGATTCCAAACCGTCTTCCGCCATCGCCACCAATCCAGATACTGGTGTGAATGTGGAGCGGCGCTCACAACGTTCAACAAACCAAGGACCACGCGGCGGAAGTGTGTTGTATTTGGCGACAACGGCGCCGAGGCGATCCGCTGGAATGGTAAAACGGTATCCAAGGCGAATCACACGGCTGGAAGCTTTAGCTGGTACTTGCTGACAGCTCAAAAAGTGAAGACCGCGAGGAGATTGTTCGAGTAGACTCGCCAATATTTCGTTGGGCAAGCATGGCTCTGTCAGTTCAACGTCCAGCACTTCCTGAATGCCATGGACGCCCAAAGGCAGTGCCAAGGCAACAATGAGCCTTGGCATGGGATGAAACTTGCCAGCCAAACGAACGGGAAGGTCAGCTCTGCGAAATATTCGTTCAATGCAGCGAATGAGGTCGATATGACTGAGAAAAATCAGGTCTTCTGTTTTTTGGAAAATCAGACGAAAACGAGACGCACAATCAGCGGCACGAAAAGGGTGCTTGGGATTCCAGTGCAGTAATGAAGCCTCACCCATGAGATCCGCCCGAAGCCGGGGGTGAGACCGATATCCAAACAGGATGATCGAGAGTTGTGCGAATCTAATGCGAGCCTGAATAAACCGCCCGAGATTCGAACCCCAAACTCCCCAAAAGCACACATATGCGCAATCGGGGACGATCCTGATGGAGAGAGGAAACCTGATCGATGGTTCGAATCAGGTACGTCTCACCCGTGTTTGTTCTAAACGCACCCCAAAAAAGGGGCACCGTGACCGCTCAATCCAAAGAACCTTCTGGTACTTCGAAGAACATGTCCAATCATTAGTTTCCTAAATCACAAAGGAATGACAAGGGCAAAACTAATCGCTTTATGAATCCGTATCGTGATCCAATGCCAAAACTGCAGCCAAAGCATCAAGCGCCTGTTCAGCATCTGGACCATTGGCTTCACATTCGATCTCACTTCCCATAGCTGCGGCAACTAGCATCAAATCCCACATCCGCTTGCCATTGAAAGCGCGGCCTTCCCAATAAACCATAATTTCAGCTTGAAATTGCCCTGCAACTTCAGCAAATGCGGCTTTGGGCCGCATGTGAAATCCCATGGGATGAGTCACCTGCAATTTCTTCCTCACAAGAGCATTCATCAACAGAATCCCCGGAACGTTATTCCGACGAGGCATTGCACACTTGAGTCCCGTCCCCATCTGATCATGGGGATTCCGTCCCCAACAGCAATCGAGCGAGCTGATTCTGTTCTTCTGAATTTCTGAGAAGTTCTACAAACTTGGTGTCACGCAATGCTGATGAAACATTTTCCAGAGCTCGTAGATGATCTCCAGGTCTGTCATGCGGAGAAATGATTAAGACCAGAACATAGACTGGCTTGCCGTCCTTGCTCTCAAACGGCATTCCGCCAGGACATACCGCCACTGTCCCAATCAGAGACTGCACACTAACGTGGCGCGCATGGGGGATAGCCACACCGCCACCAATCGCCGTGGATCCAAGGCTTTCGCGCTTCATAATCGCGCGGCTGATATCTTCTGCGTCTTTTTCCAAAACCCGGCCGACTTCTACCAGTTTGCCAACGAGGGCGCGAATGGCGTCCTCCTTGGAGGCAACCTTCAGGTCGTGGATTAGGGCACCTTCAACAAGAAACTCACTCAGGCGCATGCGCGGGCCTCACTTGGAACCCTTGCCATCACCCAGATCACGCGCAATTTCCCCGGTGGGAATGTCACGCCTGTGATCCTGAATCTTTTCCTTGTACCGACGAATTTGCATGGAAATCTTATCCATGGCCAAATCGACTGCGGCAATAAGTTCCGTATGCGACTCGCGTGCCACAAAGTCGTGTTTGTGTTCAGCCTGAACCAAAAACTCAACCAAATTATCGCTTCGCTGATGATCGACCGTTACTTCAATCATGGTTAGACGGTCGAAAAGGTGGTTAAGCCGATTTGCCTTTTCCCGGATGCGGTCCTTCATGTCGTCATCGATGTGGCCATGACGTGTTGAAACCTTGATCTGCATGAAGCACCCCTTTTCAAATCCAACGGCACCCATGCACCGCTGTCATCCCGTCAAGTATTGAATCCTATCGGCGAACCCACCATCGGGCAACGACTTGGCTCACTTTGCCAGCAAGACAATCAACTTCGGCAAGCAGAATGACTGAGATTCACCCATGCGCCACCCTTTTGGCTGCTTCCAACGCATTGCTCAATAAAATGCATACCATCCACACCATCAGCCACATTGGGGTAGGCCGAATCCTGATCTGAAACAGGCACACCAGCAGCCCGCTTCACAATGGCATCGAATGCATCAACATAAACATTGGCGAATGCTTCAAAAAACGCTTCTGGATGACCTGCTGGCAGGCGTGAAGCAGCAGCCGAAACAGGTGTAATGTAAGAACCACCCGACCGGGTGTAGATTGCATGAGGTTGCCCGTTACGTCGAAACAGTAATTTGTTGGGTTCCTCTTGATGCCACTCCAAGGCCCCAAGGGTTCCATCCACCTCGATCCACAAGTCGTTTTCCCGGCCGTGGGAAATCTGTGATGCCGTAACAGTACCCAAAGCTCCACCCTCGAATTTCAGAATGGCAGTCCCGTAATCGTCGAGTTTTCGACCCGGCTCGAAAGTTTTAAGAGAGCAACTCACTTCAGATGGCTTAAGCCGCGTGATATACCGAACAAGATTGTATGCATGCGTAGCAATATCGCCGAAGCAACCCGCGGCTCCGCTCTTCTTGGGGTCTGTACGCCAATCAGCCTGCTTCTGGCCTCCCTCCTCGAGCCGGGTCCTAAGCCAACCCTGAATATAAAAAGACCGCACCGCCTGGATTTCTCCCAGCAAACCATCCAACACCATCTGGCGTGCCTGACGGACCAATGGATATCCCGTGTAGTTGTGGGTCAATGCAAACACCACTCCTGTCCGGGCTACTATTTCCCGTAACTCCTCTGCTTCAGCCAACGTGAATGTCATGGGCTTATCGCACACAACGTTGATGCCTGCCTCGCAAAACGCTTTGGCAATCGGGAAATGGGTATGGTTGGGCGTAGCAATAGAGACAAAATCAACTCGCTTACCGATGGGCAATTTGAGCTCAGCCTCAATCATCTCCAGATAGCTACCATATGCGCGCGAAGCATCCACACCATAATCAGATGCTGAAGCCTTGGATCGAGCTGGATCAGAAGAAAAAGCACCCGCAACCAACGCGGCACGGTTGTCCAGACAGGCAGCAACAGAGTGCACTTTCCCAATAAATGACCCCTGTCCTCCGCCAATAAGCCCCATATTCAAGGTGCGGCCCAACGATCCGTTCATTGACATTTTCAACATCCTCCAGCAAATGACCCAGACAGGGGCAAACAGCAGATCAGGCTTGCGAAAATCATAGTAAAAACGTGACAACTGTCACGGCAAAGAAGATTCGTGTCATCAAAAGGACGGCGCATGTCAAAATCACTCCCCCTTGCCACATTGCTGGTGCTCGCAACCATCAACCTGTTCAACTACATCGACAGGTACATCATCAGCGCTAATCTGGGAGCCATCAGCCAGCAACTTGGGTTTGCCCACTCTGACACCATGAAAGGACTCCTGCAGAGCGCATTCATGGTCTCTTTTGTGATCATGGCCCCGATTTTTGGTTGGTTGCAACCACACATATCGCGCACGCGTCTTATTGCCATCGGTGTCCTGCTCTGGAGTTTGGCAAGCGGGGCTAGCGGACTAGCGGGTTTGGCGCGCACTCAGGCAGACATCTTGGTGGCTGACGGTTTTCAGCCCTCGTTGTTTTTGACAATCACTGGGAGTTACGGATTCTTACTTGCCACACGTTGTCTAGTTGGCGTGGGCGAAGCTGCTTTTGGCCCCGCTGCTCCCGCGCTGCTTTCCGATTGGTTTTCCGAACATTCCCGCGGAAAGGTCATGGCTGCTCTTTACACTGCCGTTCCGGTTGGCAGTGCGATGGGATTTGCCATCGGCGGGCTGCTTGGATGGCCATGGGCCTTCTTTTGGGTTGTCCCACCCGGTATAGCACTTGCTCTCGTATGCTGGTTACTGCCTGAGGCGCCCGCCCGAAAAGTAACAGAATCCCATTCAATTCCTCTTTCCGAATATAAATACTTGCTGAAGCGCCCTTCTTACATCCTTAATGTATCGGCCTATACGGCAGCGACCTTCTGCATCGGTGGAATTGCCTACTGGCTACCTCATTACGTTGTTGATACACGCAATGCGGTGAGCAACGAAACAGGAACGTTGATGATCGGCCTCATCATTGTTGTCTCTGGATTGGTGGCAACCGTCATGGGTTCTATCTTGGCTGATCGACTTCGCCCCCACGATCCTGGCGCTTATTTCCGGGTGTGCGCTTGGGGAATGTATTTGGCTTTTCCTGCCATGCTGGGCATGGTTTTCATGCCATTCCCATGGGCATGGTTCTGTCTGTTCTTTGCCTGCCTTGGACTTTTTTTGAACACAGGACCTGCAAACACCATTCTCATGAACGTGGCTCCGCCTCATTTGCGCGCCCAATCCATGGCTATTTGCATCCTTGTCATTCATGCATTGGGAGACGTAATTAGCCCGACCTTGATTGGCGTGGCTGGAGATATGCTTCCGGGTGGGTTGAATGCCGGATTTCTTATCGTAACTGGTCTGGTTCTCGTCGCTGGGGTTTTATGGCACCAAGGTGCACGTTTTCTGCAGGCTGATATTGATGCCGCCCATCAAGCTTCCAAAGCATGGGAAATGAAATATGGAGTACCGGGGAAGGCACCCCTTGCTTTTTCCGACAATCCGAAGATTGTGTAGAACAGGAAACAGCGGGTTACACAAACGTACCCCTTCATTCGAGGAGCAATTTCTAATGTCACGCCCCCTGAACGCATTCATGGGAACATTTGGCTTGTGGCTGATTATCAGCCCAATGACTCGTGCTGCGGACTGGCCCGGCCTTCGTGGTCTGGCACGTGACGGGGTATCAGCCGAAACCGGCTTGGTTGCATGGCCCAAGAACGGGCCGGCCCTAAAGTGGACTTTCAATGCAGCGGGTGCCGGCTACGGAAGCCCAGCAGTCGTTAATGGAACAGTTTATCTGCTCGGCACCAAAGAAAAGAACGAAGTTGTTTTGGCTATCGATGGTTCTGGCAAGGAACTATGGTCCACTGTGATTGGGCCTATCTTTGATTTTCAGGGCAACTCATGGTCAGGTGGCCCCAATGCCACGCCGACAGTAGCCGATGGCCGCGTCTATGCTCAGGGGAGCCAAGGCATTTTGCTGTGCGTTGACGCAACCTCTGGCAAAAACATCTGGTCTGTTGACCTTGCCAAGGAACTGGCTGCCGAAGTCAATCCTGTGGGTGGAGGCCCTGCAAAAATAGGTTGGGGCTTCTCCGCTTCGCCTCTTCGCGACCAAACCAGACTTGTGGTTGCCACTGGTGGTCAGGGTGGTCTTTTCACATCGTTGGATCCAGCCACCGGCAAAGTCCAATGGCGCAGCGACTCGCTGAAAGTACAAGCCACCTACGGTTCTGTGACAGTTGGCACTTTTGGTGGTGTGAGGCAATATATCACAATGACTCAAAACGGTGCCGCAGCCGTAAACGCCTCCGATGGTTCCACCGCATGGGTCTACAAGCGAGACGCTGATTATCCGGATATTGTGGCATGCACACCAGTAATTACCCCTTCGGGAGTTTACATTACGGCTGGATACGGTGGTGAAGCCACGCTCCTCAAGGTCGCGGCTAAAAGCGCTGAACCTGTTTGGAGCGCGAAGGAAATTTCATCGAATCTCGGCGGATTCGTTATTTCAGGAAAATATGCTTTTGGGTTCCATGGCAAACGCTCATGGGCGTGCCAAGACCTTGAATCAGGCAATGCTGTTTGGACTGGCAAACGCAATGCACTGGGATCGGGAAGCGCAATTCTTGCAGATGGCAAACTGATTGCCATGGCTGAAGACACCGGCGCTGTGGCTTTGATTCAGGCAGATTCGGCTTCTTACAAGGAACTCTCTCGATTCAATCTCCCTGTAGAATCCGCTATCCGCAAGAGTGGTGGAAGGCGCTGGACGCATCCAGCACTTTCGGATGGATTACTTTTCTTGCGCGATCAGGAGCTTCTATTCTGCTACAAAGTCCGCTGAGATCGAACGTGGACACGACAACATCCATAAACCGCGCCCGAGAATCCAAGGCAGGAATTCTGGCTGAGGCTTTGGCATCGAATGTGTATTGGCGGGAACGGTACCAGCAAATGAAGGTTGCTCTACCCGGGTGCGTATCTGATTTCGAACAGTTGCCTACAGTAGGCAAAGCTGAAATCCTAGCGGAGCAAGGACAGATTCCGCCTTTAGGCCGAATGGCTGGAACTGGAATCAGCAGACTCCATCAGTCCTCAGGCACAGTGGGGCATCCACTTGCCTGGGGGGATTCTCCTGAGGACTGGAACAGAATCCTCGACATTTGGGACATCCTTTTTGACATCGCGGGGATCATACGGTCCGACCGATTTCTGTTCCCGTTTTCTTTCGGACCTTTTCTCGGTTTCTGGAGCGCCTTTGAGGCCGTCGCTCGATCAGGACGGTTTTGTCTGGCTGGCGGTGGTTTATCAACACAGGCCAGGCTTCGACTGATTGAACGCCACCACATTACAATAGTGCTCGCCACGCCTTCGTACGCCCTGCATATGGCCGAAACAGCACTTAGCATGGGACTAAATCTGGCAAGCCTTTCAGTGCGCGCCCTGATTCTGGCAGGCGAACCGGGAGCAAGCAGACCGACATTGCGGCACCGTCTGGAAACCGCATGGGGCGCACGTGTTCTAGATCACCACGGCATGACAGAAACAGGCCCAGTTACCATGGAATGCGCTGCAAACCCTGGCCTGCTTCACGTGGTTGAAAGTTCGTACATTGCCCAGATCTCAAATTCACAAACCACGGGCAATAGCGGGGAAGGGGAACTGATTCTCACTCCATTGGATCGCTTGGCAATGCCATTGGTTCGCTACCGTACAGGCGACCGCGTTCGCCTCGCCTCTATGCCATGTTCTTGCGGTAGCCCGTACATGGGTTTGGAAGGTGGAATTCTTGGCCGCTTAGACGACATGTTGATTATCCGGGGCAACAACATACACCCAGAAGCCATTGAAAATTGGCTGTGGTCGTATCCGGATGTTTGCGAATTCCGCATCGAGGTTCACGGAGAAGGCTCCATGAGTCGGTTGCGCCTGCTTGTGGAATTGGCAACGTGTGCCAACCAAAACGCCTCTATCCAAAACCTAAAATCAGGATTCCAAGAGCGATTCCTTTTTCAGGCTGAGATCGAAGCAACAGACAAACCTTTGCCCCGTTTTGAAATGAAGTCACGCCGGGTTGTTTTCAAATAGTTCAGCACCAAGGCCACCGCTGCCCCTCAAAGCCATCTCCATTTATCTAAGCAACATTACTCGGCAAGCCTACGTTTCAGTTCATCGGCCGAAACCTCGCCTTCCCATCGACTCACCACAATGGTCGCAACGCCGTTGCCAATCAGATTGGTAATTGCGCGGCACTCACTCATGAATCGATCGATTCCAACCAGAATGCTGATCGATGAGGCAGGAATGGCAGGCACAGCAGCAAGGGTTGCCCCAAGAATAATGAAACCTGAACCTGTCACTCCACTGGATCCTTTGGATGTCAGCATGGCAATAATCAGTAATGCGATCTGATTTCCAAATCCCAAGGGGGTGTTGGTGGCCTGAGCGAGAAAAATCGCCGCCATGGTCATGTAAATATTGGTTCCATCAGAGTTAAAGCTGTATCCGGAAGGCACAACCAAACCAACCGTGGATTCGGCGCACCCCAACCTTTTCATCTTTTCCATCAGGCCTGGCAGTGCCGTTTCGGAGGAACTGGTCCCAATAACCAGCAATATTTCATCCCGTATAAACGCGAGTAGACCGAATATTGAAAATCCAGCTACCCTGGCAATGGATCCAAGCACAACGATTACAAAGAAAATGGCCGTTGCATAAAAGCAAAGCATGAGAAAAAAAAGCGGTCTGAGGGCTTCCAGACCGTGGTTTCCCACAGTGAACGCCATAGCACCAAAGGCGCCGATCGGGGCCGCCTTGATGACAATATTCAGAATCCCGAACAGCACGCTTGAAACCATGTCGATCGCCATCAGGACGTTTTGCCCTTTGCTACCCATAGCCGCGATCGACAATGCCGTCAAAACGGAAACCAGCAACACTTGAAGCAAATCGCCACTGACAAATGGCACAAATAAAGTTTCTGGAATAATGTTTATTACAAATTCTGTTAGGTGTTTAAAAGCACCCTGCGATTCCTTGATTGGTACTGGAATGGCTAGTGCTGGCGCGTTTTCCGTATTGAATCCCGCGCCAGGTTGCGCCCAATTGACGATGATCATTCCTAAAATCAGTGCCAGTGTCGAAACAATTTCGAAATAAAACAGCGCCTTGATACCAACCCTGCCGATTTTCCTCAGGTCGCCTACCGACGCAATTCCATGCACAATCGTGCAAAAAACCACCGGAGCGACCAACATTTTGACAAGCTTGATGAATCCGTCACCCAGAGGTTTCAGCATCTTTCCCTGATCAGGGAACAAGGCCCCCACGGCTATTCCCAGAACAACCCCAATCAGTACCTGAACATAAAGATGGCTCCACCATGCACCCGTAGATTTCCCGGGGGCGGCAACCACTTGGCTTTGATGACTTGCCATTATCAATCGCTTGTCGCTATTGATAGCGCCAATCTGCAACCATCGTGAAATTCGGCGAGATTCACATACTCTTTAATCGTGTGAATATCGTGTTGGCCTGCACCGAAAGTAACCGCGGACATCCCGTGGCATACCAGCCAGTTGGCATCCAACCCACCACGACTGACCTCCAGCACCGGAGTAATTCCCGCTTGAATAGCCGCTGCTACGGCTCGCTTGACAACCGGATGCCCATCCGGCAGACAAAACGCATCGTATTCAACCCGGTTTTTAAACGTCAAAGTCCCAGTCCGGCCATCAGATGTCTTGACGGTCTTTGCCGCGTTCTCAAAAGCCAAGCGATAGGCTTCGGTTATTTCACCAACCAGACGAGCATCGGTGCTTCGGCTTTCTCCGCGAACCATGGCATAATCGGTCACCACATTGGTCGCTTCGCCAACGCTGCCACCCGTAGGCCCTGCCACAACTCCAACATTGCTGCTACCTTCCCGATCCCCCCGAACAACTTTGCCAAACCAGCCCCCCGCGTAAATTTCCGATAGCGCCAAGGCAACAATCATGGTGGACGAAACGCCTCGGTCCGGGTGAACTCCCGCATGGGACGCAATGCCAGTCACAGTTGCTTCCCAACGCTGCGCACCCACAGCCCCAATCACCATGCGGCCGGGAGCACCACCATCCACATTGAAACCCATGGTTGCGCCACGGAAGCATTTAGGATCAAGATGCCTGGCACCGTGCAGGCCACTCTCTTCGCGAACAGTAAACAAGAAGGTAATGGGTGGATGTGGCAGTTTGTTTTCCAGAAGTGCCGCAGCGAGATTGATCAACACGGCACATCCAGTCCTGTTGTCACCTCCCAAAGCAGTGACGCCAGCTGGCCGAATAACCCCTTCATCCGCATTCAATACTGGAACGGCTCCCCTGCACAGTGGCACGGTATCCATGTGGGTACTGAACATCAGCGGTTCGCCCGGTCCGGTTCCTGGAAGATAAGCCCAGATGTTTCCACAAGCACTGGATAGTTCCATGCGTGTGTGGGCATCGTCTTGGACGATGGCTGACCGCGGAACACCCGCCGCAACAAGCTCTTCAATAACCAATGCCGCAATGGCGGATTCCTCACCCGTAACCCCGTCACATGCCAAAAGGCGCATCAACAAACTGGAAGCCCTTGATGGATCGTGAGGCAAATGTCGTGCGGTAGTCATCACGTTCGTACTCCACTGAAGAGGCCTTGGCCTTTACTCCGACCCGCCGAACGGGGCAAATTATCAGCCATTGCAGTTTCATCCTTGGCAGGAAGCTCAGAGGCATGATATCACGCCGTTCCCACTTTCTGGTGCTCTGGTTTGTCCTCACCGATGCATGTGTAGCTGTCATCACTTGGCTTGCTGCTTACTGGTTAAGATTCGACAGCGGCTGGTTTGACATTGCTGGCGAAATCCCTGACTTTGCCAAATGCCTCGAATCAACCCCCATCGTTGTACTTTTAGCCCTTGTTGCCTACCGAACCACTGGACAGTACGCCTTCGACCGCATGCGCCGACTCCGCGAGGAAGTCACAGGGGTTCTCAAAGGCAATGCTCTCCTGTTGCTGCTTGCGGCAACGGCCCTATTTCTCATTCGTGACGGGTACGAATCTCGTTTGAGTTTGGCCCTGTTTTTCGTCA
>Ga0209598_10004275_pt1 | contig 10525 bp, 9 predicted proteins | sample M_140807_EF_Meta_FD_187317 | JGI IMG/M metagenome (GOLD analysis project Ga0209598, IMG submission 187317) | Freshwater microbial communities from Lake Montjoie, Canada to study carbon cycling - M_140807_EF_MetaG (SPAdes) (version 2) | ecosystem: Environmental > Aquatic > Freshwater > Lake... | reverse complement strand
CAATGGTGCCCGGATTGCCGGTGCGAGCCGCATCATTGCAATCGACAAGGACCCCAACAAGCTCGAACTGGCCAAGACCTTCGGCGCCACCGACGGCGTGCTGGCCGGCGACAACACCGCCAAGGAGATCCTCGAGCTCACCGGCGGTGGCGTGCATTATTCCTTCGAGTGCATCGGTCTGAAGCAGACCACCGAGATGTGCTTTGCGATGCTTCGCCCGGGTGGCACAGCGACCATCATCGGCATGATTCCGGTGGGCACCAAGATCGAATTGCACGGCCCCGACTTCCTGCGCGAGCGTCGCATCCAGGGTTCGATGATGGGCTCGAACCGTTTCCGCATCGACATGCCGCGTCTCATCGAGTTCTACCACCAGGGTCGGCTGCCCCTGCAGCATCTGGTGTCGGGTCGCCTCAAACTCGATCAGATCAACGAGGGCTTTGCCGCGCTGGCCAAGGGCGGCGTGGCCCGCAATGTGATCGTCTTCGACGCATGAGTGCAGTTCGCATCGCGAACCTGACCGTGCGCTTCGGCGCCGATGTGCTGGCGGTCGACGACTTCTCGCTGGATATCGGGCAGGGGGAGTTCGTTTCGATCGTCGGCCCATCGGGCTGCGGCAAGACGACGGTGCTCAACCTGCTCACCGGTCTGTTGCCGCTCGAGCGAGGCGAGATTTCAATCCTCGGCAAGCGGCCCTTCGTGGGCAATCCGGACGTTGCCTACATGCTGGCGCGAGACAGCCTCATGCCCTGGCGCACGACACTGGGCAATGCCAGCTATGGCGCCGAGGTGCGGGGCGTTGGCAAGGCCGAGCGTGAGGCCCATGCGATGGAGTTGTTGCGCCGGGTGGGCCTTGCTGGATTCGAGCACCGCTATCCCAAGGCGCTCTCGCATGGCATGCGTCAGCGCTGCGCTCTGGCGCGAACATTCACGCTGGACTCGCCGGTCATGCTGATGGACGAGCCCTTCGGTGCCCTGGACGCCCAGACCAAACTGCAGCTCGAGGACCTGCTGCTCGAGTTGTGGCGCGAGGAAAAGCGAACGGTGGTGTTCATCACGCACGACCTCGCCGAGGCGGTGGCGCTCTCTGATCGGGTGATCGTCATGAGTGCGCGCCCCGGGCGAATCGTGGCCGACATCCCGATCGGCCTGGAGCGGCCCCGTTCTGTGAAGGCCCTGCAAAAGGACCCTGAGTTCCATCGAATCTATGCCCAGGTCTGGAGCGAACTCGAACGCGGTATCGCGGTCTCGGGTGGCGCAGCGCAGGCGGCGGGCCAACAGGCGCTGTCTGCATGAGCACTCAGGTCAAAGCATTGTTTGCCACTTCAGCCAGCACCACGCCAGCCGCCGCGGCCTCTTCCTCGCGCAATTTACTCGGGCATGCGGTGTTCATCCTGGCCTTCATCGGGCTGTGGGAATTCGCATCACGCCAGGAGTGGCTCAATCCGACCTTCTTCGGTCGCCCGTCGGGCATCGTTGCGTATCTCTGGAATGGCCTGTTCGTGGATCGAAAGCTGTGGCTGGAACTCGGCTATACGGTTGCAGGCACCCTGATTTCCTTCGTGCTGGGCAGCGCGATGGCGATTGCGGTCGGGTTGCTGTTTGCGGTGTTCCCGAAGTTCGAGAAGGCGGCCGAGCCCTACCTGACCGTGCTCAACGCCATGCCGAGGCTGGCGCTTGCGCCGCTGTTTTTGCTGTGGTTTGGCCTGGGCATCTGGTCCAAGGTGGCGGTTGGAACCAGCCTGTCGTTCTTCATCGTGCTGGCCAACACCATTGCCGGCATTCGCGGCGTCTCGGCCGATCACATCACCTTGTCGCGCAGCCTGGGTGCGACGCCATCGCAACTCTTTTTCAAGGTGACGCTGCCTTCAGCCGTGCCGGTCATCGCCTCCGGGCTTCGCCTGGGGCTGATCTATTCGATGCTGGGCGTCATCGGCTCGGAGATCATCGCCGCCGAACACGGCCTGGGCCAGGTGCTCTCCTATCTGCAGTCCACCTTCAACATGAACGGCGTGATGGGCGTTACCTTGCTGCTGGCCTTTCTGGGCCTGCTGGTGACGGCCGGCATGTCACGGCTGGAGCGCTCGCTGTTGAAGTGGCAGTAGCCCGATTCAGTAGAGCAGGCCCATCAGTGCAGCGGTGATGCAAGTCGAGAGCAGTCCGGCGGCAATCGACTTCATGCACAGGTGGGCGACCTCAGCCCGTCGTTCCGGCGGCAACAGTGAGCCCAGGCCGCCCAGCATGATCCCGGCGCTGCCGAAGTTGGCGAATCCGGCGAGCGCGTAGGTCATCAGCAGTCGGCTGCGCTCGGAGAGCGCCTGCTCGGGCAGGGCGGCCATGTCGATATAGGCCACCAGTTCATTGAGCACGGTTTTCTTGCCCAGCAACTGGCCGGCGGTGATCGACTCCGACCAGGGCACGCCGGTCAGCCAGGCGAGCGGCGCAAAGGCGAGGCCCAGGATGCGCTCGGCCGACAGCGGTGCACCCCACACCGGTGGCAAGGCGCCCAGCGCCGCGTTGACAAGGTATACCAGCGCCGAAAAGACGATCAGCATGGCGACGATGCTCAGCAGCAGTTCGATGCCTTCTGCCGTGCCGCGACCGATTGCAGCCATCGCGCTCTGATCCTCGCGCCCCAGTGTCAGGCGGTCGGGTTGCCGGCTCGACTCGGCGGGCACCATCAGGGCCGCGACTGCCAGCGCCACCGGGACTGCGATCACCGAGGCGGCCAGCAGGTGTCCCATCGCTTCGGGCATGACCGGTCGCAGGATCGTGGCGTACAGCACCAGCACCGTGCCGGCGATGGTCGCCATGCCGCAGTTCATCGTCATGAACAACTCGCCGCGTGACAGGGTGTTGAGCCAGGGCCGCACCACCAGAGGCCCCTCGACCATGCCGACGAAGGCATTGGCTGCGGCCGAGACGCCGACCGCACCGCCAATGCCCATCGTTCGCTGCAGGATCCAGGAAAAGGCCTGCACGATGCGGGTCAGGATGCCCCAGTGAAAGAGCAGCGCCGACAGCGCTGAAATCACCAGCAACATCGGCAGGGCCTGCGCCGCGAGGATGAAGCTCGCCCCCGGGTTGACCGGCTCATAGGGCAGGGCGCCGCCACCGAGATGCCCGAAGACCAGCGCGGTGCCGCTGCGCGTGGCGGCCATCAGGATGTCGAGCACCGCATTGATCGATTCGATCGCCTGCGCGACACCCGGCAGCCAGCGGAAGGCTGCGCCCAGCGCCAGCGCCAGGGCCATGCCCGACCAGACCGGGCGCCAGTTCACCGCCTGGCGTCGCTCTGAGGCCAGCCAGGCCAGGGCCAACAGGCCCAGCAGGCCCAATGCGTTGTGCAGAAGGTTCATCGATTCGATCCGGAGTCAGCCCGACAGGGTCATTGCCCGCAAGCGCCGCATTGAATCACGGCCGGGTCGTTCGCGTCGCGCCGAAGTGGCAACGCCTCAGGCGATAATCGTGCACGTTCAATTCAAGGCTGAATGCCGATACCGCCATGAACCTCGAGAAGGTGATCTTCGGATTTTTCGTCATTCTCGCCTGTGCACTGAATTTCGGCTTCTTCCTGGGTGATATCGGCCGCCCCGAATTGCATCATCCGGGCGAGCTGTTTGCCGCGGTGACGGTGAATCTGATCGCGCTGGTGCTGAAATTCGGCGATCGAACACAACTCGGCGCGATTCACCTGAGCACCAGTCTGGCGGCCTGCATCCAGCTGCTGGCGGCCGCCCTGTACTGGACCTGGGCGGCTCACATTGGCCAGAACGTGAGTGAGGTGGCTGCGATTGCAACTGTGGTGTCGCTGTCGGGCGGGGCCTTGCTGGCCAATCTGGTCTCGGTGGTGCTGCTGATCGGCGAGACCCTGCGCCAGGCGCGCTGAGTCAGTCGCCGCGACGGCTGCAATGGGTGACGTCCTCTTCCTGATTCTGCGTCGCCTGCGCGCGCCGCTGATCACGCTGATCGTGATCTATTCGGTGTCGATCGCCGGGATGGTTGCGATTCCGGGCGTTGATGATCAGGGCAATCCCTGGCGCATGGGGTTTTTCCATGCCTTCTATGTCATCAGCTACACCGCCACCACGATCGGTTTCGGCGAGCTGCCCTACCCATTCACCGATGCGCAGCGCCTGTGGGTGATTGCGGTCATCTATCTGTCCGTGATCGGCTGGGCCTATGCCCTGGGGTCGGTGTTCTCGCTGTCACAGGATCCGGAGTTCCGGCAGGCGGCTGCGCGCAGTCTGTTCGTGCGCAGGGTCGGCTTGCTGCGCGAGCCCTATTGCGTCGTCTGCGGCTACGGTCGAAGCGGTCAGGCCATCGTGCAGGCCCTTGATGCGCTCGGTGTTCGCGTGATGGTCGTAGAAGTCGACGCCCATCGGGTCAGCTCGATTGCGGTGCAGCCCTTTCATCGCGCGCCACTTGTACTGGTGGCCGATGCAAGGCGACCGGAAGTGCTGCGCGATGCCGGTATCGCCAAGCCCGAGTGCCGGGCGGTGATCGCAGTCACAGGCGATGATGAAGCCAACCAGTCGATTGCCATCGGCACCCGCGTGCTCGACCCTCAGACCCGGGTCATCGCACGGGTGATCGATCCGGTGGCCCAGTCGAACCTGGCCGATTTCGGCGGTATCGAGGTGGTCAATCCCTATCAGACCTTCGCGGACAACCTCGAGGCGGCCTTCTCGATGCCGGATGTGCTGCAGCTCGAAGAGTGGTTGACCGGCTCTCCCGGCAGCGAACCTGCACCGCCACTGCGACTGCCGCGTGGACACTGGGTGCTGGCCGGCTATGGTCGCTTTGGCCGGCCGATTGCCGAGGCCCTGCGCCGCACCGGCCAGACCGCCGAAGCCTTCGACACCGGTGACCTGCCAACCGGCGACTACGATGCCAGGGTCCGACGCTACGAGAGCATCGAAGAAGGGCTGCGTGCCTGCGGGGCTGAACGGGCGGTGGGTGTTGTCGCCGGCTCGGCCAGCGACACGGTGAACCTCTCGATCGCGGTGATGGCGCGCCGCTGCAATCCGCAGGTGACGGTGCTGATGCGCCAGGGGCGCGCGTTCAATGCCGCGCTGATCGAGGCGGCACGGCCTTCGCTGACCTTCGTGCAAAGCGACCTGTTGTTGCATGAAGTGCTGCAGGCCTTGACCACGCCGCTGCTGGATCGCTTCATCAGCCACCTTCGCCTGGTCGATGCGCAGCAGGTGAGTCAGATTCGCACCCGGCTGGAGGCCACCGTGGGCCAGCAGGTGCCCAGTGTCTGGATGTTCGAGTGCGACTCGTCCCAAGCCGGGCTCAGTGGCGTGCTGTCCAATCCGTTCACGCCGCTCAGGCTTGATGAACTGATGCGTGACCCGCGTGAACCCGGCAGCCGACTTCGAGCGGTGCCATTGATGGTCGTGAAGGGTGCGCCGGTGGCTTTGTCGGCGTCGCCTGATTCAGGCTCGCAGCCACCTGCTCGGGATACCACCAGCCGCCTGCTGCGAGCAGGCGGAGGGTTTTCCGCCTCCCGGCCTGTGCGCCAGGCGATCGGTTCAGACATCGCACTCGATGCCGGCCTTCTGCTGCTGCCGGCCGAAGACACCGCGCTCGGCCCGGGTGACCGCATCCTGTTCGCGGGTGCCGACGGTGTCGAGGCCCTGCAGCGGCGCTATCTGTTCGACCCGGGCCCGATCGAGTTCGTTCGCACCGGCATCGACCCGCCGCGCGGCGCGCTGTTCCGCTGGCTGGCAGCCCGGCGCACGGCGCGGGCGGCCGCCGGGATCGGGTCGGGCCGGGCCTGAGCGGTGCTGAGCTTTGACTGGCCTTAGCCGCCGATGGTTACACCACCGTCGGCCACGATCGTCTGACCGGTGATGAATGCGCCGGCTCGGCTGGCCAGCATCACGGCAACGCCGCCGATATCGTCGGCATCGCCCAGTCGCCGCAGCGGCGTGGAGGCTTCGCGACGGGCCTTGCGGGCCGGATCTTCATAGAGGGCCTTGGCGAAGTCGGTCATGATCAGGCCGGGTGCGATGCAATTCACGCGGATGTTGTCCGGGCCCCATTCGCAGGCCAGATTGCGCGCAAGCTGCATATCGGCAGCCTTGGAGATGCAGTAGGCGCCGATTTCGGTCGAGCCCTTGAGGCCGCCGATCGACGACACGATGATGATGGCTCCATCCTTCTTGGCCACCATGTCCGGGCGAACCATCGTGCACAGCCAGTGGTTCGACAGCACGTTGTTGCGCATGATCTTCTCGAACACTTCGTCGCCCATATTGGCGGCCGGGCCAAAGTAGGGGTTGGAAGCGGCATTGCACACCAGGATGTCGATCGGGCCATAGGCGCGACGAGCGCCATCGACCAGGTTCTGCATGGCCTGCTTGTCGGAGATGTTGGCCGGAATGGCGATCGCCTCACCGCCGGCTGCCTTGATCTCATTGACCACGGCTTCGCAGGCGTCGGCCTTGCGGCTGGAGACCACGACTTTTGCGCCGTGGGCGGCCATGTTCAGGGCGATCGAGCGGCCGATACCGCGGCTTGAGCCGGTGATGACGGCAACTTTGCCGGTGAGGTCGAAAAGGGACATAGCGGGTCTCCAGGGTCTGTTGATTGGATGGGTTCGAAACCTGATCAGGTCTTGTCGGGTTTGCCGAACAGGGCGTCGAGTCCGGCGCGGGCCTCGGCATCGCGGGTCGCACTGACACGCTCCCAAGGATATTCCTCTGCGATCCGGTCTTCCCAGAATGACGCAGGATTTGGAGCGGACAGGAAACGCCGTGCGACTTCCTCGGGCACCGCCTTGTAGGCGCGGATGTCGCCATTGGTGAATTCGATTTCCAGGCGGGACGAGCGGGCATCGTAGCCGGCAGATCGCAGGCGGTCGGTTTGCAGCGGCTGGCGTTTCATGAGGCTCTCCTGGAAAGCGTGACCGGTCGCGGTCGCTCAACGACCGACGACCAGCCCTTCACGGCGCGGATCAGCGCCTCCTTGCAGGGTACAACGATGCGCGCGATCGCATTGCCTGACGATGCCCTGCAGGCCGCTGGTCATTTCGATGAGGCGAATGTCATGACCGCGTTCGCGCAGTGGCTTGAGCAGGGCGCTTGGGGTGAGATTGAGCTCCAGTTCGGTGGGGCCGTTGCGGCTGCCCAGGTTGGGGGCACTGATCGCACGCTGGATGTCGAGTCCGTCATTCAGCACGGCGACCAGGGTGCGGGCGACGTAGCCGATGATCTGCGAGCCGCCCGGCGAACCCAGGCTCATTACCAGGGGGCCGATCGAGTCGGCTTCGGACTGTGTGCCGGCTTTCGTTGATCGGCCAGCCGGCGTGATGCGCTCGAAGACCAGCGTGGGCGCCATCGAGCTGCGCGGTCGCTTGCCAGGCTGAACGCGATTGGCGATCGCGATGCCCTTGTCTTCGGGCGCAAACGAGAAGTCGGTGAGCTGATTGTTGAGCAAAAAGCCCCGCACCATCAGCCGCGCGCCGAAGGCATCCTCGATCGTAGTGGTCATCGCGATCGCATTGCCCTGTGCATCGATGATCGAGACATGCGAGGTGGCTGGCTGCGCGAGGGTGAGCTCATCGATTCGTGTGCGCTGGATGCCATCCGGATCGCCGTGCGGTGCGATGCCCATCGACCGCTCGCCGATCAGGGCGGCGCGACGGCGCAGGTAGCCTGGATCGAGCAGCCCGCGCGGCGGCGCGACGAACTCGGGGTCGGCAATGAAACGGTTGCGATCGGCGAAGGCCAGTCGACTCGCTTCGGTGAAGGCATGGACACCTGCAGCCATCGGCGTGCCATCGCGGTCATACAGAGCCGGTGATCCGGCCTGCTCGAGGATGCCGAGGATCTGCGCCACCGCAATGCCTCCGGATGACGGGGGTGGCATGCCGCAAACAAGGAAGCGCCGATAGGGCGCACAGATCGCTTCACGTTCCAGTGGCTGATAAAACGCCAGGTCGTGCTCGCCCAACAGCCCCGGGTTCGTGGGGTGCGCGCGTACGGCGGCGACGATGTCGCGCGCGATCGGGCCGGTGTGCAGCGCGAGGCTGCCGCGTCGCGCGATCTGCTCAAGCGTGTCGGCCAGGGCAGGGTTGCGCAACAGATGGCCTGCGGGCAAGGCCTTGCCCTGCGCATCATAGAAATAGGCCGCCGCCAGCGGGTCTTTTCGAAGGTGAGGATCGTGTTCGAGCAGGCGATGCAAACGCGGGCTGATTTCGAAGCCCTCTGTTGCAAGCCGGATCGCCGGTTCGAACAGGCGCGCCCACGGCAGTCGTCCGTGTTGCGCGTGAGCGGCTTCGAGCATGCGCACCACACCTGGCACGCCGACCGATCGGCCACCGACGACCGCATCAAAAAAGGCCACCGGCTTGCCGTCGGGGCTGATGAACAGTGACTCGGATGCCGCCCGAGGAGCGGTCTCCCGGCCATCCCAGGCGCGGATGCGCCGGGTGTGCGCATCAAACGTCATCAGGAACGCACCGCCCCCAATGCCCGAGGATTGCGGCTCAGTGAGCGTCAGCACCATCTGCACGGCGATGGCGGCATCCACCGCGCTGCCGCCCAGATCCAGGATCTCAAGGCCTGCCCGACTGGCATGCGGGTTGGCGGTGGTGACCATCATGCGCCGTGCTGACACGGCGTCGCGCGGGCGGTATCCGCTTGCGGCCTCCGGCTCGGCCGGCGCAGCAGGGCCTTGTGCCGATGCGCAGAGCGGGCTGCCGGCCAGGGTCATGGCGATCAGCATCGTGAGCGAGCGCCAGACCATCCCTGCACCTCATCACAGTCGAGCCGCTACTATACGCAGAGCCTGTCTGCCCCAATCAAGCCGGATCGACGCCATGAACAGCACATCAAGCGAACAACCTGACGGCCTGCCCGTTGCACACGCCGGGATCGGCGAGTTGACGGCCGCCATCGCAAAAGGGCAATCAAGCAGTCGCATGCTGCTGGAAGAAGCGCAGCGCGCGCACGAACGCCATCTCGATCTGAACGCAATCGCGCATGTCGACTGGTCTGCTGCGCAAGCCCAGGCCGACCGCCTCGATGCACAGGCTCGCGCGGGTACACCGCTTGGCGCTTTGCACGGCATTCCAGTGACGATCAAGGACCTCTATGCAGTCGATGGCATGCCGCTCGCGGGGGGCTCGCGCGCCCCGATGCCCTCGCTTGGCGCCCTGGAAGCGGTTGCGGTTGCGCGATTGCGCGCAGCCGGCGCACTGATCTTCGCCAAGACCAACATGCATGAAATTGCGCTGGGTGCGACCGGCGAAAACGCCTGGACGGGCGATGTCAAGAATCCGTATGACCCGGCGCGTCAGGCTGGGGGCTCCTCCAGTGGTGCCGGGGTCGCGGTGGCCACCGGCATCGGTGTGGCCGGTCTGGGCAGCGACACCGGCGGCTCGGTGCGCATTCCCGCCGCATTCAGTGGCGTGGTCGGGTTCAAACCGAGTTTTGGCGCGATTCCGCTGGCGGGCGCGCTGCACCTGTCCTGGACCTGCGATCACGCAGGCCCCCTGACTCGATCCGTCGATGACGCCGCGCGTCTGTTCGAAGTCATGTCGGGGCGTCGCACCGACCACGGCGCTGTGCCGCGACGCCCGCGGCTGGCTGTGCCAGCCAAATGGCTGGCGCCGCGCATGAGCCTGGCCATGGGTGAATGGTTCGAGTCGCTGCTGGCTGGCCTGCGCCGGGACGCGGATGTGATCGATGTCGAAGCACCTGAATTGTTCCAGGCCTCGGCCCACTACACCGCGATCGTCCGTGCAGAAGCGGCCTATGTGCATCGCGACGCATTGGCTGCGGGCGGCGCGGGGTTCGCGCCTGCGGTGCTGGCGCCGCTGCAAGCCGGGTTGCAGGTGTCGATCCCGCAGTACTTCGATGCGATGCGCCAGCGCGATGTGCTGCGGGCCGAGCTCGATGCCATCTTGCGCGACTACGACGCGCTCGTGCTGCCGACCACCGGTGTGCCGGCGCCGCTTCGGGGTCAAACCGAGGTGCAGGTCGCTTCAGGCCTCATGAGCACGCGCGATGCAGTGCTCGGCATGACCGCGCCTTACAGCTATGTGGGCCTGCCGACCATCAGCCTGCCGTGGGGCCGGGTCGAGGGCTTGCCGGGCAGCCTGCAGGTGGTGGGTGCACGTGATCAGGACGCAGCGCTGCTGGCTCTGGCCGCATGGCTGGAATCGCGGGGCTGAAAAAGGCCGCCCGTTTCGCTGCGGTCCTCAGTACTCGTAGCCCATCTTGAGCAACAGCGCGACGTTCGAGCCGCTGCCTTTGGCCACACTCAGATTCACCAGACGCCCTGCCTCGGGCTTGAACAGGTACTGGATGCCCGCGCCCACCATCGGATACAGTTTTGAGCCGCAGTTCTGGTCGGCGCCTTGAAGGCAGGCGATGCCGCCAAAGACGGTGGCGCCGTAACGCGACCCGAACCGCACCCTCCACTCTGTTTCAGCGCTGATCGAGCCCGGCGCCAGATACTGACCGCGGGTGTAGGCGCGCAGTGTCACGGAAGACCATGCTGCTTTCGGGGC
>Ga0209598_10004274_pt1 | contig 10527 bp, 10 predicted proteins | sample M_140807_EF_Meta_FD_187317 | JGI IMG/M metagenome (GOLD analysis project Ga0209598, IMG submission 187317) | Freshwater microbial communities from Lake Montjoie, Canada to study carbon cycling - M_140807_EF_MetaG (SPAdes) (version 2) | ecosystem: Environmental > Aquatic > Freshwater > Lake... | reverse complement strand
TTTGAGCGTGAAGCGCCCACACTGTCTGAAACACAGCGCAACACACGTCAAAAGCAACTCATGGACCAAGACCGCGAGTTTCAACGCAAGCGCCGTGAATTTCAAGAAGACCTGAACACGCGCAAAAATGAAGAACAACAAGTGGTCATTGAACGTGCAAACCGAGCCGTGAAAGTGGTGGCTGAAGCTGAAAAGTACGACGTTATTTTCCAAGAAGCTGTCTACATCAACCCCAAGCACGACATCACTGACAAGGTCATCAAGTCTCTCAACGCTACGGCTGGCAAATAAGCGCCCGCACCGAGAGAAATGGACTCGTGTTGTGCTGCTTCTTGGCGACATCGTTAAGGCTCTAGGCGGCAGCCTTCAAGGCAGTCCACAAACCCCCATTGAAAAACTGGCCCCGCTTGAAACCGCGGGCCCGGCTGACTTGAGTTTTCTCAGTCACCCCAAGTACCAAATGCACTTAACGCAATCACTTGCGGCTTGTGTCATTGTCACGCCGCAATTCAAAGAATTGGCAATCACGCGCGGTGCTTGCATCGTGACCGAAGACCCCTATCACTACTTCGCCAAACTCACGCAATTTTGGAAAAAACAAACCACACCTGCTGGGCGTGCCCGAATTCACCCCAGTGCTGTGGTCGACCCTGAGGCCCACATTGCCGACACAGCCATCATCGGCCCTCTGTGTGTGGTCGAGCGGGGTGCCAAGGTGGGCGCCCATTCTCAATTGAAATCGAGAGTGACTTTGGGTGAGGCTTGCGAAATTGGCGAGCGCTGCATTGTTCACTCAGGGGTCGTGATAGGTGCTGATGGGTTTGGCTTTGCCCCGCACCAAGGTACGTGGGAAAAAATTGAACAACTCGGCGCTGTGAAAATTGGCAACGATGTAGAGATTGGCGCCAACACATGCATCGACCGGGGCGCCTTGCAAGACACCCTCATTGAAGACGGCGTCAAACTAGACAACCTCATTCAAATCGGCCACAACGTGCACATTGGCAAACATACGGCCATGGCGGGTTGTGTGGGTGTGGCGGGCAGTGCGCGCATTGGCGCCCATTGCACGCTGGGTGGCGGGGCCATTGTTTTGGGACACCTCACTTTGGCAGATGGCGTGCATATTTCTGCGGCCACTGTTGTCACGCGTTCTATTTCACAAGCTGGCAATTACACAGGCCTGTTCCCCATCGACGACAATGCCACATGGGAAAAGAATGCCGCCAGCTTGAAGCAACTGCACAAGTTGCGCGATCGAATTAAATCCTTGGAGGCTCAACTCCTTCAGCCACCATTTCAGGACAACAAATCATGATGGACATCTACCAAATTCTCAAACAATTGCCACATCGTTTCCCAATTTTGTTGGTTGACCGCGTGCTTGAAATTGAAAAGGGTGTGCGCATCAAAGCCCTGAAAAATGTCTCCGTCAACGAGCCTTATTTCTCCGGACATTTTCCATCGCGCCCGGTCATGCCCGGTGTGTTGATGCTAGAGGCATTGGCGCAGGCGGCGGCATTGTTGGCTTTCGATACCATGGGCGAGACGCCCGACGAAAACACCGTGTATTACTTTGCAGGCATTGACGGTGCCAGGTTCAAGCGGCCAGTAGAGCCAGGCGATCAACTCATTTTGGAAGTTGAACTCGATCGCATGAAAGCAGGTGTTTTCAAGTTCAAGGCGCGCGCCAAAGTAGGCGAAGAAATTGCGGTGGAAGCCGAACTCATGTGCACCATGCGCAAAGTGGCTTAACAATCAAGACTATGACGACGCAGTCTCGTATTCACGCCACGGCCCTTGTAGATTCCGCCGCTCAGCTAGACAGCACTGTCACGGTGGGGCCTTACACGGTCATTGGCCCTCATGTCCGCATTGATGCGGGTACCTCGGTGGGCAGCCACTGTGTCATTGAAGGCCACACCACCATTGGCAAAGACAACAAAATATTTCAGTTCAACTCTTTAGGCGCAGTGCCGCAAGATAAAAAATATGCCGGCGAGCCCTGTGAGTTGGTCATTGGCGAGCGCAACACCATTCGCGAGTTTTGTACGTTCAACATTGGCTCGCCTGGCGACACGGGTGTCACCCAGTTGGGCAACGACAACTGGATCATGGCCTACGTCCATTTGGCGCACGATTGCAAGGTGGGCAACCACACTATTTTTGCCAACAGTTCGCAACTGGCGGGCCATGTGCACGTCGACGACTGGGTTATTTTGGGCGGCTTCACGGTGGTCCATCAGTTCTGTCGTTTGGGTGCGCACAGTTTCACCGCCATGCATTCTTTGTTGTTTGCCGATTTACCGCCCTTTGTCATGGCCCAAGGTCAGCCAGCACAGCCAAGATCGATGAACTTTGAAGGCCTGAGAAGGCGCGGCTTCACGCCTGAAAGAATTTCAGCAGTCAAGGCCATGTACAAAAGCTTGTACCGTCAGCAACTCACACTGGCTCAGGCCCAAACTGAAATTGAGTTGCTGACGCAAAAGTACCCAGAAGCCAAGAGCGATGTCGACATGATGATCGGCTTCTTGCAAGGCACATCCCCAGACCGCGGCATTGTGAGATAAGTGGTGCAAGCGCCTGGCATATCTTCGCTGTCCAAAGCCCCTGATGGGGCTTTTTCCATGGCCATGGTGGCTGGTGAAACTTCAGGCGATTTGTTAGCAGGTTTAATGATGCAGGGCATTCGCGCGAAATGGCCCAAAGCCAATTTGTATGGCATTGGCGGGCCTCGCATGCAAGCCCAAGGCTTTAACGCGTTATGGCCTTCAGACAAATTGGCAGTGCGTGGTTATGTCGAGGTATTGCGGCACTACCGAGAAATTGTAGGCATTCGCAATCAACTCAAAGCACAATTGTTGGCCAAACCGCCCCAGGTTTTTGTGGGTGTAGACGCACCCGATTTCAACCTCGACTTGGAGCGCGACTTAAAGCAAGCTGGCATTCCGACTGTGCATTTTGTGTGTCCTTCTATTTGGGCCTGGCGCGCGGAGCGCATTGAGAAAATCAAACAAAGCGTGGACCATGTGTTGTGTATTTTCCCTTTTGAAACTGAATTGCTGCATGCTCACGGTATTCCAGCCACTTATGTAGGACACCCTTTGGCGCAAGCCATTCCCATGCATGTTGATACGCTCAAAGCGCGGCAAGAATTGAAGTTGGAAGCAGACAGGCCGGTGGTGGCACTGCTTCCGGGAAGTCGCGAATCAGAAATTACCTATTTGGCCGAACGGTTTTTGAAAACGGCCATGTTGCTAAGTCAGCAACAACCGAAATTGCAATTTGTGTTGCCCGCCATGCCTGCCATGCAATCGCGCATCGAACGCATTCGCGACAAGGTGGGCGCCACACATGTTCAAATTTTGAAGGGGCAATCGCATGCGGCATTGGCGGCTTGCGATGTCACACTCATTGCCAGTGGCACGGCCACACTCGAAGCGGCACTGTTTAAAAAGCCCATGGTCATTGCTTACAACATGAACTGGATCAGCTGGCAAATGATGAAGCGCAAAAAACTTCAGCCATGGGTTGGCCTGCCCAACATCTTGGCGCAAGAGTTTTGCGTGCCTGAACTTTTACAAGATCAAGCTACGCCAGAAAATATGGCTGTGGCTGTTTTGGACTGGTTGCGTTCTCCTGAGAGAGCCCAAGCCTTGGCCAGTCGTTTTGAAACCATGCACCAGTCCTTGCTGCGTGATACGCCCAGATTGGCAGCCCATGCGATCCAAACGCTTGTTAACGCCTGAACAGGTCAGCTTGGCCTGGGACACGCCTGGTTTACTGGCGGGTGTGGATGAGGCTGGGCGAGGCCCGTTGGCCGGCCCGGTGGTGGTGGCAGCGGTCATCTTGGACGATCTCAAGCCGATCAAAGGTTTGGCAGACTCCAAAAAATTATCGGCCAAAACCCGCGAGCGTTTGTTCGACGAAATTCGTGCCAAGGCTTTGTGCTTTGCCATTGCAGAAGCCAGCGTAGAAGAAATAGATCGCTTGAATATTTTGCAAGCCACAATGTTGGCCATGCAAAGAGCCGTAGAAGCTTTGCGCTTAAAGCCCACGCTGGTCTATGTGGATGGCAACCGCTTGCCCATCTTGGATGTGCGCGCAGAGGCCATTGTGAAGGGCGATGAAAAAATTCAAGAAATTTCCGCCGCCTCTATTTTGGCCAAAGTACATCGCGATCGAATGTGCGATGAAATGCATCGGCAGTATCCGGCCTATGGGTTTGATGCTCACAAAGGTTATGGCACAGCGATTCACCTGAAGGCTTTGCAAACTTGGGGTGCCACACCGTTTCACCGTCAAACTTTTGCGCCAGTAACGCAGGCCATCTTGGCGGCCCAAAAATCATGAAACTGATCACCTCCAAAGACAATCCTCGGTTGAAAACCATTCGCCGTTTGGCCCAAGACTCGCAGGCGTATCGCAAACTGGGTTGGGTCTGGTTGGAAGGCGACAATCTGTGCCGTGCTGCAATGGCGCGAGGCTTCAAGCCCGAATTGGCCATCTTCACAGAGTCCATTTGGCATGCCTCAGAGTTTGAGTGGTCGCAATGTGCAAATGAAGTTTGGACGGTGCCTGATGATTTGTTTGCAGGTTTAAGTGCACTTGAATCTCCCGCCAAAATGGGTTTCTTGTTGACCCTGCCTAAGCCGCCTGAGTTAGACCCTCATGCCGCAACAGTGGTGTTAGACCGGCTTCAAGATGCTGGCAACGTAGGCGCCATTTTGCGCAGCGCTTCTGCTTTTGGTTTCAAGCAGGTGGTGGCCATCAAGGGCACGGCCGGCTTGTGGTCGACCAAAGTATTGCGTGCCGGTATGGGCGCGCATTTCGGCTTGCAATTGATTGAGTCAGCCAGTGCAGAGAATCTTCAATCTCTCAAGATGCCTTTGCTTGGCACTGACGTGCACGAGGGCCCGTATTTGCACGAATTGCTCAAACAGGGTGGGTTGACTCAGAAGTGTGCTTGGGTGATGGGGCATGAAGGGCAGGGCGTTTCAGCCGAAATCATGGCTCTGGTGACCCAAAAAATCAGAATTTCTCAACCAGGCGGCGAGGAATCTTTGAATGTGGCCACGGCTGCGGCCATTTGCCTTCACGCCAGTGCCACCTCAATGTGAAAGGCCGGCCACTGAAAAAATCAGTGACATGCGTCTCGGTCAAGCTGAGAGTCACGGCTATAATGAGAGGCTTTCCCGCATCAACCTGTACGCACCCGCTCACAACAAGCCATTTCCCTTCAAAAGCAGCCAAAAAGACAGCCTTCTAGGGTGAATCTTGAGCGTGCTGGGGCGTACCCGAACCATACCGGAGAACCCAGTGCTTTTGTCTCTTCAGGGAACCTTCCCCTCAGCCATTTTGGCGCTTGCAGACGGCACGGTCTTTGTCGGCAACTCGATCGGAGCCTCTGGCTCTACTGTTGGCGAGGTGGTGTTTAACACCTCCCTCACAGGCTATCAAGAAATCCTCACTGACCCTAGCTATTGTCAGCAGATCGTCACCCTCACTTACCCGCACATCGGCAACTATGGCGTCAACCCAGAGGATGTCGAGTCTGACAAAGTCCATGCTGCTGGCTTGATCATCAAAGATCTGCCCATGGTTGCCAGCAATTTCCGTTCAACAGAAACGCTTTCGGCTTACTTGTCACGCAGTGGCACAGTGGCCATTGCCAACATTGATACCCGCCAACTGACTCGCCTGTTAAGAAGCAAGGGCGCCCAAAACGGTGCCATTGTGGCCTTGGCTTCCGGTCAGGCGGTCACGCCCGAACTCAAAGCCAATGCCGTCAAATCCGCGCAGTCTGCGCCTGCCATGGCCGGATTGGATTTGGCCCAAAAAGTATCTGTCTCATCTTCCTATGCCTGGGCCGAGTCTGAGTGGCAACTGGGCAGTGGCTATGGCCAACAAACAGCACCTCGTTTTCATGTGGTGGCTTACGACTTTGGCGTGAAGAAAAACATCTTGCGCATGTTGGCCGAACGCGGCTGCAAAGTCACGGTGGTACCGGCCAAAACGCCCGCCGCAGAAGTTCTCAAGCACAAACCCAACGGCATCTTCTTGTCCAATGGCCCCGGCGATCCAGAGCCCTGCGATTACGCCATTCAAGCTGCACAAGAACTCATTGAAACCGGAATTCCCACATTTGGTATTTGCTTGGGTCACCAAATCATGGCCTTGGCCAGCGGTGCCAAAACTTTTAAAATGAAGTTTGGTCACCACGGTGCCAATCACCCGGTCAAAGACCTCGACTCAGGCCGCGTGTCCATCACCAGCCAAAACCACGGTTTTGCGGTGGATGAAAAAACCTTACCCGCCAACCTGCGCGCCACGCACGTGTCTTTGTTTGACGGCACCTTGCAAGGCTTGGCCCGTACTGACAAGCCTGCGTTTTGTTTCCAAGGTCACCCCGAGGCCTCTCCGGGCCCTCACGACATTGCCTATCTCTTTGATCGCTTCATCAACCTGATGGAGAAAAATTAAAATGCCAAAGCGCACCGACCTCAAAAGCATCCTCATCATTGGCGCTGGCCCCATCATCATTGGCCAGGCCTGTGAATTCGATTACTCTGGCGTGCAAGCTTGTAAAGCTTTGCGCGAAGAGGGTTACAAAGTCATCTTGATCAACAGCAACCCCGCCACGATCATGACCGACCCTGCCACCGCAGACGTCACTTACATCGAACCCATCACTTGGCAAACGGTTGAAAAGATCATAGCCAAAGAACGCCCCGATGCCATCCTGCCCACCATGGGCGGCCAAACCGCGCTCAACTGCGCGCTCGATTTGTGGCACAACGGCGTGCTCGACAAATACAAAGTCGAACTGATTGGCGCCACGCCCGAAGCCATCGACAAAGCCGAAGACCGCTTGAAGTTCAAAGATGCCATGACCAAAATTGGTCTGGGTTCTGCGCGCTCGGGCATTGCCCACAGCATGGAAGACGCTTGGGATGTACAGCGCACTGTGGGCTTCCCTACAGTCATTCGTCCTAGCTTTACGCTGGGCGGCACCGGTGGCGGCATTGCCTACAACCCGGAAGAGTTTGAGACCATTTGCAAACGTGGTTTAGAAGCCTCTCCCACCAATGAATTGCTCATTGAAGAGTCATTGTTAGGTTGGAAAGAATACGAGATGGAAGTGGTGCGCGACAAGGCGGACAACTGCATCATCATCTGCTCTATTGAAAACTTAGACCCGATGGGCGTGCACACCGGCGACTCCATCACGGTAGCGCCTGCGCAAACCCTCACCGACAAAGAATACCAAATCATGCGCAATGCCAGCTTGGCTGTTTTGCGTGAAATTGGTGTCGACACGGGCGGCTCTAACGTGCAGTTCTCTATCAACCCTCAAGACGGCCGCATGGTGGTCATTGAGATGAATCCGCGTGTGTCGCGTTCTTCAGCTTTGGCTTCCAAAGCCACGGGTTTCCCCATTGCCAAAGTGGCAGCCAAATTGGCGGTGGGTTACACGCTCGATGAACTGCGCAACGAAATTACAGGCGGCGCCACACCTGCCAGTTTTGAGCCCAGCATCGACTACGTGGTGACCAAGATCCCCCGTTTTGCTTTCGAAAAATTTCCGACAGCCGACAGCCGCCTCACCACCCAAATGAAGTCAGTGGGCGAAGTCATGGCCATGGGCCGCACCTTTCAAGAATCCTTCCAGAAAGCCTTGCGCGGTTTGGAAGTGGGTGTTGATGGTTTGAATGAAAAAACCCAAGACCGCGAAGTGCTGGAAAAAGAATTGGGCGAGCCAGGCCCCGATCGCATTTGGTATGTGGGCGATGCTTTCGCCATGGGACTCAGCGTGGATGAGGTGTTCAACCTCACCAAAATTGACCCTTGGTTCTTGGTGCAAATTGAAGACATCGTGAAGATTGAACTTGAGTTGGAAACCACCAAGCTGCAAGCCATCACCGCTGATGAATTGCGCGCCTTAAAGAAAAAAGGTTTCTCAGATCGCCGCTTGGCCAAACTGCTTAAAACCACCGAGCATGAAGTGCGCGCTCAGCGTCATGCCATGAACATTCGGCCGGTTTACAAGCGGGTAGACACCTGCGCTGCTGAGTTTTCTACCGACACGGCTTACATGTATTCCACTTATGAAGACGAGTGCGAAGCAGAACCCACCACCAACAAAAAGATCATGGTCTTGGGTGGCGGCCCGAACCGCATTGGCCAGGGCATTGAGTTTGACTATTGTTGCGTGCACGCCGCCTTGGCCATGCGCGAAGATGGCTACGAAACCATCATGGTCAACTGCAACCCCGAAACAGTTTCAACAGACTACGACACCTCAGACCGCTTGTATTTCGAGCCACTCACTTTGGAAGATGTGCTTGAAATTGTGGACAAAGAAAAGCCATTGGGTGTGATCGTTCAGTATGGTGGTCAAACACCTTTGAAGTTGGCGCTGGGTTTGGAAGCCGCTGGTGTGCCCATCATTGGCACCAGCCCCGACATGATTGACGCGGCAGAAGACCGCGAGCGTTTTCAAAAGTTATTGCACGAGTTGGGTTTGCGTCAGCCGCCCAATGCCACTGCGCGCACAGAACCAGAAGCCTTGGAAAAAGCAGCTGCCCTTGGTTACCCCTTGGTGGTTCGCCCCAGCTACGTACTGGGCGGCCGGGCCATGGAAATTGTTCACGAACAACGTGACCTTGAGCGCTACATGCGCGAAGCGGTGAAGGTCAGCAACGACTCTCCCGTGTTGCTCGATCGTTTCTTGAACGACGCCATTGAGTGCGATGTTGATTGCATTCGCGATCCTGAAGGCAAAACCTTCATTGGCGGCGTCATGGAGCACATTGAACAAGCCGGCGTGCACAGCGGTGACTCAGCATGCTCCTTGCCACCTTACAGCTTAAGCGCGGCCACCGTGGACGAGCTGAAAAGACAAACTGCCGCCATGGCGGGCGCCTTAAGTGTCGTGGGCTTGATGAATGTGCAGTTTGCCATTCAACATGTTGACGGCAAAGATGTCATTTATGTGTTGGAAGTTAACCCCCGCGCTTCCCGCACGGTGCCTTATGTGTCCAAGGCCACAGGCATTCAATTGGCCAAAGTGGCGGCACGCTGCATGGCCGGCCAAAGCTTGGCATCACAGGGCATTACCAAAGAAGTCACGCCCCCTTATTTCAGTGTCAAGGAAGCGGTGTTTCCGTTTGTGAAATTTCCTGGCGTAGACACCATTCTGGGCCCCGAAATGAAGTCCACCGGTGAAGTCATGGGTGTGGGTAAAACCTTTGGCGAAGCATTTGTCAAAAGCCAAATGGGTGCCGGCACCAAGCTGCCACGAGAGGGTAAAGTATTCCTCACGGTGAAGAACAATGACAAGCAGCGCGCTGTGAAAATCGCACGCGATTTGGTAGCGCAGGGCTTTGAAATTTTTGCGACCAAAGGCACAGCGGCCGCCATTGCGGCAGAAGGCGTTGCGGTTCAGGCGGTTAACAAAGTCACAGAAGGACGCCCGCACATTGTGGACATGATCAAGAACAAGGAAATTGCCTTGGTCATTAACACGGTGGAAGAGCGCCGCAATGCCATTTCCGATTCCAGAGCCATTCGCACATCAGCGCTCTTGGCAAGGGTGACCACCTTCACTACAATTGCCGGCGCTGAAGCTGCGGTTGAAGGCATGAAATACATCGACAATTTGGACGTTATTTCTATTCAAGAAATGCACGCCATGTTGAGCGTCTAAAAGAAATACGGAGACATCCCAGTGGCGACCATTCCCATTACCCTTCGCGGTGCTGAAAAGCTCAAAGCTGAATTGCACCAGTTGAAAACCGTTGAGCGTCCTTGGGTGATCAACGCCATTGCCGAAGCCCGGGCGCAAGGCGACTTGAGTGAAAACGCTGAGTACGACGCTGCCAAAGACCGTCAAGGTTTTGTAGAAGGCCGCATTCAAGAAGTCGAGGGCAAACTTTCTGCAGCTCAAATCATCGACCCTGCTTCGGTGGATGCCGGTGGTCGTGTTGTGTTTGGTGCCACTGTCGAGTTGGAAGAGGTAAGCTCGGGTGAGGTGGTCAAGTACCAAATTGTGGGCGAAGACGAAGCCGATCTGAAGTTGGGCTTGATCAACATCAGCAGCCCCATTGCGCGCGCACTCATTGGCAAAGAAGAGGGCGATGTGGCTGTGTTTCAAGCACCTGGTGGCGAGAAGCGTTATGAAATTGTGGCGGTGTCTTACATCTAAGAACGCGCAACTTCATTCAAAAAGGCGTTCATTGCAACGCCTTTTTTTGTGTTCTATTCTTTCCAATGCTCGGCCACCCAAAGCGCTGGCTTGATGAACCTGAATTTTCGATTGCGCTTGCCGGCCAAGGCATCGGGCGGATTGCACTCACCATGAAAAATCACGATGCGAGCATCGGTTGGAATGTGTGGGGCCGTCCAATAGTTGGTGGGCCACCTTGGAATGCTGTGGTATTTGAAACTGGGGCACCACTCTGAGGGCCAGTAAGCCAGATGGCCTAGACGGTTCATGTAGTCTGAGAGATAGGCCTGTTCATTTCT
>Ga0209598_10004272_pt1 | contig 10528 bp, 11 predicted proteins | sample M_140807_EF_Meta_FD_187317 | JGI IMG/M metagenome (GOLD analysis project Ga0209598, IMG submission 187317) | Freshwater microbial communities from Lake Montjoie, Canada to study carbon cycling - M_140807_EF_MetaG (SPAdes) (version 2) | ecosystem: Environmental > Aquatic > Freshwater > Lake... | reverse complement strand
CCAAACTAATTTCTTGCCTGACTGGATACACGTGAACTTAAATCCGTTAACTATTGATGTTGTTTTTAACTTGGTGCAGGTGCCGCCAGCTTTAGCTGAAGCAGCCACTGCCAAATTGGATGGCACTAAAGCGGCCAGAAGAAGAATTATGAGAGCGGTTGCTGGTCTGCGCATTGAGTGAGAATAAATGATGTCGAGCCAAAAACAAGAAAATGAGGAACTAATTCCTCATGAATTCTTTACCTATCGGAGGCCCGTATAAAGCCTATTTAACGGCGCCTGTAGAGATTCCTGAAATAAATTGCTTCTGAAGAATCAGATAGAAAACAATGATGGGCAGAACTGCTAGCAGCAAGCCAGCCATTGCCTGACCATATTCCGTTGAATATTGACCATAGAACAGATAGGTCGACAACGGAAGCGTCTGAGTTTCTTGCGTAAGTACTAGGCGTGGCAATAGGAAATCATTCCAAATCCATAGCGCATTTACGATAGCAACAGTTGCCGTTACAGGGCGAAGCATGGGGAACATAATCTTCCAAAAAAGCACTAAATCATTTGCGCCATCCATAGCAGCAGCTTCATCGATCTCGGTTGGAATCTTTGAGATAAAGCCGTGATATAAAAATGTAGAAAGAGCCACGCCGAACCCAATATAGAAGAAGACTAAGGCTGCTCGATTATTGAGAGAAACAAATTGAGCAAAGATTGACATGAACGGAATCATTAATGCTTGAAATGGCACAATCATAGATGCAACCAAAATTAAGAAAACTGTCTTTGTGAACTTTGTTTTGGTTCTGGCTAAGTAATAGGCAAGCATTGAGGAGAAGATAATTAGGGCAGAAACACTAAAAACAGTAATTATTATGGAGTTAGTGAGTGATCTAAAAAAATTCATTTTCTGCATTGCTTGCTCAAAATTATCCCAAGATATTGACTTGGGATAAGCAAGCGGGTTAGCCAAAATCTCCATCTTGGGCTTTAGAGCATTTAGAAACACTAAAACGAATGGCAAGAAATAGGCAGTTGATAACACTAATCCTGTTGCAAATGTTGCTTTTTTGGCAATTGAGTTGCCGCTAGCCAAATTTAGAGTTTTCAACTCTGCACCTCCATTCGCTTACTCACCGAGACCTGAACAAGAGCCGCAATAGCAACCATCGCAAACATAATCACAGCTTTAGATTGACCAGTGCCGAAGTTTCCAAATGCGAACGCGTCTTGGAAAATATGCATAGAGATGAGCTCAGTTGTTCGGAACGGCCCGCCACCAGTTAAAGCAACGTTTACGTCATAGGCCATAAATCCACCACGTAACGTTAAAAAGAGCGAAATAGTGAAGGCTTGGGCCATCAAGGGAACTTTGATTGCCAGCAATGTGCGTAGCGCTGAAGCACCATCTACACGGGCAGCTTCGATTACTTCCTGCTCAATGCTAATTAGGCCAGTTATGTAGATGATCATCATGTAGCCGGAGGATTGCCAAACGGTAACGATGATTAAGGCCCAAAATGCCGTATTGGTTTCGTTTAGCCACGAGCTTTGGAAAATAGACCAACCAAATTTGCTGGATATGGAAACTAGAGCGGTGTTAAAGATGAATTGCCAAATAACACCTAGAACGACACCGCCAATAAGGTTTGGAACAAAGAAGAAAGTTCTGAAAATATTTTTACTTCTCAATTTGGCAGTTACAAGTAGCGCTAGCCCAAATGCCACAGCATTGACTGCGAAGAGCGAGACCACCACAAACTTCAAAGTGAAAGTTAATGTTGCCCAAAATTCTGGATCCTGGAATGACTTAGCGTAATTGCCGACACCAATAAATTTTTCATATGAGAAGCCATCCCAATCGGTAAATGTTAAAAATAAACCTTGACCGAAAGGCACCGCAAGTACGATGAAGAAGATCGACAATGGAAGTGCGGCAAATAGGCCGAACTTCTTAAGCGATCTCTTGGTATTCATGCGACCAACCTTAAATTAGTTAATTCAGTGGGTAAATATTAGCGAGGTCATCCTGGTAATAAAACCCAGGATGACCTCGACTAAGTATTTATAACTTAGGACTAGTAAAGAATTACTTCTCTACTCCACGCCATGTTTTAACGGAGCCCTTCCAAGCAGCTTCCAACTCAGCAGCGTATTGCTTGCCGGTGATTTTTCCAGCCATCAACTTCTGGCCAGAGGCACCGTACTTATCTTGTCCACCTGCTGGGTAGTAGGTGTTGATCCATTCGATTGTCTTGCCGGCAGTTACGTATGAAGAAATTTCACGTGCCATGTTTGTCTTAGGCTGAATTGTGAAACCCTTGTAAACAGGAATGAAATTCATTCCACCGTCTTCAACAGGTCCAGCAACGCGCTTCTGACCAGCAGGTGTTGTGTACAACCAGGTTAGGAAGTCAACTGCACCACGTCGTTGAGCAGGAGTTGATTGAATATTGTCAACCATAAAGTAACCAGGAACACCTACAGAAATTGAGTTATTTCCGTAAGCCTTTGCATCATCACTGATTGGCAAAGGAATAATTCCGAAGTTTGATTTTGGTGAAGCTGTTAGCAAGTTTGGCTCTGCCCAGTTACCCATGAACCAGAAAGCAGCTTTTCCGGCAGCAAGATCTGCGACAGACAAGTCGTACTCAGTATCAGTGGTGTTTGGCTTAGCTTGGTTGTACTTATTCAATAGATCGAAAGTAGCTAGGTAGTTCTTGAACACTGGATCAGCAGAAAGATCCTTTGTTCCATCTGCCAACGCATCTAGAACCTTTAGACGGCCTTCGTGTGTTGGAGCAGCGTTTGCGAAGAATTTGTTTGTGAAGTGCGCACCAAGTGACCACCAAATGCTTGAGAAACGAACCGCACCGGTTCCTGAAGCTTCAACCTTCTTGAATGCTGCTTCAAGCTCAGAACGTGTTGTGATCTTCTTTGGATCCACACCAGCCTTGGCAAGAACTTCCTTGTTGTAAAGCAGACCAAATGCTTCAGCAGTTGATGGAACACCAACCTGCTTTCCGCCAATGTTTGCTGCTGCTAGAAGATCCTTTGAAACAAGTTGAGCTAATTTTTGGCCTTTCCAGTCCATGACCTTATCTGCCATGTCAGGAATCTCTTGAAGTGCGTACATGATTGTTGGAGCGTTTTTCGCTGCATACATCGGTGTTACGTTTTGTAGGAATGTTAGTTTGCGATCGCCAGGGATCGACTTAACGAGATAGCACTTATTGTTTGTTTTGTTATATTCATCAACAGCTGCAAGAAACTGAGTCTGAATTTCAGGCTTGATAGTTCCGAGCATTGTTACTGTTGTTGGCTTCTTACAGGTTGCAGCTGTTGCAGAAGGCAACGCAACTGTTACTGAAAGAGCAACAGATGAAGCAAGGAGCCATACTCCCAGTTTCACTTTCTTCGACATGAAGTTTCCTTTCAAAAGGTGGCGCGCGGCACTTTAAGTGCGTTGCAGGTAGCGGAAAAAGTACTAGGCGGCCTTTCCCATTTAAAGCAAAAAATGGCGAAATCAGGTAACGCTTTGCCTAAGATTTTGACAATTTTTACAGTTTTTTACAGTCTTTTGCGGAAGTACTCAGGCTCAAATAGTCACGAAACGATAACTACTAGGGATCCGGGTACAAGTTCGCGGGTAGTTCCTAGGGGTGGAAAAAGTGAAAGGCTGATGGTGCGTACGCCATCGGCTGTAAAAAGTTCAATCGAAGACTTGTCGACCAATACCTTGAGATGAATTTTGCCACTCGTGGGTTCGTAAGGAGCTTCGAAATCATTTATGAAAATAACTTTTCGATCTACGTTGTAGCCAACTTTGGCAAAGCCAGATAATTCAATAACTCCTGATTGTGGAATTTCATCAAATATTTCATAAGTTGTCTCACAAATCGGTTGCTGCGTTAAAACTAATTCGCCCTGGTAGCGAGCCAATCCCAAAACTCGAGGTACTGTCATCTGACAAGTCCATGAAGTTTCTGGGTGATCTTTAACGTCTAACCAATTAGCCATCCAACCAATAAAGATTCGGCGACCACTTGGTTCACCGTTAAAAGTAACGCCAGCATAATTATCTTTTCCAAAGTCTAACCAGCGCGGTTCGCTCGTCGAATAACGAGGCGTAAAGTTCTGGCCATCAAAATCACCAACGAAATACTGAGTCCCAGATCCATAAAGACCGCCTGGGTTCAAGGAAACTAAGAGAACCCAAACTTCTTCACCATCCATTTCCAGTGGAAATAGATCAGGACATTCCCAGATGCCATCGGTTGCGGCAGCCGGACCGAAGTTACTTAAGTGTTGCCAGTTAATTAAATCCAATGATTTATAGAAAGAAATTTGTCGTTCCATCGGCTGAGCGACAGACATAATCCAATGATCGAGATATTTAAATACCTTAGGGTCTCGAAAATCCTTCTTACCTTCATCCAAGACAGGGTTATTTTCAAACTTTTTGAAAGTGCGGCCATTATCTGAACTTCGCGCAATACATTGAGCCTGCCTGGTGTCTGTATGGCGAGTATAAAAAGCGACAATTTCTTCGCCATGACTAATCGCACTTCCTGAGAAAATCGCTCCATCTTCTCCTTCAGGGATTGCTACAGGTAATTCAGTCCAAGTCAATAAATCTTTTGAGACAGCATGCCCCCAGGACATGTGTCCCCACTTTGTTCCGTATGGATTATGTTGAAAAAATAGGTGATATTCGCCGTTATGCCAGAGCAGTCCGTTTGGGTCATTCATCCAATTTTTCGCCGGAGTGAAATGAAAGTTTGGACGGTATTCGCTATCTAAAGACACCCGCGAATCATAAATGATTAACACGGTGATTTTTAGGTGCTTAAGTTTTTTTAAGTAACACTTTCGTTACGGAATTTACAGAAAAAGGTTTCCGAATCATATTAGCCAGAATTATTTATTTTACGCAGAAGCAATTAAGTTGAAGTCAAATTTTAAAGCTTTACCGATTCACCTAGTTTTCCTATGAAGTAATTTGATAACTGATTTGCTGGCTTTCCTTGTCCTGCATGTTGTCCTTCGAATGAACTTGTGCCGTCTTTGCCACAGATAGCGCGGATAACAGTAGCTCCACCTGGATGCTTGGAAATCCACTTAGTTAAGTCAAAAACGTTTCCATAAACAATGCTCCAGCAACTCGTTGCCGAATCATGCTTTTTAACTTCATCTAGAGTTAGTTTTGTTAGTGCAGCAGTGGCACTCGGAGTCACCGACTTAGATGGAGTAGCACTTTGTGTTGCGCTCTGGGACGGAGTTGGTGTTGCACTGACTGATGCTTTAGGAGTTGCACTAACTGATGCTATTGGTGTTGAGCTAGCCGAAGGTTTAGGTGTTGAAGTTGTCTTGATTTCAGGCCCTTTTTTCCAGATAAGTTTCGTGCCTGACTTAACACAGAGATACTTGATTTTATAAACAGTCTTAGAAGTTCCAGCTTTAGTGCATTTTGTGCCAACGATGGTTGCCGCTTGTGAAGGCATTGAGAGTGCAGACAAAAATAATGCTGTCAGAAGAACGCTCGAATATGCCTTGAAATTCATGACTCAAAAATAGCGTAGGAGTCTTTTACTCGCATATTCTTGCGCCTGTGAGAACTCTGTTAATCAATGGCTCAGTTTGGAGCAACTTTGGCCAGTTGAGTAATGCGCTCTTGATTGAAGATGGTCGAGTCAAGGCACTTGGCTCAGATGCGCTTTCAGGAAGCGTCGAGGAGACAATTGATTTAGCAGGTGCTTTTGTAATGCCAGCTTTTGCCGATGGGCACGCGCATCCTTTATTTGCTGGGCGCGAATCACAGGGACCAAAAGTAAATGGACTGCAGTCAGTGGCAGAGATTGTGGCTGAGGTAAAGAGATTTGCAGATGCTAATCCGAATTCGAGATGGATTATCGGTGGGGCATATGAAGCAGCCATAGTTGAACGTGGTGACTTCGATGCCCACTGGTTAGATGTTGCTGTTATTGATCGCCCAGTTGTTTTACATGCTGTTGATCATCACACAATTTGGGTGAATAGCAAAGCACTCGAGATTGCTGGAATTACATCAATGACCAAAGATCCTGAAGGCGGCACTATCGCTAGGCGCGATGACGGATCGCCTAAAGGTACTTTGCGTGAACCTGCTGCTATGGATTTAATTACCAAACTCGCACCAGAACGAACTTTGCAGGATGAACTAGATGCAATCACTTGGGCAAGTAATCAAAACTTAGCCGCTGGTGTTACCTGTTCAATGGATGCCTGGGTAGAAGACGGCATGACTGAGATTTATATTCAAGCAGCGAAGACAGGTCACCTAAAAGTAGATATGAATTTAACTTTTTTGGCACAACCCGAGAAATGGCGCAGCCGAGTTGATTACTACAACCAGATGCGTGTTCAAGTAGAAGCACTTCCGGTTGAATCTGGGCTTACCGCAAAGTCAGTGAAATTTATTTGCGATGGTGCACTATCTGCTGGTACTGCCGCAATTCTTGATCCATACCTGGATGACCCAAATAGCAAAGGGCTATTAATCTGGAATGATGCTGAAATAATTGAGGCCGCAACAATCTTTGATAAAGCAGGCCTGCAACTACATATCCATGCAATTGGTGATGCGGCCGTGCGACAAGCTCTCGATGCGATCGAAGCTGTGATCACGACTAATCCGAATTGGGATCGTCGCCCTGTAATTACCCATGCGCAGTTGATTGATCCAATTGATTTACCTAGGTTTGCCGCACTTGGCGTAATCGCTAATTTCCAACCACTTTGGACATATTTAGATCCCATGAATAAAGAGTTAATTTTGCCGCGTATTGGTGAGACTAGGAATAACCACCAGTACCAACTGCGTAAAGTGATTGATTCAGGTGCGCGAATTAGCTTTGGTAGCGATTGGCCAATCACTGATTTCACGCCACTTGTGGCGCTGGCTGTGCCAGTTCATCGCCAATCCCCCGATCGGCAACCACCGCAAGGTTGGAGTATTGAGCAAGCGATTTCAATTGAGGAAGCCTTGCATTTCTATACCGCAGCAGTTGCTCACCAATTGTTCCGTGAGACTGACTACGGCACTTTAGAAGTGGGCAAGGTAGCTGATTTTATAGTCCTTGATCGAAGTCCGATCGAAACTAAACCACATGAGGTCCGTGACATAAAAGTTTTAGCAACTTACCGAAAAGGTAAGAAAGTATTACTTAGCTAAATTCCAGAGCGCAAGAACAGCGAGTGCTGCTTCTTCGCCCTTGTTTCCAATTCCAAGACCGACATTTGAGCGCTCAACTGCTTGCTTCAAGTTGTCGCACATTAAGACACCAAAACCAACTGGCTTTGACTTGTCTAGCGACACCTGCATTACACCTGAAGTAACACCTTGGCAGATGTAATCAAAGTGTGCCGTGTCGCCCCGCATTACTAAACCGAGAACCACGGCACCGTCGAATCCTTGATCTAGTTTTAATTGTGCGGCAAGTGGCAGTTCGAAGGAACCAGAAACCGTGAAGGTTTCGAATTCAACTTGTGCTGCTTTGAAAATTAACTCAGCACCAGCTGCCAAGTTGTCACATATCTCGGGGTGCCATTGCGCTGAAATAATGGCTACTTTCTTGCCTTTTAGCGCCTTTAGATTTAGTGATTCTAAAGTTGGTGTTGTTCCGGCCATTAGATCTCCCCTAACATGTGCTTCATTTTATCCTTCTTGGTAAGCAAGTACGAGCGATTGAATTGATTTACAGCAGGTGCCACGGCAATTACGTTTACGGCTCTGCCACTTTTAACGATCGCATCGACTTTCGCTTGATTATTTGTTATCAAGTCAACAGCTTTGATCTCTAATTGATCGAGAATTGAAATTAAGTCTTGCCATTCACGAGCATCGTTCTCGTGACCTAGTTCAAGATTGGCTGCAACAGTGTCTAAACCTTCATCTTGCAAAAGATAAGCCTTGATCTTTTCACCTAACCCGATACCGCGTCCCTCTTGACCACGCAGGTAGATAATGTAGCCCGAACCTTTTTGGGCAACCAGATCAAAAGAACTCTTTAACTGCTCGCCGCAATCACAACGAAGTGAACCAAAGGCATCACCAGTTAAGCATTCCGAATGTGCTCTAATCAAAGTCGGCGAGTGTTCTTCGCTCATTTCAGGGTTTCCAAATTTCAAAACTGCGTGATCAACACCTGCATTGCCATTGAAGGTCGTAATCTGCCAGTTGCCACTTTCGAGCGGCAACTGAGCCCACTTGATTTCTTTGAACGTGCTTAGCTCTTCGGGCAAGTTCTCAACTGCATACTTAGTTAAATCTTCAATCGTGATGACTGGGATATTAAATTCATCAGCGAAATCAAATAACTGCTGACCTTTCATTACAGTGCCATCGTCATTAACTAATTCAGACAAGACACCTGACTCACCCAGATTTGCTAGCTGGCAGAGGGCTAAACCAGCTTCAGTATGACCGCTTCTGCCAGCAAGGCCAGCAGGGTGCGCAATTAACGGAAAAACATGGCCAGGGCGAATGAAATCTGCGGCCTTACTTGAACTCGCGGCCAACTCACGGACCGTATTGGCGCGTTCGGTCGCACTAATACCAGTTGTTAGGCCAGCTTTAGCATCAATCGAAACGGTAAATGCGGTTCGGCGTAGATCTTCGCTTTCTCTAACCATAATGGGCAAATTAAGTTCTTTGGCTCGCTTGGCGCTAATTGCCGAGCAGATGATTCCTGATGTGTGTCGAATCAGAAATGCCATATCTTGGTCTGCAATTTTCGCTCCAGAGATAATCAAGTCACCTTCATTCTCACGATTCTCATCATCGATCACAATCAGGAACTTGCCCTGGGCAAAGATCTCTACCGCTTCAGCAATGTTCTTCATCGTTCTATCCATTTTGGTTATCTCTTTTAGTTAGTCGTTCGACATATTTGGCTAGAACATCAACTTCAATATTTACTAAATCGCCAACTTTTTTTGCTGATAAATTTGTCTTGGCCAGCGTCTCGGGAATGAGCCAGACGGTTATTTGGTTTAAATCATCGGCTACTGAACCAACGGTTAATGAAACGCCATCGATACAGATTGAACCTTGCGGTACTACATATTTCATCAGTTCTGCAGGAAACTGAATATCCATCTGTAGCCATTTTTCGCCCGGCGCTAAATGCGCAATTGAGCCAGTGCCATCAATGTGTCCCTGCACGATATGGCCACCAAGACGCGAGCTAACCAGAGCGGCTCGTTCGAGATTAACCGCATTGCCTTTAGCCAGGTTCTGAAGCGAGGTTAATTTAAGAGTCTGGGTCATTACATCGACTGAAAAAGAATTGCTACCGATATTTGTAACGGTAAGACAGGTGCCATTTACTGAAACCGAATCACCGATATTCAACTGATCAGCAAATGGCACTGAATCAAAGGTAATTACGGCAGAGTCAGTCGCAAGTTCAATGCTTGAAACCTTGCCCAAGCTTTCAACTAAACCAGTAAACATTTAGATCCCCGCCTCTTTCGTCAAAGTGATTTTTAAGTCATTTCCGAATTGCGCCACATCTTTGATTACAAAGTCCATTTTTTCCTTGATATTGGTTGCTCCCAGATCGCCAATGAAGGAGTTTCCAGAACCGAGCAAGCTTGCCGCTTGAAAAATTATTAACTCATCAATTAGTCCTGCTTTAAGAAGTTCTGTACCTAATTTGCTACCTGATTCGACAAGTACTTGGTTGAAATCGCGCTCAGCACAAAGCTTTAATAGTTCAGAAAAATCATGGCTGCGCAAGAAGATGGTTTCAGCTTTGTCATTGTGCAGATTGAAATCACTTGGGATCTCACTCAAGCCCATCACAATTCTTACCGGATTTGTCTCTCGTAACGTTCCTGCATCTTTCGGAATCAGATTTGGATTATCGGCTAGCGCTGTTGCGGTACCGATCAAGATTGCGCCGCTCTCAGAACGTAGCTGGCTAACTTCAGCGCGTGATTCGGGGCCAGTAATCCATTTTGAGCTGCCATCAATTGCGGAAGTTCTACCATCAAGAGTTGTGGCTATTTTCCAGATGAAATAAGGGCGGTTATTTTTAATCTTATGTAACCAAGCGCGATTGCTACGAGCAATCTCGGTCAGTTCAGAGTTGAATACAACATCAATTCCTCCTGCCACTAGTGCTTTAGCGCCACCACTTGCTAATTCATTTGGGTCACGCACCGCGTAAACAACTTTTGCAATACCTGCTTTTATAATTGCTTCGACACATGGACCAGTTTTTCCATGATGGTTACAAGGCTCTAGCGTTACAAATAACGTGGCACCTTTTGCTAATTGACCAGCTTGTTTGAGTGCGACAACTTCGGCATGCGGGCCACTCTTATGGAAACCTTCGCCAATTACATTGCCGGCAGCGTCGATAACTACTGCGCCAACAATTGGATTTGATCCGGTTAAACCTAAGCCAAGGCGCGCTAATTCATTAGCTCGCTTGAGCATTGAAATATCTAACTCGCTAATGTCGCACCTCCCTTAGAAATCTTTAGT
>Ga0209598_10004271_pt1 | contig 10529 bp, 9 predicted proteins | sample M_140807_EF_Meta_FD_187317 | JGI IMG/M metagenome (GOLD analysis project Ga0209598, IMG submission 187317) | Freshwater microbial communities from Lake Montjoie, Canada to study carbon cycling - M_140807_EF_MetaG (SPAdes) (version 2) | ecosystem: Environmental > Aquatic > Freshwater > Lake... | reverse complement strand
CGGCCATTTACACGACGGCGATCCCGTCGAGGCCGCGCGACAGAGCATGGCCAACAACGTCCGGGCCAGCCTCGAGAGACCCAAGCACCTGAACGAAGCGGACTGGTCTGTTTGGGTAGACGCCTTGGTCGCGCGCCTTGTCTCCGGGACGCCCCGCAGGTTCTCGGACGGCACTGTTTGGCTGGACGCGAGCGCGCGTATCGAGCCACGGCTCTCGGGTGAGCCGACGGCCCTCATCGCGCCCCCGGGCACCGCCCGTGTCGCTGGTTTCGAGCTGGTCGATCCTCGCGGAGGTCGATGCGCCATCGGAGCGGGTGGGGCCATCGCGCTGGTGTGGAGACCTGCCGCGGCCGCAGTCCCCGCAGGTGCCGCCCAAGCGGTCCGTGTCGGTGAGGCGCTGACGGTGTTCGGTGACGCTCCGGCGCTCACGTGCGGTTCGCTTCGAGCCGTCGAGGTCTTCGTGCCATGAGGGTGCGCACGGTGGCCCTCGCGGGGCTCATCGCAGGATGCGGTGGTGGCGTCGTAACCCGGGTCGGCGCGCCGCCGCGGCTGCCCGCCGACTTGGCCTGCGTCGTGGTTCAGTCGGCCCTCGCAGACCTCACGATGGAGAGCGACGGCGCCTCGCTCGGCGCGCTATCGACCTGGCGTGACCGACGCGTCTGCCTGCGACCGGGACCCCACGTCCTCCGGTTTTCCGCGCCCGGCCACTACCCGCTGAGCATCGCTGTGGAGCTCAAGCCGCAAGAGTCTGCGCCGTTGGCGCTTGACCTGGTACCCAGGCCTTAAGTTTCTCGAGCGTCGCGCCGAAGGGAGGACCGTGTCTAACCAGCACCCCGATGATGTCCACCCAGAGGCGCGAGTGACCGAGGTCTCGCCTTCGCTTGAGACGGTGGATACGCGCCCCGGCGAGGTCTTCCCACGCCTGGCCGAAAAGTTGACCGTCGAGCTGCCCTCGACCGATACGCCGTTCCCGGGGGACGTCCCCGGTGCCTGCCTCATCGAGATCCACGGCGCAAGCGTGGGTCGTCGCGTCGAGCTCAGCGGTGTGCGGTACGCAGTCGGCCGTGTATCACCGAGCGAAATCGTCGTGGAGAGCCCGAGCGTGAGCCGCAGCCACGCAGTGCTCGAGCGCGGCCCACGAGGCTTCGAGGTCATCGATAACGACAGCACAAACGGCACATGGGTCAACGATGAGCGCGTCTCGCGACGATGGCTCAGCGACGGTGACATCGTCATGTTCGGCGGCATCGCGTTTCGGTTCGTTGTGAGCCAGAACCTCAACCAGGCAGTCACGCGTGTTCTTGAGCGGATCGCCCTGACGGACGGCCTCACGCAGACGGCGACACGCGCGGCGCTCGAGGACGCGATGGTGGCGCAGGCGAACGAGTCGGGGGCTGTCCTGGGCTTCGCGATCGCCGAGTTCACCCGACTCAGCGCGCGTCATGGCCCCTTGGCCGCGGAGCGGATCGTCGCGTTACTGGCCGGGATCCTCAGGCAACGCGTCCGCCGGAGTGATGTGGTCGCTCGAGTGGGCGCGTCGGCCTTCGCCGTGCTTGTCCCCGGGCTTGACGAGTCCTCGGCGCGCCGCAAAGCGGAACAGCTTCGCCGCCACGTCGAGCAGAGCACCTTTAAGTACAACGACAGCGTCTTGCCCGTCGCGCTCGATGTCTCGGTCTCGGCGGGTCGACTGGGCTCGGACGCGCTCTTGAAGGACGCGTTGGCGCGCTTGCACGTCGGGCCTCAAGCCACGTAGAACGCGGCCGTGGGCCGAATTCTCAAGCTCGACGAGACCCTGTCCAACCAGATCGCGGCCGGCGAGGTCGTTGAGCGACCCGCCAGCGCGGCCAAAGAGCTGGTCGAGAACGCGCTGGATGCGGGCGCGATGTCGATTGTGGTCGAACTGGTGGGTGGTGGCGTCGACCGCCTGCGCGTCTCCGACGATGGGCACGGCATGGAGCGTGAGGACGCGCTGCTCGCGCTGGAGCGGCACGCGACGAGCAAGCTCAGGACGAGCGACGACCTGAGCCGCATCGTCACACTGGGGTTCCGAGGCGAGGCGCTGCCGTCGATCGCGTCGGTGAGTCGATTCACGCTGCGCACCCGCGAGCCGGGTTCGCTCGCGGCGACGCGCATTCGGGTCGAGGGGGGGCGCGTCCTCGACGTGACCGAGGTGGGCGCTCCGGTCGGCACAGAGATGCTCGTTGAGGACCTGTTCTTCAACGTGCCGGCGCGCCGCAAGTTTCTGAAGAAGGCCGAGACCGAGGGCAACCATGTGGTTGACCTCGTGGAGCAGCTCGCGCTCGCTTGGCCGCGCGTCGCATTTCGCGTGGTGCGAGACGACCGCACGGTGGTCGACGTGCCGCCGCACGCGCGGCTGGTCGACCGAGTCCGTGCGCTCTATGGGCGCGAGGCGCGTGGTCCGCTCGTCGCGGTCGAGGCGAAGGGAGCGTTTGAGCTCGTGGGTCTCGTCGGTCGCCCTGAGACGAGCTTCGGCTCCACACGACACTACCACCTGTTCCTGAATGGACGCGCTGTCCGCGACCGGGTCTTCATCGGCGCCGTTCAGCAAGCGTACGCGGGCGCGCTCGAGCGGGGCCGCCATCCATTTGCGGTGTTGCATCTGCGCGTACCGCCCGAGACGGTCGACGTGAACGTGCACCCCGCCAAGACCGAGGTGCGGTTCGTCGACACCGGGGCTGTCCATCGATTCGTGATGCGCGCCGTGGGTGAGGCCCTGCTCGGGGGCGAGGACGCCATGCGCCCGCAGGCCGCGAGCGCGCCATCTGCGCCGGAGAGCGCGGCGACGACGGCGCCGACGCCGACGCCGACCACAGCGCGTGCCTACACGCTCGACGCCGTCTCAGACACCGAGCCCCCCGGGACGTCGACGCCCGCGGCGCCGCCGTCGTCTGCGGTCGATGAGCAGCGGCAGCGCATCTTCGACGCGCTCGAGCGCGCGGCGCTGCGACGGCCCATGACGCCGGCAGTGCCGCTCGCCACGCCCATGCGCCCAGCCGCGGCGGACGAGCGCCCAAATGCGGCGCTCGCACACCCGCCGTCGCCCTCGCCGTCGCCCTCGCCGTCGCAAGCGTCTCTTCAGGTACGCTCAGGCTCCAGCCCGGACGCCGAGGCGCTTGAGGTCGAGGTGCTCGGCACCCTGTCGCCCCGGGTTGGCCTGGGGCGTTCCGTCGAGGGGCTCGTGCTCATTGATCTGCCTGCGCTCATCCGCGGCCTCGCTGGCGCGCGGATTGAGGCGGGGCGTTCCCCCGTCATGCTCGCACAGCCTGTCGCGGTGGAGCTCGACCCGACGCGCGGCGCGCGACTGGAGCGATGGCGAAGCGCACTTGCGGCGTTTGGGTTCGTGGCTGAGCCTTTTGGGGGCACGACCTGGCGCGTCTCTGCGCTGCCGCCTGGCCTCGAGGGCCTGCCCGTCGACCAGACCCTGTCGCATCTGCTGAGCGCCGAACCCAGCGATGCTCGCGCCGTCTTGGAGCGCTTGTGCGCTTTGGTCGAAGGCATGACGCAGATTGACAGCGCCCACGCACTGCGCGCGCTCATTCAGGCCGCCGCGCGAACGCCGGGGGTCGGCCTTCGCCGCTTCACGGTCGCGCTCTCGACAAGCGAGCTCGAGCGGCGACTCGCGTCGCGGCCCCGCTCGTGACGTCGCTGATCGCCGTTGTCGGCCCGACGGCCAGCGGAAAGACGGCCTTGGCCGTCCGCATCGCGCAGCGCTGGGGGGCGGAGATCGTCGGTGTCGATGCATCTCAAGTCTACCGCGGGATGGACATCGGTACGGGCAAAGCCACGCCGGACGAACTCTGCGGTGTGCGGCACCACCTGATAGACGTCGCGGACCCCGGGGAAGCGTTCGACGCGCAGCGCTTCGTCGCGCTGGCGGACGCAGCCATTGCCGAGATCCGCGGGCGCGGCCAGCGGGTCGTGCTGTGCGGGGGGACGGGCCTTTATCTGCGCGCGCTGCTCGAGGGTCTCAGCGAGGTCCCGCCCGTCGACCCGGCCGTGTCACAGGCGCTGCGAGCGCGCATCGACGCGGGTGAAGTCGAAGCGCTCCACCGTGAGCTCGCGCAGGTTGATCCGACGGCAGCGGCCCGCATCGCGCCCCGCGACAAGCAGCGGGTCGAGCGAGCGCTCTCGGTCGCGCGCTCAACGGGCCGAACGCTCTCCGACTGGCACGCCGCCGCGGCCGCGCAGACGCCGCGCCACACCGCACGGTGCATCGGGTTAGCGTGGCCCCGGGCCGAGCTCGATGCGCGCATCGATGCTCGGGTGCGCCAGATGTTCAGCTGTGGGCTGGTCGACGAGGTGCGCGGCCTCCTGGACTCGGGGCTCGACCCGTCCGCGCGCGCGCTGAAGGCCCTCGGCTACGTCCAGTGCGTGACCCTGCTCAAGGGGGCCTGCACGCTGGATGAGGCTGTCGCGGAGACAGCGCTGCGCTCTCGGCAGTATGCGCGTCGTCAAGAGACGTGGTTTAGAGCGATGGCGGGCATCACGTGGTGGGCGCCCCCCGTTGCCGACGCTGAGGTCGCAGCGTATCTTGCCGAGCGCCCATGAAGCCGCTGCACGGAGAGATACGCGTCCCCGGTGACAAGTCCATCGCGCACCGCGCATGCTTGGTCGCCGCGCTGGCGGAGGGTGAGAGCCGCGTGGTTGGCTTCTCCGGTGGAGGCGATAACCACAGCACGTTGCGTGTCCTGCGCGCGCTCGGCGTTCAGATCGAGATCGACATGGCGCGCGGCGTGCGCGTTGAAGGGCGCGGTCTGCGAGGCCTGCGTGCACCCTCGGGCCCCCTCGATTGTGGGAATAGCGGCACCACGATGCGCCTGATGATGGGCCTCCTCTCGGGGCAGCGCGGCGCGTTCGAGCTCGTGGGCGATGCGTCGCTCTCCGGGCGGCCGATGGCGCGCGTCGCGCGCCCTCTGCGTCTCTTGGGCGCGCGCATCGAGATGCCCGAGGGCGACCATCCGCCTGTCCGCATCGTGGGGGGGGAGCTCATCGGCGCGCAGGTGGAGACCGGCGTCGCCAGCGCGCAGGTCAAGAGCGCGTGTCTGCTCGCTGGTCTGCTCGCGTCGGGCGAGACGACGGTGTTCGAGGTGACCCGCACGCGCGACCACACGGAGCGCATGCTGCGTCACGTGGGGGTGAGGCTCCTCGATGAAGACGGTCGCCTCAGGCTGCGCCCACCCGAGCGGCTCGTCGCCGGTGACTTTGTCGTGCCCGGAGACATCTCGAGCGCGGCCTTCTTTGCGGGCGCCGCGGCCCTTGTCCCGGGGTCCGAGATCATCGTTCGCGGCGTAGGGCTCAACCCGCGCCGCGTGGGCTTCTTGCATGCACTGCGCGCGATGGGCGCGGAGGTGGTGTGGTCACTCGCCCCTGGTCTCACGGCAGACGACGAGCCCGTCGGTGACCTTTGCGTGCGCGGGCCGGACGCGCTGCGTGGCATCGAGGTCGCGCCGGAGCAAGTCGCTGACATGGTCGATGAGCTGCCGATGCTCGCGTGCCTCGCCGCGGTCGCGGACGGCCCGAGCATCGTCGCGGGCGCCGAGGAACTGCGGGTCAAGGAGACCGACCGCATCCGTGCGACCGGCGCCTTGTTACGCGCGCTGGGCGCGACGGTCGAGGACACGCCCGATGGCTGGCGCATCGCCGGGAACGCAGCGCTGACCGGCGGCCGTGTCTGCGTCGAGGGCGACCACCGGCTCGCGATGTGCGCCGCGGTGCTCGGTCGGACGGTCACGCGGGGAGGGGTCGAGATCGACGCACCCTCGATCGCGTCGGTCTCATTCCCTGGATTCTTTGAGACGTTGGAGCGGCTGGGATGATCATCGCGATTGATGGGCCGGCGGGGGCTGGCAAGAGCACGGTGAGTCGTTTGCTGGCGGAGCGCCTCGGCTGCGTCCGCATCGACACGGGCGCGCTCTACCGGGCCGTCGCGCTCGCCGCGACGCAGGCCGGGTTCGCCGCCCAAGACGCCGCCGCGCTCGAGGCGTTCGTCAAGGCCCTCGACCTGCGCGTCACGCAGGACGCCGTCTTCGTCAACGGCGAGGACGTCTCGGGGGCGATCCGCACACCCGAGGCGAGCAGGGCCGCGAGCGATTTCGCCGCCCTGCCGAGCGTCCGCGCGGGGCTGATGGCGCTGCAGCGCCGCCTCGGGCGGTCTGCGCCGTCCGTTCTCGACGGGCGCGACATTGGGACCGTTGTCTTTCCTGACGCCGACGCCAAAATCTACCTGACCGCGTCGGCGCAAGAGCGCGCTCAGCGTCGACTGGCCGAACTCCATGCGCGCGGGCTCGGAGGCGAGCTCGCCGAGGTGCTCGCAGAGATCGAGGCACGCGACGCGCAGGACATGAACCGCGCCATCGCGCCTCTCCGCCAAGCGCCAGACGCGACGCTTGTGGACGCGACGTCCCTGACGCTCGAGGGGGCAGTCGATGCCTGCTATGTCGCGGTGCAGCACCAGCTCGCCGCGGGTAGGGGATAAAAAAAGACCCGCGTCAGCGGGCGCTGCGCGGGTCTTTCCGGGAGAGGCGGCGACCGGATTTGAACCGGTGAGTGGAGGTTTTGCAGACCTCTGCCTTACCACTTGGCTACGCCGCCGCGTCGCCGGTGCCGCGCCTCTTAGCGCGACGGTATCTGACTTGTCAAGTCGATGTGTGCCCTAGAAGAAACGGTCGATGAACTCGGGCAGCTGCGCCATGTCCATACTCTTGCAAAAGTACCCGTTCGCGTCTTTGTCGTGGCAGATCTTCTCAAGCTTCTCGGCCTCCATATCAGAGTAGAGGACGATGATGAGGTCTTCGTGCTCGGGGGCCGCACGAATGGTGTCGAGCAGGTCGTCCGAAGCCAAGCGGGGCATCGAGACGTCGATGAGCAGTACGTCTGGGACCTCGTAATCGAGCTTGGCCATGCAGCCGTGCGGGGCGGAGAGCTTCACGACGTCGTAGCCGTGGCTCACCAGCAGGTCTTCGGCGATCATGAGGTTGATGATGTTGTCATCAAGGATCATGACCTTGCGTCTTTCGCCGGCCATGCGTGGATTATGAGGGCGGTCCAATCGATGTCAACCTTTGAGCCCTGAGAGGTCTTGTGGCGGAACTCCCCAAGTTGAGCGGCTTCATCGACCTGCACCTGCATGTGCTCCCAGGGATCGACGACGGCTCGCGCTCGATTGAGGCGTCAATCGAGATGATGCAGGGGCTTCAGGCGCTCGGGTACTCACACCTGGTCGCGACGCCGCACGCCGATGACCAGCGCCACACCTACGGGGTCGAGCGCATCGAGCGCCTTCACGACGAGACCGCGCGCGCCGCGACCGCAGCAGGGGTCGGGCTCACGCTGGGCTATGGCGCCGAGTATGCGTACGGGTCGCGCTTTCATGACGATCTGCAACGGCGTTCGATGATTACCCTTGGGGGCACGCGCTACGTCCTGCTGGAGCTGCCCGAGGCGTTCATGCCGGCGACGATGCCCAGCGTGCTCTTTGAGGTCGGGCGGGCCGGCTACTACCCCATCTTGGCGCACCCCGAGCGCTGTGCGCCGTTTCACGATGATGTGGCGCGGCTCGAGGCGCTCGCGTCTGGGCGCGCGCTGATTCAAGTCAGCTTTCGCTCGCTCGCGGGGACCTTTGGTCGAACGATCAAGCGCACCGCGTGGACCCTAGTGGAGCAAGGCTACGCTGACCTCGTGGCGACCGACTGCCACAGCCCGCGGGAGCTCGGAAAAATCGTCCGGCCCGTACTCGAAGAGTTGCGTGAACGGCTGCCCGCCCCGAAACTCGCGCGCCTGCTGACCGGAACTCCGAACCGTCTGCTGACCACGGCCTAACGCGTCAGCTCCCGCCTGTGCGCAACGCCCTCGTCAAGTGGACAGCCTCGATCGTGCTCGGCGTCGGGCTCATGTGGCTCGCGTTCCGGGGCGAGGACTGGGCCGACGTCGGTCGCCGTGTGGCACAAGTCGACTGGGTGCCGCTCCTGGGCTACGCGACGCTCTTCTTCGTGTCTCACGTCGTTCGGATCGTGCGCTGGGGCGCGCTGGTCCGCGCGCTCGGCCCGATCTCGTGGCGCCAAGTCGTCTCGGCCGGCGCGATTGGCTACCTGTGCATCATGGTCTTCCCACTGCGGCTCGGCGAGCTGGTGCGCCCGTACCTCGTCCGTGGGCAGGGGGGCGTCTCCGGCACTGCCGCGCTGGCGACCGTTGTGGTCGAGCGGGTCATCGATGGGCTGCTCTTCGTGGCCCTCTTCTTCGTGTTTATCTCGTTCCTGCCGCCGACGGGCGACCCGCGCGTCGACGCGGTCAAGCTGAGCGGCTACATCGCGGGGGCGGTCTTTGTCGCCGCGCTGCTCGTCTTGGTCGCTGGGTACACTCGACGGCAAGCGACCGTGTCGCTCATCGAGCGCGTCGGGGGCCGCGTGCACCCCGGGCTCACGCGAAAGGTCGTGCGCGTGTTGGACGCCTTCCTCGAAGGCCTCAAGATCCTGCCTGACCGTCGCCGCATTTTGATCTTCGTGGCGCTCACGGTCGTCTACTGGGCGATCCAAGGCGTGGGCATGAAGCTCATGGCCGACGCCGTTCACATGCCCGACGTGACCCTCTCTGGCGGCTTCGCGCTGCTCGCGATCTTGGTCGTCGGGATCATGGTGCCGGGCGGCCCGGGAATGACCGGCACGTTCGAGCTGGCGCTCAGCGCCGGTTTCTCTCTGCTGCTGCTCAGCGAGGAGAGCCGCGCGAACATCACGGTCTACATCATCATGCTGCATGTCACGCAGCTGCTCGTCCAAGTGGTGTGCGGGTTGCCGTTCATGGTCGGCCGCGCGCAGGGCCTCAAAGCCGCGCTCCGCGAGACACCGGTCGATTGACCTGCTCGGGAGGGGGCGTCGCGCATTGACGCAGACTGTGTGTGCGGGTAGTTTCGGGTCACTCGTCGACCCGTTGGAGCCCGTCCGTGAAGACCCTCTCGCGTCTCCGCCTTCCCCTCGCTTCACTATGCGCGCTCGGCCTTGGCCTCGGCGTTCTCGGGTGTAATGACCACCCGCTCGTGCCGTTGGACAAGGTGATCTCGGCGGCGAGCAACGACGAAATCGACCTGCCGGCGAAGACGAAGCTCGACTTCCTCTTCATGATCGATAACTCGGGGTCGATGTGTGAGGAGCAGAAGAACCTCTCGAACAACTTCAGCATCATCTCGGACTTCCTGTTCAACGAGCTGGGGCAGACGGCCGACTACCGAATCGCCTTCATCTCGACTGACATGAAGACTGAAGGCGCGAAGGGCGCCTTCCAGAGCACGCCCGCACGGCCCGTTCCGGCGCTGAGCTGTCAGGACCCCATCACGGGCCAGGCAGACATCCCGAACACCGCCGACTGCGATGACCTGCTGAACGACGCGGCCAACGACCGCCGCATGAAGATCGGGCCGATCATCAAGTCCGCGCCCCGCGCGAACTTCAGCGACCTGAGCGATCTGGAGCGCAAGTTCCGCTGCATGGCGACGCTGGGCACGGGCGGCGACTCGTACGAGAAGGGCCTCGAGGCCGTCCGGTTCGCGCTCTCCTGCGACGGGCCGAACCGCCAGTCCTTCGCCGCGTGCTGCATCGACCAGACGGACGCCTCGGGCCGGATCATTCAGAGCGAGTACGACCGTCAGTGCGCGTCGAAGTTGCCGCCGAACGTCGAGCCTGACTTCTTGCGACCGGACGCCATCCTGGTCGTCATCTTCTTGTCCGACGAGGTGGACTGCTCAGACCCGGCGTCGAACCCGAGCAAGAGCCGACGCGCCATCTGCAAGTACGGCCCGAATGACGGCGATGGCAACGGGGCGCCTGACGGCTATCGGGACCCCGCGCTCTGCCCGGGCGGCGACCAGGGCGCCTGCTTCCGCAACGAGTGTGGCGGCCTCACGGGCGAGGACTGCTACGCGCGCCGCTGCGCTGTGCCCCGCAACGAGAACAGCAACTGCGAGTGGCTGCGTGACGAGCTCACGCCGGTCGCGGACTATGTAGACTTCTTGAACGGCCTGAAGGCCGACCCTCGCAACCAGGTCTTCGTCGCATCGATCGTCGGCAAGCGCGCTTACCTCGACGCGATGGAGAGCATCGAGCTCACCTACAATCCGCCCGCGGTGCCACGGAACCCCGCGTGCGACCGGATGAGCCCGGAGTACGACCCGAACGTGCCGGTCGAGGTGTGCTGCCCCGAGGGACGCTGCGAGGGGAAGAGCGGCGCGACCTGCAGCTCGGAGAACGGGATTGCATTCAGCGGGCGACGCTATTACGAGCTCGCCGAGGCCTTTGGGCAAAACGGCCTTGGGTGTCCTCCGGGCGCGCCGGGGAACGGCGACGCGTGTCTGTCGATCTGCGAGAACGACTTCAGCGCGCCCCTGCAGGCCATCAAGCAGAAGATCACCCAAATCTTGGGCAGCTACTGCCTGAACAAGCCCCCCGTCTGCCAGGTGGTCGACACGGCCGAGGACTTCGTCGACGGCACTGTCGGTGCAGTCCGCGACTGCTCGGCGGACG
>Ga0209598_10004269_pt1 | contig 10530 bp, 7 predicted proteins | sample M_140807_EF_Meta_FD_187317 | JGI IMG/M metagenome (GOLD analysis project Ga0209598, IMG submission 187317) | Freshwater microbial communities from Lake Montjoie, Canada to study carbon cycling - M_140807_EF_MetaG (SPAdes) (version 2) | ecosystem: Environmental > Aquatic > Freshwater > Lake... | reverse complement strand
CGAATGTCGCCGGCATCAATTTCCACGATGTGCATTATGGAATCCTGCAACTCAACAACAGCAACACCTACAGCGGCGGCACGCTCATCAGCGGCGGCAAGATCAATGTCAGGAAAGCGGACGGTCTCGGCACCGGTGTGGTGACTCTGGACAATTTCGGCTCCTTGTCCTCGGAGAACACCCTGGCCAATGCGCTGGTAGTGAACAACGGGATGCTCTTCGATTGCAGCACGAGCGGCCCGATGACACTGAACGGCACCGCCCATTTCATCGCCAACTGTGTGATTTCAGGATCGATCAGCGGGGCCGGCGGTTTGATCATGCACGGCACCAACGGCACCTATCTCAACATGGTGCCCGGGGGCATCCTGACCTTGGACGGCGCCAATTCTTACAGCGGTCCGACCATCGTATTTCCGGGCACGCTGAAGGTGACAAAGGCGGCGGGTCTCTACAAGGGCGACTCGGCGAAATGGACACCGAAAAACATCACAATCCGCAAGGCGGCGACATTGCGGCTCAGCGTCGGCGGACCGGGTGAGTTCAGTGGCGAACAACTGGGCGCATTGCTCACCGGGCTGACGTCATCGGTGAGTGACAACGGTCTGATGGGCGGTTCGTTTCTGGCGCTCGATACCGCCAACGCCGCCGCCCCGGTCGTTGTATCGGCCAGCATCGCTGATTCCAAAGGGCCGGGCGGCGGATCGTATCTTGTCAAAAAATGCGGGCTAGGGGTGATGAAACTCGCGGGCAACAATACCTACACCGGTCGCACGGTTTTGGAGGCCGGGGGATTGAGCATTGCCTCTTTCAATAGTTACACCGGCGGCAAGGCCAGCAGCAGTCTCGGTGCGCCACAGGACATCGAAGCCGGCGAGATCGTCATCGGTGAAGAAAACAAGGATGGCGAGTGCGTGCTGATCTACACAGGCAGCGGGGAAAACACCAACCGGGTGCTGAACTTCGCGGGCAAGAATGCCACCGTGACTCTCGAGCAATCCGGCACCGGTTCGCTCAAGTTCACCAGCGACATCCTGATTTCCGGCTATGGGGCCGACAAGACCATCGCACTGAAGGGCGATACCGCGGGCACGGGCGAAATTGCGGGAGCAATCAGCGATCCCCACGACCGCGAGAGCAAGGCGAAAACATCGGTCATCAAATCGGGCAAGGGCATCTGGGTGCTTTCCGGGTCCAACACATTCAGCGGTGCGACCAAGGTCGTGGAGGGCACTCTCGCACTCAACTCCGCGAAAAGCCTCGGCGACAAAACGCAAATCGAGATCTCCGCCGCTGCAATGCTCGAGCTGAACTTCAAGGGTGAACTGCGCGTCGGCAAACTGATCATCGATGGCAAAGAACTGGCCGCTGGAACCTACGATGCGAAGAATTCGCCGAAGTTCATCAAGGGAACCGGGGTGTTGAAACTCTAACAGCTGTTGCCCGCCAGCGCGCATGCGAGCTTTCCCCGGCACATTCCTCTGCTGGAAACGAGCTGCTGCGTACCCGCCAGCGGTCGTTGATCCAGGAATCGTTATCGCAAGCAACCCCTGAAAACAGAAAATCCATGAATGCCAACAAGCGAGACGCTGTAAGCAAGGTGCCCGAAGTGACCCTGGTCTTCTGGATCATCAAAATCCTTGCGACAACCCTTGGCGAGACGGGCGGCGAAAATCCGAAATGTTTTACTGGGTTACAATCATGTTCTCCCAGACCCTTGGCACGGCATTGGGAGATTGGACGGCTGACACCGCCGATTTTGGTTACAGCGGTGCCGCGATGGTGTTTGGCACGCTGCTGGCACTTGTCGCCGCAGGGTATTATTGGACCAGGATTTCGCGCACGGTTTTGTTTTGGGCTGCGTTTATTCTAACGCGTCCTCTTGGTGCGGTCGTTGGCGACTTTCTCGACAAGCCGCGCGATCACGGCGGTCTTGCATTGAGCCGCTATTCCGCTTCCGCGACTCTACTGGCGTTGGTCGTGCTGATGATCGTTGTCTTTTCACAGAAACCAGCAAAGCTTGAATAGCCGGAGACGATGCCGCTCGATTCATCAGGCAAACAGAACGGAACATTTTTTTGTTTACTGAAAATTCTGAAATTCTGTCTTCATGACAACCTCCCGGACAAACTATCATGCATGGGAAAAGAGGAATTCAGTAGGGGATCGCAACCAGACCCGGGACGCGTTGGAATTCATCTTGGTTATCGGTGACGACATTCATGCCGTGAACCAAGGCGGTAGCGGCAATCCATAAGTCGTTGGCTCCGATAAGACGCCCTTCCGTGGCGAGGAAGCGGTAGATCTCCCCATATTGCCATGATACTTCCTTTGTCCAAGGCAACACGGGATAGGGGCGACAGAGCCGTTCCCAATCAAGTCGTTGAGCGGCAGACCGTCCGCAGGCCAGTTCACCCGCCACGGTGAAGGTGATGAAAAACAAGTCTTCGGGATGATCGGCAAGAAACCGATCCGCCCGGTTTTTCTCCCCGCGCCGCGCCTCCCGCTCGGCGACAATGATGAAATTTGTGTCAAGGATCAGACCCATGGATCAATGGGAATGGGATCATATTTCGAGGCTTCCTCCACAGCATCGATGTATTTCTCATTAACTCTACTCCCCCCGCTCTTCAGGTAATCCCTAAGTGCCGCCCCCGTCAGCGGCGCGTCCGCTAGAACTGCTCGGCGTATAACTTCTGTGAACGACTCACCAGCCCGTTTCGCCAAGCGGAGTTTCTCGTAGGCATCCAATTCCAAAGTTATTGTTTTGGTAGGCATACACGAAAAATACACGAACTCGGGATTTTGTCAATGAGTTGAACACCTTTACCAAACCCTGAGTCCATGACAACTCGCCCGAAAATTGGTATGTGCTCTTCGCCGTAGGTGCGGCATCGTTGAAGCAACCCGCAGAGGGATTTCCCTCTTGCTTCCCGCATCCGGCGGTCCCACACTGCTTGCATGAGCGATTCGATCCAGGAATTGACGGCCCGCATCCGCACGTTTGTCGAAGCCCGGCAGTGGGAAGTCTATCACAACCCCAAGGACATGGCCGTCGCCATTGCCGCCGAAGCCGGTGAATTGATGCAACACTTCGTCTGGCAGCAACCGGGGCAGATCGAACAACGGGTGGCGGAACGACGCGAGGAAATCGCCTCCGAAATCGCCGATGTCGGCATTCTGCTCTTCGAAATGGCCGACATTCTCGGGCTCCAGCTCGGCGAGGTGATGGCGGCGAAAATCGACCGCAATGAAATGCGGTATCCGGCGGAAAAAGCGCGCGGCAACAATCTGAAATACAATGAGTTCTGAGCCATTCGATGCCGAAAAAACCGCGGCTGCCGCTCACAAACGCCGACCGCGGTACGCGGGCAAAAATCCGCGCAAGTTCGCCGACAAATACAAGGAACTCAATCCGGAGCTTTATCCGGAAATGATCGGTAAAATCACCGCCGCGGGCAAAACCCCGGCCGGAACGCATGTTCCCGTGCTGGTCGGGGAGTCGATACTCGCCCTGAACTTGCAACCCGGCCAGTGCGGGGTCGATTGCACTCTCGGCTACGGCGGTCATGCGCGGGAAATTCTCCAGCGCATCCACCCCGGCGGAAAGTTGTTAGGACTGGACATCGATCCGGTCGAACAACCGAAAACCCTCGCCCGCCTGCGCCAGGCCGGCTTCGGCAGCGATGTGTTCGAAGCGATTCCGTCCAACTACGCCGGCATCGCCAAGGTGCTGAGGCAACAGGGCATCGAAGCCGTCGATTTCCTCTTTGCCGACCTCGGATGCTCGTCGATGCAGATTGACGACCCCGCGCGCGGCTTCACCTTCAAGGCCGAGGGACCGCTGGACATGCGCATGAATCCGAACCGCGGAATCAGCGCGGCGGCCATGCTGGAAAAAATCTCCGTCGAACGTCTGGCGGAAGCGCTGCGGGAAAATGCCGACGAACCACATGCCGACCGCCTTGCTTCCCTCCTGGCCGGCAAATTCTTTTCCAATACCGGCGATCTTGTCCGGGCGATTGACGATGCCGCGCATGATGAATCGGGCGACACCACGCGTCGCGTGTTCCAGGCATTGCGCATCGAGGTGAACGAGGAATTCAGCGCGCTCGATGCCTTTCTGCGCGGCGCCCCCGGTTGTCTGAAACCCGGTGGCAGGATCGTGGTGCTCAGCTTTCATTCCGGTGAGGACCGCCGCGTCAAAAAAGCGTTTCAGCAGCATCATCGCGACGGCGTTTTTTCCGAAATCTCGGAAGCCGTCATCACCGCTGGTCCCGAAGAACGTCGCGCCAACCCGCGCGCCATTCCCGCCAAACTCCGCTTCGCCATCAAATCGCAGTGACCGACATCGCAGAAGCGCGCTGCAATTACGGAGGTATCAGTCGGTCAGCCGCATTGTTTCACGGTCAGTTCGTCACTTTCCGATAGAGAAACGCGTCGGAGGTCAGCAGGGTGGTCAACAAGGCCTTCATGCTGCCGTTGCTGTCGCGATAGGCCTTGTAGGCCTCCTGAAGAATCGGCGCGTCGTTGATGGTTTCATTGCGTCCCATCCAGAAGCGGAAAACATGGCGCACAAAAACCTGTTTGACCCGTTCGCTGGCCGCGAGTTTTTGAATCATTTCCAAGGGGTCTTTCACCGGTCCGTCCAGTGCGGGATCGCCGCTGAGGATGATTTCACCGGTTGTGTCAACCGGCTTGCCCTTGTCGCTGTCGCGCAGCATCCCCAGATGATTGTACATTTCGAATGGCAGCGCGAGCGGGTCCATTTTCTGGTGACAGCGCCAGCATTCCTCCTTGCGGGTGACGCGCATGCGCTGACGCAGGGTGGACTCGGGTTCTTCCGGCAGCTTGGCATCGACCGTGATGGGAATATCAGGCACGGCATCGCCGAGCAGACGTTCGCGGACCCAGCGACCGCGCGAAATCGCATGGTTATCCATGGCATCCGAGTGCGCAACCAGCCAAGCCGGGTGGGTGAGAATGCCGAGGCGTTCGCTGGTGTCCACGGTGGTGATCGCCTTCAGTGCGTCTACGGCAGGTGGGCTAGGACCATTGTCAAATGGTGACTGGCGCACATAAAATGGTTGGGCGGGATTGGGCAAAATGTGATGGAGTTGGTTCCAATAGGTGACCTCATGTTGCTCTTTTTCCTCCTCGCCCTTTTTCACCGTTGCCGCATTGTATGTCTTAACAGCCACAAACGGTTTTTTTCGATTGATGAAATAGGCGATGTCAGTGGCCATGCCGCGACCAGTTTTTCCCCGCGACGTGTAGGGCTGGTAGATCAAACGATTTGTCGTCAGCAGCTCCTTGAGAACATCCTTGTCCTCCCGCAGAATCAACTCGATCAGGGCATCGGTGTTCGCGATCATGCTGTTCATGACCGCCGGATGCGATTCATAATGCGCTCCCTCCCCTACAACAGACTCCCGGGTTTTGCAGATCGAGGCGGCGCGATCGTAGTCGAAATATTCCCTGAAGAATTGCAGAATGCGCGGCTTGCGGATGCTGTCGTCGTTCAGAATCCGGGTGACTTCGCGTTTGACATCCTCGCGGGTTTTCAGTTTTCCCTCGGCCAGCGCCGTTCGCAGATGGTCGTTTTCCGGGCGGATGTACGAGAACGCCGCATTGATCGCGAGGGCTAGTTCGTCCCCCTGCAAAGGAACCCGGCCATACTTGTCCGGTTGACCGTTTTTGCAGAGTTCCGGACGAAAGAGCGCGTCGCGGTCGAGGAAGATCGGCACCAACCCGAGAAAAACCCCCTCTTCCTTGCCGAGTTCCGCGATGGATTTGTTGGCAATTTCCAGATAAACGGCGGTCTCCGCTTCACTCGGCGGGCGAAGCGTGAGGGACTCAAACAGAAATGTGATCACTTCCTTAAGACGCTCATCGCTGATGCCTGGAGTTTTCATCAGTTCATAAAGCGGTGTCAGGGGTCGATAAATCCCCTTTTTGTAGAAGATAACATTCAGCCCCCTACCCTCGGTGACCTGTTCGATATCATCCGCGAATTGGTAAGGCTGGGCTGCGGGGCCGTGGGCCATGAAACGCAGGACCTTTTCCGCGATGCCGGCGATCTGCAGGGACTCCGCGCTATTGACGGTGTAAAGGAACGGATAGTTGCGCAAGCCGTGGTCGCGGACCATCGACAGACTCGCCGGGAATCCGGGGACCGAAACCCAATAGGCATCACTGAAACTTCCCAGATAGCCATCCAGGCCGAAATAGACCTTGGTCTCCCCTTCGAGGTTCGACGGGATCATGTCACCATGGGTCCAGAGTCCCGGACGCTGCGGATCGTATTTTCTTTTCAGGGAAATGAGGTTATTGAGTCGGACCAGATGCTCCTGCGGATGAATGCGCCAGATGCGCGCCGGTGTGGATGCGGGTTCGAGGTTTTTCGGCAAGTCGCCGAAGAGCAGGTCGTGATTCAGATGATTGCCCTTGATGGGACGGAGGTGGTCGGTGAACCCGCCTTTGTCCTTCATCGCCGTGGTCAGTTCGTCGGTGATCCAGGTCGAAAGTTCCAAACGCTCCATCAACGGCGGTTGATTCGTTTTCTTCCGCGGCGGCATTTCCTTCAGCGCCACCTGCTCCCAAATCCGTTTCCACATGCTGGCGTTGTCGGCCGAAACATCGCTGAGACTCTCCAGTGAGACTTTTCCTTTTTGCGTCTCTTCGTCATGACAATCCAGGCAATAATTTTCGAGAAAGGGCCTTACCTTGGTCGTGAAGTCGGATGCGCCACCGTGCTTTGTTTGCGCATGACTCGCAATTGTCAGCAGAGGGAAAAGCAGGCTGGGCAATACCGAGCGGGAGATCAGTTGATGGATCGACGACATGAGTTAACCGATACGTTTATTTGTTAGTCTGCTTGCGATAGAGAAAGGCATCGGAAGTGAGCAGTGATGTCAGCAATGCCTTCATGCTGCCATTGCTGTCGCGGTAGGCCTTGTAGGCCTCCTGAAGAATCGGCGCGTCGTTGATGGTTTCATTTCGTCCCATCCAGAAGCGGAAGACGTGGCGCACGAAGACTTGTTTGACCCGTTCGCTGGCCGCGAGTTTTTGGATCATCTCCATGGGATCCTTGACCGGTCCATCCAGCGCCGGATCACCGCTGAGAACAATTTCGCCGGTGGTGTCGACCGGGTGTCCCCAGTTGTTCGAAGGGTTGGTGTCGAGGAGGATGCCGAGTTGATTGTACTTCTCGAAGGGCAGGCCGAGCGGGTCCATTTTCTGATGGCAGCGCCAGCATTCCTCTTTCCGGGTGACCCGCATCCGCTCGCGCAGGGTGGACTCGGGTTCCACCGGCAGCTTGGCATCCACCGTGATCGGGATGTCGGGCACGGCGTCACCGAGCAGGCGCTCGCGAATCCAGCGTCCGCGGGAGATCGCGTGGTTGTCCATGGCATCGGAATGGGATGCCAGCCAGACGGGGTGGGTGAGGATGCCGAGGCGTTCTTTGGTGTCCAAGGTGGTGATGGCCTTCAAAGCATCCGTGGCCGGCGGGAAACGGCCTTTATCGAATGGCGACTGCCGAACGTAGATCGGCTGCGCGGGGTTGGGAAAGATGTGATGGAGCATGTTCTGCTGGTAGGCATCCGAAATTGCCCTTTCGATGACAAGTTTGTTGTCCTTGGTAGGCTCGATCTTTTCGGGCTTGACGAACTCCTCGAATTTTTTTCCCCTATTCATGTAGTAGGCGATGTCGGTTTTAAAGAGAATGCCGTCCCGAAAATTCGCGCCGGAGGTAAAGGGCTGATAGATGACGCGGTCGGTGGTCAGCATTTCCTTCAAAACGTTTTTGTCCTCCCGCAGGATCAATTCGATCAGGCAATCCGTATTGGCGACCATGCTGTTCATCGAAGCATAGTACGTATCGTAATGCCCACCGTCCTTCTCCAGGAACTTCCGATCCTTGCAGATTCCGGGGGCGCGATCGTAGTCGAAAAATTCCCTGAAGAATTGCAGGATGCGCGGCTTGCGGATGCTGTCATCGTTCAGAATGCGGGTGACCTCGCGTTTGACATCTTCACGTGTCTTGAGTTGTCCTTCGGCGAGGGCGGTCCTGAGATGGTCGTTATCGGGACGGATGTAGGAGAAGGCGGCGTTGAGGGCGAGTGCGAGTTCGTCCCCTTGCAGCGGCACGCGTCCATGATTGTCGGGCTTTCCGTTCTCACAGAGTTCCGGACGAAAGAGCGCGTCGCGGTCGAGGAAGATCGGCACCAACCCGAGGATCACCCCGTCCTCCTTGCCGAGTTCCTTGATCGACTGATTGACGATGTCGAGATAAACAGCGGTCTCTTCCTTGGTCGGCGGGCGCAATGTCAGTGCTTCAAACAAAAATTGAATGACACCCTTCAGTTGTTCATCGCTCACCGCCGGGGATTTCATCAACTCGTACACCGGTGTCAGCGGACGTTTGACTTCCTTTGTATAAAAAATGAGGTTCAGCCCCCGATATTCTCCGGGGATGGACTTGATGTCATCGGCAAACTGGTAGGGCTCGGCTGCGGGGCCGAAAGCCATGTAACGCAATACCTTTTCCGCAATGCCGGCAATCTGCAGGGCCTCGGAACTGTTGGCCGAGTAAAGGAACGGATAGTTGCGCAAGCCATGGTCGCGAACCATGGAAAAGCTCGACTGGAACCCGCTGACACCAACGCTGTAGGCATCTTCGAAAGCGCCCAGAAATTGATCGAGGCCGAAATAGACCTTGGTTTCCCCTTCGAGATTCGACGGGATCATATCACCATGGGTCCAGAGTCCCGGGCGCTGCGGATCGAATTTTCTTTTCAGGCTGACGAGATCGTTCAGCCGGACCATTTGTTCCTGCGGATGAATGCGCCAGATGCGCGCCGGAGTGGATGTGGGTTCGAGGATTTTCGGCAGGGCGCCAAAGAGCAGATCGTGATCCAGATGATTGCCCTTGCTGGGACGCATGTGGTCGGTGAACCCGCCCTTGTCCTTCATCGCCGTGGTCAGCTCACCGGTGATCCAGGTCGAAAGTTCCCAACGCTCCATCAACGGCGGTTGGTTCGTTTTCTTTCGCGGCGGCATTTCCTTCAACGCCACCTGTTCCCAAATGCGTTTCCACAAACCGGCATTGTCGGCCGAAACATTGCTGAGACTCTCCAGTGAAACATTGCCTTTTTTGGTCTCTTCGTCGTGGCAGTCAAGGCAGTAGTTTTCGAGAAATGGTGCGACCATTTTCTTGAAACCGGCATCCCCCGGTTCCACTTTGCTTGCGATGTCAGAACCTGCGTTGTTTTTGCCGGCGCGGGCGACTTGTTGCACATAGGCATGATCCGCAGCACTCAAACTTGCCAGTTCGACAGGCCACGTCTTTCCTTGTTTGTCCTGCAAATAGACTTTGCTGTCCTCCAGCCGGATGAACCTGGCTTCGACCGTGCTGCCCTCGGTGTCGGTCCAGCTTCTGGATTCCGCAGTAGCCTGCTGAATGCCGGTAGTCGCGGCGCCATAACGAAGTTCGTCCGCACCCGCTTGCGAGATAAACAGCGAAGCGAGCGCAATCGCAAAATGGATCGGCTGGGGGGCTCTCATACCGCTACGCCAACAATTCCTCGATCGGGCCAATCACGCTGTGGTGGAGATTGGCCATGTTTTTGTCCATGTTGAAGCGGTCGACAGGTGCGCCGACTCCGTGAAGCAAGGTGGTGTAGAGATCGTTGATCGGTCGTTCCTTGATGCAGGTGTATTGACCGGTTTTGAATCGACCACCAGCGTTGCCGAGAAGCACAAAGGGCCATGTCGCACCTTCGGAGTGCTGCTTCTCCGCATTGTTGCTCGAATAGACGATCAAGGTATTGTCCATCATCGATCCCGAGCCTTCCGGAGTCGCTTCCAGGGCTTTCATGAGCTTGACCAGCATCTCGCAGTTGTAATTGCGGATTTTCGTCCAGATCGGATTGCCGGGTTGATCGATGTGTCCAAGCCCGTGACCGCCTTCATTGATGCCCAGGCCTTTCCAGGTGCCGAAATACTCACCGCAACCGGAGGCGATCGTCAGCACATTGGTCAGGTTCGCCTGGAGAGCCGCGATGCCGACATCCAGCAAGGCATCGTGCCAGTCGGTTTCAAATTTCGGATTGGTGTAACGGTCATCAAGTTTCGGGGCGAATTTCTTGAGCCGATCCGAAATTTTGGACAATTTTTCATTCAAACCATTGAGATCGCGAAATCCGCTGACATACCTGCCGTAGCGTTCGCCTTCGCTAACAGGCAAGCCCTTCGCCTTGAGTTGCGAGACGCGTTCGACTTCGAGCATGACATGGGCGCGTGCCTCGTAGTGCTGTTTGATGGCACCCTCGGCAATGCTGCCGAAGAGCAGTTGATACAGCATGGTGGGGTCGCAATGCATGAAGATCGGCTGATTCGGCCCTGACGCCGAGAGAGTGGCGAGGGTTGGCCGGGCTCTCATGCTGTCGAGCGATTCCATGCCGATGCAAAGCGGCGGCAGGATCGTTTGCGGAAGTGACTGGCTGAGCACGTAGTCAATGGTCGCGG